>Ga0111539_10004178_pt1 | contig 18949 bp, 13 predicted proteins | sample RhiMethybrSRZTD1_FD_79667 | JGI IMG/M metagenome (GOLD analysis project Ga0111539, IMG submission 79667) | Populus rhizosphere microbial communities from Tennessee, USA - Rhizosphere MetaG P. TD hybrid SRZTD1 (version 2) (version 2) | ecosystem: Host-associated > Plants > Roots > Rhizosphere >... | reverse complement strand
TCCTTTTCCAACCCCCAGATCCCATATAAGTGGGAACATCTAGACAGGATCAGAGAGGGAATTTATTGTATTTTCAATCAACAGCTCTTTCATCAATACGGTCAGTTAAATCAGTACGAGGTATTCCAACCCAATGGCCAACATATTTTTGAATTGAGCGATGATCAGGTGGCCACAGTCACGGAGATCTTTAACCGAATTGAGAAAGAATTCAACTCTGACTATAAGTACAAATACGATATCATCCGGAATCTGGTGTTCGAACTCCTTCATTTCGGACTAAGAATACAACCTTCCATAGATGAGGAAAGGCGGACGGTGAACGCATCACAGCGCATTTCCGCTTTGTTCCTTGAACTTCTCGAACGTCAGTTTCCAATCGACGATCAACATCCGGCCATAACGCTACGTTCAGCGTCGGAGTTCGCAGACCTGCTAAATGTTCACGTCAATCATTTAAACAGGGCGATAAAAGAAAATCTTCAAAAAACTACTACTCAAGTTATTGCCGAACGTGTTGTTCAGGAGGCAAAGATCCTGTTGCGGCATAGCAAATGGGGAGTGGCTGAGATCGCCTATTCACTTGGGTTTACGGAGGCAACACATTTCAATAATTTTTTTAAAAAGCATACTAAGGTGACCCCTACAAAATTCAGACAAGTTTGATTTTCGTAAGTTCTTGATTGAATTGAGTTACGCGGTGCGATACTTCTTAATTAACCTTGTGCAACGAATTTGATGGGAAGAAATTAATGGATTTTACTAAAAGTAGCATGAAACAGAGAACACTCGGAAATAGCAACCTTCAGGTGTCGAGTTTAGGCCTTGGTTGCATGGGGCTCAGCTTTGGTTACGGACCGGCCACTGATAAGCAGGACGCGATTAGAGTGATTCGAAAGGCGTTCGAGTTAGGTGTAACATTCTTTGACACAGCCGAGGCATATGGTCCATTCAAAAATGAGGAGCTGCTTGGTGAAGCGCTCTCGCCAATTCGAGACGAAGTTATTATTGCGACAAAATTCGGCTTCGAACAAGGGCTATCGGAAAAGGGAATGAACAGCAAGCCTGAAAATATCCGTCGCGTAACTGACGCTGCTCTTAAACGACTGAGGACTGATCGTATCGACCTGTTATATCAACATCGCGTTGATACAAGCGTGCCCATCGAGGATGTTGCAGGCACCGTTAAGGAATTGATTAAAACCGGAAAGGTGAAATATTTCGGTCTTTCTGAGGCAGGCGCAAATACCATCAGACGTGCACATGCAGTCCAACCGGTTGCCGCGCTTCAAAATGAATATTCATTGTGGTTCAGAGAACCCGAAAGTGAGATTTTTCCATTGCTCGAAGAACTCGGAATCGGCTTTGTTCCTTTCAGTCCGCTTGGCAAAGGCTTTCTTACAGGTGCTATCACCTCAAACACAAAATTCGACAAGTCGGATTTTCGAAACATCGTGCCCCGATTTCAGGAAGAAAACAGAAAAGCAAATCAGATAGTCGTTGATAAAATTGGTGAATTCGCCAAAAGAAAAAATGCTACACCGGCGCAGGTTGCGCTTGCATGGGTGATGGCTCAAAAACCATGGATTGTTCCCATCCCAGGAACAACGAAAATCAATCGACTTGAGGAAAATCTGAAAGCAGATCAATTGACACTAACCCCAGAGGATCTACGAGACATCGAAAATACATTCTCTGAGATCAACGTCCAGGGCGCACGGTATCCTAAGCACCTATTGGAAAGGGTTGGAAAGTAAACTAATATTCAGTGAAGATAAATTGAGTCTTGTATAACAGGACCGGCCAGGTTCTTTGAACTTGACAATCACAGGCTATTTCTCCTGGAAAACTAATCTCCGATCATTTATCAACAACCGTTGCCATTGGTCTGACTTGCCGATCAATAATCCAGTGCCTACATTTCAGACCAATCATGAAGAAGTACCAAGCAGTCATCTTCGACTTAAACGGAACAATGATCGACGACATGCACTATCATGAATTGGCATGGTATGACGTTTTTGTCAAACAATTAAAGGCCCCTCTAACCTTTGAGGAAGTGAAGGCCCAGCTTTATGGAAGATCTGATGAAATATTTAATCGGATTTTCGGACCAGAGAAATTCTCAATCGAGGATATTGAATCAATAACAAATAGAAAAGAAGAGAGGTATCGCGAAGAGTTTATCTCACACCTGAAATTGATTAACGGCCTTGATACATTTCTGGAAAAATTAAGATCAAATAAAGTTCCATTGGCCATCGGAACCGCAGCTCCGGTTTTGAATGTGGATTTCGTGCTAGACAACTTAAAATTGAGACATTACTTTCAGGCAGTAATCGGTCCGGACGACGTTGCCGTAAGCAAGCCTGATCCCGAAGTATTTTTGAAGGCATCCAGTCGTCTCGGCATTCCGCCAGAACATTGTGTTGTATTTGAAGATTCTCCCAAGGGCATTGAAGCTGCTTCGAGAGCGGGAATGAAAGCTATTGGTGTGACTTCCTATCACACATCAGACGAACTGAACAACAAAAACCTTCTTTTTACCATTGAAGATTATGTTGATGGACAACTCGAACCATTGTTTAATTTTTCATAGTGCCCAGCAGGCGAATTAATAATTCCAAGCAGTTTTAATTTATTTAGTAACGCCGGGGATCGTTTATGGATTCAAAATAATTTAGTACCTTTCGCCACTTTATTAATCTATTCACCCGCTCAAACACCCTTATCTGATTCACCCTTTATCCTCACCAGATAAGTCATTTGATGCAACTTTAATAAAGCAGCCCTCAGCTACAAGAAAGGCTCATAAAGTAAGAAGCGGCCCGGGAAAGCGCGGTATCGACGTTGAATAGAAGCATCACCGCCGTGAAAGCCAATTGACCCTTGTGAGGCAGACATTATAAAAGAAAAGCGACTTAGTTAATAGGTTATGACATCTCGATTGTATACACCCATTTGGAGCAAATATCGGCCCGCCATCTTGAAGATGATGATCGATTCCGACATTCAGCCCCAAACTTATCGACTTTCGAATCACGAATTCAAGGCATTAAATCCTAAACAGAAAGGTGGGTACACGTTCGCATTGCAGGTGTCATCCGGTAGTGTCTTAAGCGGACTTAAAGACTCAGCTATCGCCCAGGATCTTTGGGAAATACTCCAAACGTCGCCTAAAGCTGTAGAATTGATTGCAGCCGCCAAGTTTGAATTCGCCATGGACAGAGAATTCGTACTGCACGTGAACAAAATACCAACCGCTAACATCTAAAACAAAACAAGCCGCCTATGTCAGAAACCTTCAACAAAAAAGAAAAAGCTAAAAAGAAACAGCAAAAGAAGCAGGAAAAGGAGCAGCGCAAAGCTGATCGTAAAGCAAATTCAAAACCTGGACAATCATGGGAGAGCATGATGGCTTATGTTGACGAATATGGCAACATAACCACGACTCCCCCCGATCCCAACAAGAAGCAAGTTATCAATACAAATGACATAGTCATTGGATCGCGTAACATTGAAGGACTTGAACCGGACCCAGCCAGAAAGGGGCGTGTGACTTACTTTGATACAGCAAAGGGGTACGGTTTTATTAAAGATCTAAAAAGTCAGGAAAGTATCTTTGTTCACAGCAAATCACTTACGATTGTCATAAAGGAGAATGATATGGTAACTTTTGAAACCGAACGTGGTGTGAAAGGATTGAATGCAATTCAGGTAAAAAAGGTATAACGTTATTGTTTTCTCTTTGCTTTGTCCCGCGAAAATGTAAGCAACTCAGAACGTTTCGTAGTCTGCCTTATATCATTTTTTTCAGCGTCGGCAAACATCGTCATAGCCGCTTGATTTGATGTCACAATCCATCGTCTCTTGTTATCGACAATAATCTCCGCAATCGCCTTGGCGTCTGTTCTGATACAAAAACCACTCTCATTCGGACAAAGTATTTCAAATGTCCCGTCGCCATTACCCAATGCGCACACTCCTATGCCCGCATCATAGTAGCCGGATAGTGTCTCTTCCGCGAAGGAGTTGTTCACGGCGAGGAAATCCAAATTATCGTCGCCATTTAGATCACAAACTGCTATGTCGTTCATTGGACTGACCTGGACACTTAAAGGTAGAGCACTTAATGAAAAATTACCGTTACCAAGATTTTGAAGATAGGAAGACTCAAAACAGTCAGCGCGTTTTATCATTATACCTTTGTCTCCGAGGAAATCGACTATTTCGCTCAATTGCATTTTTCCATACTGAGAATAACTCTGAAGTATGCGACGCAATACCACGATCTGGTCAGTCATAGTCTCGCGATAATGAACAGGGTACTCCTTACCGTTAATGTACCGGCCAATGATCGGGTCTATGGATCCATTCCCATCAAAATCCTTTGCGTATATTGATACTGGTTCCTTCTCGTTTGCCTGAAGGACTGAATTCCTCCCAAGGTTGCCAACAATATAATCTGTATCGCCATCATTATCGAAGTCTCCGCCTGAGATGCTATTCCACCAACCTGTTTTTAATTCCTTCAACTTTGAAAAGCGACCATGATCATTCTTGAACATGGTTATAGGCATCCATTCACCTACTATGATCAGATCTTCCCAACTATCGTTGTCAAAGTCGCTGAACAACGCATCAGTCACCATACCTACTGAATCCAACCCGATGCTAATGTCGTTGGTGACTTCTTCAAATTTTCCACTTCCGTTGTTACGCAACCAATAACTTCGGGGCGAGATCGGATACGACATTGGTGCTACCCGGCCTCCGACAAACAAGTCAAGGTCATTATCCTTGTCAAAATCTGTCGCGATCACACAGCTTCCGCTGCTCTCAATTTTTGGCAACGATGATTCACTCAAAGTGAATTTGCCTTTACCATCGTTAATGTAAAGTCGATCCTGATAATGCATTGTGTTTCGTCCAAACTCGCTGCTTCCACTTACACAATACAAATCAAGGTCGCTGTCGCGATCTGCATCGAACAATAGCAAACCTATATCTTCAAATTGTTTAACTGAAATAGAGTCTACCCGGAATTTTCCACCCGGTTGCTGGTAAAAGATTTTTGCGCTTTGGTGCGCGGGTCCCCCAATAATGAAATCTTCGAGGTTGTCGCCATTGATATCTCCCACTGCGAGCTTTGGGCCTTGTTGAGAAAATTTATGAGGTAAAGTTGGCTGGCCGTATTTATAGTCGACATAGTCGCGCTCAGGCTGAAGAAGCACAGGCACATCGTGGGTGGCATTCATGAGCATCGGGTTTTGCTTTTTGACGCGCTGCCAAGGAGCGGAATCATTGATAGAAACCGTTACGGTCGAGTTAATCTTCACTTTTTCTAATACTTGTTTCCGATCACCGGGCCATACTATTATAAGCGAATCGACAACGTTGGCTGAACCCAAACCCACGTGAATAGTTGGATCTACGCTGGAAAGATAGCCGCGCTGAAGGTGCTGCTCGCTATAATGAACGTCGTTGTTGGAATAGGTCCATATTTTAGCACCGATTCCATACGGGTTACTTGACGGACCACTACATTTTACACGAATGAAGTTTGCGTCGTTTCTCAGATTCGGGTTAGTAGTGTTCTCATACAAATTCGCTTCGCCGTTCAGATTGTTGATCACAAGATCAAGATCGCCATCATTGTCGAGGTCCGCATATGCCGCACCATTTGAGTACGCCCGATCTGACAGTCCCCATTTTTCGGCTACATTCTCAAAAAGAAAGTCTCCCTTGTTATGAAAAAGGAAGTTGGGTTTAAACACACCTCCTAGTTCACGTATCGCCTTGGCTGCATTTTTACGTTTTAATTCCTCTGTCCCGAACCTTGAAGCGTCCTTACTGTAAGCTATGAAATCGAGGTCAGTGACATCTTTCGGAAAACCATTGGAAATGAAGATATCACGCAGGCCGTCGTTGTCGAAGTCTGCGAGCAGTACTGACCAACTCCAATCTGTTGCATAAATCCCACTCTGATAACCGATATCACTAAAGGTGTTGTTTCCATTGTTTCTCTGAAGAACGTTGCGAACGTATTGAGGTTGGTACTTCATCGCCAGGCTTCTCATAAATCGATCATATCCTGTTCCTGAAAACATGGTTTTCTGCCTTAGGTTATCGTCGGGCATCATGTCCAGCACCACAAGGTCGTTCAAGGCATCATTGTTAAGGTCGGCCATATCAGTACCCATACCGTTAAACTCCTGATGATTCATATATTCGGCAATATCATTCCGAAAGGTGCCATCCTGCTGATTGATGTAGAGATGGTCGGATGAAAGAAAGTCATTTGCACAATAGATGTCTGGCCAGCCGTCATCATTAACATCATTCACAATGATACCAAGTCCCCACCCTTCGGCTAGTACACCAGCCTGGCTTGAGACATCTGTAAAATGAATACTGTCGCCAATTAATGTGTCGTGCCTATACAACTTGTCAACGCTTTTGCCGGTTCCATCACTGCGTTGTCCAATGGGAGCGTTGCGCGTGTAGTTTTCAAGAGCATTTGTCAGAAGGTACATATCAAGGTCGCCATCCAGATCATAGTCTAGAAATGCCGACTGTGATGAATAACTTGAATCCGCCAGCCCCAAATTTGAAGCAAGATCTTTAAAGTGTGGAACACCTCGATCGTCTGTACCCTGGTTGATAAAAAAAATATTTGGCGCCTTCTTAGAAATATCCGGATGTATAGTTGATAGGTAAATGTCCATCAACCCATCTCCGTTAATGTCGACTACGGAAACGCCCGTGCACCATGCTTTTGTTGTAAGTCCCGCTGTTGAAGTAACGTCGTTAAAGGTCAGGTTACCCTTGTTCAGGTAGAGTTTGCAGCTGGTTACATTGCCAGCAAAAAAAATATCGGGAAGGCTATCATTATTGAAGTCTGCAATTCCAGTACCAGCCCCGTTATATAGGTACTCAAATGTCAGGGCATTTAGAGTATCACTTTCAACAATAAAATTAGCGAAATCAATTCCCGATTCTCCAGTAGACACTTTTCTGAACACTGTATCCGCTTCCCGGCAACTTGTATAGAGTATGAGTATTAAGAGTGTCTCTAATATGCGCATTTGCAGGTTCAAACATAAGATATAAAAAATAATCCCGGAGTTTGAGCCTCCGGGATTATTCCCACTAATTAGTATCCAGGATTCTGATTCGCTTGTTCAATATTAACATTTGCATCCAACTCTCCCAGCGGTATGGGAAGTCGTTCATATTTATTCGCCTGGAAGTACGAAATAGGTTCTGTGGCTAGTTTGCCTGCTTTACGCCAACGAAGTATATCAAAGTTTCGCTGCTCCTCGCCTGCCAGTTCAACCATTCGTTCGTGCATAACAGCCTTGAAAATCTGATCCTTGCTACCCGTCGGGTAGGCAGCCGTTGGATATGGAGGCATATTGACACTTGGCCTTGCCCTGATCTTATTTAAATACTCAACTGCCTTGGTTCCTGAACCTATCTCGTTCTCGCATTCAGCCAACAGCAGGTAAATATCAGCATATCGCATCATCCGATAGTTAATACCAATCTTATCCCAGAAACCACCAGGATCAAGCTTATACATTACCGAGTACTTCTTCCAGCTGATCTTTTGGGTAACTCCTTTGAACACGGAAGAATTGCCACGTTGATCTACGTCGGTTAACGACTTAGGTGATGAAGGGTCTCCATACTCGTCGCCGGTAAAGAAAAAATTGTAGTTCAACCGTGGATCATTATTCTCGAATTCTGCAAGAAGCTTATCCGATGGGATAAGATTTCTCCATCCTACAGCAGAATACTCTTGTGAACGAATCCACGACTCATTGGGACCGTAGTCGTTACCGTCTCCGTCCCAATTATAGTTGCCATTCGCTGTATACGAGATCTCCCAAACGGATTCTTTGTTGTATTCTGTCTCTTCTGTGAAGTTGTCAAAATACTCATCCATAAGCGCGGTTCCGCCGGCAGCTGCTTCACCTGCGGCAACCACGGCTTCGAGTAACGGCTTGGCTTCCTGATACTGCCCATCGAACAAATACACTTTTGCCAACACGGCTTGTGCGGCAATCTTGGTCGCTCTTCCCAAATCATTTCCTGAGAAGCTACTCGGAAGAACAGATATTGCCTCGGTAAGATCAGATATTACCAGTGCTTTTACATCGGAAATTGGTGCCCGCGCTTGTGCATCAGCGATACTCGTTGAAAACTCTTGATACAACGGCACGTCACCCCAGAAGGCATACAACTGGAAGTAAGTCCATGCACGCAGGAATTTTGCTTCGGCGATATATCTGGCTTTGAGGTTCGCATCAGTTATATCAGCGTCGGGAGCAAACTGGATTACCGCATTCGCACGAAGGATGAGGCGATAAGATGCGGTCCACACCGAAGAAAGCACACCATTACTTGGGTCATGTGTTCCGATTAGCACCTGATTGCGATGCGTTTCCAACTGGCCGCCACCGGTAGCCATTTCATCCGAGCGCAAGTCATGAAGGAAGAACCATTCACGACCACCCATGCTGTTGCTTTGAAGTACTGCATAAACGCCATTAAGGGCGGCAGATATTTCAGACGCCGTCTTGTAATATGTCGTTGTCGTCTGTTTGTTTCGATTGTCCTTCTCCAACAAGTCCTCGTCGCAAGAGATTGCGATCAGAAGGCAGATTGAAATTGAACTTAAAAATATTATGTTTCTCATTGTCTTAATCTTTAGGAATTAAAAACCAACTTGAATGCCACCCATAATAGTTCTGGGTTGAGGGTACTGCCCGTAGTCGATGCCCTGAACAAGACTATTAGCATTACGATAACCAATTTCCGGGTCATATCCGGAGTAATTTGTTAGCGTCAACAAATTCTGGAACGATGCATAGATCCTCAGTTTCCGAACAGAACCTTTCGCAAATGAATTCAATATTGCAGAAGGCAGAGAGTATCCTATTGTCAGATTCTTGATCCGCATGTAGGAACCGTCATCAATAAACCGGTTAGAGGTTCTGGAGTTCTGATTCGGGTCACCATTTACAGCTCTTGGAACTGCAGTGTCAGTGTTCTCAGGAGTCCATGCATTGAGCACATCAGTTTCAGCACCAAATAATCTCAACATTCCCTGGGTTAGTACTTTTGTTCCGTTGTAGACCTCATTACCCTGCACTCCCTGAAGGAACAACGTCACGTCAAAATTCTTGTAGTTGCCCGAAAAATTAAGACCATAGCTGAAGTTTGGAAGGAATGATCCAAGGTAAGTGCGATCGCTTTCGTTTATTACTCCATCGTTGTTCAGATCTTTAAACCGAATGTCACCCGGTGCAGCCTGGCTTTGATACTTCGTAGCGGCATCTCCGTCAGCATTGTTTGCTGCATCGATCTCTGCCTGAGTTTGGAAAATGCCGTCTGTTACCCATCCATAAAATCCCTGAACAGAATGGCCAGTTTCAGTCTTGGTGATGTTTGTGCCACCAAAGTCTGCGTTCGAGCCCGCAAAGATTGTGCTACCAGGAACATATAGATCTGTGACTTCATTTCTAACGGTTCCGATATTAGCCGTCAAGTTGAACGTGAAATCTCCGTCCATCTTATTATAGCCGGCTTGCAGTTCAAATCCTGAATTCTCCATTTTACCCACATTACCGAGGTAATCAACAGTGTATCCCATTGACGGCGCCAACGGAACACGAAGCAGCAGATCGTCAACCTTTCGCTGGAAGTATTCAGCAGTAAGAGTAACCTGGTTGTTAAACAATCCCAGGTCAATTCCAAAGTTGGTCATCTGTGTCTTTTCCCATGACAACTCCGTATTTGGAAGCGAGTTAAAATATGCGCCACCCTGATTTGTATTATTGAATGGGAAGGTCGTATTCAGACTTATTAAAGACTGCCAATCAAATGGTCCGACGTTATTAACACCCAACGACCCATAACTGGCCCGAAGTTTTAACTCCGATATACTAGGTATTGAGGCCATGAATGATTCTTCGCTAACGCGCCAACCAACAGAAACGCCGGGGAAGTTGCCCCACTTATGTCCGGGAGCGAATCCGGAGAATCCGTCGCGGCGAATTGAAGCGCTCAACAAATATTTCCCGGCAAACTCATAGTTGATTCTACCAAGGTACGAAAGCAATGTTGTCTCGTAGGTATCATTATATCCGATGGTTTGATTTTGGCCGGCCTGCAACGAATAAATAAAGTTGGAGCTCTGTTGTGCCGAAGCATTTAAAGCAGAGAATTTTAAATCCTGTCTTTCTGCAACAGCCGTCACGTTGATCAAATGCTTACCAAACTGCTTGTTAAATGTAAGTTGATTCTGAAAAAGTGGTGAGAACCAAGTGGTCCTGTTGTCCTGCAAATTGTGTTGAGTTCTTCCACCAAAGCCGTCGTTGTATATCGGCTGATCAACGAGATTTTTGCTATAAGAAAAATCACTACCAAACGTAAATCTATACGTCAATGACTGCAAAATGCTTACATCCAAATAAGCAGTTCCAAATACCTTGACGACATCGGTAGAGTTTTCATCCATTTCCTGAATGCGCATGGGATTTTCAGGGTCTGATCCGTCATTATTATCCGGTGCTCTGTAGCCACCTAGCTTCGTTGGATCACGAACCGGCATATATGGAACGGAGTGAACAACATGTTGAAGTATAGTTCTTCCTCCGCTTTCCTGGAGATTCGTTTGATTGGACGATGCTATCGTCAGCGTTTGACCAAACCTCACGAATTTGCTTATGTTCATCTCCGAATTGAGTCGGAAATTATAACGCTTAAAATCTGTTCCGACCATGATGCCATCTTGACCATAGACGCCGGCAGAAGCATACAGCTTGGCCTTTTCAGTGCTTGATGCAAGCGATGCCTGCAGCTGATAGATTGGAGCAGCTTGAAATACTTCATCCTGCCAATCAGTTTCCGTCTGAGCGTATGTTTGAGACGTGCCAGAATATATTGGATCATTCATATTCGAAAATCTCGCTGGCAAAGTGGATCCGGCGTTTGTAAGGAGTTCTGTGCCGTACTGCAGATAATCATCACGTTTCAGCAAGTCAAGGGTCTTCCACGCATTTTGAACTCCATAATATGACTCGACATCCACCGTCATTCCCCTGTTTTTTGCACCTTTTTTGGTTGTAATTAGTATTACGCCGTTAGCAGCGCGCGATCCATAGATAGCGGCAGAAGCAGCGTCTTTTAAGACCTCGACAGATTCAATGTCTCTTGGATCGAAACTATTAAGGCCACCGGTAGGCAGGCCGTCCACAACATACAACGGATCTGAAGAACCCGTGATGGAACCTATTCCCCTGATGCGCACAATTGGAGATGCTCCAGGGCTACCGTTATTAGTAACATTAACGCCAGCTACCCTTCCCTGCAATGCACTTTGTACGCTCGGTACTGCTAATGCAGAGATCTCTTTTGACTCAACAGACGAAACAGCGCCGGTAACAGAACTTCTTTTCTGAGTTCCATATCCTACCACGACAATTTCGCTCAGCGTACTTACGTCTGGTTCCATCTTTATACTGATATCAGTTTGATTTCCAACGGCTACTTCCTGCGTTGTATATCCAATAAAGCTAAAAACGAGCACGGAACCGGCATCTGGGGCGGTGAGAGCATATCTTCCGTCAGCATCTGTCGTGGTACCAATGGTGGTACCTTTCACAAGGATGTTCACTCCTGGCAGGGGTTTGCTGACTTCGTCGATCACCTGTCCTGAAACTGAAATTTCGTTTATGATAGTAACCTCTTTCGATGAGGCAAGAACACGATCGATGTCCTGCTTCGAAAGGAAATAATCCTCACGTTGGAACATCGAAATCACGGACACTGCTGGTTTCTTCTTTACCACAATTTGGTCACCGCGAACCTTAAAAACCAGGTCAGCCCTTTCGCCAATTTCACGGAGGGCGCTTTCAAGGCTGACATTGTCCAGGGTCATGGTAATTTTTTCCGAACTGCTCATGGCCTTGTGGTTGTAAAAGAAATGGAAATTGGTCTGCTCTTCCAGATTTTCCAGAATTTCCTTCACCGAAGCAGATTTTACGGATAGAACGATCGTCGCCGAGTCATCCCCTTTTTTAAGGGTATCGCCCGCTTGAAGGTTCAGGCTACATATGACGAGTAAAGTTGCAATCATGGGTCTGTTCAGTTTAATTCTCGATAATAGGTCAGGCCAATTGCATAAATGATCCGATAAAGTTTTTTTCATAACTTTGGGATTGGTTAACAAATTTATTTTGAGTGTGTTAATCAGCCCTTCCAGTAACTATTACTGCAAGGGATTCGAGCCGGAAGTGGTGCAAACACTTTCGGCTCCCTTGTTTTATGTTATATCTGTTTCTTTGTCATTTAAGGGTTTAGATTGGTTTAGTGGGTTAGTCGTCGCAAAAACTGCCTGTGATGTAAACTTCATTGGCAAGTATGGTATACCCAATGGTATCTGAGGTACTGAATAGCTCCAGCACCTCATCCAGGGACATGTTATTGATCGAGGCGGTAAAACGACAATCCAGTGACGTGGCCTGGTCTGTATGGATCGTTACATTAAACGTCCTCTCGAGGATTGGCAAGATTTCGTACAAAGGCTGATCATCAAATACCAGCACTCCCTTACGCCAGGAAGTATAGTTGTCAGTCTGCACGTTGTTCTCCACCAACAGCCTCTTCTTCTCCGTTAGAAAAACGGCGCGTTGATTCGCAGCAAGAGTAACATTATCAGCGGATGCCCCGGAAAAAGAGATCTTTCCGTGAACAAGCGTCGCCTCAATTTTGTGTTCGCCTTGATATCCTTTTACGTTGAAAGCGGTTCCCAGCACCTTTATCTCAACACCTTGGACATGGACAATAAAAGGACGCGACTTATCCGACGTAACATCGAAATATGCCTCACCCTGTAAATACACGTCCCGCGTCGGACCATTCAAGAAATCATGGGAATATTCAAGTTTTGAGTCGGCATTTATCCATACCTGCGTACCGTCTTCCAATGTGATCAGCGACCGTTCGCCTTTTGGGATCACGTGTTCCTGACGGCTATTCACGGCATGGGAATCTTTTGAAACGGTGACCGGCTTAACCAGTCCATCCGATGATTGGGTATTGAATTGCCACCATGATGCAAATGCAAGCAGCGCTATTGTTATGACTGCTGCATAACTATAAAAACGAGTCGCTTTGGACCTTGAGGTCACGATCTTGTGGACAGTGGACGCAGAAACGGGAACATCAAGTCGATCGTTGATCTGTTGATGCAGCCTATATAACTTCTCCGGCGGCAATGCCACAGGCTGGTCGTCGAATAATTTCAGAAATCGAATCGCTTCTTCGATCTCCTCCCGCTTATGGGGATTCTCAGCGATAAATGTCTGCCAAAATCCGTCGCCGCCTTCGGTAGGAAATTTTACCCAGTGGATAAAGCTGTCATCACCGATAAAATCATCTGCAGAGTAGTCCTTGTAATCTTTCATTTTCGAATGAATGAGGCTCTTTGTACTTAAAAAGCACAAACACACGATTGTTTAGCGAAATTTTCAGGATTTTTTTGGGAGAGCGGTTCTTAGCGCAGCAATCGCCTGGGATACAAGGGTTGCCGCCGATGCCTCGGACAGGTTCATCACAGATGCAATGGCTTCATTGTTTAACCCTTGAAAAAATTTGAGGTAAATCGACTCACGCTGTCGTTTTGTAAGTCCTTCTAAGGCACGTCTCAGACCAGCTTTTCTCGCCTGATCGGACTCTTGTGCAACCATTAGTTGTTCAACGGAGAAATTCATTTTTTCTTCCAGATACTGAACTTCATCCGTGATGGCTTCAAGTCGTTTCGCACCATGAACCGTTCTCGCTATCCTTCGCCGCAACGCTTTAAGCAGATAAAACTTTATTGACTTTGTCTCATTAAGAGCCTGGCGTCTATTCCAGAGTTCAACAAACAAATCCTGGATACAGTCCAGTACAAGTTCCTGATCTTTGGTAAATCTGGTGCCGTACGCAAAGAGGTTTGAAGCATGTTCCTTAAAGATGTAATCCAACGCTTCACGATTGCCCTGGCGAAACGCATTCCAGATTTTTGAATCCTTATCCGCGGGAGAATCATTGTTTGTAAAAAAAAGCGGTGTGCGCGTCAACGCAGATTCACCATGATATAATGATATGGTGTTTGTGTCATCCATGGCCTAGGTCACGTGAAGTTAATCTACGAATTTCCGGAAAACAAACGTTTGAGTATAAAAATGTTATTTATACACTTATCTGTCGCGAGAAAGAAGAGTAGACTCCAGAACGTTTAATCATCAGTAGCGAATTTAAATCACGTCTTATTGAGAAGCTTGAATGAAAATCTATCACATTACGCGATGGTGTTCTATCTTCGTAATTCAAAAAAATTGTCCTTAATCGTATTTGCCATGACGTTCAAAACAAAATACGTGATATTACCCTTGTTTGCTTTGTTGTATTCTTTCAACACTTTGGCACAAGAAGATAAAAAAATGGTTCGCCTTGCGAGACTCGTGATTGACCCCGCACAGCTTGAAAGCTATAATGCATTTCTTAAAGAGGAAATTGAGGCTTCAGTAAAGGTCGAATCCGGTGTGTTGACGTTGTACGCTGTTTCTGAAAAAGAAAAGCCAACACACATTACCATCCTTGAAATATATGCCGATGTGGAAGCCTATAAGAAACATATTCAGACACCACATTTTCTGAAATATAAAAATGGCACCAAGGATATGGTGACGTCACTTGAACTCGTGGAAACCGTGCCATTAATTCCCGGGATGAAGATCAAGTGAGAGATTTTCAGCTAATCCCCAATTGCTGTTCTTTCAAAAAACTTGCAAAATGCTTTACAACGGGATCATTCTTTTTCTGATCAAGCGTTGCTAGGTACCAGGTTCGATAAAATCCATTTTTGCCAAAAGACAATAGTTTGATCGAACTGCTGTCGCGCACGAACGGCTTGATAAGCCAACGCGACATCACTGTAAGACCTATTCCAGCTTTAACCATCTCTACGCGAGCTTCGGTTAATTGCATCCTGGTAAGCTTGCCCACCTGAATACCCTGAGGAGCCAACACATTTTGAGTAAAGTGGTCATTACCACTATCCGTCTTATAGACGATGAGATGCTCTCCGGCAAAATCATCTGATTGGACAAATTTCTTTTTTGCGAGGGGGTGTTTTGAAGGCACTAATGCCACTTGTTCGTCGTCAAACAATTTCTCGAAGCGAATGCCATTTGTTGGTTTCATAGTACTGGCGATAGCCAAATCGATTTGTCCTCTGAGCAAAAAATCAACAGGATTGCTCATGGCCTCAGTTACAATATCGATGTCAGTTTGAGGCATTTGAGCCTGAAATTTCTTCATTATAAGAGGAAGCCAGTGATAGCAAGTGTAACATTGCGTCGTGATGCGAAGCAATCGGGCGCCGGTATTGTTCGCTTTGATTTCTTGTTCCAGCGAAGACACTCGGGTTAATATTTCATCGCCTGCATCCAATATCTTCTTTCCTTCGGGCGTGATCACCATGCTTTTATTAACGCGCAAGAAAAGTCTTGTGCCAAGCCGAAATTCTATTTCCTTCAACTGATGACTTAAGGAAGGCTGGGTAAGGCACAACTTCCGCGACGCCTTTGTAACACTGCCTGTCTCAGCAATTGCCTGGATCAATTGAAAATGCCGGATTTCAATCATAGTTTTTTTCTATCGTGTCGATAAAAATAATTCATTTTTCTTATAGATGGTTTAAATCTAACTTCAATTTTTCCAAAGCATCCATCATGATAACTTTTTTTATCAAATCGTCGATTCGTATTCTTAGGAAACAAATTGCACTCTCCATAGTAAAAATCACGGGCCTGTCCCTGGGGATGGCTACTTTTCTCATTACGTCGCTCTACTGTCTACACGAATGGAGCTTCGACAAACAGCATCCCCAATGGGAGAAGATTTACCGGTATGTTCATCGCGTAAAATCTGAAGATGCCCTTCAAAGTTTCGCATTTACATCTGCAACGACTGGTCCGGCCCTGAAAGAACGGTATACAGAAGTTGAAGACTTTACCCGTGTCTTCAGAATTGAGCTCAGTCTAAAATGTAAAGACTCGGATGTTGGATTCGTGGAAAAAAAGTTCGCTTTTGCCGATGCCAACTTTCTACAATTCTTCTCATTCCCCCTACTCCACGGAAATGATCCAAATATTTTACGTGAGCCATATGCTGTATTACTCACACCCGCCAGTGCAGAAAAATACTTTGGCAACCAGGACCCAATCGGAAAAACATTGCTTCTGAACGGAGCAATTGAATTGATAGTCAAAGATGTTTTCAAAGAGAACTTTTCTCGCACTCACATGACCTTTGACTTTGTAGCATCGTTCTCCACGCTGGAAGCAATCAAAAATCATCCGATTGTTTCAGGTCAAATCCCAGCGTCACTGAATCTAGAACACAAAGGGTTCAGCGCATTTTATACTTACCTGCGTCTGACTACGCCAGAAGCTAGCGCGAAACTGGAACAGAAATTTCCTGCCTTCATTGAGGAGTTTCGCGGCAAGGGACGATCCGAACGCTTAAAGCCTACGTTGCAGGGTGTAGCATCCATCCATTTGAATTCCGACATGCTGTATGAAATTGAGACGAACAGTTCCAACGCAATCGTTCTGATCTACATTGTTGTTGGTGTATTAATTCTCATCACGGCAGTTATCAACTACATTAATATCAGTACTGCAGAATTCCTTATTCGCGCTAAGAATTTTGGTTTGAAAAAAATTCTGGGTATAGGCAAAACAGCGTTACTAATTGGCCACGTCGTAGAAACTATGGTCGTATGTGCTTTTGCGCTAGCAGCTGGAGGGTTGATTGCATTAATATTGATCCCGTCGTTCAACGACACAATGCAAACACACATTACCGTTTTCACGAATGAAGCTATTTTACCTTTTCTGCTTGTATACCTTGTGACAGTGGTGTTATCAGGACTGCTACCAGCAATTCAAATCTTTCGTCAAGACGCGTTGATTGCGTTTCAAGGCGATTGGAAGACGGGACGGTCGTCAGCTTACTTGAGAAATTCCCTCGTTTTCCTTCAACTGATGGCATCCTTCGTGCTCCTCTCTATTGCACTACTAATTTACCGGCAAACCGATTACTTGCTTCAAAAGGATAAGGGTTTTGATGCCCACCAGATCCTTGTAGTGAACGCAGGAGGAATGGCTCCCAACGACCGGATTGCCTTCAAAAATGAATTAAAGAGTCAGCCACGTGTTGAAAATGTATCCATGTGTTCAACTCCTCCCGGTGAATCGCTCTTTACGTTTGGAGTTAATCTCCCGGGGTCTAATGGAGAAGAGGACCGACGGATCACTTTTTACCAGATGTTTGTAGATGAAAATTTCCTCGAAGCCTTAGGTGTGGATCTTCGTGATGGTAGATTTTTTGAGGCCTATATCCCTTCTGACTCTTTGAATTCATTTGTTGTAAATCAGACGGGTGCAGAATCAATTCACGACAGTCTGATGAGCAGGAAGATTGAGATCCCAAATATTTATACGGGAAAGCCGGTCCAAAAGACGGTAGTAGGCGTCATTGAAGACTTTCATTTTGCATCGTTTCATTCTGAAGTTCAACAATTAATTCTTGAATACAACCCGAGGCATGCACGCTACCTGCTTTTGCGTTTCGATCCCCACAACACAAAAGCCGTTGTTGAAATTCTGCATGAGATGTGGAAAGAATATTCGCCTTTGCTTCCTTTAGACTATTACTTTCTGGACGACAATTTTGCGAAATTTTATGCAACTGAGCAGCGCACAAAACAAATCGTAATGATCATATCCTTGCTTGCGGTGTGTCTAGCTTCCCTGGGAATTTTTGGTACCTCGTTGTTCACCTTACAACAACGAACTAAGGAAATCGGCGTGAGAAAGCTGCTCGGCTCGCCAACACGTGGATTGTTCGTCCTGCTGTTCCGGTCAATATTCGTCAACCTTCTTTTAGCATGTACCATAGGCGTACCGTTTGTGATATGGGCGGGAGAACGATGGCTCGTACGATATCCCTATCACACTAATCTTGGTATGAGCATACTATTGATCTCTTTTGCAACAATACTTATAGTAATGCTGAGTACGGTGAGTTTTTACTTGATGAAAATCATCCGTATTCAACCTGCGGAAGTATTGAGAAGCCAGTGATCCATTTGGGTTCACCTCTTTATTGATTTTGTTTACTCAACTCGTCCCACGAAGCAAAATAAAAAAGCCTCCGCGAGAACCGAGGAGGCTTATGAATTAGGTCGTGGAACGGATCACCACTTCTTGTTGTAACCACCGCCGCCACCGCCGCGGTTGCCATAACCTCCACTGCCTCCTCCGCGGTTGAAGCCGCCTCCACCGCTACGAGGTGAGTCAGTCTTAGGCCTGGCCTCATTCACAACCAGGTCTTTACCAAGGAAGTTGTATCCGTTAAGTTCATTGATAGCTTGCTTTGCTGAATCGTTGTCAGCCATTTCTACAAAACCGAAGCCGCGGCTGCGATTTGTCTCTTTGTCAAGGATGATCTTCACCGAAGTTACTTCACCATGTTGCTCGAATAATCCCTTTAATTCATCCTCTGATGCCTTAAATGGAATGTTTGCTACGTAAATGTTCATTGTTAAAAATTAAAATTGATAGTCTTTATTTTGATGCAAGATACCTGTCTAAGTTCGTTTTATTTCAAATAATTACAAATAAACTTAAAGTTTAAACGGTAAATCGGCTTTAAATCCCCCAAATACTAGGGTAGTATCGGGATCTCCGGACTAGTTACGAGGCTGTTCAATCGCCGTTAGCCGGTGGTTGAGGTTGTCCGATGGATACGAATAAACCGCCCTGGTCCTCCCGTAACAGAAGGCAATCCCCAAACCTCCGCTGCTTGTCCTACCCTCCTATGG
>Ga0111539_10004175_pt1 | contig 18951 bp, 14 predicted proteins | sample RhiMethybrSRZTD1_FD_79667 | JGI IMG/M metagenome (GOLD analysis project Ga0111539, IMG submission 79667) | Populus rhizosphere microbial communities from Tennessee, USA - Rhizosphere MetaG P. TD hybrid SRZTD1 (version 2) (version 2) | ecosystem: Host-associated > Plants > Roots > Rhizosphere >... | reverse complement strand
GGAATGGGAATCACGCCAATCAGCATGCCGAGCGCGACACCGAGCCCGATCGAGATGTAGCTGAACTCGGCGGTGCCTTTGATCGAGTCGCCGAAGAAGCGGCGGATTTCCGGGAAGTCGGTGCGGTTGGCGAGGATGCCGACCCGATCGCCGTACTCGAGCACCACGTCGGGCCGCGCCTGCAGATCGCCGTCACCGCGCAGGACATGAGCCACGATGGCCCGCTTGTCACCTGGCAGGGCGAGCGCACCCAGTGTTCGGCCGATCACGGTCGGGCGTGACGCGAAGACACGCAGATAATCGAGATCGCGGCGATCCGCGGTGATCGCTCCGTGCGCCGGCTGCCCCAGGATCGTCTGCACCTGGTCGAGCACGGCTCTGGTCGGTCCGACGGCGAGCAGCACGTCGTTCTCGGCAATGACCGAGGTGAGCGACGCGGGCCGGTTGTAGTCGCCACGGCGCAGTGCGACGATCTGGACCTGAGGCGGCAGCGCCGTCATCAACTCGCCGACGCGCTTGCCGAAGAACTCCGGCTGCGTCAAGCCGACCTCGAGCAGTTCCATGCGCGAGCCCGTCGGCTGTTCAATCTTCGGCTTGAAAATCGCGAAGGCGAGATACAGACACAAGATCGGACCGGCCACGCCAAACGGGTACGCCACTGAGTAACCGATGGCGGGATCGTCGTTCCCGAACGTCGCGAGTGCGGCTTGCAGTGCTGGCGTGCTGGTGTTCGAGCCCGCAAACAATCCGAGTGCGTGTTCGAGGCTGAGGCCCATCACGTTCATGATCACGAGGGACACCACGCCTGAGAACAGGATACCGGTGAGTCCCAGGAAATTGGCGCGCAGGCCGCTGACGCTCGTCAAGCCAGCGAAGAACTGTCTGCCGTACTGCACGCCGACGGCGTACAGAAAGAGTGCGAGACCAAAGGTGCCGAGGATCGGCGGCGGCGCCGCCCCCGGTGCGAACCATCCCATCGCCAGCGCGACGAACAACACCGCCCCGACGCCGAGTGAGAATCCCTTGAGATTGAGTTCGCCGCCGAGATAGCCGATGGCGATCGTCAGGAACAGCGCCATGAGCGGCTGCTGCTCGAGTACAGTCCTCAGCGTATCCATAGCGGGCCCTTCGAGTAGGGCGGATCCCGTCGGACCCGCCGGACGATCAATACACCGTGATCCCGCGACTGCGGAACTGGCCGCGCACGCGCTCGCTCAGCTCGGCGTCCGGTGGTTCGACGTTCTCCAGTTTGTATTCGAGACCGAGCTTGTGCCACTTGTCGCGGCCCATCTGGTGGAAGCGCAGGATCTCGACCCGCTCGAGCGACTGCAAGCCGGCGCAGAGGTCGGCGACCCTCTCGACGTTGTCGAACTGGTCGGTGAGACCGGGGACCAGGACGTAGCGGACCCACATCGGACGCCGCAGTGCCGACAGCCGGCGCGCGTATTCGACCGTCGGCGCGAGCGGCTGACCCGTCACCGTTTTGTAGATGTCCGGATCGCCCGACTTGATGTCGAGGAGATTGAGATCGATCTGCATCAGGTCGTCATCGGTCAGGCGATCGCCGAGACGGCCCGAGGTGTCCACGCAGGTGTGCAGCCCGAGCTGCTTCGAGCGCCGGAAGATCTCCATCATGAACTCACGCTGCACCATCGGCTCGCCGCCGGAGAGCGTGATCCCGCCGCGGCTGATCTTGAGCACCGTGGCGTACTTGCTGACTTCGCGCATCGCGCGCGCGACGGTCACGGCGCGGCCGTTGTGTTTGTGCCAGGTGTCGGGATTGTGGCAATACTGGCAGCGGAGAAAGCAGCCGGTGAGAAACGCGACGAGGCGAATGCCGGGCCCGTCGACGGTGGTGCCCACCTCCCACGAGTGGAGGTAGCCGGTAATCTCGCTTCCGTCACCGACCTCCTCCACGTCTCCCTGGTGTATCGCGTAGTAGTCCTGTTCAGCCACGCCCGGGGGCTTGGCACGAACCACGTGCAGGTCATAGCGGCTTCCCACCAGCGACTGGCTCATGACACACCCCTTAGACTTCGCCGTGGAACGTGCGGTTGATCACGTCCATCTGCTGTTCTCGTGTCAGCTTGATGAAGTTGACCGCGTAGCCGGAGACACGGACGGTGAGCTGGGGATACTTCTCGGGATGCACCATCGCGTCCTGCAGCGTGTCGCGATTCAGCACGTTGACGTTGACGTGGAAACCACCCACAGAGAAATACGCATCCAGGATGTCGGTGCCGCGGGTAATGCGGTCCTCTTCCCTGCCCAGTGACGTCGGCACGATTGACAGCGTCAACGAGATGCCATCCTCGGCATCGTCATAAGGAATCTTCGCGACCGACATCATGGCCGCCAGCGCGCCGTGCGTGTCACGGCCGTTCGACGGATTCGCGCCTGGTGCGAAGGGCTCGCCCTTCTTGCGGCCGTCCGGCGTGCTGCCAGTGGACTTGCCGTAGACCACATTCGACGTGATGGTCAGCACGGATTGCGTGTGCGTCGCGTCGCGATAGCTTGGATACCGTCTGATCTTGTCCATCATGGTCGAGACGAGCATCTTGGCCAGGTCGTCGGCGCGATCGTCGTTGTTGCCGTAGCACGGGTACTCCCCGGTCGTCTCGTAGTCCACGATGAGGCCACGGTCGTCGCGGATCGGCTTCACCTGTGCGTAACGGATCGCCGACAGGCTGTCGGCGGCATGCGACAGACCGGCGATCCCGCATGCGAGCGTGCGCAGGATGTCGCGATCGTGCAGCGCCATCTCGATCGCCTCGTAGCAGTACTTGTCGTGCATGTAGTGGATCACGTTGAGGGCGTTGACGTAGGTGCGCGCCAGCCAGTCCATCATCGGGTGCAGCCGGGCCATCACCTCGTTGTAGTCGAGCACCTCTGACGTGATCGGCGCGAGCCGCGGGCCGACCTGCTCGCCAGACAGCTCGTCGCGTCCTCCGTTCAACGCATAGAGGAGCGTCTTCGCCAGGTTGACGCGCGCCCCGAAGAACTGCATCTGCTTGCCGATGCGCATCGCCGAGACACAGCACGCGATGCCACAGTCGTCGCCCCATTTGGGCCGCATCAGATCGTCGGACTCGTACTGAATCGCGCTGGTGTCGACCGACGTCTTCACCGCAAACCGCTTGAAGCCGTCGGGCAGCCGCGTCGACCAGAACACGGTCAGGTTCGGCTCTGGCGCGGGGCCGAGATTATTGAGCGTATGCAGCATGCGGAACGACGACTTGGTCACGAGCGTCCGCCCGTCCTCGCCCATGCCGCCGAGCGACTCGGTCACCCACACCGGGTCGCCCGAGAACAGCTGGTTGTACTCGGGCGCGCGCAGGAAGCGCACGAGCCGCCACTTGATCACCAGGTCGTCGATGATCTCCTGGGCCTGCGATTCCGTCAGCGTGCCCTCGCGCAGATCGCGCTCGAAATAAATGTCCCAGAACGTCGACAGGCGGCCGGCGGACATCGCCGCCCCGTTCTGCTGCTTGATCGCGGCGAGATACCCGAAGTAGGTCCACTGCACCGCCTCGCGCGCGGTGCGAGCCGGCAGCGAGATGTCGCTGCCGTAGCGAGCGGCCATCTGCTTCAACTCTTTCAGCGACCGGAGCTGCTCGGCCAGTTCCTCACGGAGGCGGATGATCTCCTCGGTCGAGTGCCTGTCGTCCAGTTCGTGTTGCTCGCGCTGCTTGTCGGCAAGCAGGAAGTCCACGCCGTACAACGCGATGCGGCGGTAGTCGCCGATGATGCGGCCGCGCCCGTAGGCATCCGGCAGGCCGGTGACCACGTGCGATGAGCGCGCCTTGCGGATGTCGGGCGTGTAGGCATCGAAGACGCCGGCGTTGTGTGTCTTGCGGTACTTCGTGAAGATCTCGACGAGCGCCGGGTCCGGCTTGTAGCCATACGCCTTGAGACTGGACTCGACAACGCGCCACCCACCAAGCGGCATGATCGCGCGCTTGAGCGGCGCCTCGGTCTGCAGACCGACGATGATCTCGCGATCTTTGTCGATGTACCCCGGACCGTGCGCGAGGATGCCGGATGGCACCTGCGACACGTCAATCACGCCTTTCTCGCGCTCTTTCGCCAAGAGCGGCAGCAGCTTCTGCCAAAGGTCGCGGGTTCGCGCGGTCGGGCCCTGGAGGAACTGCCCGTCGCCTTCGTACGGAGTGTAGTTACGCTGAATGAATTCGCGAACGTTGACGCGACGCTGCCACTCACCCGGCGCGAACCCGCGCCAGGCGACCTCGGTCTGCGTCGTCGTATCCACCTGCACGACGGTACTCATGGTCACCCTCTTGTAGTATCCGGCTTCAGCCTGACGTCTCTTGTAGTGTCCGGCTTCAGCCCGACGCCTCTCGTAGTGTCCGGCTTCAGCCGGACCTCCCGTAGTGTCTGCGCCAGCCGGACGATCAACGCTGCGCGTACGCCGGCGCCGCGACGAGGCGCTGCGTGTGACGCGCGATCATCAGCTCTTCGTTGGTCGGGAGCACCCATGCTGAGACGCGGCTCGCTTGTGTGCTGATGCGCGGTCCGCCGGCGCGATTCGCCTCGGTGTCCACTTCAACGCCGAGCCACGCGGCATCGCGGCACACACGCTCCCGAATCACTGCGCTGTTCTCCCCAATGCCGGCTGTGAAGATGAGCCCGTCAAGCCCCCCGAGCGCAGCCGCGAGCGAGCCGAGCTCGCGGCGGATGCGGTAGACAAACAGATTGACGGCGAGCTGCGCACGGGGCTCGTCCGAGTCGAGCAGCTTGCGCATATCGCTCGAGATACCCGAGACGCCAAGCAGACCGGACTCCTGGTAGAGCAGCTTCTCGATCGCGCGGGCGTCCATCTTGCGCACGTCCATCAGATACAGCAGCACGCCGGGGTCGATGGCGCCCGAGCGCGTGCCCATGGCCAGACCGTCGAGCGCGGTGAATCCCATCGTGCTCGCGATGCTCGCCCCCTTCTCGATCGCACACATGCTCGAGCCGTTGCCGAGGTGACACACGACCGTCTTGCCGGACGCGGCCCGCGTATCGTGCTCGGGCAGCACCGCTGCCACGTATTCGTATGACAGCCCGTGAAATCCGTAACGGCGCACGCCCGCGTCATGGAGATCGGCGGGGATCGCAAACCGCTGCGACACGGGTGGATTGGTCGAGTGGAACGCGGTGTCGAAGCACGCCACCTGGGGCAGATCAGGCCGGCGCGCGAGCAGCATCCGGATCGGCGCCAGGTTGTGGGGCTGGTGCAGCGGCGCGAGCGGAATGAATCGCTCGAGTCCAGCCAGCACATCGGGATCGATTCGCACCGGTCGCGCGAAGTCCGGTCCGCCGTGCACCACACGATGCCCGACCGCCTCGAGTGCCATTCCCCCCGCCTCATTCCGGAGGAACTCGGCAAGATAGTCGACAGCACCGTCGTGTCCGAGCGTGACGCCGTCGCCCCAGCTCTTTTCCGCGGCGACGATGCCGCGCGCGGTGCGCGCCACGAAGTGCGGGGACGTGTGGATGCCCTCGATCTGTCCGCGCAACTGCGCATCCAACCGGCCGTCCCGGTGCTCGTAGAGCAGGAACTTGATGCTCGACGAGCCGGCGTTGAGAACGAGAATGCCCTTGCCGTTCACGAGACGGCCTTCACGAACTGCTCGCGCCGCGAGTGTGCGATCAGCAGGGCGACCGCGCACGAGGCCTGGCGGGCAACCAACGAATCGGCACGACTGGTCAGGATGATCGGCACGCGAGCGCCCAGGACGATACCGGCGGCATCAGCGCCGGCCATGAACGTGAGGCTCTTGGCGAGCATGTTGCCCGCCTCGAGATCCGGCACCACCAGGATGTCGGCGTGCCCCGCGACCGGCGACTCGATGCGTTTGATGCGCGCGGCGGTCAGATTGATCGCGTTGTCCACCGCCAGCGGACCGTCGAGGATGCCGCCGGTGATCTGCCCGCGGTCGGCCATCTTGCACAGTGCGCCGGCTTCGATCGTGGACGGCACACTCGGGTTGACGGTCTCCATCGCCGACAAGATCGCCACTCGCGGCAGCGCCCGGCCGAAGACGTGCGCGAGGTCGATCGCGTTCTGGATGATGTGGACCTTGTCCTGCAGCGTCGGCGCGATGTTGATGGCGCAATCGGTGATGATCAGCGCCTGCTCCAGAGCTGGCACGTCCATCACGAAGCAGTGACTGATGCGACGGTTGGTGCGCATGCCGTTTTCGCGCTTGACCACCGCCGCCATCAACTCGTCGGTGTGCAGGCTCCCCTTCATCAGCGCTTCGACCTTGCCCTCGCGGGCGAGACGAACGGCGGTCTCGGCGGCCGCCTCGCTGTGTGGCGCGTCAACGATCGACAGTCCGGTGAGATCGAGCGTAGCCTCCGCCGCCACGCGTCTGATTTTCGTCTCCGGTCCGACCAGGATAGGGATGATGAGCCCTTCCTGAGCTGCCTCCACCGCGGCGCGCAGGGAACTTTCGTCGCAGGGGTGCACCACGGCACACGCCACTGGTTCGAGCGATTTGCAGCGCGCGATCAGGCGCTGATACTTCTCGTGCTTGCGTTCCATGTGTTCATGTCCTTCGCGGTCTGCGCCATCGCCGCGACTGTCGCATCGACACTCACCCGGTAGCGCCGTTCGATCTCATCCTTCACACACACCTGTATCCGGTGGTCTCGCGGACTGTGGCCACGCGGGCCTGATCGAGTGTCGCGTTCAGAAACATCCAGGGTGCATACCATCTGCCATCGCTGCGGCGCGAGTGACTCGCGTCTCCGTAATGCGGACGGGAGGTCCATCGGGTCGTCGTGGGGCATCGCGCCGAAATGTCGTGGGCTACCCTCCGTCATTTCGCGGGTGCGTGTCCCTCCGAAACGGGTGACCACCGATTCTGCGCGGCGTAACAGCGCACGAACTCGCCTCTCTTCAGCGTCAGCCGCGGCATGGCATGTGCGTGAGCATCGCCCATCGTGCCGGAGGCGAAGCGCTCAGTGAGCGTGCCCCGAGCCCGGATTTCGAGGAGGAGACGTCATGGCCGCGCGGACTCCGTTGACTGTGAATGCCTTGGTGCTCGTCTCAGCGCTTGTGCTGGGTTCGTCGATCGCGGCTCAATCGCGCGCGGAGACGTACACGGCGACGGCCTCCCTCAAGACTGCTGGTGGCGCCTCGTTGACGGCCCCCGTGGCGATTGATGTCACTGCATGGACCTCGGAGGCAGATCGGAAACGGCTCGCCGGCGTCCTGAAGTCGGGTGGTGACGCGGCTCTGCAGAAGCAGCTGGCCGCCATGAAGACCCTCGGGAAGATCACGGTCGGGAAGACGGAATTCGACGCGAAGTACGCCTACGCGATGGCCAGCTCCGAAGGCCGCATCATCACCGTCGTCACGACGACGCCGATGTTCTTCGTCGGCGCCGGCGCCCCCGGTGCAGCACCCAAGGACGGCCACCAGTTTGGCGTCGTGACGATTGAAGTCAACGACGCGGGCTCCGGCCGGGGCACGCTGACGCCCGCGGCCTCCGTGAAGATGTCCGATTCGGATGCCATCATCGTCCAGGACTACAGCGTCGAGCTCGTGACGCTGCCGGACGTTCGCAAGAAGTAGAAGGCGGCAGGTTACCCACATGTCACTGGTCAAAAGCGAGACTCTGGATTCGTTCGATGAGTCGGTCCTCCACATCAACGAGCTCCGCCGCCGCAATGGCGAGCGCCGGACGCTCGACGAACCGCTGGTGTTTGAGCGGATGGTGTGCGAATTGCTCGTCGAGTTCACCAACCTCCGCGCCGAGGATGTGGACGGCGCCATCACGCGTGCGCAGCGACGCATCGTCGACGCCGCCGACGTGGACGGCATGATCATCTTCGAGTTGACGGAGGGTGGGAACGATTTCGCGCTCACCCATTCGTGGACGCGAAGTGGCGACGGCCCGCCGTCGCTCGTCCGTTCGGCCCGGCAGGTGTTTCCCTGGTCCCACGCGCATGCCCGCGCCGGCACGCTCGCCAGCTTTGCGTCGCTCGATGAGATCACTGACGCCGCGGAACGGCAGACACTCGAACACTACGACATGCGATCAGGCGTCGCCGTGCCGTTCTCCATCGACGGGCACACCGCCGGTGCGGTCTGTTTCACGTCGGCACGTGAACCATACCGTTGGCCGGCTGAGGCGCTCAACCGCCTCCATCTGATTGCGGAAGTCCTCAGCACGGCGATCGCGCGCAAGCAGTCGCAGGCCGTGCTGCGAGCCAGCCAGGAACGGCTCGCGGCCATTGCCGACAGCGCCTCGGTGATGATCTGGGCGTGCGACGCTGACAAGCGGTGCACCTGGTTCAATCGTCGCTGGCTCGAGGCAGTCGGACGCACCATGGACGACGCGCTTCGCCGCGGCTGGCTCGATGGCGTTCATCCCGACGACGTGGAGTCCTGCCTCGACATGTTTAACGCAGCGTTCGAGGCACGCCGGCCGCTCAGCCTGGAGTGGCGACTCCGCCGGAACGATGGCGAGTTGCGGTGGATTGCCGGTACGGCATCTCCCGCCTTCGCCGGCGACGGAGCATTCACCGGCTACATCGGGTCCTGCCTCGACATTACCGAGCAGAAAGACGCACAGCTCGGAATGGATAAAGCACGGCTCGAAGTGCGTCGGCTACGTGAACAGCTGCGGAGCGAGAACGGGACCGCGCGGCGCGATGTGCTGGAGCGCCCTGACGACAACATCGTCCTCGGTCAGAGCGCGGCGGCGCGCCTCGTCATGGAGCAGATCGAACAGGTCGCCGGCACGGACTCGACCGTGCTGCTGCTGGGTGAGACCGGCACCGGCAAAGAGCTATGCGCGACGCAGATTCACGAGCAAAGCACGCGGCACGCCCGCGCGATGGTGCGGGTCAACTGTGCAGCCATTCCCTCCACACTCATCGAGAGCGAGCTGTTCGGCCGCGAAAAAGGCGCATTCACCGGGGCGCTGGCGCGCCAGATCGGACGATTCGAGGTCGCCGATCACTCGACGATCTTCCTCGATGAGATCGGCGATCTGCCGTCGGAAGTGCAGGTCAAGCTGCTGCGCGTTCTCGAGGAGCGGCGATTCGAGCGGCTCGGCAGCCCGAAGGTCATCCCCGTCGATACGCGCATCATCGCCGCGACGCACCGGAACCTCGAACAGGCGATGGTCGCCGGCACGTTCCGTGAAGACCTGTACTACCGGTTCAACGTGTTTCCGATTCGTGTGCCCGCCCTGCGCGAACGCGTCGAGGACATCCCGCTGCTCGTGTGGCATTTCGTGGAAGAGTTTTCGAAGGCGTTCGGCAAGCGCATCGAGACGATCGCGAAGAGCAACATGGAAGGGCTGCAGCGGTATCCATGGCCCGGGAATATCCGCGAGCTCCGCAACGTCGTCGAGCGCGCCATGATTACGGCGGCCGGCCCGCGGTTGACGATTCCGGTGCCGGAGACGTCGTCAGCTGCGTCTGGGCGCAGCATCAGACTGATCGACGTCGAGCGCACGCACATTCGCCGCGTCCTGGAAGGCACGAGATGGCGCATTCGCGGCGTTGGTGGCGCCGCCGAACAACTCGGCCTGAAACCGACGACGCTCGAAACGCGGCTTGCGAAGCTAGGACTCAAACGACCGGCGGCGACTGTATGACTCCGCGCGCAGTGGACTCCGGCATACCGGTGTTCCTCTGCGATACCGGGGTTCGGCCGACGCGCCAGCACGTCGTGAAACGGACGTAGTGCCGTGTACTGCCCGAAAGATTAAGCCTCCCTTCACCTGACGTCCGGCCCATGGATGGAACGACTGGTGCTTTATCGCGAGCGATGGTGCGGCTGACAGTGTCTCTCATCGCGTCGGCCCGCAGCGCACCTCGCCTGATGCATGCGCTGCGTTCGCTGACGCCGCCGCTGCGCCTGAGACCCGGTCACCTGGGGTGCAGCACCTGGATGGACTCCGACCACACGGTGCACTATCAGGAGGATTGGGCCACCGAGCCCGATATGCGTGAACGCGTCGTCTCTGACGGGTTCACGCGGCTCCTCGCGGTCATCGAAGCGTCCGAAGGATTACCCGAGGTCCAGTTCAACTTCGTGACAAAGACTCGCGGTCTCGACTATGTCGCCGAGGTGCGCGGCGCCGCAGGACCGGCCGAAGCCAACGACGAACGCCGCTAGTGTCGTGCGCCAGCATTTTCTCGTTCACGGTGATCCCGTTCTCTCAGAGCGCGTCCGCCAAGGTGATGGACGGGTTATGCAGCAGGTTCGGCTCCCGCAATCGATTCACGTCTGGACGGACAGGAGAGCATCGGTGCGGAGTCGTCTCCGACATGTCGGAGATTCGGGCCCACGCTCCGTCGTGGCCACATCGTGTGTTTGGACATCTCGTTCGGAAAACGCTCAGCGATCGCGTGGGCTTGACGCCGAACAGTGAGCTGGCACCGGTCCTGCTGAACATGTCCTACGACTGATGTCGTGCGGTCTGCCTGATCCACCGGACAGCGGCGCCAGCGGCATCCTCATGGAGTGGCACCTCATGCTCGGCTCGTGACGGAGCGTGGGGAGGCCTCACTCATTGGAGGTTTCACAATGTGGAAACAAGCCGCAGGGCTGTTGCTGGTATGCGTTCTTTGGTCTGCGACGCCGGCCTACGCGCAGAAGGTCGAAATAACGGGCCTCTTCGGGTGGACGCTGTCTGATGGCGTCGAGACTGACTCCGCGGTCGTTGCCGGCGACGGCAACATCTACGACGCGATCGACACGAAAGACTCGGCGTCGTGGGGCTTCGGTGCCGGCTTTCACGTCAACGATCGATTCGAGGTGGGCTTTCTCTTCAATCAGCAGATGAGCACGCTCGCTGCCGATGGGACGAACACCATCGATATCGGTGACCTCAACGTGTATTCGTACCACCCGTATGTCGCCTTCAACTTCGGCGAGACGGGGGCACGCCTCCGCCCCTACCTGATGATTGGGTTGGGTGCGACCCATTACGCCAGCGTGGACTTTGTCGCGCTGGGCGCCAACCGATCGATACCGGGCCAAACGCAGTTCTCGACGACGTGGGGAGCAGGCGTGAAAGCGTATCCGTCACCACATTTCGGAGTGCGTTTCGGGGCGCAGTGGACGCCCACCTACATCAAGACGGACGCCGAGGGCTGGTGGTGCGATCCGTATTGGGGCTGCTACCTCACCGGCGATCCGCAGTACTCGAACCAGTTCCAGCTCTCCGGCGGTGTGACCGCGAGGTTCTGAGAAGACCAATGGGCGTGATGGGCACGATGCCGAGTCGTTCGCCGTGGCTCACTTGGATCCTGTGCACGGCGCTCGCCGTGCCGCACGGTATAGCCGTGGCCGCGCAGACCAAACCTGCGCCGGCCACGACTCCGCCCGCGAAGCCCGCGCCGGCCACTCCATCTCCGACGAAACCTGCCGCGGTCACGAATCCACCTCCAGGTACGAATGCCGACACAGGGTGGCCGCGCACGGTCACGCTGAAGACCGGAACGGCGGTGTGGTACCAGCCGCAGGTCGAAAGCTGGATCGACCAGAAGAACATCGTCGCGTGGTCGGCGGTGTCGTACCAGCGAACGGGAGTCAAAGAGCCCGCGCTGGGGACGATCAAGATCGAAGGCCCGACACAAGTCGCCGTGGACGATCGCGTGGTCACGATGAATCTCGGGATCAGCCAGTACAACTTCCCGTCGCTGTCACCAGAGCAAGTGAAAGCACTGGTCGCCGATGTGCAGGCGCTGCCGGTCAACCAGCGCGTCCTCGACCTCGATCGACTGCTCGCCTACGTGGCCGCGAGCCCGCTCCAGGTCAAGAACGTGGACAACATCAAGGCAGACCCGCCGAGAGTGTTCTCGAGCACGACGCCCGCAATTCTTCTCAATCTCGATGGCGAGACGGTCTGGAGTCCGATCAAGGACGTGGATCTCCGCTACGTCGTGAACACCAACTGGGATGTGCTCGAGCACACGCCCACGAAGATGTTGTATCTCCGCTACAACCGTTCATGGCTCCAGGCCAAGACGATCGAAGGCCCGTGGACGCCGGCCGGAAAGTTGCCGGAGAGCTTCTCGAAATTGCCGCCCGACGAGAACTGGAAGGATGTCAAGGTGGCGATACCGGGCGACAAGCTTTCGGACAAAGCGGTACCGCGAGTCTTCGTCAGCACAGACCCCGCGGAGTTGATCGCCGTGCAGGGGCCACCCAGCTATCTCAAGGTCGAGGGTGCGACGACGCTGTTGTGGGTGAACAACACCGAAAGCGATCTGTTCCGCATGGGACAGACTGGCGACTTCTATTTCCTCGTCGCCGGACGCTGGTTCAAGAGCGCGAGCCTGGACGGGCCGTGGACGTTCGCCACGCCGTCGTTGCCGGAGGACTTCAAGAAAATCCCCGTCGAGCATCCGCGCTCGCGTGTGCTCGCGTCCGTTCCCGGCACGCCGCAGGCGACCGAAGCCGTGTTGCTGGCGATGGTGCCGCGCACCGCGCGCGTCAACAAGAAAGAGCTGAAGGCGCCTGACGTCGCCTATCAGGGCACGCCGCAGTTCCAACCCGTTCAAGGGTCGCAAGGCGTCGAGCGCGCCGTGAACACCGATAAGGACATCGTCAAGTACGGTGACCTGTACTACCTGTGCTTCCAGGGCGTGTGGTTCATGTCGCGGTCGCCAAACGGTCCGTGGGAAGTGGCCTCGACCATCCCGGCGCAGATCTACACGATCCCGGCGAGCTCCCCTTCTCATCACGTTACCTACGTCACGATCCAAGAGGACAACGACGACGAGTGGGCGACGTTTGCGTACACCGCTGCGTACACCGGAATGATGATCGGGTGGGGATGCGCGGTGTGGGGCAGCGGTTGGTACTACCCGCCCTACGTCGGCTACGGCGGGTTCTACCCTGCCTATTATCCGTACGCACACACCTACGGGATGGGCGCCTGGTACAACCCGTACTCCGGCGCCTACGGTCGCGGGTATGCCGCATATGGACCGTACGGCGGCGTGGGCATGGGTGCGTCGTACAACCCGCGGACCGGAACGTACTCGCGAGGTGCAGCGGCGTACGGTCCGTACGGTTCGCGCGCCGCCGGCCAGGCCTATAACCCGCGCACCGGAGCCTACGGACAAACACGACAGGGCTCGAACGTCTACGGGAACTGGGGCACCAGCGCCGTACAGCGCGGCGACAGCTGGGCGCAGACGGCACACGTCCAGAACTACCAGCGCGGCACATCGACATCGGGCATCCGTACCGGCAGCGGCGCCGGCGCGGTCTCGCAGGTCGGACCCGGAGGCGAGCGCACCACGGTCGGCCGCACACAAGGCGGCGACATCTACGCCGGCCGCGACGGCAACGTCTACCGCCGCGATGAGGGCGGCGGAGGCTGGCAACAAAGCAATGGCACCGGCGGGTGGAGCTCGTCCACGACGGAACGAGCCAGTCAACTGGACAGCGACCGCGCGGCACGAGAGCAAGGCAACCAGCGCACGACCGATCGCGGCAGCTGGCAAAGCAGCGGAGGCACTCGTTCCGGGGCGGGCAGTTACGGCGGCAGTGGCCGCTCCCGCGGCGGAGGCGGGCGGCGTCGCTGAACTCAGGCCGATTCAATTTATCCGCGTCACGTATCGGGAATCTGCATCCCCTCATCGAAAGGAACACGAGTCATGAAGAAACCATCAGTGCTGGCGCTGGCATTGGCAGTGCTGCTGGCGAGCGCCGCCACGGCGTTTGCCCAGGACGTGCGCTACAACTTCGACAAGCAGACAGACTTCTCGCAGTTCAAGACCTACAAGTGGGTCAGCCTGAAGGGCTCCCAGGGCATCAACCCACTCGTCGACATGCAGATCAAAGCCGCCGTCGATACGGAGCTGACGGCAAAGGGCCTGACACGGACCGAAGCGGACACGGCTGATCTGTATGTGGGCTATCAGGGTGCGGTCAGCACCGAAAAGCAATACACGTCATTCGATACCGGGTGGGGTTACGGTCCCGGCTGGGGCGGCGGGTGGTACGGTGGCGGCGGCGGCACCACCACGGGGCAGACATCGACAATCTACGTCGGCCAGATCGCCGTTGACATGTATCAGACCGGCATGAAGCAACTCGTCTGGCGCGGCGTTGCCAGCAAGACGATCGATGAGAAAGCCAAGCCGGACAAGCAGCAGAAGAACCTCACGAAAGCGATGAACAAGTTGTTCAAGAACTATCCGCCACCGGTGAAGAAGTCGTAGCCGGGGCGGCTCGGTCAACGGCGGTACGTCCAGCCAATCGACCAGAGGACGCCGACATCGTAGGTGTCGGCGTCCGGGTTCGGCGGACGCGTATCCAGCGTGTAGAACACACTCAGGGACAAAAACAAATCTTTGAAGAACTCGCGCTTGCCGGCGGCGTCGAGCTGCAGACGCTCACGGCCCGGATCGCTCAGACTCGGGTAGTACTGCACCGACAGGTCGAGATTGGTTTTCGGCCGATCGTAGGTGTAGTACGACGATTGAAACATCAGCAGCGCCTCGAGGTTCTGCGTCGCCTCGACGTCCACGCCTTGCTCCTCGTTGAACGACATCCCGGCGCCGAGCGTCATCTGGGCGCGATTGCTGTTAATCAGACGAGGACCAAACGCACCGCCAATCTGCGATCGAAGCGTGAGCCCCAGGCTCTCATTCGTCTCGAACCGCCCCACCGCTGTGGCGAACCACCGTGGCCGCGGATAACGCCGGTAGGATGCCTCGAACGCTCCACGGTCGTCGCGTCCTGCTTCGCCGCTCTGTTGCGTCTGCGTGAAGGAGACGGTCAGCCGTGTCTGCGCTCGCGGCTGCCGGTACATCGCGTCGGAATTCAGATTCAGCTGGGCGATGCCGCTCGATCGTGTATAGCTGAAGCCGACGTCGAACGACCCATCGATCTTGCGCCAGAAGCTGCGACCGATGGTGGTGATTTCAGTCACGTCCTGCATGGCTAACTGCGCGGTCGCGTCGGTGCTGACTACGGCGATCGAACGGGCGGTGCTTTGTCCAAGGCTGCCGAGAAACGTCAGCCCGTCAGCGGTCGTCACCTCGACGAGCCGTGTGGTGACGAGGCTGACCAGATTGTCCCATTCGAGAAAGAGCGTGCCGATATCGTCGGTCTTGAACTCGAGCCTGCCTCGATCCAGACGGACGACTTCACCGGTGATCCGATCGCCGTTGGCGAGCGTGACGACGTCGGTTCTCCCCTGCGCCGCCGCAGCCGCGGTCATGCTGCACGCAAGGGCGATAGCGGCAACGGTCTTCGCGAGCCACGCCGACCTCGCGTGCATCAGGAACCCGTCAGGACGAGCAGGGTCCTACTTCGTCGCCTTCACCGGCGGGGCGAGCGGGTTGCCTCCAAGCTGGTTCGAGATCAGCGTGATCGCCCGCTGCGCCCGGATGCTGTTGCCGGCGTCGTCAAGAGGAGGCGACACGACAGCAATCCCGAACTTGCCGGGTGAGACCGCAATCAGGCCACCGCCGACTCCGCTCTTCGCAGGCAGACCCGTGTGATAGAGCCATTTGCCGGAGTCGTCATAGAGCCCTGCCGTCGCCATCACCGCGAGGACACCCGGGACTTTGTCCGCGTCCATCACCTGTTTCCCGGTGACCGGATTCCTACCGGCTGCCGCGAGTGTCGCCGCCATCGTGGCGAGGTCGCGCGCGTTGACACCAATCGAGCACTGCCGCGTGTAGAGATCGACCGCCTGCTGCCAGTTGTCCTTGATGTAGCCATAGGCGAGCATCAGCGCGCCAATCGCCTGGTTGCGCTGGTTCGTGTCCGCCTCGGACTTGTAGACATCCTGCAGCACGGAGAGTGAGCGGCCGGCGAAGTCGTTGTGGATGCCGATGATCTTCTTCCACACCTCGTCGGCGCTGCCGCCGCTGACCATGCTGGTCGCCGAGATCGCGCCGGGGTTGACGAGTGGGTTCATCTCCGGCGCCCCGGTTCCAACAACCGTGCGCACGCCTTCGACGGCGATGATCGAATTGAAGCGCGCGCCGGTCGCGTCGACGCCGATCCGCTTCTCAATTGCCTCCGGTCCCTGCTCCTGGATGACCTGCGCCATCGTGAACACTTTCGAGATCGACTGGATCGACACTTCAGTCTTCACGTCGCCGGCGGTGATGACCTTGCCGTCAACGGTCACCAGTGCGATGCCGAACAGGTTCGGATCGACCTTGGCCAACGCGGGAATGTAGTCGGCGTTCTTGCCTTCCTTCAGGTTCCTGAACTGCTGGTACGCAGTCTCGACCGCTTTCTGCGGATCGCCCGTCTGCGCGAGAGTGCCGCCCGAGACGCCGACGAGCAACGCGACAACGGCGCCGAGCCACACACGTGTGATTTTTGCCATGACTATTCACCTCCGATGGTTCCCGAGAAATTGACTTTGAAGGAGAACTGGAACTTGAAGCCTTTGCCGACGAACGGGTCGCGGAACATCTCGCGGCGGCCCCACTGCAGCTCGCCGCCCATCATCACGTTCTTCACGGGCGTGTAGAGGAGATTGCCCAGCGCGTACTGCCCCCTCTTGAACGCGTCGTCGTTCTGGCCTTCCGTGTTGTCGATGTCCTGATGCGAATACCCGATAGAGGTTGACCATGCACTGTTCCAGTTGTGGTCCAGGAAAATCACGGTGCCGAAGATCGGGAGCGCCTCACCCTTGATCGGGCTACGGATGTCGCCCGGGTTGCGAACGATACCCACGTCCACTGGGGAATCGTTCATGTAGTTCTGGATGCCTTCGCCATAGACGAACTGCAGCCGCAGCGTGCTCGCGCCGCCGAACTTCACATTCGAGCTGAGATTGACGCCCCACCGGGTGGCACTGCCCGCCAGATCGAACTGGTCCTCCAGAATGTCGTCCCACTTGATCCAGCCGAGCATGCCGGCTGCTTCGACGTAGCCCCACGGCCGGCCGAACCGGTACTCGCCCGAGAAGTCGGGAATCGGCGACCGGCCACGGACGTTCTGCAGCTCGATGCGGTCCGCCAGCAGGCCGGCGTCTCCCGACGCGCCGGGCCGTTCGAGCGCCAGCGTCAACCGCGTGTCGCCCTGAATCGGCATCCACCGCACCTGCACGTTGCGGAAGAACACCATGCCGGTCGGCCCCCAGTACTCCAGCGAGTTCGGGAACACGTCGATGTCCATGAACGGGCTCCACGTCTGGCCGGCGCCGAAGTGCCCTAACTCTCCGTATGCGTGGCGGAGCCTGAACGTCGTTTGGCCCTCGTCAACGCCGGTGCCGAACAGTTCGAATTCGAATGTGGTCTTCAAGTCGCCGAGATCGGTCGGCGTCGTGGATCGCACACCGAAGCGCGTCTGCCTCACGCCGGCGAATGTGCTGCCATCCTTCCCGAACTGGTCCTCGAACGCCGGCAGCCGTGTGACTCGCATCGTGTCGAACCAATTCGGGTTGATGGTCGTGAAGTTCTGGCCGAAGTCGAGCATCACGAAGCCATAGACCTCGAGGCTTGGCTTGGTCGGCGGCGCGGCCTGCGCGCCCCCGCCGGCTTCGCCCGCAGTCGCAACAGGTTCGTTCTGCGCGAGCGCAATTGAAGGGGCCCCCAAAGACAGGCACGCGAGGAGCACCCATACCGTGCTGGCGTGCCGTGGGCACGCACTCGCGTGCCGCTTCATCTGTGGTGGTCGCATGGTCGTCTCTCTTTCTCCGTTGAACGCGTCAGTGCACATTCGCCCGTTCCCAGGCGCGTACTCGCAGGCGAGCGGCGTCGAAGATCCGCTCGTAGTTGGTCTTGCGAACTTTGAGACTGGCGTCGTTCGTCAACTGCCGCCAGACGGGCATCCACAGGTCGTAGACCGCGTAGTACGGCTCCGGACTTGTCGGTGCCACGGTGTCGGTCCCGAACAGGAAGCGGTCCGGGTAGCGATTCAGGATGTTCACGACTCGCGTCGTCGCCTCCGGTGTTGCCACCGCATACTTCGCGACTTCGTCCCACGAGATGTCGAACGACACATGATTGAAGGCGGGATCGTTCAGCATCGACTCGACGATCTGGACCTGGCTGGGATTGCGCTCGGCCGACTCCGCCGAGACGCGAACCGGATGGACGATGCGCCCGAGGCCCATGTGCGCCCAGATGATCGACGTCTTCGGATGACGTTTGAGGAGCGCTTTCATCTGCGTCAGATAGACCGGCTCGGCGTCGGTCTTCGCAAACGGCACGTCCAGGTCGTTGTGGATGATGACGGCGAGACCAGCGTCGGCGGCGAAGTCGAGAATGCGATCGAGCGCCGGATTGGTGAGGCTGGCGGTCTCGCCAGGAATCTTGCCGGAGACGAATTCCTTGTGAATGGTGAACTCGCCGATGCCGGAAAACACTCCCGGAAACGTCTGCAGCACACGGCGGATGTGATCGACGCCGTACATGTCTGCGGGATTGAATCCGGTGATCATCGGATCGAAGCGCGCCTGTTCGTCCTTTGACAAGGCGCGGTAGACGCTGGCGATGTAGGCGTCGGTGAATGAGTAGTAGTAGAGCGGCGCGTCGCTCTGAAGGTAGTAGGTCGGGGCGAACTCGCCGGAGTTCGCATGGGACCACTGTTGCTGCAGCGGGATGCCGAACAGGGTCGATCGTGAGACGCGGCTGCCCATGATGCGCAGGAACTGCCGGGGCTCGATGCCCTGCTGGATGTAGTTGGTCAAGTGAAAGTGCGAGTCGTTGAACTCGTCACCGCGCACGGTGATCTGCGCGCGGATGACGCCGAGCAACGACCCGAAGAAGAGCGCGACGGCGCCGAACGCGAATGGCAGGCGGCGGAGAATGTGGTTATCTCTCATAGCCGGCTCTCTTGATGCGCGTCTCCCACCTAGAAGAAGATCGAGAACCCTGTAGTGACCGTGAAGCCGTCTTGACCGGCCGTGTAGTAGCCAAACGTGCTGCTCACCGGCGAGTGATTGACGTTCATCACTTGCAGGTTCAAACGGTGATTGCGCGTATTTG
>Ga0111539_10004173_pt1 | contig 18955 bp, 18 predicted proteins | sample RhiMethybrSRZTD1_FD_79667 | JGI IMG/M metagenome (GOLD analysis project Ga0111539, IMG submission 79667) | Populus rhizosphere microbial communities from Tennessee, USA - Rhizosphere MetaG P. TD hybrid SRZTD1 (version 2) (version 2) | ecosystem: Host-associated > Plants > Roots > Rhizosphere >... | reverse complement strand
GTCCTTCCGTCGGCGCTCGCGTCACGGTGCGAGTCCGGCTCGGCGTCGTCGTGATCGTGCGCGCGCCCGGCACCCTGGTGCGCCGCCTCGAGCTTCGGAGGCTCTGGGTCGCCCGACGCGGCGGCCGGCGCCTGCTCGAGCTCAGAGTCGTTAACCGCGGCAACGTGACCGAGACGCTTGCCCGCGTCCATGCGACGGTCTCACGGGTGCGCACGGGGCGGCGTCTCGCAACGCTTGGCGCTGCGCGGCGTGACGTGCGTCCGCACTCGCAGGGAATCCTGGAGTTCCGCCTCCGACGGCTGATGCGCGGAGCAGTGAGCGTGGGTGTGGTGATTCCTGGCGCGCCAGGCCGTAGCGCGATCCGCCGGACCTACGCGATCCGATTCTGACGAATCACGACGGCTTGTACACCTCCGTTCGCTCCCACGCCATCGATCCATCCGGGCCGATCCGCGCGCTGACGAAGACGCCCCGGCCGAGCTCCCGCTCGTCGAACAGCTTGACGCGCCGCGCCCGGAGCTCGTAGCAGCGATAGTCGCGCTGCTCGGCGAGGTCGTAGCTCCGAAAGCGGCGCGCGTAAACGCCGGCCGCGCGTTCGGCGGCGCGCCCCCGCAATTCTCCGGCGGTGCCGAACAGCTGCACGCCTCGATCGCTGCGTCCCCACGTCTGGTGCGAGTCGAATACGGCCACAGCGGCGCTCGAGCTCCGGCGCAGGTTGCGCGAATGCGTGGCGCCGGGGTCCGAAATCCAGACGAGCCGGAAGTCTTCGCTCCAGGCGAAGTACGCGGTGTTGACGTGAGCTCGGGTCCCGGCGGAAGTCGCAATCGCGCAAAGCGGAGATGCGTCGAGCAGGCAGCGAAGCAGCTTCTGAAGTCGCGCCTGTCCGATCCGGCGGCGCGAGCGCGTGATCGACACGCTTACGCCGAAACGGGCGTGCGGACCAGTCGGCGCGCGGCCTCGGCGATGTGCTCGGCGTCGATTCCGGCTGCCGCGAGCAGCTCGGCCGGCTTGCCCGAGTGCGGCATCTCGCGGACGGCCAGCTGTACGACGCGGGGGCGTTCCTCGGAGTCCGCGAGCGCCGACAGCACAGCGTCCCCAAGCCCGCCCTCGGCCCAGTGGTCCTCGACGGTCACGATCGGGCATGCAATCGAGCGGATCGTCTCCTCGTCTAGCGGCTTGATCGAGTAGAGGTCGATGACGCGCGCGTCGATGCCGTCGGCGGAGAGCTCGTCGGCCGCCTTGAGCGCCTCGTGCAAGGTGATGCCCGCGGCGACGATCGCCACGTCGTCGCCGTCGCGCAGAGTGCGGGATCCGCCGATCTCGAAATCCTCGTCGGCCTCGTAGATGACCGGCGTGTTCGGCCGCAGCGTCCGGATGTACGAGATGCCGTCGGTGTCGGCCATCTTCGCGACAAGCTTCGCCGTCTGATTGCCGTCGGACGGGTGAAGGACAGTCGAACCGTGCACCGCCCGCAGCATCGCGATGTCTTCGAGTCCCATTTGCGACGGCCCGTCCTCGCCGATCGAGACGCCGGCGTGGGAGCCGGAGATGCTGTAGTTCGCGCGGCTGATCGCCGACATGCGGACGAAGTCGTAGGCGCGTGAGATGAACGCCGCGAAGGTCGACGCGAACGGCCGCCAGCCGGTCACCTGGACGCCGACAGCGGATGCGATCATCTGTTGCTCGGCGATGAACATCTCGAAGTACCGCTCCGGCTCGGCGTCGCGAAAGATCTCGGCGAAGGTCGAGTTGGAGACCTCGCCGTCCATCGCGACGATGTCGCCGCGCGCCTTCCCGAGCGCCGCGAGCGCTTCGCCGTAGGCCTTGCGTGTTGCGACCTCCTCGCCGACCTCGTAGCGCGGCAACTCGGGCTCGTTGCGTTCGATCTCGAAGGCGCGGCCGCTCCGCTCCGGCTTCGCGACCTGCACGGTGATGTTCGTGATGCCGCCGAGCTCCTCGATCGCCTCGTCGGGGTGGTCTAGCGCCTTGCCGTGCCAGCCGAGCTTGTCCTCGACCTCCTTGACTCCCTTGCCCTTGATCGTCCGGGCCACGATCGCGACCGGCCGGTCCGTCGCGATCGCCTCTCCGTACGCCTGGTCGATAGCCTCCACATCATGGCCGTCGATCTCGATTGCGTGCCAGCCGAAGGCGCGGGCGCGGTTCGCGTACGAGTCGAGATCCCACCCGTGCATGGTCTCGCCTCGCTGCCCGAGCCGGTTGATGTCGAGGATCGCCACGATGTTGTCGAGCTCGTAGTACGCGGCGTGCTCGAAGGCCTCCCATTGCGATCCTTCGGCGATCTCGCTGTCGCCGCAGAGCACCCAGACGCGCATGTCGGTCTTGTCGAGCCGCTTGCCGGCGATCCCCATTCCGACTCCGTAGGGAAGCCCCTGGCCGAGCGAGCCGGTTGCGACGTCGACCCACGGAATCCGCGGCGTCGGATGGCCCTCGAGGATGCTGTCGAACTGCCGGTAGCGCAGAAGCTCCTCGTCCGAGAGGACGCCGGCTGCCCGGTAGATCGCATAGAGGAGCGTCGACGCGTGGCCCTTCGAGAAGACCAAACGGTCATTGGCGGGATCTTTCGGGGTGTCGAAGTCGTAGCGGTAGTACTTCGCGAGCAGGACCGCCATCAGGTCGGCCGCGGACATCCCCGAGGTCGGGTGGCCCGACTTTGCGGCGGCCGCGCAACGGATCGAATCGACACGGAACTGCTGCCCGAGCTCACGCCACAGTGTCGGACCTTCCATCAGGGGTAACGTAACGGTTTGATGAGGGTTGCAGTCGCGTTCGATCACCGCGGAGTGCGGCTGCGGGACGCCGTTCTCTCCGAGCTCGACGCGCTCGGGCACGACACCCTGGATTTCGGGGTCGAGACCGACGAAGTACGGATCGACTACCCCGACAAGGCGCGCGAGATCGGCGAGGCGATCAGGCAAGGCGACGCCGAGCGCGGCATCCTCGTCTGCGGCTCGGGCGTCGGTGCTTCGGTCGCGGTCTCCAAGATCGACGGGATCCGCGGCGCGATGTGCCACGATGTCTACTCGGCCCACCAGGGTGTCGAGCACGACGACATCAACGTGCTCTGCCTCGGCTCCGAGGTGGTCGGGCCGGCGCTGACCGTCGATCTGATGCGCGCCTTCTTGCACGCGCGCTTCGACGGCGGCGAGCCCTACACGACGCGACTTCACAAGATCGAAGAACTCGAGAAGGGAACTGCAAATGTCTGACTCAAGGCTTCACAAGCTCTCCGAGCTCGGCCAGAGCATCTGGATCGACTTCCTCTCGCGCAAGATGATCCAGACGGGCGGGCTCGAGGATCTGATGCGCGACGACGCCGTCGTCGGCGTCACCTCGAACCCGACCATCTTCCAGAAGGCGATCTCGGAGGGCGACCTGTACGACGAGCAGATCCGCGCCTGCCTCGACGACTTCGACGATCCGAAGGAGATCTTCTGGCGGCTTGCCGAGACCGATGTCGGCAACGCCTGCGATCTGCTGCGCTCGGTCTGGGACGCGGGCGGGGGCAAGGACGGCTACGTCTCGATCGAGGTCGACCCGAATCTGGCCGGCGACACGGAGGCGACGATTGCCGAGGCGCGCCGCCTGCACCAGCAGATCGACAAGCCGAACCTGTTCGTGAAGATCCCGGCTACGAAGGCGGGACTGCCTGCAATCGAAGAGATGATCGCGAGCGGGAAGAACATCAACGTCACCCTGATCTTCTCGCTCGAGCGCTACTCCGAGGTCGCGGAGGCCTACATCCGCGGGCTCGAGCGGCTTGCGGAGACCGGCGGCGATCTCGCGCAGGTCGCCTCGGTCGCGAGCTTCTTCGTCTCGCGCGTCGACACGGAGGCCGACAAGCGGCTCGATGAGATAGGCGGCCACGAGGAGCTCAAGGGGAAGCTCGCCGTCGCGAACGCGAAGCTCGCCTACCAGCGTTACAAGGAGATCTTCTCCGGCCCGCGGTGGGACCCCCTCGCCGGGCAGGGCGCAACCGCCCAGCGCTGCCTCTGGGCCTCGACCTCGACGAAGAACCCGGATTACAGCGACGTCCTCTACGTCGAGGAGCTGATCGGGCCCGAGACCGTGAACACCATGCCCGAGGAGACCATCGAAGCCTTCCAGGACCACGGCGAGGTCGCACTCACGCTGGAGCAGGGACTCGACGAGGCGAAACGCCTTTTCGACCAGCTCGCCGAGGTCGGGGTCGACTACGACGACGTGACGCGGGTGCTCGAGGAGGAGGGCGTGCAGAAGTTCGCGGACTCGTTCTCCGAGTTGCTCGACGGCATCGCGGCCAAGCGCGGCGAGCTAGCCGCGGCCTAGGTTTTGGCGGTCGCAACCGAGCAGCTCGTCGAGCGGATCTGGGCCCGCGACCCGACCGTTTGGACCGGCTCGGGCGAGGAGCAATGGCTCGGCTGGCTCGACGAGCCGCAGCGGATGCGCGAGCGGATCGACGACCTGCTCGGCTTCGTCGACGAGGTCGCTTCGCCGGGCGTGATCGACACGTTCGTGATAGCCGGCATGGGCGGCTCGAGCCTGGCGCCAATCGTCCTGCAACAGAGCTTCCGCGGCGAGTCGGTGCACGTGCTCGACACGACCCACCCGGCGGCGATCCGGCGCCTGCTCGATGAGCTCGACCTCGAGCGGACGCTCTTCATCGCCTCCTCGAAGTCGGGAACGACGCTCGAGACGCGCTCGCACCTCGACCTCTTCTGGGAGCGGAACAGGGGCCGTGGGGAGTTCTTCGCGGCAGTGACCGATCCAGGGTCGGAGCTCGAGAGCCTGGCGCGTGAGCGTGGCTTCCTCCGCGTCTTCCACGGCGAGCCGTCGATCGGCGGCCGCTACTCGGCGCTCTCGCCCTTCGGGATCGTCCCCGCCGCGCTGCTCGGGATCGACCTCGAGCGGTTCCTCGAGCGGACGGCGGAGATGGTGGAGGCGTGCCGTCTGGCCGAGGGCAACCCCGGCCTCGAGCTCGGACGGCAGCTCGGCGAAGGCTGGCAGGGCGGCCGCGACAAGGTCTGCATCGACGACAGCGAAGGCGGCTTCGGGCTCTGGGCGGAGCAGCTGATCGCCGAGTCGACGGGCAAGGACGGCAAGGGCCTCGTTCCGGCGCCGGGAGAATCACCAGACGGGCCGGACCGCCAGCGGGGCGAGGTGCGCCTCGAGGATCCGTACGAGCTCGGCCAGGAGTTTTTCCGCTGGGAGTTCGCCGTCGCCGTGGCGGGCTCGTACCTCGGCATCAACCCGTTCGACCAGCCGGACGTTCAGGCGGCGAAGGACAAGACGAACGAGGTGCTCGGGAGCGGCGACGTCGAGCTCGAGCCGGAATCGTCTCCGGACGAGCTATTCGGGCTGGCGCAGGAAGGGGACTACGTCTCGATCCAGGCCTTCATCGACCCGGCACGTGCCGCGGAGCTCCAGCCGCTGATCGAGCGCGCCCGGGAGCAGACGGGCTGCGTCGTCACCCACGGGCTCGGGCCACGGTATCTCCATTCGACGGGGCAGCTGCACAAGGGCGGTCCGAACACAGGCCTCTTCCTGCAGGTCGTGGACGACCCTGGCGAGGAGCTACCGATCCCCGGCAAGCCTTTCGGCTTTGCCCAGCTCATCCGCGCGCAGGCGGCAGGCGACTTCGAATCGCTGAAAGAGCGCGGCCGCCGGGTCGCGCGCGTCCGACTGGAGGAAATTTAATGGCGACCCCCTCCCGCCCGCCTCGCACTTTCTGGCGGGCTGCAAACCGGCGCCTCGCGGCGTCCTCAGTCGCGCCCGTAGCCTCCGGCTACGTGCGTCCTTGCGACGCTTGGTTGTCGCGGTCAGAAAGCACGATTCGGTCGGGAGGTGATCGCTGATGGAACTCGGGATGATCGGCCTCGGCCGGATGGGCAACGGCATGACTGCGCGACTGCGGGAGGGCGGACACGAGATCCAGACCTATGACCCGAAGGTCGAGGGTCGCACGGCCGATTCGCTCGCCGAGCTCAAGGAGCAGCTCGAGCCGCCACGTCCCTTCTGGCTGATGATTCCGGCCGGGAAGATCACGGAGGACGCCTTCCACGAGCTGCTCGGGATCGCCGACGAGGGCGACACGATCATCGACGGCGGCAACTCGAACTTCCACGATTCCAAGCGGCGTTACGCCGAGGCGCGCAAGCAGGGGATCCACTTCGTCGACGTCGGCGTCTCCGGCGGCATCTGGGGCCTCGAGATCGGCTTCTGCCTGATGGCCGGTGGGGACGACGAGCCTGTCTCGCGGCTCGAGCCGATCTTCGAGACGCTCGCGCCCGAGGACGGCTGGGCGCACGTCGGGCCGAGCGGCGCGGGCCACTTCGTGAAGATGGTGCACAACGGGATCGAGTACGGCCTCATGCAGGCCTACGCCGAGGGCTTCGAGCTCATGGACCACTGCGAGTACGAGCTCGACCTCCTCCAGATTTCCGGCATTTGGCGCTACGGCTCGGTCGTGCGGAGCTGGCTGCTGGAGCTGCTTCACTCCGCCTTCGAGCAGCACGGCAGCGACCTCGGCGACATCGCGCCGTACGTCGAGGACTCCGGCGAGGGCCGCTGGACGCTCGACGAGGCGATCAAGATGAGCGTGCCGGCGCCGGTGCTGGCGGCCTCGCTCTTTGCCCGCTTCGCCTCGCGGGACGAGATCAAGTTCTCGGCGAAGGTCGCGGCGGCGCTGCGAAACGAGTTCGGCGGCCATGCGGTGCGTGCGGTCGAGAAGGCAAAGGCGAGCCCCGACCCGCGATAGTTCGTCTGTGGCCGTAACAGAGGAGCAGCGGCAGGAGAACCCGCTAGCCGTGGGGCTGCCGCTGTCGCGCCGGCCCGAGCCGTGCGCGATGGTGATCTTCGGTGCGTCCGGAGACCTGACGAAGCGCAAGCTCTTTCCTGCGCTCTACTCGCTCGCGCTCCGCGAGCTGCTGCCCGAGCATTTCGCGGTCGTCGGCGTAGCCCGCACGGAGGAGTCCGACGACGCGTTCCGAGAGCGGATGAAAGCCGCCGTCCAGGAGTTCGGCCGCGACGAGTTCCGCGATGACGTCTGGGAGCGACTGGCCGGCGGAATTCGCTACGTGACGGCCGATTTCATGGACACAGAAACCTTCTTCAGCCGCGCTGAGAAGGTGCTGACCGCGCTCGACAAGGAACGCGGCATCCCAGGCAACCGTGTCTGCTATTTCGCCGTCCCGCCGGACGTCATCGAGTCGATCGTCGAGGGGATCGGCACACGGCCTTCGAAAGGCGGCTGGACGAGAGTGATCGTCGAGAAGCCGTTCGGGCACGACCTCGCCTCGGCGATCGAGCTGAACGACATCCTCCACAAGTACTTCGACGAGAGCCAGATCTACCGGATCGACCACTACCTCGGCAAGGAGACGGTCCAGAACATGCTGGCGCTGCGGTTCGCGAACGGCATCTTCGAGCCGCTCTGGAACCGACTGATCATCGACCACGTGCAGATCACCGTCGCTGAGTCGATCGGGATCGAAGCCCGTGCCGGCTACTACGAGAAGGCCGGCGCGATCCGCGACATCTTCCAGAATCACCTGCTCCAGCTCGTCGCCTTGACCGCGATGGAGCCGCCCATCGACTTCACCTCCGATTCCGTGCGCAACGAGAAGGTCAAGGTGCTCAAGTCGCTGAGCACGCCGGGGCCGAGAGACGTCGTGCGCGGTCAGTACGGGCGCGGCTACGTCGAGGGCGAGGAGGTGCCTGGCTACCGCGAGGAGCCCGGGGTCGACCCGAACTCGATGACCGAGACCTACGTCGCGGCCAAGCTCTTCGTCGACAACTGGCGGTGGGCCGGCACCCCTTTCTATGTGCGCACCGGTAAGCGGCTGGCGCGGCGCGAGACGACGGTCGCGATCGAGTTCAAGCGGGCACCTCATCCACCCTTCGAGGAGCTCGCCGCCGAGGGGCTGCAGCCGAACGTGCTGCTGATCAACATCCAGCCGGACGAAGGCGTCTCGCTTGCAATCGGGGCGAAGGTGCCGGGGCAAGGGCTGCAGATCCGCACGGTGCACATGGACTTCCTCTACGGCGGGGCGTTCAGGACCGACATGCCCGAGGCCTACGAGCGCCTGCTGCTGGACTGCATGCGCGGCGACTCGACCCTCTTTACGCGCGAGGACGAAGTGGTCGAGCAGTGGCAGCTCGTGGACGCGGTCGTTGCGGCCTGGCAGCGCGACCGGCCGTCGTTCCCCAACTACGCAGCCGGGACCTGGGGACCGCCGACCGCGGAAGACCTCCTGCAAAAGGACGGACGGGCGTGGCGCAGACACTGACGTCGGTCTCGGAGATCGAGCGGAAGCTCGCCGCGCTCCGGTTGGATGACGAGCGCGGCGGCGCGAGGCAGCGCACGAGCGTGATGACCCACATCGCCTGGGTGCCGGAGGAGTGGGTCGAGGCCGCGGAGGACGTTCTCACCGGTCTCGCCGACCGCCACCCGTCGCGCACGATCGTGCTCTTTCCCCAGTCGGGAGACGGCGGTCTCGAGGGCGAGGTGGACGTGGAGTCGTTCGGCAGGGGCGCGGGCAGAACGGTCTGCACCGACACGATCCGGATCACGCTCCACGGCACGAGCGCCGCGCACCCGGCCAGCGTCGTCGAGCCGCTTCTGATCCCTGACCTACCGGTTTTCCTGCGCTGGCGGGGGCTGCCGCCGTTCGGCGACTCTGCGTTCGAGGAGCTCGCCGGGACCGTCGACCGGTTGATCGTCGACTCGACCGAGGGGCCCGGGTTGCCGGCGCCCTACGCCGAGTTCGCCGAGGTGTTCGACCGGGTCGCCGTCTCCGACATAGCGTGGGCGCGGACGAGCCGCTGGCGGTCGATGCTCGCGTCGCTGTGGCCGCAGATCGCCAGCGTGAAGAAGATCAAGGTGACCGGAACGCTGGCGCAGGCGCATCTGCTTGCCGGCTGGCTGCGCTCACGGCTCGAGCGGCAGATCGAGCTCGAGCACGAGCAGGCCGAGAAGCTGGTGGGCGTGGAGCTCGACGGCGACCCGGCGCCGTTCCCCCCGGGCGACCCACCGCGACCGGCGGACCTGCTTTCCGACGAGCTGGACACGCTCGATCGCGACCCGGTCTACGAGGGCGCGGTGCGGTCGGCTGTAACGTAACCGAGAGCGGCGGCGTATAGAGGGCGTGAACGCGAAGCAACAGAGCTTCGCCGCCATCGCCGAGCGACACCTCGACGACGTTCTCGCCTATCTCGTGTACCTGACCGCCGACCACACCCTCGCCGAAGACCTCACGGTCGACACCTTCGAGCGCGCTTTACGCCGCTGGCGCCGCTTCGATCCGCGGCGCGGCTCCGCCCGAACCTGGCTCTGCCAGCTCGCGCGCTCGGCTGCACTCGACCACTTCCGGTCGGAGGCGCGGCGACTCCGTCGCGAGGACCGCTACGCGGTGCGCGAGCTGCGCGAGGTGCATCCCCCGAGCTTCGGCGAAGGCCTTTCCCCCGAGCTCGAGCACGCAGTGGGCGCGCTGTCCCGGGCAGAACGCGAAGTCGTCGCGCTGCGGGTCGTGCTCGAGCTCGACGGTGAGACGGCCGCAAAGGTTCTCGGAATCAGTCAGAGCGCCTGCTCGACTCGCTTGAGCCGTGCGCTCCAGAAGCTCGAAGGGATGGTGAGCGCCCATGCTGTCGCCTGAGCTCGCATCGGACCTACGCGCTGCGCGCCCGGTCGCATCGCTGGGGCTGCGCGAGCGCGTGCTGGAGATCGCCGCGCGCGAGCGGCCGGCACCGAAGCCGCGCTTTTCGCTGCCGTCGTTCCGCCGGCTGGCGCTCGTCGCCGTTCCCGCGGCTCTCACCGTCGCCGTCGGCGGCGCTCTCATTCATGGGCTGGCCGGCTCGGGCTCGAACGGACAGAAGGCCGCGCCGGCCTCAACCTCGAACGGCACTGCGGTCGGTGCAATTCGAGCTCCGAAACTGCCTCGGACGCTCCAGCTGGGGAAAGAGCCCGACAGCGCCGTGGCCCCGAGCAGCTCGCGGCTCCAGCAGTACGGGGCGTTCCTGAGCCTCCGGGTGAAGGACCTCGGGGCGCTCTCCGACGCAACCAAGCGCGCCATGCGCCTCGCGCGCGACGTCGGTGGGTACGTCGCCTACGTCCGCTACAGCTCGCCGTCGCACGGCCGGGGGTCGGCGTCGCTGATCGTCCGCGTTCCGGTTGATCGAGTCCAGGACGTCATCGCGGAGTACTCGGACCTCGGCACCATCCTGTCGCAGAAGATCAACATCGTCGACGTCACGAAGGCCGTCGAGGAGCAGGCGCGCGAGATCGCGCGGCTGCAGGCCCAGATCGCGCAGATCGAGGGCGGGGGCGTCACCCCGCAAGAGCGCTACCGGCTTGCAGAGCTGAAGGCGCGGCTCGATTACCTGACGAAGCACCGCGCCGCGGCGGTGCGTCGCGCTCAGTTTGCGCGGGTGTCACTCGAGCTCGCCACGAAGCCGAAGCACCGAGCCGCCGCTTCGACGAGCCGGTTCGACCGGACGATGAGCGACGCGGGCGGCGTTCTTCTCCGCGAGGCCGAGATTCTGCTCTACGTGCTGATCGTGGCTGGGCCGCTGCTCCTGCTCGGCGGCGCGATCATCGCCGCGGGCCGCTTCCGCGACCGGCGGCTCTTCGAGCGCACCTAGCGGGACTGTCCCCGGTCGGGGACTGTCCCAGAGACGGTTTTTGGGACAGTCCCCCTCCGGGGGACAGTCCCGCCCCTAGTGGACGACGCGGAAGCTCGGGCGGGTCACGACGAGCCTCGTCGGATCCGACCATGACATCAGCGGCTTGGCGCCGGGGATGAAGGCGTTGACGCCCCGGACGCGGTAGTACCAGACGCCCGGGCCGAGCGGGAGCACCGTCGAGGTCGAGCTCGTCGGCGTCTTCAACTCGCCGGTCGCCATGAAGGGCGACGCCTTGTGACCCCACTGGACCTGGTACTGGAATGCGCCGAGCGCCGGCTTCCAGGCGACGAGCGGCGGCCCGTAGAAGCGGGAAGAAGACTTGTTGGCCGCGAAAAGCTGGCCGCGCGGCGAGAGGCCGGAGGCGTACGCGCCCAGCTCGGCCGTCACCGCCGGCTCACTGACCTTGCCGAAGGTGAGCGAGCGCCCGGCGTGGCAGGACTCCTGCGGCAGCTCCGTGTCGACGTACGTGACCGACCCCGTCCCCGGATCGTTGACGGCGACCGGAACGACCGTCCAGTAGTAGCGGCCCTCGGGCCAGTCCGTGTCCCAGAGGTCGACCTTCGCCCCTGTGATCGTCTGCGAAGGCGGAGCCGAGGTGCCGCTGCCACCACCGCCGCTTCCGCCGGTGCCCGCGTTGGAAGTGGCCACCTCGGATGAGGCGAACGAGAAGCCGTCGCTCATGTAGCTGGTTCCCTCGTCGCCGTCCTTGAGGTAGCCGTTCTCGGCGCCGAGCACACCCGCGTGGTCGTGCGGGAGCGCCAGCGGTCCGGTCGGGCGCGGAGCGTAGGCGGGGCTACCGACGATTGCGCCGCGGTAGACGATGTTGAGGCAATCCCGGTCAGTCGCGATGTAGACACGGAACATCGAGCTGGTTCCACCGACGCCGACGTTGCCGGTGAAGGCGAAGCCGGGCATCAGCCGATGCGGTTTCGCAGCGAGCGCATCGCTTGTCGTGTCGGAGACTGCCGCGACCGGTGAGAGTGGCCCGACCGAGAACGGCGGGTTGTAGGAGGTGTAGACGGGGCTCCACGGCCCGAAGGAGATCGCCGGCAGGCCGTTCGTCGTCGACCCGTAGAGATAGCGCTCGGGGCGGACGCGCCAGTGGACGGCGCCGGTCCAGCTCGACTCGTCGTGGAAGCTGTAGTACTCGCGCTCGTCGGCGACGTTGGTCATCGTGGTGAAGACCTTCCCGACGTCGACGAACCACACGTTGTATTGCGTCGCGCCGGCCACTGGAGTCCAGCGGACGAGGCCGGGGTCGCTCGACATTGGAGTCGGCACACCGGCCCAGCGCATGTTGAACCCGTACGGGGCGCTCCACTGGGTCACGCCCTTGCGTGTGATCGCGCGGACGTGCGCCCAAAGCGAATAGGGGCTGCCCGTGATCCAGGGCAGCGCGATCGGGATCGAAGCCACTGGGCTCGTCAAGTCGGTCGCGCTCCAGAGCACGGCGTTGTCGGTGAAGCGCGCGCTCGTCGCAAGCTCGAACTCGTAGCGAACGGCGCCCCGGACCGGGTGCCAGGCAAACGAAGGCGTGCGCGAGAACGTGTGCCCGGCCGGCTCGTCCGCGCGCAGCAGGAAGGCCTTCACGCCTTGCGGCGAGACGGGCTGCTTGATCGGCACGGGCCCGGGCCGGGCTCCGGCCGGACCGGCGAGAACGAGCGCGACAAGGGACGCCACGAGTAAGAGCCGCGGGGCCATCGCGGTATAGGTCGGCATCGTCCGGCCGCCGGGTCTCCCTCGTTCGGGTGACGCTTAGTGGAGGGAGAGTGTCTTTTCCAGATTCAAGCCGGCGGCGAGCACGAGCGCGTCACGGCCGGGCGGCGCCGCAAGCTGTACCGAGGCCGGAAGCCCTTCGTCGGCCGGGCCGCACGGCAGGGCGAGGGCGGGGCACCCCGTCAGGTTGAAGAGGGCGGTCAGCCGGGTCAGCACGGTGCGCGTACCCTCACCGTAGGGCGGCGCGACGACCGGGAGCGTGGGGGTCAGCAGCAGGTCGAGCTCGCCGAACGCCCCGCTCAGCTGCTCGCGCACGCCTTCCCGGAACCGCCTCGCGGCGTCGACCTCGGAGTCGGTCAGCTCGACGGCCCCCTCGAGCGAGCTCCGGACGTCGTCCCCGTAGTCCTCGGCGCGCTCGGGGAAGAGGCCGGCGTGCGACTCGAGCGCCTCGCGCCGGAACTCGGCGCCCCAGTCCTCCCGGTCGGGGACCGGGAGCGGGAGCACTCGCGGGCTCGAGAAATGTGCGGCCGCCTCTTCGACCCGCGCGCGGACGAGGGGATCTACCTCATCGAGCCAGGCGACACCGATCTGCAGATCGGCAAGCTCGACCTCGACGGTCTCGAAACCCGGGACGAGCGCCTCCATCATTCGGACGCACCCGCCGACGTCGCGAGCCATCGGGCCCGCGTGGTCGAAGCTCGACGCGAGCGGAAAGCAACCGTCGATCGGGACGAGCCCGTACGTGGGCTTGAAGCCGACGACTCCGCAACAGGCTGCGGGGATCCGGATCGAGCCGGCCGAGTCCGAGCCCAGCCCGGCGTCCGCCAGCCCCGCCGCGAGCGCAGCGGCAGACCCTCCGCTGGAGCCGCCCGCGGTCCGTCCGGGTGCGCGCGGATTCGGGACGGCGCCGTAGTGTGGGTTCTCCGACGTGACGCCGTAGGCGAACTCGTGGAGGTTCGCCTTGCCGACGTTCACGTAGCCGGCGTCTTCGAGCAGCGTCACCGCCTCGGCGGTCTCCGCCGGAACATGGTCGGCGAAGATCACCGAGCCGTAGGTCGTCCGCAGCCCGGCCGTGTCGAACAAGTCCTTCACCGCGAGGCGCGGGCCGGCTCGGGCCGGCTCGACCTCCGTTATCCAGATCGAATCAGTCGAGCCAGAGATAGACGTACGCGACGAGGATGGTTGCGCCGAAGAGGAGCAGCACGAACACGAACAGCGCCAGCCCGAAGATCACGTTGCGGCGCGCTAGGTCGGCCTCGGGATCGGCCGGCTCGTGCACCGTCTGAGGGACCGGCGGTTCCGGGAGTCGTTCCGTCATAGGGCCGTATCCAGGGCCATGGCCGCGAAGAGAAGGGCCAGGTAGAGCAGCGAGAAGTGAAAGAGCAGCGCCGCCCGCCGCGGCGTCGGCTCGCGGCGGAGGCCGAGCGCGAGCACGAAGAACACGGCTCCGAGGACGAGCGCGGCGACGAGGTACGGCAGCCCGAGCGTGCCGTAGAGGAACGGCGACGCCGTCACCGCTACCAGCACGACCGTGTAGAGCACGATCTGCTTCGTGGTCTCGCGCTCGCCGCGGACCACCGGCAGCATCGGCACTCCGGCGGCCTCGTAGTCGCGGCGGATCAGCAGGGCGAGCGCCCAGAAGTGCGGCGGCGTCCAGAAGAACACGATCGCAAACAGCAGCAGCGCCGGAACGGTCACGTTCCCGGTCGCGGCGGCCCAGCCCACCAGTGGAGGAACCGCCCCCGCTGCGCCGCCGATGACGATGTTCTGCGGTGTCGAGCGCTTGAGCCAGCGCGTGTAGACGAAGACGTAGAAGAGGTTTCCGGCGAGCGCGAGCACCGCCGTCAGCACATTGACGAGGCTCGCGAGCAAGACGAACGAAAGCGCCGACAGCGCGAGGCCGAACTCGAGCGCCCGCGTCGGCGCCACGCGGTCCGCGGCGACCGGGCGGCGGTCCGTGCGGCGCATGTGCCGGTCGATGTCGCGGTCGATCACGTGGTTCAGGGCGCTGGCGCCGCCGCAGGCGAGCGCGAGGCCGGCCATCGTGACGATGAAGAGCCACGCCGACGGGAAGCCGCCTGCGCCGACGACCAATCCGCATGCGCCCGTCAGCAGGAGCAACGTCATGATCCGCGGCTTCGTGAGCGTGACGTAATCCCTCCACGGAGCAGCGGCGACGGGCTCGCCGTGGAGCGTCGCTGCGGTGGCCACCAGGGCGGCGGCCAGCGCGAGCGCCGCGAAGGCGATGTGGAGCGGACGCCCGACGACGAGCGCGGCGGCGAGGAAGGACGCCAGCGCGGCCGCGGAAGGGCCGAGCAGGCGCCGGTGCGCCACCCAGGCTGCCGCGACGAGGGCCGCGAGCGGCGGCACGGCCAGTGCCGCGAGCGCGCGGTGCGCAGTGTGGAGCGAGAGAGCGCCCGAGACGACGGCCAGCGCGGCAGCCCCTGCGGCGCCGAGCGCGATCAATCTCAGCCAGGGCCCCGGTCGAACCTCAGGCATGAACGAGGTCCTCCTCCTTGATGCGTCGGCGGAGGTCACGCAACGGCCTGGCGCTCGTCACGTAAGGAACCTTGTCGAAGTTGTACGCGGGAGGCGGCGAGCTCGTGTACCACTCGAGCGTGTCGGCCGTCCAGGGGTCGTTCCCCGCCCGCCGGCCCGACCTCGTCGTCTTGACGGCGTTGATGATGAAGACGAGCGTCGCGAGCGCCATCACGAAGGCGCCGATCGTCGAGACGAGGTTCCACGCCGCCCACCAGCCGTGGTGGTTGTAGGTCCAGATCCGGCGCGGCATGCCAAGCAGGCCGAGGAAGTGCTGCGGGAAGAAAGTCAGGTTGATCCCGATGAAGTAGAGCCAGAAATTGATCTTCCCCAGGCGGTCGTCGAGGAACCGCCCGAACATCTTCGGCCACCAGTAGTAGAAGGCCGCGAAGAGGGCGAAGGCCGAGCCGCCGAACAGCACGTAGTGCATGTGGGCGACGACGAAGTAGGTGTCGGTCACCTGCCAGTCGAACGGGAACGCCGCGAGCATCACGCCCGACAGGCCTCCGATCGTGAAGACGCCGACGGCGCCGAGCGCGAACAGCATCGGCGTGTCGAGGATGACGTTGCCGCGCCAGGTCGTCGCAATCCAGTTCAGGATCTTGATCCCGGTCGGCACCGCGATGGTCATCGACGAGAGCATGAAGAAGATGTTGAGCGCGGTCGGCATCCCGACCGAGAACATGTGATGCGCCCAGACGAGCATCGAGTAGAAGCCGATCGCGATCGTCGAAAAGGCGATCGCCTTGTAGCCGAAGATCGGCTTGCGCGAGAACACCGGTATGACCTCGGACAGGATCCCGAAGGCGGGCAGCACCATGATGTAGACCTCCGGGTGCCCGAAGAACCAGAACATGTGCTGGTAGAGGACGGCGCTGCCGCCCTTGCTCGGTAGGAAGAAGTGCGTCCCGACGTTGCGGTCGAGCAGTAGCAGCGTCAGCGCCCCCGCGAGCTCCGTCAGCGCGATCAGGATCAGGATCGCGTAGACGTAGATCGACCAGACGAAGAGCGGCATGCGCATCCAGCTCATCCCCGGCGCGCGCATGTTGTGGATCGTGACGATGAAGTTGATCGCCCCGAGGATCGACGAGATCGACGTCAGATGGATGGCGAGGATCCAGAGGTCCTGGCCCTTGCCCGGCTCGAAGGCGAGCTCCGAAAGCGGCGGGTACGAGTACCACCCGGCGCGCGCAGCGCCTCCCGCGGAGAACCAGCTCGCGTAGAGGACGATCCCACCGAGCAGGAAGAACCAGTAGGAAAGCGCGTTCAGGCGCGGAAACGCCATGTCGCGCGCGCCGATCATCAGCGGGACGAGGAAGTTCCCGAGGCCGGCGAAGACCGGCACGACGACGAGGAAGATCATCGTCGTCCCGTGCATGGTGAAGAGCTCGTCGTAGTGGTTGCGCGTGAAGATGTGCTCGTTCGGCCTCGCAAGCTGCGAGCGCATCAGCAGCGCGATGATCCCGCCCGCGACGAAGAAGAGCAGGCTCGTGAGGATGTACAGGATCCCGATTCGCTTGTGGTCGACCGTCGCGAGCCAGCTCGAGTAGCGGCCGCGCGAGACGACGGTCGAGGCGGGAGAGGGGGCGACGCGGACGGCCATCAGCCGGCGAAGCGCTTCGTGTAGGCGATCAACGCATTCATCTGGCGGTCTGTCCATGCTCGTCCGACGGCCGGCATTTGAATCCCGCCGTGGCGGAGCAGCGTCTCGATCGCGTCCGGCTGCTTGAAGATCGGATTGCCCTGCAGATCGGGGCCGAAGCCGCCCTGTCCCTGCATGCCGTGGCAGGTCGCGCACACGCCCTCGAAGGTCATCTTGCCGAGGTCGGAGGTGCCGCTCGCCTGGGCCTGTGCTTCCTTTTCGTACCAGGACTGGAAGTCGCCGTTCGGCATCGCCTCGACGGTCGCGACCATGTGCGGGTGCTCGTAGCCGCAGAACTCGCCGCACTGGCCCTCGTAGGTCCCAACCTTGTCGGCGGTGAAGTGCAAGTGGTTCGTCTTGCCGGGGATGGCGTCGAACTTGCCCTGCAGCGCGGGGATCCACCAGCTGTGGTCGACATCCTCGGAGACGATGTCGAGCTTGACGTCGCGTCCCGAGGGCACGCGCATTCGCTCGACCTGGATGACGCCGTTGGGATAGACGAAGTTCCAGTAGAACTGGCGCCCTTCGACCTTGACGACCAGTGAGTTGCTCGCCGCGCTCGCCGGGTTCGCCCTGTCGATTCCGGAGAGCTTCGTGAGCACGAAGGTGACGATCACCGCCAGGATCACAATCGGCGCTGCCGTCCACATCAGCTCGAGCCGCGTTGCGCCGTGGATCTGCGGCCCCTCGAGCGTGCGAGAGCGGCCGCGGTTCCGGAAGCGGACGATGAACACGATCAATGCGCCTTCGACGAGGACGAAGATCGCACCGGTGATCGCGATCAGCAGCCAGTAGATGTCCTGGATGCTGCTCGCCTGGGGCGAGTCGGGCCCGCGCGGCGAGAGGCCGGCCGGGTCACCCGCCAGAGCGGTGTGTGCGAGCGCGAGCCCGAGCAGGGCGACAACGACGAGGACTCCGGCTCTCCTCCGCAACGCGCGGGCATTCTATGGAGGGTGGCCGAGCGGACGCGCGTACAACTTCCGGCTGGTATCGGGTCGCACTTTCAGGTTTTCTTGAACGGCGTCCCGCAGCACGAAGGCCGGGATTTCCGGCGGGAGGGAAACGAGCTCATCTTCGAGGAGCGCCTCGCCAAGGAGGGGCGGCTCGGTTTCTGGCGCTGGTTGTCGCTGTTCCTGGGCGTGGCCGGCACGTATCGCCAGAACGACAGCGTCGACGTCGTCTACGAGGCCGTCGGCGGCCGTCGAGTCGTCGCCTCCGGTTTGCCGCTTCGCTCCGACTAGCGGGACGGGACTGACCCCCGCAGGGGTCTGTCCCAATAACGGTTTGTCGGGACAGTCTCCGTCCGGGGACAGTCCCTGCCTGGAGGGACTGACCCCCGCAGGGGTCTGTGACAGTCCCGTCCTAGGACTCTTGCTCTTGCCGCCGCTCGTCGGGCGTCGTCCCCTCCTGCGGGGCACCGGCCGGGCCGCTCATGACCGTGCCGCCTTCCTCGACGACGTCGCGCGGGTCCGCACTCCGGTACTCCTCGGACTGGAGGCCGCCGCGCGGGTCGTCCTCGCGCTCGAGCGCATGCGGATCGGCCTCCTGCTTCGCAGCGCTGCCGCGACTCCTGCCGAGGATTCGGTCGAGGAATCCCACCGGCCCGGGAGTCTATGCGCGAGCCCGCCTCCTTGACTTCCGAGGCTCAGTTTCGTTTGATCGTGCTGGAAATCGAGGGAAGCGGGTTTGGCGAGGAAGACGCTCGAATCCAGCGCATCCGCGCAAGAGGCACCCGAACCTACGGCAGGCATCCCCGTCGTTCGCGCCGAAGCAATCCGTAAGAGTTTCGGCGATCACCTCGTCCTCGACGCCGTCGATCTAACCGTCGACGCCGGCGAGGTGCTCGTCGTGATCGGTCCCAGCGGGAGCGGCAAGAGCACCCTGCTTCGCTGCATCAACCTGCTCGAGCCGATCGACAGCGGGCGGATCTACTTCGATGGGCGAGAGATCACCGCGTTCGGGGTCAAGGCCTCGCAGGTCCGCCAGCGGATCGGAATCGTCTTCCAGCAGTTCAACCTCTTCCCTCACCTGAAGGTGATCGACAACCTGACGCTGGCCGCGCGGCGCGTCCGAAAAGTGCCGCGCAAGCAGGCGGAGCCGCAGGCGCAGGAGCTGCTCAGGAGGGTCGGCCTGGAGGAGAAGGCACGCCAGTACCCGCACCAGCTCTCGGGCGGGCAGCAGCAGCGGGTCGCGATCGCACGGGCGCTAATGATGGAGCCGCACGTGATGCTCTTCGACGAGGTCACGTCGGCGCTCGACCCCGAGCTTGTGGGCGAGGTGCTGGTAGTGATGAGAGACCTGGCGCGGTCCGGCATGACGATGATCGTCGTCACGCACGAGATGCAGTTCGCGCGCGAGGTCGGGGACCACCTGATCTTCATC
>Ga0111539_10004170_pt1 | contig 18956 bp, 21 predicted proteins | sample RhiMethybrSRZTD1_FD_79667 | JGI IMG/M metagenome (GOLD analysis project Ga0111539, IMG submission 79667) | Populus rhizosphere microbial communities from Tennessee, USA - Rhizosphere MetaG P. TD hybrid SRZTD1 (version 2) (version 2) | ecosystem: Host-associated > Plants > Roots > Rhizosphere >... | reverse complement strand
TGGGCCTCGCCGGGTGGGCAGGCGAGCACGGCCGACGCCGAGTTGCCGGCGCCCCAGTCCCTGGCGAGTCCGAGGACGCGGCCGCGGATCAGGTTCGAGGCGAAGTGCTCCTGGCCGACCGTGACCGAGCCTTCGGCCCATCGCTCGCCGAGATCGTGCAGGTAGGGGATCAGGACGTCGGTGATCGCGAACTCGACCGAGACGGTGCCGAACAGTTGGTCGAGCGCGGCGTGGCCGGCCGTGGTGTCGAAGCGGTCCAGCGCCGTGCGGAGGCCGTCGGCCAGGTCGTCGACCATCGGCTGGGCGACCGCGGTGGCCGCGTGCGGCGGTGCCGAGGCCAGCCGGGCCGCCTCGGCCGCCGACAGTCCCTCCGAGATCAGCGCCGCGGTCCGGCGTACCCGGCCCTCGTCGTCTGTGGAGTAGAGCCGGAAGCCGCCCGGCGACCGCTCCGGCTGCAGCAGTCCGTAGCGCTGCTCCCAGGCGCGCAGCAGCTCCGGGGACACACCGGTGCGCCGGGACAGCTCACCGATGCGCATCACGCCGTCGCTCATGGCACATCACTGTACAGCTTTTCGACAGAACTCTCTACAAACACTTGACAGGCGCGCCATGCCTGGCGCACGCTGAACTCTCGACAAACCTTTGACAAGGAGATGACGTGAGATGAGGAAGATCGACGCAGTGGCAGCCGCCCTCGTCATCGTGGGCGCGCTGAACTGGGGGCTGGTCGCAATCGCGAAGTTCGACCTGGTCGCCGCCGTGTTCGGCCTCGACTTCGGCGAGACCAACGCCGCCACCCGGATCATCTACGGCCTGGTCGGCCTGTCCGGCGTCTGGCTGATCACCCGAGCACCCGCCCTGGTGAACAGCAACGGCCGACGAACCGAGGTGCGGACATGACCCACCGGCCCGGACCCGCGCAACGCGGCCGACTGACGACCGCGGGAGTCACAGCGGCCGCGGCCCTGACCGCCACCGCGGGAGGGACTTCGGTTCCACGCATCCATACGCGCCGCCGGGTCCGATGACTCGATGACAGAAGACACGAACTGAGGAGAACACCGATGAAGCAACTTGTCCGAAAGATGGCAGCGGCGGCCACGATCGTGGTCGTCGGCGTCGCCGGCGCCGGGACGGCGGCCGACGCTGCCGCGCCAGCGGCGGACCGCAAGCCGCACACGCGAGTGGCAGTGCGGCCGATGGTCGCCGACGCGCTAGGAGACCTCGGCGTGCACATTCGACCGTTCAACGGCGCCAGGGCCTACCACTTCCGGGGCACCGTGGCCGTCAACTTCCCGATCTCAGGAACCGGAAAAAGCGGCGACCGAATCAAGCACACCGGCGGGATCGCCCTGCGCAAGGGCCACGACCGCATCACCCTGCGCCGATTCTGGATCGACCTCGACCGAAACCGGCTGAGCGGACTGGTCAACGGCCAAGGCCGGGCCGACCTGTTCCGCCTGATCGTGCCCTCCAAGCGGCCGAAGCTGGGCGACGTGCGGCTGCGGCTGACCCGCCCGGCAGCCAAAGCGATCAACCAGACATTCGACGTACACGCCTTCTCCGGCGGCGACACCTTCGGATTCGCCACCGTACGCTCCTGACCCGGCCGCCGGGTGGACCGTCCACCGTCCCCAAGCCGGTGTCAGTCCACCCGGCCACCGTCCTGGGTCTGGAGTCGAACCAGCCGGGCCTGGTGGCGGAGCGCGACCCGAACGCGGTCGTCGGCGGCCAGGCCACACGCGTCGGCAAGTCGATACGGCTATCCGCGACCCGAACGCGCTGAACTGCAGTCCAGGTCGATCGTCCTCGCCGGCCTCCCGTTCGTCGGCGGCGGCCTCGCGCTGGTCAGCGAACTGGGTCATCGTCTTGACTACTCAACAGATCACGGGTGAACAGCACAATGGCAATGGTCATCCGGCCGCCCGTCCGCGACGCAACCTCGAATCCACGAGCCGAGTGTCCCATCCGCCCGCGGGATGCCGTGGCTTCCTCGGATTCGGCGACCGCCCCTACCAGGAGCCTGACCGACGACTAACGGGCCGAGCTCCCATCACTCGCGCCGCCGGACTTCCTGCAAGACGGCCGCACGTCGTCGGTCCGGGGTCGCCTTGGACGGCTTCCTGGTCGCTGCTCGGCACTGCGCGTGATAGGTCGCGCGGACGGAATCGGTGGAATGACTTGGGGAATGAAACTGTGTCTGCACCCGAGGTTTGAGGCGGCCAGAGTGGGCGTCGGAACGACTCGTTACGCCTGGAGTGGGCTGGTGTCGTCGGTGAGGGATCCCCTACGGATCATGGAGTCTGGAGTGACTCTGAGTCGGCCATTGTTGACTAGTGGGAAATGTTGACCGCAGCTCTGTTGACCCGCGCCGGCGCGGCTCCCGGGCAGCGGCGCCGTTAACGGGAGCCGTGGTCGTGGCGCGGCGGGGTAGTCCTTCGCGCAGATCGGTCTGCCGCGTCCGCTGCCATCTCGTCGAGCTTGAAGGCATGGCGGTGGTCATGGCTGTCTCAGCGGTACGACAACACGGTCGGTCGGAATGTGGCGCGACGCGTCTGAATGGCCCGGACCTTAGTCGCCGTCGAGCTCGAACCCGGTGATGATCTCGGCGTCTACTCGAATGACGTGTGTCATGGCCTTGGCGACCCCGGGGGTGGATGAGCTTCTCGTAGCGTTCGATCTGGCCCGGCTCTTCCAACAAGGCGGCCGATCCGGTGACGATGACGCTCCAGCCCGAGTGTGTGTCGGAGTCGAGGACGTCGGCCTCGTATGCGACGACGGCGCCTTCGGCGAGGCTCACACCGAACCCAGGTCGGACCGGACGACGACGGCTCCGTCATCGACGAGGCGGTTGACCGGGCGGATGGCCGGAAGGCCGGCGATGGTGAAGACGAGACGGCCGACCGACACACTGGCCAGTCGGCGAAGCGCCTCGTCTCGCGCGTCAGTTGGCGGAGCCGGCGAGGCCTGTCCGTCATGGCTCCATCTCATCTCGGCCTGGCACGGATGCGTAGGGACCAAGGCCCCTCGTCGCCTGAGGCTCATTGAATCGAAGGCGGCATTGTGTCGGACGAGATCGCCAGCGGTCAAGGTAGCGCCTTTGGCCGCCCGGAGAGCTGGCGACCTTCCTCGACGAGATGGCCGCGATGGTTTACCAGGCGTGACGCGGGTTGGTCGGGAACTGAGAGGGCGACTGGCCCTGACGGTTCTTGCGGCGGCGTACATCGAGTACGCGTGCCAGCTTGGACTCCCGTCGGCTGGAGCCATCAAGGGGGATCACCGGCGCGTTGGGCCGCGCCGACTGCGCCTCCTCGCGGGTCAAGCGGGTGGCGATCTCTGCGGCGATGGGCAGCATCTGTGTCTCCTTCCAGAGCTTCCTTCAATTCACTAACACCAGTAAAGCGAGTAGACGGTGTTGATGTCAACACCTGCTAAGCTATTTATTGGCGTCGCACTGTGGAGGGTTGATGAGCATTGAGGCGTCCGCCGACGCGGAGCTGGTCCGGGACTTCGCGAACACCCGCGATCGACGGTCGTTCGTGCCCCGTGGCCATCCGGCTCGCGACGGCACCAAGGACGACCTCGCCACCCCGGTCGAGTTGCGCGGCTGGCTGGCCGCGCACGACCTGCTTCCCGACGACGACGTCGGCCTCACCGACCGCGACCACGCCCGGGTCCTGCGGCTCCGCACCGCGCTGCGCACGGCGCTCGACCGGAACCGCCGTAGCGGTGACGACGCACCGGCTCACCGGTTCTCGGTGTCACTGCGGGTCGAGCTTGATCCCGACGACGGCCCTCACCTCGGCACGTCCCACCACGGCGTGGACCACGCGATCGGGCAGCTGTGCGCCGCCGCCCTCCGCCTCGCACTCACCGGCGTGTGGCACCGACTGCGCACCTGCGCGGCCGACGACTGCCAATGGATCTTCTACGACCAATCAAAACCAGGTCGCGGCCGCTACTGCTCGCCGTACTCCTGCGGCAACCGCGTCAAAACCCGCGCCTACCGGCAACGCAAGACCCACAACCACCCGGCCTAACCCTCGACGCAAATCACCCGAGTGCCACCTTGATGCTACGCATAGCTGGAAGTAAAGTCTCAGTTATGCGTAGTGAGGCGCCGGTGTTGATGCCGATCTTCCGCTCTCGGCATCAGGCCGAGCTGTTGACCTGGCTGCTGCTACACCCAGACCAGGAATACACGACGACTGAGCTGGCCGCTCACCTGCAGGTGCCGCTGACCACCTTGCACCGTGAAGTGCAGCGACTGGTCGATGCCGACCTGCTCCGGGCCCGCACTGTTGGCCGGGCGCGGCTGCTCAGCGCCAACCCCGACCACCGGGCGACGCCGGCGTTGACCCGCCTGCTCGAGGTCACCTTCGGCCCGCACACGATCGTCGAAGACGAGTTCTCCACCGTTGCCGGCGCCGAGGAGGTCGTGATCTTCGGGTCATGGGCGGCCCGCTACCACGGCCGCCCAGGCCGGGTTCCCGCCGACCTGGACGTCCTGGTCATCGGAAACCCGGACCGTGGCGACGTCTACGACGCCGCCGACCGCGTTCAACAACGACTAGGCATGGAGGTCAACCCGGTGATCCGCAGCCGACGACAGTGGAAGTCTGCCGCCGACGCTCTCGTCCAGGAGGTCCAAGCCTCGCCGTCGCTCGTCGTGATCGGTGCCGGTGAGGACGCCGCATGACCCGCTGGGCCCAAGGCGAGGCCGAGGTCGAGCAACAGCTCGCCGACGGCCACCTGCAGCAGGTCACCGGTGGCCGGTCCAATGGAGCCGTCTTATTGGACAAGGCCCAGCGGACCCTCGATACCGCCGCGACGATCGCCGCTGCTGATCCGAACAGTGCCTACACCCTCGCCTACGACGCCGCTCGACATGCTGGCACAGCCCTGCTGGCACAACAGGGCCTACGGCCCACATCGCGCGGCGGTCACTACGCCGTCGAACGTGCGCTCCGGGCCCAGTTCGGCCAGGGCTTCCGCGCGTTCGGGGCGATGCGTCGACGCCGCAACGAACTCGAATACCCAGACCTCCCCGACGAGACCGCCGGCACCGACGAAGCCCACCGCGCCGTCGCCGACACCCAGGCCATGATCGACGCCGCTGGCAAACTCCTGCCCCGCCTGGAACTGTTCTGACCCACCACCAGAACCCGGCAGCCATACCGGAGAACGGACAGTCCCGGCCGGAACGAAGCTGGTGATGATGATCTTCCGTGGAATGACTTGCAGACTGAATCGGCGTCTACGCCCCGATGCTGGCAGCATGTCGCCCGAGGAATGCGGAGTGTACGAAGCCGACCTCGTCGATCCGGCCGTCCGGGTCGCCGGGCCCGCGGCCATCTAAACGTGATGTCGCGTCTCGCCGCGGTGAGCGGCGGCGAACGCGGCCTCCCCGAGGGCCTCGCGGATGCGTGCGGTGATGCGTTCGATGTCGTTGCGCTCGGATGGTGAGGGCTGAGTGCCGGCGGCTGCTCGCTTCTGGACGGCTTGGCCAAGAAGTCTCGCCGCGTCCTGGTGGTGTCCAACCAGTGTCTCTGCGCCTGCTATGCCTTCGAGTGCATGCGCGAGGGCAGGCTGGTGGCCAAGCGTACGGGCCGCGGCCAGGGCCTGAAGATGGAAGTGGCGAGCGGCGGCGGCGTCACCGCGCAGTTCGGCGATGAAGCCGAGTTCGGTATAGGCGACTGCTTCGCCGAGTCCGGTCTGGTCGTCGGGTCGGGAGAGCCTGGCGAGGACGTTGGTGAGGGTTTTCTCGGCGGCGTCGAGGTGGCCCGCCTGGCGGGCCGCGCAGCCGATGCCGAGCTCGGCGAAGGCTTCGCCAGGTTTGTAGCTGTGCTCTGTGGCCAGTTGCAGGGCCTCCTTGTGGAGCGCCTGAGCTTCGTCGTGATCGCCGAGTTGCATTCTGATCCGGCCTAGCCACGACAGTTGGTCGGCAACCTGGGGCCACAGCCTCAGCTCCCGGGCGATGCGCAGTGCGCCTTGGTGGAGCGCATTTGCGCGCTGGTGGTCCCCGGTGAGTTGGGCCAGGGCGCCAAGCCACTCCATGGCTTGCAGCTGACCCCAGCGGTCGCCGAGCTGACGGAACAGGGCGAGGCTTTGTTCGCCGTCGCGCTCGACGGCGGCGAGGTCACCCCGGATGTAGGCCTGCTTGGCTCGCGTGCTTAAGGCTGCCGCTGTCCCCCAAAGGTCGCCGTGGTCGCGACAGGATGCCAGTGCCTGCGTCACTAGGATCTCGCTGGTGGTTATCTCGCCCCAGTCAGAGTCGGCGAAGCCAAGCAGCCATTGGGCGCGGGCCCGCTCGGTGGTGTCGTCGATGTCGTCGATGGGAGAGTGCTCGGTCGCGGCGACGGCACGGTGACCCATGAACAGTCGGAGACTGTTGTGCCAGACGGCCGCCCGGGCTGTGATGGCGCGGGGCGCCTCGCCCTCGACGGTCAGGCTGGATTCGGCCCAGCGTCCGGCCTCCCTCAGCCGGCCCCGCAAGAACAGATACCAGGCAGTGGCATTGACGAGTCGGCGTGCCATGGCCGCATCACCTCGCCGGCAGGCGCCATCGAAGGCACGTTGCAGATTGCCGGTCTCGTGGTCGAGTCGTTGCAGCCAGCGGCGCTGGTCGTGACCGCGCAGCTCGGCGTCTGCCCGCTCAGCGAGTGCGGCGTAGTAGCGGCCGTGCTGCTTTCCCACTTCCCCGAGCTCACCCCTCTCGTGCAGACGCTCGATGCCGTAGGCCGCGACCGATTCGAGCATGTGGTAGCGAGGGCCGTCCCTTTGGTTGATAACCATGACCAGCGAGCGGTCCACCAGGCGCGCCAGGCCGGCGACATCGTCGACGGCGTCGATCGTCCACGTCTTGTGAACGGCGAGGCGTCGCAGCAGCGCACGGTCCGGCTCGGCCAACAGATTCCAGCTCCAGTCGATAGTCGCCCGCACGGTCTGCTGGCGGGCCGGTGCGCCCCGGTATCCGGAGGACAGGAGCCGGAACCGGTCGTCTAGCCTGGCTGCGACTTCGTGAACTCCGAGGGCCCGGACCCGGGTGGCAGCTAGCTCCAGGGCCAAGGGGATCCGGTCAAGGCGGCGGCAGATGCCGTCGACGACGGGGCTGTTCTCGTCGTCGAGGATGAACCCAGGTGCCGCTGCGGTGGCCCGTTCGACGAACAGCCGCACGGCGCCGGCCTCATCCAGTGGAGGTACCGACCAGATCGTCTCGCCCGCAAGGCCGAGCGGAACCTGGCTGGTGGCCAGGACGTGCAGTCGTGTCGCCGTCGTGAGCAAGGCGTGGACCAGCTCGGCGACGGCGTCGACCACGGGCTCGCAGTTGTCCAGCAGCAGCAGGATGTGCCTGTTGGTCAGGGCCGCGGCCAGCCGATCGATGATCGGTGCGTACGATGCTCCGTCCCGGATGCCGAGCCTGGCCATGATGGCCTCGGCGACGGAATCCACGGTGCGCCGGCCGCCAGGCTGGCCGACGGAATCCAGCTCTACGAGCCAGACACCGTTGGTGAAGGTGGGCAACATGGCGCTGGCGGTCGCCACCGCCAGTCGTGTCTTGCCCACACCGCCCGGTCCGGTGAGCGTGACCAGCCGGTCTGACGCCAGCCGCCCGCGTAGCTCGGCAACGGCACTCTGCCGGCCGATCAGACGGGTGAGCGGCCTGGGGAGATTGGTGCGCGACGGCGAGGCGGCGGTGTCTGGCCGCGGATGCTCGCGGTCCAGCGCTTGGTCATGTTTGAGGATGGCCAGGTGCAAGGCAGCCAGCTCCGGGCTGGGATCCAGACCCTGTTCCTCGGCCAGGTGGTGGCGCAAGTCGTGGTAGCTCTTCACCGCATCGCTTTGGCGGCCACACCGGTAGAGTGCGCGCATCTGCGCGGCACGGAGCCGCTCGCGGAGCGGGTGCTGGGCCACCAGATCGTTGAGCTCGGCAACCAGGATGTCGGGATGACCGAGTTCCAGGCGGGCCTCGGCGTGCTCCTCCAGCGCGGCCAACCGTTCGTCGTCTAGGCGGCATGCTGCGGCCCCGGCGAAGTTCTCGTCAGCGACGTCCAGCAGGGCGGGGCCGCGCCACAACGCCAGCGCCTCGGCCAGCAGCGCGGATTTAGCCTCGGGATCGTCCATCGTCCGGGCCTGGGTGGTAAGGGCAGTGAAGAGGCCGGCGTCGATGGTGGTGGGCTCGACCTGCAGGACGTAGCCCGACGGCCGGAAGACTAGCAGCGATCGGCCGCCCGGCTCGGCATGCTCTAAGACCGACCGCAGCTGCGAGACCTTCGCCTGCAAGGCACCAGTCGACTTCCGGGGCGGCGCGCCAGCCCAGATGTCCTCGATCAGCCGATCGGCCGACAACGGTCGCGGCGCATGGATCAGCAGGTCGGCGAGCAGTGCCCGGACCTTTCGACCCGGCACCGCCACCGGCGGACCACCGCTGGGCCACACCACGAGTGGCCCAAGCACTCCGAAGCGCATGCGAGAAAGCCTAAGAGATCGAATGGTCAGCCGACCGTCAGCGAACCGTAAGGGCATCCCGACAGGGTGGACCGCATCCACGACACCCGAAGGAAGGAACCAGCCAAGACAGGGCTGCTTCTTTGGCCAGCAAGACGATCCGGCGCACCGCGAGCAGCAGCTGGTGGTTGTCCTCGCACGCAGGCGGGCCCGGATGGAGATACGGCGGGCCCGATCGAGATAAGGAGTACACCATGTCCTCCGTCACCGAATCCGAAGCAGCACGCATCCTGAATCGCAACATCACCGCGCTGAACAACCGTGAGATCGAGGCATACCTCGCGAACCAGCACCCGGACGTCCAGTTCACACTTCCGGGTGGCGCGGTGTTCCACGGGCGCGATGAGATCCGCGCCGCCACCGAGGCGCTCTGGACCGCGTTCCCGGACGGCGCCTTGCGGTTCGGCGACCAGGTTCTGACCGATGACGCCGCGGCGACCGAAGTCTTCTTCACAGGCACACATGACGGTCCGTTGGCCACACCCGACGGCGAGATTTCCCCAACCGGACGAACTGTCCGAACGACGACGGTTTCGATGCTGCGCTTCCGCGACGGCCTGATCATCTCGGAGCACGTCATCGGCGACGAGATGGATCTACCGCGGCAACTCGGGCTCGGCCCGACCGAGCAAGCCTAGTTCTAGGGAGGGTCATGCGTCTCGACAACAAGACCGCCATCGTCTACGGCGCCGCCGGAGCTATCGGCTCCGCGGTCGCCCGCGCCTACGCCCGCGAGGGTGCCGACGTGAACCTCGCCGGCCGCACCATCGCGACCCTCGAGCCGGTCGCACAGCACATCCGTGACCACGGCGGCACAGCGCACGTCACGCAGCTCGACGTCCTCGACTTGGCCGCGGTCGAGCGACACGCCGCTGCAGTCGCCGACGTCGGTAAGATCGACATCTGCTTCAACGCCACATCCAGCGACGACGTCCAGGGCACGCCACTGCTCGACACGGCGTTCGAGGATGTCATGCGGCCCGTGACCAAAGCCGTCACGGCACACTTCAATATCGCCACCGCGGTCGGCCCGCACATGACCCGACGTGGCCGCGGGGTCATTCTCGTCATGGCTGGCGGCCGGGAGGCGATTCCGCGCCTCGGTGGATCCCATGTCGCCTGGGCCGCGCTCGCCGGACTCTGCCGACAGCTCGCCGCCGAGTTGGGACCGTACGGCGTGCGGGTCACCTGGCTGCTCTCGCCCGGTTCACCCGGGCACGTGGAGCGCGAACAGGGGCGCGACGAGAACAACGCGGCGGCCGCGCCGGAGACCAAGGGCCTGCTGGTGCGCCACCAGCCCACGTACAGCGAGGTCGCCAGCGTCGCCGTCTTCGCCGCGTCCGACTGGGCTCGCACTATCACCGCAAGCGAGATCAACCTTACCGGTGGAGCGGTCGTCGACTGAAATCGCGCATCAGCTCGCTGGTTGGCGTGTGCGCCTTAGTCGATGCACCGCATGGCATCGTTCGTGTGCGCGAAACGTCAGCAGACGGCCTTCATGCCTGCCGTACACCCGCGGTGCTCGTTGGATGGCGTGGGTTGCCGGCTCACGCTGAGCGGCTTCGGCTGCCCTTGTCGGTGCCGTGTCCGAATTGTGGGTAGGCGGTGAGCGCTGGTGACGGCCAGGACGAGCTCGGCCTGGCGACTCCAGAGTTAAGGCGTCGCCGTCCTCAGCGTCGGGCTATCACCGATGGCCCGGACTTCCACCGGGTCGTTCCACAAAAGGCGGAACGTGCGGGCTGTTACCGCACAGCACGGACTTCAACCGTGCGGTCAACCCTAGCAACGCCGGCAAACGCTTCGAAGACAGAAGTGGCTTTCACGGCCGGACCGAGCAGGATCGCATTGTGCTGCGTCATTCCCATGCCTGGTTGAGGAGTCGGTCGAACGCGAGGTGGAGTACCTGTGTCCGGCTTCTGCCTCGGTGTTCAGCGGTGACGAAGTTGCTGCCGATGAACAGTGAGAAGGCCAGCATGCAGCGGGCCTCCACATCGTCGTCGTCTGGGCAGAACTGTCCGAACAGGGCGCGTAGGTAGTCCATCCGCCGGTTGTCGATGCGGTGCAATCGGGCGGCGACCTCGTCGTCTCGGCGGGCCCATTCTCGTACCGCGAGTTCTACCGACAGCATGACTGCTGAGGCCGCCTCGAAGAGTCGTTGCAGCTTCTCCTGTGGGCCAGCGGGCCGGCTCTCGACGACGGCGATGACGTCGTCGACCACCGTCTTCTCCCAGGCGTCCAGCATTTCTTCGAGGAACGCCGGACGGCCGGAGTAGTGCCAGTAGAAGCCTCCCTTGGTGACGCCGAGCGTGTCCGCGAGCACCTCGATGCGGACGGCGTCGGGTCCACCGGTCGCCAATGCATGCAGCCCGGCGTCGACCCAGGCGCTGCGCGGAGTACGGACTTTGGCCACGACCATATCTATACGGCACCGTATTGACAGAGGCAAGCGGCCCTGCTTAGTATCCATACGGCAGCGTATGGATCGAGGCGCTCGATGAGGATTTCCATCGAGGCACACACCTCCGGCCGGTGGCGGATCCGCGAGCTCGCGCCCGACTTCACCCTCGAGGATGTCTGGGCTCTGCCCGCACACGGACGCGCCGCGGACTTCCCCACGCTGATCGAGCTCGCCGCGGCCGCGGACCCCGCCGGCTCGGGCTCCGTGCCTGCTCGTGCGTTATGGCTGGCACGCGACCTCCTCGGTCGCTGGTTCGGTCTCGGCCGGGTCTCGACACCAGACACAGGACGCCCTGAGGACCGTCTGTCGATCCCCGGCACGAACGAGAAATCCCTGACCGATCGGCTGCCGGACGATCTGCGCGACACGGTCTCGGACCTGGACTTCGACGCCCTGCCCTTCACCGCCCTGTATCGCACCGGCAGAGAGTTCGCCGCCGAGGCCGCAAACCAGACGGTGCATGGAGTCCTGCATCTGTCGTGGGTCGACCAGGGTGGGGGACGCTACCAAGGTCACCTGGCCGTCTACGTCAAGCCGCGCGGGCTGTTCGGCAGGGGCTACCTGGCCTTCATCAGGCCGTTCCGCTACCTCATCGTCTATCCGGCCCTCATGCGGAAGATCGAACGGACGTGGGAGCTGCGCGGTCCTGCCGGCGAGCTTCCTGGCGCGGGCGGACCGGCATGACGCTCCCACCCGGCCAGCGCCGCTTCGATGGCTTCCCGCGCTTCGGCACCCACCTGCACCGACCGGCACCGCCCGTCCCGAAGGACCCGGTGATCGAAGTGCGCGGGGCGGTGATCGAAGCGTTCGAGCTCCCTGTCAGTGCTCTGGTGCAGCTGCCCCGCCGAGAGCTCACGGCCGACTTCCACTGCGTCGCGGGCTGGTCCGCAACCGACCTCATCTGGGAGGGCGTCGCGTTCGAAACGATCTACCGGACCTACGTCGAGCCGGCACTCCCAGACGCCACATCGGTCACCCACGTCACATTCCGCGGTCTCGACGGCTATGGCGCGGTGCTTCAGCACGACGACGCACTGGCCGACGACGTGCTGATCGCGGTCCACCTGAACGGCCGGCCGCTCGACAGCGACCACGGCGCACCGGCCCGGCTCGTGAGCCCGCGGCAGTACGGCTACATGAACACCAAGCACCTGTGCCGCATCGAACTCCACACCTCCCGGCCGAAACCGACCGGCCCGTTCCTAAGCAGCAGAGTGCTCCTGCGCTTGCTGGGTCGCCATCCGCGGGCCCGGGTCTGGCAGGAAGAGCGCAACCAGGACCTGCCGGCATGGGCCGTACGCCCCGCCTACCGGACACTGGTCACCCCCATCGCGGCCCTGTCCGCCCGGGGCAGCCGCGAAGCATGATGGGCCAGCCGGCCCAGTGAGGTGGGGTGCCGCCAAAAATCCCTGGAGTGCTCATCCCTGACGCATATGGGACCGGAGGCGACAGCACCAGCTGGTACTCGACCGGCTGCTCGCGGTCACCACGGACAGGGGTCCGGGCCCGGCATCATTGCCTCGCCGACATCGCGTCGAAAGACGGCGTACGTTGCAGTGGGTGGGTCTTCCCGCTGTTACTGGCCGACGCGGCCGTTCGAGGTACCGCCTAACACCGCCATGGGTCCAGGCTTGTGGTGCCTGCGGCCCATTCAGATGTCTAGAGCTCCCTAGTGGTCAGCTGTAGAGTCGATTTTCGTGGCGATCGAGTGGGCCGGTTTGGGTCCTGATGTGCTGGTGCGGCTCGATCGCGGCAGCCGGGTGCCGCTGCGGACCCAGCTCGAGGGAGAGTTGCGTACGGCGATCCGTTCCGGCCGGCTCCGGGCTGGGGAGCGGCTGCCGTCGACCCGAGAACTTGCCCGCGGGTTGGGTGTATCTCGTGGGCTGGTGGTGGACTGCTTCGATCAATTGCAGGCCGAGGGGTATCTGCAGGCGCGGAGTGGGTCGGCCACGCGGGTCAGCCCGACCGCGCAGACTCTCAGGCGCGGTCCGATCAGAGCGGGCCGGACCACGCCGGCGTCGCCACGACCAGATGTCGACTTTCTGCCGGCGGTACCGGATCTCGGCTCGTTCCCGCGCAGCGAGTGGGCCAAGACGACGGCCGAGGTGTGCCGGGATGCCTCGACGGCCGCGTTCGACTATGGGGACGGGCGGGGCAATCCTCGGCTGAGGGAGGTTCTGGCGAGCTACCTGGGGCGGGTCCGCGGGGCCGCAGCCGACCCAGGACACATCGTGGTCTGTAGCGGCTTCACCCAGGGACTCAACCTGACGTTGGCGGTGCTCGCCGCACACGGTGTCGACCGGGTGGCCTTCGAGGATCCGGGCTACGACGAGACCAGCCGAATGGCGGTCGGCTTCGCCGGGGTGGGGTTGGTGCGCGTGCCGGTGGACGCGCGGGGTGTTCGGGTGGACGCGCTATCGGCGGCGAGAACGAGGGCGGTGGCGGTCACCCCTGCCCACCAGTGGCCGACCGGCGTGGTGTTGGCTGCTCGGCGGCGTCTGGCGCTGGTGAACTGGGCCGTACACGCTGGTGGTTGGGTCATTGAGGATGACTACGATGCCGAGTTCCGCTACGACCGGGAGCCGATCGGAGTGGTGCAGGGCCTTGCCCCTGAGCGCGTGATCAGCATCGGCACCGTCAGCAAGTCTCTGGCACCGGCCTTGCGGCTTGGCTGGATCCTATGTCCGCCGGCGTTGGTGGACGAGCTAGCTCATCTGAAACTGGCTGCGGACCGCGGCACGCCTGGCGTGGAGCAACTGGTCCTTGCTCGTCTGATCGAGTCGGGCCGGTTCGACCGGCACCTGCGGCGGATGCGCAAGAAATACACCGCCAAGCGCAGCGCACTCATCACCGCGCTCGAGGAGTACGCACCCGACGTAGGTGTCCACGGGCTGGCCGCAGGCTTCCACGCGGTTGCCTCGCTGCCCGAGGGAGTCACCGAGGCCGATGTCGTCAGTGCCGCCAGGGCCCGCGGAGTCGGGGTCTATGGGATGAGCGCGAACCGTTCCAACCGGGCCGAGTCCCCACCCTGTCTTGTACTGGGTTTCGGGAACCTTTCCGAGCGGGCCATCGTCGAGGGCATAGCCCGAATCGGCGATCTGTTGAGCCCGTAGCCTCTCTTGGGTTAGCTCGCCCCCTCGGTAGCCGCCTGACTGGTACTCGATTTTCCGCCCGAAGTGGACCTCGGCACGGGCCTCGCCGCCGCAATAGCGTGGCGCGACAACGACATCTGACGCGCAAGAGCGCCACACGTGAGGAGCGCGACATGGGCGAGGTAGTGGTGAGCGAGTTCATCTCCCTCGACGGGGTCATGGAGGACCCGGGCGGCGCCGAGGATACCCCGTTCGGCGGCTGGACGTTCCGGTTCAGCGCTGAGGAGGGCCAGAGGCTCAAGTACGACGAGCTCATGGCCGCCGACGTGCAACTTCTCGGCCGGGTTACCTACGAGGAGTTCGCGGCGAACTGGCCGGCGATGGAGGACGCGGCCGGCGACTTCGGCGCCAAGATGAATGCCATGCCCAAAGTGGTGGTCTCCAACACCCTCACCGACCCGAGTTGGAACAACACCACGGTCGCGACGGGGAAGCTGCCGGACATCGTGGCCGGACTGAAGGATACGTACCAAGGCAACATCCTCGTCGGCGGTAGCGCCACCTTGATCGACGCCCTGCGCGAGCACGACCTCGTCGACGAATACCGACTGACCCTGTACCCGGTGATCTTGGGCCAGGGCAAGAAACTCTTCAAGGAAGGTGCCCCCTCCAGCGACCTGAGGCTGGTCGAAAGCCTCAAGGCAGGTCCGGACGTTCAGCTACTCATCTACCGTCCGACCAACCGCGACGGATGACGGACCCGACTCAGCTTCGGCGATACCCGACCGGTCTGGCCCGCAGCGTGCCGCACCCATCGACCGCCGCATCGAATAGGCCGACAGGGGATGATCGCACCAGTCGCGCCAGTGCCTGGCGGGAGCTGCGGCGGTTCCTCAGGTCTAGGCGGCCAGGACCGGCCGAGGCGTTCGCCTTCGTTTCCGACCCGCGGACTCCGCCAGGTCGCGGAGTACCTGGTCGCCACCCGCCGACTGCCCGACCGCGACGACGCCACCACACCCGGCCAACTCTCCGACGCCGGCGAGGGTGTCACCACGCCCTGACCGGGTACTACCCAGGTAGGCCCGACGCACGGCGCGCTGCGCGCCAGGCTCAGGTTCCGGTCGTTCAAACAACGTGCGACCGGAACTGCGCTGCTCACCACAACAACCCTCCCGGCTGGTCCGCGGACCGCAGACATCGACCGGGCTTGTTCGGGCCTCGACCTTCGCGCTGGGGTCCGGCGATGTCAACGGCCGCTGTCGACGACGATGGCCCCGACTCGGGTCGAGCCCAACAAGGGTCGAGGCCATCGTCTGGTCGAGGGTGTACCCACCGCCGCGACCACTACGCACCAGCTGGCGGCACCGCGTTGACCCGCGAGCGTGTATCCGGGCTTTTGCAGCTCCATCAGCGGTTAAGTCGTCCTGGGTGCGAATCTGCCGCACCGGTTTCTCCTGGTGGTGGCATGGTCGGATTCGGTTCGGCAAAGGCAACGCAGACCGTTGGCGACCGGGATGGCCGAGCCGGTCCCATGGGCCAAAGGCCCCAAACCGACCAAACCAAGGGTCCACTGCCACATTGCACCACTTGACGACCGTTAATACGCCTCTAGTATGCCTATATGAGTGTTCCCTTTGGGGAGTTCATCCGCGACCACCGCAAGCGGCAAGGTTTCACCCAAGATGACCTCGCCCAGCGGATGGACGTGTCGCAGCCGACCGTGTCGACCTGGGAGACCGGCGAGTCGATGCCCGAGCACGACAACATGCAGCTGCTCTCCCAGGTGCTCGAGGTTTCCCGGCGCGAGCTTGTGGATCACCTCATGGGTGAATCCGCAGGCACCAACTGCGTCGAGCGGGCCATCGCGGAGGACGACGCCAACTTGAGCCGCCAGGAGCAGAGGGCCCTGCTCGCGACCTACGGCGAGTTGACCGGGCGACGCTCGATCCAGCTTGCATCGGCCTTCGTGTGGACCGAGCCGCCCGACCTCGGGTGAACACCCAGGCTTGCATCGCCTGCAGGCTCTACAACCGCCCCTCCCGCAGCGTGGTTAGGTGCCGTGGAAAAGAGCGTCGGGTGGTTTACCGACGGCGAACGACACGCCGATCGTATTCAACAGCTATGGCGATCTACACCTCCGCGTAGCGGAAGTTCCGGTCGCGGAGCGAGCCGTGTGCGAAGCTCGGGCAGTTGCCGCAATCTGCGGCCGGCCAGTACGCCCGACTCAACGCCGCGGCGGGGCTGGCCAACGGCAAGAACGACCCGTCTTGACAGGCGCAGTCGGAGTTCGTGACGGTGACGGCGTTTGGCTGGATCACGTTGGTTCGCCACAACGACAAACGACGGCTAAAACCTGAGGCATCCCGAGCAAAGCCGGGGCCGATCGGCCACAAGAGACAAGGGGAAGTGGTCGATCAATCGGCGGCCCTGACAACGGTCCGCGGGCCCCGGTCAGGACCAGTCCTGACAACCGCCGATGAGGCTGTCAGGATGATCCGTCAGCGACAGGGCGACAAGACGACATCTGGCAGCATGGCGACCCGGGCGACTGGTGGGTGGGCGGCGAGTACGACGACAACGGCAAATACATCCGACCCTCGTGAAGGGAGGCGAAGATGCTGAGACGCCGGTGGACCAAGATCAAGCTGTGGTGGCAGCGACGCAGAGGCGGCACCGGCCAGAACCAGGCCCGAAGAGCACACCTGGGGCGGTAACAGCAGTGCGACGGCGTCGGTCGTTTGGCAGGCCAGCTGCACGGACACGATGCCGGCCGCTTGGTGCACGGACGCGAGAAAGTCGGCGTCGTCGAACATCGGGAGAGCCGGATCGTCGTCATCCGAGACTGTTCTGGGCAGGTGGCGGATGGTGTGGGTGACCGCGTCGGCGACGCGGGCGGAGATCGTGGCGACGTCGGCTGCCATGGCTGGGCTCGGGTCGTAGACGCACAGCGCTCCGAGGCAGCGGCCCGAGATGGCGGGCTTCGAGCCGACGATGCAACGCCGCCATGCGTGATCGGAGCGGTCGCACGGAAGCCGGAGACAGGTTGCATCATGCTTCACACTCGGCAGCAATCGCGGCCGCCCGGGCCGCCCGCCCACGCTCGCGGGAGACACGCTGCCTCAGCTTGGCTGATTTCGTCCTCGCGGCGTCCACAGCTGGCGCGAGAACAAATCTACGCCTCGTTCGGCTCGAGGTAACCCGTCGGTCTAATACGGGCGTATAGTCCGAACAAGTGTGCGGGAAGGAGGCGGTTTCCGTCGTGGAGAACCGCGAGGCTTGGCTCGCCGACACCATGATCGAACTTGCCGACAGCATCACCGTCCGTGAACCCGCCTACCTGGAAACCCTGGCCCGCCGCTTTTCCGAGCTTGTCACTCCGGCCGAGATCGGTCTGCTGGTCACGACCGACACCGGCAGCCTGGCGACGCCGGCGGCAAGCACTCCACGCATGCGGGATCTGATGGCGCTGGAGTCCCGCTATCGAGAGGGGCCCTGCACGACTTGCCACGGCACCGGTCAGTACCTGCGGCACCAAGCGCTCGACGCCGTCGACAATCACTGGCCGCGATACGGTCCGGCCGCCCGCGGCGCCGGCTTCACCGGCGCCAGCGCCTATCCGCTGCGTCGCGGCACCGAGATGCTCGGCGCGGTCTGCGTGCTCGATCCCACCCAGCGGTCGGCCGATGAGCTTGAGGTCGCGCTGGTCGACGTCCTGGTCGACGCGTCCACGATCGGCCTGAGCCACCAGCGCGCCTACCGGCATAGCCAGCGCCGAGTCGAGCAGTTGCAGGGGGCACTGCACAGTCGGGTGGTGATCGAGCAGGCCAAGGGCATCGTGGCGGCCTGGCGCAACATCGCACCCGACGCAGCATTCGAGATTCTGAGCGGCCACGCCGGCCGCAACAGTCATCGACTCAGCACAGTCGCCGACAACATCATCGAGGGTCGGCTCACCAACCAACAGCTCGCGCCACCCCCGGATAGCTAACGTCGGCTGACTTCCTCGATCAAGAGCACCAGTCCCCCGCCCGTGCCGTCAATCCATCGGCCGCCGCCTCCGGGCCAGGCATGCGACTTACGGGGTGAGGGTCACCAGCACGGGGAGCGGGTCCTGGGCGACGTGGGTGCTACCTGGACTTGAACCAGCGAGCTCTGGTGGCGGCTGCTTCTCGCTGAGCTGTCATGATCAGACGGCTCCGCGCGGGAAATCTCCGCGACCGTCGCTGTCGTCGGCGGAGGGGTCGGCCGGCCGGTGATGCGAGTAGTCGCTTCGCTTCAGTCCTCATCGGGTGGATCAAGGCTGCGCTAGTGGGCGATGCGGTCCCTCTTGTTGGCGATGCGGTCGCGCTTGTCGGCGGCGGCCTCGCGCTGGCCGGCGATGGCGTCCCGCCCGGCACCGGCGACTCGACGAAGTTCTCTTTCTTCGCCCGCGATTCGACGCGCTTCGGCGGCTGCTTCTCGCTGCTCGGCTTCCCGGTCCCGAAGCTCCGCCGCCTGGTGCGCATAGCTCTGCTGCCCGTTCCCGCGCGTCCTCGGCGCTTCTTCGCGGATGTGGCTGCGGAGCGCGACCTGATCTCGGTCGTCAGTGGCCGCATCACGCCGGTCGGCAACATAGTCTCGCCGGTCTGCGTCGTGGTCTCGCCGATCTGCCTCCAGCTCGCGGTCGTCGCAGAGCCGGTCACGCTCATCCGCTGTGGCCTCGCGCCGATCACGACGTTCGAAGACAGATACTAGTAATGTGTTTCTGGTTTGGGTTATCCTGTGTGTATGGGTCAGTGGAGCTTCATCACCAATCACGCCAGGGTGTTGCTGTTGCTTGCCGGCGATCCGGACGCCCGGCTGCGGGATCTGGCCGCGGCGTTGGGCATCACCGAACGCACCGCGTTCGGCATCGTGAC
>Ga0111539_10004169_pt1 | contig 18956 bp, 16 predicted proteins | sample RhiMethybrSRZTD1_FD_79667 | JGI IMG/M metagenome (GOLD analysis project Ga0111539, IMG submission 79667) | Populus rhizosphere microbial communities from Tennessee, USA - Rhizosphere MetaG P. TD hybrid SRZTD1 (version 2) (version 2) | ecosystem: Host-associated > Plants > Roots > Rhizosphere >... | reverse complement strand
CTGTCCCAGGCGGCCGGCGTCCCGCGCGCGGACAACGGGGACGACCGCTGCGATTGCCAGGCCGAGGCCTCCGACCAGGGGCAGGAGACCGGCAGCTGGGAGGCCGACGGCTCGACCATCACCCTCACCGACAGCGAGGGGAACGTGGACGATGCCGACTACTGCGTGCAGGGCGACGTCCTCAAGGCGCAGGCGCAGGAAGACGCCGACTCGCCGATCATCACCTACGTCATGACCCGCTGAGGCGCGCGCGTCAGCGGGCGACCGCGGCGGCGGCGCTGGTGGTCTCGCCCGCCAGGCCGGCCGCCAGGTCGATGAGGCGCAGCATGTCGGACCGCCGCCGGTCACCGGCAGCGGCGCCGGCGGCCAGCGCGCGCGCCGAGCTCCAGGTGACCGAGCCCTTTGCCTCGCTCTTCCTCAGCAGCATGCCGAAGGCGGCGGCCGCGGCGGCGAAGCGGAAGTCGTCGGAGGTGCCGGCCAGGGCGAGGTCGCGATCGGCGACCGCCAGCGCCAGCTCCTTGCCGGCCTGGGCGCCGGGCAGCTTGTAGCGCAGCCGGACGGTGGCGAGCTCGCCGCTCTTCGACGCCTGGGTCAGGGCGCGGCCCGACTGGTACTTGAGGCCGCGCTGGCCGGCGGCGGCCGTGGCAGGGACGACCTCGTAGATGGCCGTCACCGAGTGACCGGCGCCGAGCTCGCCGGCGTCCTTGTGGTCGTCCTCGAAGTCGCGGTCGGCGAGCAGGCGGTTCTCGTAGCCGATGAGCCGGTAGGACTCGACCGCGGTCGGGTTGAACTCGATCTGCACCTTCACGTCGTTGGCGACGGTCACCATGGTGCCGTCCATCTCGTCGACCAGGACCTTGTTTGCCTCCGCCTTCGAGTCGACGTAGCCGTAGTTGCCGTTGCCGTACTGGGCCAGCGCCTCCATGGTCGAGTCCTTGAGGTTGCCGGTGCCGAAGCCGAGGACGGTGAGGTAGATGCCGGTCTCGCGCTTGGACTCGATGAGCCGGACGAGCGATCCCTGGTCGGTGACGCCGACGTTGAAGTCGCCGTCGCTGCACAGGACGACCCGGTTGATGCCGTGCGGGTCGAGGTTCACCGCCGCGAGCGCGTAGGCCGCCTCGATTCCCTGGCCGCCGTTGGTCGACCCGCCCGACTGCAGCCGCCCGAGCGCGGCGCGCACCTTCTCCTTGTCGGCGGTCGGCTCGAGCACCACCCCGGCCGAGCCGGCGTAGACCACGATGCCCACCCGGTCTTGTGATCGCAGCCGCGCCGCCAGGAGCGAGAGGCCTTCCACCACCAGCGGCAACTTGTTGGCGTCGCTCATCGAGCCAGAGGTGTCGATGAGGAAGACCAGATTGAGCGGCGGCCGCTCGCCGCGCGGCCGGCGGCCCTGGATGCCGATGTGCACCAGGCGGCGGCCGTCGTGGAAGGGAGACGGCCCGACCTCGGTGACGACTCCGACCGGCCCGTCGGCGGGATCCGGGTAGCCGTAGTCGAAGTAGTTGATCATCTCCTCGATGCGCACGGCATCGGCCGGCGGCAGCGCGCCGTCCTCGAGGAACCGGCGGAGGTTGGCGTAGGAGGCGGTGTCGACGTCGATCGAGAAGGTCGACACCGGGCTATCGGCGACGGCGATCTCCGGGTTGTCCTGCCGGTGCTGGTAGGACTCGGTGTTGAACGCCGGATCGTCCTGCGCCACCATCTCGCCGCCCAGGGGGCCGGCGGCGACCGGCTCGCGGCCGAGCTCCATGAGGGCCGACCCACCGCCGCAGCTGGCGGCGAGGGACGAGAGGAGGAACAGGGAGATGGCGCGCTTCATCGGGAACCTCGGCTTTCCCGATCAACGCGGCGGCCGCCCGAGGCTTACGGCTGGCCGGCGACCGGCTGCAGCCGGGCGAGCGTGGCGACTGCCACGTCGCGCGACGCCCGCCGCACCTCGTCCACCGCGCCGCACAGGTCGACGTTGAACGACAGCTCCATCGGCTGATCGAGCGGGCGGAAGAAGTCGTCGTGGTGATGCGGCACCACCACGCGCGGCTCGAGCCGGCGGATGGCGCGCTCCAGGTAGCGCCGGCTGAAGCCGCGCCCGGCGATGGCGGCCAGGAAGACGTCGACCCCGCGGTGGCGCACGGCCTCGTCGTCGAGCTCGGCCGAGCCCTGGTGATAGAAGGTGACCCCGCCGGCGCGAATGTGGATGCCGTAGACCTGGCCGCAGCCGTAGTCGCGCGCCGACAGCTGGTCTAAGTGGTCGCAGGTGATGTCGCCGTCCATCGGAACTGCCATGCCGAGGATCAGCCGGGCGTGCGCGCTCGGCACGAAGGAGACCTCGAAGGGGCCGATCGGATAGATCCGGTAGGGCTCGACCTCCACCATCAGCCGGGCGAGGTCGTGGAGCGCCATGAGATTCGCGGTCGAGCGCGAGCCGTAGACCCGCGCGCCGGTCGACCGCGCGATGAGCGGCGCGTCGAGGACGTGATCGAAGTGGGCGTGGCCGATCAGGACGGCGTCGGCGCGCGGGACCTGCGCCGCCACCAGCGCGGCGTCGGGCAGCGCCGGGCGGCGGCCGAGCAGGGCGCGCAGAGGCAGCCGGGTCAGATAGGGGTCGATGAGGATCGCGGTACCCTCGAGCGAGAGGCGGAAGCCGGAGGTGCCGAGCCACTCGATGGTGAGCCCGGGCGGAAGGAGGTGACGGAGCTCTGCGCCGCCGGCCAGCTCGCGCTGCGCCGCGTGGTCGGCGGCCGAGCGCCGCCCGGGCCGCGCCATGTAGAAGAGAAGCGATCGCCACGGCAGCGCCACGGCTCGCATTGTACGGGGCGCAACAGCGGTTTCTCGGCAGTGCTGCGATCTCGCAGCAGTTGAGGCAGCGCGCCGGAGGGCATCTGCCTGCACGCGCCGGTTCGGCTGCGGCGATCAGCTCCTGCGCAACGCGGCGCACTTCCTGGGCGATCGAGCGGCACGACAACTGGCCAGACCAGCACTTGCGGTGGGATCGGCCCTTGCAAATGCGTGTGCGACGAGGAGGGCAGACATGCCAAAGGGTGCGATCACGCTATCGCTCGAGGACGCCGGCCGCGGTGATGGAACATGTGCCGTAACGGGACATGCAACCGGGCCTGGCGCGCCGAAGGGATGGTGCTTCGCGCTCGGCCTCGGGCTCGGCCTGGCGCTCCTCGCGGTCGGCTGTTCCACCTCGGTCGGCGACGACACCGATGACGGCAGCCGGATCGCCGACCCGCTCGACGACGACTACGACGAGTGCGCCGCCAAGGACTGGTACGGCGACGGCCAGTGCGACCTCGGCTGCGCCGATCCCGATCCGGACTGCGTGAGCGCCGAGTGCGACTTCGCCTGCGGCGATTACTGCGACGCCAGCTGGAGCGGCGACGCGCTGCCGGCGCTGCCGGACGGCTGCACCCCGGAGATGTGCGACTGCGGCGACCCGCCGGTCGAGTGCCCGGACCTGTGCGAGAACCAGTGCTACGGCGAGCCGCTGCCGGACGAGATCCCGCCCGACTGCCCGTCCTTCACCTGCGACTGCGCCGAGGTGACCGCCGCCCCGCCGAGCGGGCTCCTCGCGGCCGCCGCCGGCGGCGAGCGCTGCCTCCAGCGGTCGCCCGACGCCAGCGCCAAGGCCGAGCTCGACGCCGAGGACAGCGCCTCGCAGTTCCTCGCCATGGCCTCGAGCACCAGCAGCAAGCGGACCATCCCGGTCGTCTTCCACGTCATCCGCCGCACCCGGCCCAAGTACGGCGGCGCCGGTGAGGGCGACGTCACGCGCGCGGCCATGGTCAAGCAGGTCAAGGTGATGAACCGCTCCTACGCCCGCACCCCCTTCAAGTTCAAGCTCTCGAAGATCACCCGCACGACCAACACCACCTGGTTCTTCATGGGCATCGACTCGAAGGCCGAGACCAGCGCCAAGGGCAAGCTTCACCGCGGCGGCTCGTCGACACTCAACGTCTACACGACCGGCACCAAGGACGCGCTCGGCTGGGCCACGTTCCCCTGGGACCACGAGGGCAACCAGGACGGCATCGTCCTCGACCACGGCACGCTGCCCGGCGGCAGCACCGCCAAGTACAACCTCGGCGATACGCTGGTGCACGAGGGCGGTCACTGGGTCGGGCTGTTCCACACCTTCGAGGGCGGCTGCACCGGCGGCGACAGCGTTGGCGACACCCCGGCAGAGTCATCGCCGGCTTTCGGCTGCCCGAGCGGACGCGACACCTGCAAGGGCAAGAAGGGCAAAGACCCGATCAAGAACTTCATGGACTACACCGACGACTCCTGCATGAACACGTTCTCCGCCGGGCAGCGCGGGAGAATGGGCCGCGTCGTCAAGAAGCACCGGCCGGCGGGCAGTGGGCGCGAAGGACCCGACGGCGACGAGGGCTGCGGCGACGGGCAGTGCAGCGGCGACGAGACCGACTCCAGCTGCCCGGCCGACTGCGGCTGCGCGGCGATCGAGTGCAGCGGGGTGTCGCCCTACGGCTGCTACTGCGACGCCACCTGCGAATCGACCGGCGACTGCTGCGCCGACGCCGACATCTGCCAGTAGCCGGGCGGCCGACGACGCCTAGCGCCAGTTGAGCGCGGTCATGTGCATGTGGACCTGATCCTGGGCCGGGCCGCTGAGCTCCCATTCCTGGGTGCGCAGCCGCTCGACCAGGCAGTCGCGCAGCGCGGCCGGCACTGGCTGCTGGGCCGCGGCAGACGAAGCCGTCCGCTCCTCCACATCAACCTTGAGGATGCGGGCGCGGCCGCGCGCGATCCCCACCATGATTCCTCCGGCTCGGCAGTCGCCGGCGGCAGCTCGGGCGGCGCAGATCTCGTCCGGGTGGCAGCGGGGGGATGTGTTCGATCGCCTTCGGGCCGCGCCGGGCCCGCCGCACACCAGCCCCTCGCCGCTGTCGTTCTCCGGGGTCTGCTGGTCGAGCGTGCAGGTCTCGGCGCCGAAATAGGATCGCCACGAGGCCCAGGACCAGAATCCGGTCTCGTTGCTGCGCGCACAGACGCCGACGCCGATCTCGATGGTCTTCGGGATCGGATTGCCGAGTCCGTCGAGGACGATGTTGCCGTCAGGATCCTTGAGACAGCAGTCGACCGCCCTGCAGTCGGTCCAGCCGTTGGCGTCGTACTCGCAGATGCACTGCTTGTCGTCGTGCCCCTCTCAGCAGTCGCCGCCGCGCCAGCGGTCGCGGACGTTCGACCTCCTGGTTGTGGCAGAAGCGTAATCGGGAGCGAATCACCAGGCGATCGGTTGATTCGCGCCAATCGCGGGTCCCAGGACGACGGCGTTTCCCAGGATGCGCGCGGTGCCGCGGAACAGGAGACGCATCGCCGGTGGGGTGGCAAACAGAACCACCTGGCCGGCGCCGGCGCTCTCGACCGCGACCCAGGCCGAGCCGGCCCAGGCGGCGCGCGCCTCCGGCCAGAGGAGGCCGGAGAGCCGCAGCTTGCCGGCCGGGGCCAGGCGGACCGGCGCCTTGATCGGCGCGCGCGACACCAAGACCAGGTCGCCGTCGACCGGGACCGGGAGCTCCGGAGGCAGGCCGAAGGTGAGCCAGTGGTCGACATCGACCAGGCCGCGCAGGATGGCCCCGCGCGGGGCGAAGCGCCGGATCCAGGCGTCCTCGATCTCGAGCTCCTTCTTGTCGCCCTTCTCGCCGCCGGCCTCGCCCCCCTTGTCGTCCGCCCCGCCCCCCTTGTCGTCCGCCGACGCCTTCTTCTTCTTCTCCTTGTCCTTCTTCTGCTGCTTCTCTTTCTCCTCGCTCCAGTCCCACACCTTCTTGGGGTCGACGTCGATCGCCTGGGAGCCGATCTCGCGCTGGCTGGCCTTCGAGTAGAGCGATAGCTCCTCGAGCGCGTCCTTGCGGTCGCGGATCTTGGTGAGCCCGAGCTTCGGTTCCGCCACCATGCCGGCCGAGCTGCCGAGCGCGATCAAGGTGCCGCCGCCCCGCACCCAGTCGCCCAGCGCCTCCTTGTTGCCGGCCAGGGTGGCGGCGAGCTCCTCGCCGGCCGGCGGGATGATGAGGACGTTGTAGCGCCGCAGGTCCTGGTTGCCGAGGCCGACTGCCTCGATGAGCGTCACCGGAGTGCCGAGCTCGCGGTCGAGCAGGTACCAGACATGGCCGTAGCTGTCGGGATCGATCGGGGCGCCGGACAGGACGCCGATCTTCGGCGCCACCAGCCGGTGGAAGTGGGATCCGCCGAGATCGGGCCCCTTGTCGGGAGAGCGGCTGGTGGTGGAGGCGACGGCGCGCACGTGGGCGGCGCGCGCCGCCTGGTCGACCCGCTTGTCGAGGTCGGCCGGGTTGTCGGCCCGCCGGACCAGGATGCTGCCGCGCGCGAACGGCTGGCCGGCGGCGGTGAACTCCTCGTCGGCGGCGTGCACGTCGAGGCCGCGCTCGAGCGCGGCCACCGCGAAGGCCAGCGAACCGTCCTGGCGGCCGTCGACCAGCCAGGCCACCGCCTGCCGCCCGCCGGCCGGCACCGGCGCACCGCTCGGCGGCTCGGGCAGCTCGGTCACCTGCACCTCCTTGCCGCGCAGGTCGTCCACCCACCAGACGTCGAGCCCGAACGCCATGCCGAGGTTCCAGGCGGTGATGTCGTAGATCCGCGAGGTCCCTTTGCGCTCGAGATCTTCGCGCTCGCGCACCAGCGACCGGTTGTCGATGCGCAGATCGAACTCGAGGAGCGCGCGGACCAGCGCGCCGCTCGGCTGTGCCACCGGCACCACATAGGTGCCCTTCTTGAACTCGTGCGAGCCGTCCTTCTCGCCCAGGGCGGAGCGGGCGTTCCTGGCGGTGACGCCGCCGTCGGCCCGATAGACCTCGATCCCCTGGCGCATGAGCGAGAGCAGGAAGCGCCGCTCGCGGTCGGGTGAGCGGCCGGGGACCAGGACGAAGGCGCGCTGGTCGGCCAGCGGGGCGCGGTGGAAGGCGGCGAAGTCGCGCAGCAGCGCCTCACGATTCCGGGCAGAGGTCTTGAGGTTGGCCAGCGAGCTGACCGCCTGCTGCAGGACGCTCTCGGGATAGGTGACCACCTTTCCAGAGGCTCGCTTGAGCGGACGCCCGGCGATCCCGGCCTGCTCGTAGAGCATCCCGACCGCGCCGTGCAGCGCCGACCACGAGTCGCTGTAGCCCGGGTACCAGGCGTCGGCCCACTCGCGGGTGTAGTAGGCCCAGCCCATCGCGTCGAAGGCGGCCGCCTGGTCGGCGGCGAACACGCTCTGCCACCGGTCGAGCGTGGCGGGCAGGGCGGGCAGGTGGGGATCGTTCTGCGGATAGAAGAGGTAGGTGTCGAGCGCGCTCATCTCGTGCGCGTCGACCAGGAGCTGGGGGCGGAAGCGGAGCAGCTCGCGCCAGCGGCCCTGGGTCTCCGGCGCGATGCCGACGATCCAGTCGCGGTTCATGTCGAACAGGTAGTGGTTGCCGCGCCCGTAGGGCCACCAGCCGCGCTGCATGCCGTCGTAGTTGAGGCTCGGCACGCTCGACGAGGTCTGCGCGATCTGCGACAGGATGCGGGCGCGCCCGTCCGGGTTCATCACCGGGTCGATGACGACGACCACGTGGTCGAGGAGCTCGCCGGTCTCCTTGTCGCTCGACGCCACCAGGTGGTGGCCGAAGACCAGCGAGGAGTCGGCGCCGGAGATCTCGTCGCCGTGGATGCTGTAGCCGAACCAGGCCACCACCGGGGAGGCGCGCGAGATCCGCTCCGCCGCTTCCTTCGCCCCCTTGGCGCGCGGCTCGGCCAGGGTGGCCAGGTCGCTCAGGATGGCGCCCAGCCGGGCGTGGTTGGCCGGCGAGGTGATGACGGCGCGGACCAGCTCGCGGCCCTCGAAGCTGATGGCGTAGCGCTCGACCACGATGCGCGGCGAGCTCTTCGCCCAGGCGCGGAAACAGGCGACGATCGCCTCGGGCGCGGCGGGCCGGGCGCCGACCGGATGGCCGAGGCACTCTTCCGGGGTGGTCACCGACCCGTCGTAGGCGGTGCCGAGGCGCAAGGGCCCCCCGGCGGCCGCCGCCTTCACCGCCGGGTTGCCGGTGTCGTACGGCACCTTGACGGGGGCACCGGGCGGCGGCGTCGGCCGGGAACAGGCCAGCAGGCAGGCCACGAGCGCGAGCGGCAACAGACGGCGCATCGCGCCCACGTTATCGCGGGGGCGGGGCGGGGGCCACTCTGGCCACTCTGGCTAGTCGGCCAGCGCGAACGGCTCGGCCGGGCGGTTCCTCTCGGCGCGCTGCCGGTCGATGCGGCGCATCTCGCGGGTCCACAGCACCGCGCCGCCCCGGTAGAGGTCGGCGGCCTGCACGGTCTGCCCTCTCGGGCTCTGGCCGAGGAGCTTCTTGCCCCCGGTCCGCGGGTTCCACAGGAGGGCCTTGACCCCCATCGACACCACCAGCTGGTCGCCGTGGAAGCGCATGGCATTGAGGTCGTAGTCGTCGGTGGTGAGCTCGTGCCTGGCGCCGTCCTCGAACACGACCGCCTTGTCGACCGCGGCGTAGGCCAGCTGCGAGCCGTCCGCCGAGTACCAGACCGTGTGGGCCGCCTCGGTCCCGAGCTGGACCAGCTCGCCGCCGTCCTTCCAGCGGTAGACGCCGCTTCCCGGGACCACCAGGGCCGCCTCGCTGCCGTCCGGCGCCATCTCGGCGTTGTCGACCCCGCCCGGCAGCTGGCCGACCTCGCGGGCGTCCGCCTCGGCGGCCTCGACGTCGACCACGAAGGCGCGCTTCTGGAAGAAGTACATGGCGCGGTGGCCGCGCCGCGCGGTGGTGAAGCGGGTCGCGAGGTCGGCGGGGGGGCCGCTGGCCACCCGGACCGGCTTGCCGTCGAGCGGGAGATAGGTGATGGCGATCTTGTCGGCCGACTCGACGCTCGAGACGACCACGCCGTCCGCCACCCACTCGATCCACTCCGGTCGCCCGACCGAGCCGATCACCCGCCGGGCGCCCGACGCGGTGTCGAAGACGACGATGTCGAAGCCGGTGGCGCTGCCGTCGCCGAGCGAGGTGGCCAGGTGGCGCTCGTCGGCCGAGAAGCGGGCGTCGCGCCCGGCGACGCCGGAGATCACCCGCTCGCGGCCGCTCCGGTCGCGGACGTGCAGGGCGCCCTTGCCGTCGGCCCAGGCCAGGTAGCTGCCGCCCGGCGAGGCGAGGAACAGGCGCTGGGTGAAGGTGTCGGTCGAGCCGACCTCCCAGCCCGGCACCACCTTGCGGCTGAGCTGCCGGTCGCCGCCCTTCAGCTTGAGGATGATCCGCTCCACGCCCTCACGGGGCGCCGGGGCGCGGCCTCAGGTGTGGCCGACGCTCTCCTTGACCAGGAGGGCGGCGGCGACGACCGACGTGAGGGCGGTCAGGCGAAGGGCGAGGTGCATCCCCCTTCCAACGCACGACCGGTCGGCGGCGCGCTGTGCAGTGCAAGTAACTGGATTTACTTGACGGTGATGCCGTACTCGGCGAGCACTTCGCCGGTCAGGGCACCGATGGCCGCACGTGCGCGCAGGTAGTCGGTGACCGCCAGGGCGTAGCGCAGGCGGGCCTGCTTGAGCTCGTCCTGGCGCAGAAGCACGTCGAAGTTGGTCGACTTGCCGAGCTCGAAGCGGCCGATCTCGGCCTTGATGTTCTTCTCGCTGAGCTCGATGGCGCGCCGGCTGAGCTCGAGCCGCTTCTCGGCCGAGCGGGACAGGGCCACCGCCTGCACCGCGCTGCTGGCGACCTGGGTGCGCACGTCCGCCATGTCGACCATCACCTGTCGACTCTCGGCGTGGGCGCGGTGGCTGGCCCCCTGGGCGGCGTTGTTGCCGAGCGGGAAGTCGAAGCTGAGCTCGGCGCCGACCTGGTAATCCTTGAACTCGCCCATCCGCTTGACCGAGCCGGCGAACTCGTTGTCGCGGCCGAGCGGACCGCCGTACACGCTGAGGTCGAGCCGCGGCAGGAGGCCGTTCTCGGTGACCGCGATCTCGAGCTTGGCGCCCTTCTCGCGCGTCCTCAGGACGGCGATCTCCGGGCTGGCCTCGATGGAGGTGGCCAGGACCTGATCGAGGTCGACCGGCCTGGGCTCCACCTCGAGCACCGAGGTGGCGGCGATCTCGATCTCGCCGGGCCCGACCTCGATGCCGGCCCGGCGGCGCAGCTCGAGCGAGCGCTCCAGCAGGGCGAGCTCGGCGGCCACCACCTCCTCCTCGCGCTGGGCGATGACCTGGTCGACCGCGTTGAGCTCGGTCGGGGCGGTGGCGCCGCCCTTGACCGAGGCCTCGGTCAGCCGGCGCCGCTCGTTGGCCAGATCGACGCTCGCCCGCCGGATCTCGAGGTCGGCGGCGGCGAAGGCGACCAGCCAGTAGGCGCCGACCAGGTCGCGCACCTCGGTGCGCGCGACCGCCTGGCGGTTCAGCTTGGCGGCGTCGCGCGCGATCCTGGCCCGGCTCTGATCGGCGCGGGTGACCGTCTCGCCGAATCCGCGCAGGAGCGGCTGATCGAGCCGGGCGGTGACCGAGCTCAGCACCTCGAAGCTGTCGAAGTTGGTCACGATCGAGTTCATCGTCGCCTCGTCCGTCACCCGGAACAGCTGCGTGCTGTCGGTCGTGCGGGTCTCCCCCGCGATCGAGAAGCGTCCGCCGGTGAAGAACAGCTTCGACAGGCTGCCCCGGGCGGTCCAGGTGTCCGATCGGACGGTGATGAAGCCGTCCTCTCCCGAATCGCGGTTCTTGGTCCTCAGCGCGCTGCCGGTCAGGCCGAAGAGCCAGTCCTCGATCCCGGTGGCCTCGAGCACGCGCGCCTGGGCGATCTCCACGTTGATCTTCGCCGTGGCAAGCGCAGGACTGTGCTGGACGGCGAACTGGAGGACGTCGGCCAGCGACATCGGCCGGCCGATCGGCTGCTGGGGCGGCGTGGCGGTCGCGGGCTTCTTGTCTTTCTTCTTCTGCGCCATCGCAGCGGGCGCGGTGGCGAGGACGAGAAAGAGGCCGGCCAAAACACCAGCTCGAGCACTCTGCATCACGCGAGCGTCGCCGCGGCGCATGCCGGTGTCAATTATCTGCGAGTGCTCTTTACCCTTTTTGATTCAGCGTGATAGGGTTCGCGAGCCGTGGCACTGAGTCTCCGCACGTACACCTTCCTGGACGCGCTCCAGCCGCAGCTCGCCACCTTCATGGGAAAGACGGCGCGCGGCTTCCTGCCGGTGCCGGGGCAGGCGTCCCTCTGGGTGGAGATCGCCCCCGGCATCGCGATCAACCGCGTGACCGACGCCGCGCTCAAGGCGACCAAGGTGCAACCGGCGGTGCAGGTGGTCGAGCGCGCCTATGGCCTCCTCGAGATCCACCACCACGATCAGGGCGAGGTGCTGGCGGCCGGGCGCACCATCCTCGGCCACCTCGAGCTCAAGGAAGAGCAGCGCCTCAAGCCCAGGGTGGCCACCAACCAGATCATCCGGTCGGTCGAGGCCTACCAGACCCAGATCATCAACCGCTCGAGCGCCGGGATGATGGTGCTGCCGGGCGAGTCGCTGTTCATCCTCGAGACCGAGCCGGCCGGCTACGCGGTGCTGGCGGCCAACGAGGCGGAGAAGGCGGCGCACATCTCGCTGGTCAACGTGACGCCGTACGGCGCCTTCGGCCGGCTGTACCTGTCTGGGCCGGAGGCGGAGATCGACGCCGCGGCCGAGGCAGCAACCGCGGCGCTCGGTGCGGTCGCGGGTCAGGAAGTTGGCAAGTTCGTCGACAAGTAGGAGATGAGCTGTGGCTGATGCGCTAGGAATGATCGAGGTCAGAGGGTTCGTCGGCATGGTCGAGGCGGCCGACGCCATGGTCAAGGCGGCCAAGGTCGAGCTGGTCGGCTACGAGAAGACCGGCGGCGGCTACGTGACCGCCATCGTCCGGGGCGACGTCGCGGCGGTGAAGGCGGCGACCGAGGCCGGCCAGCGGGCGGCCGAGCGGGTCGGCGAGGTCATCGCGGTGCACGTCATTCCGCGCCCGCACGCCAACGTCGACTCGACGCTTCCGCTCGGGCGGCTGCAGGGCGAATCGAAATAATGATCCTGGGGCGCGTCGTCGGGACGGTGGTGGCCACCCGCAAGGAGCCGACCGTGGAGGGGCTCAAGCTCCTCCTGGTGCGGCCGTGCGACGTGGACGGGACGCCGACCGGCGTCCCGGTGGTGTGCGCCGACGCGGTCGATGCCGGGGTGGGCGAGGTGGTGCTGTACGCCGCCGGCAGCTCGGCGCGGCAGACCACCGTCACCAACAACCGTCCGATCGACCACACCATCATGGCGGTGGTCGACCTCGTCGAGATGAACGGCGAGCAGCGGTACGTCAAGGACTAGCCGATGGCGGCGCAACTCGACGAGGCGCGGATCGCCGAGATCGTCGAGCGCGTGATGGCGCGGCTGGGCGGCGTGCACGCCACCGGCCACGCCACCGCGACGCCGCCGGCCGGGGTCTCGGCCGGGTCGCACCTGACCGGAGCAGGGCCGGGCGCCTCGCGCATCCCGCGCGGAACCAACGGTGTCTACCAGGACCCGGACGCCGCCACCCAGGCGGCCCGGCGCGGCTTCGCAGAGAACGAGAAGGCGCCGATCGCGCTGCGCTCGAAGATGATCGCCGCCATGCGCGCGGTCACCGAGAAGAACCTGCGCGAGCTGGCGCAGTACGCGGTCGAGGAGACCGGGCTCGGCCGGTTCGAGGACAAGCTGGGCAAGAACCGGCTGGTCATGGAGAAGACGCCGGGCTGCGAGATCCTCCGGCCGGTCGCCTTCACCGGCGACGACGGCCTGATGCTGACCGAGCGGGCGCCGTACGGCGTGATCCTGTCGGTCACCCCGACCACCAACCCGACCGAGACGGTCCTGTGCAACGCCATCGGCATGCTGGCGGGCGGCAACGCGGTGGTGTTCAACGTCCACCCGTCGGCGGCCCGGGTGTGCAACTGGTACGTCCACATCCTCAACGAGGCGATCCAGTCGGTCGGCGGCCCCCGGGACTGCCTGGTCTCGATCGAGCAGCCGACCATCGAGAGCGCCAACGCCCTCATGAAGCACCCGGGCATCCGGCTGGTGGTGGTGACCGGCGGCCCGGCGGTGGTGCGCGCGGCGATGAACTCGGGCAAGAAGACCATCGGGGCCGGACCGGGTAACCCGCCGGCGGTGGTCGACGAGACGGCCAACCTCGAGCGGGCGGCCGATGCCATCGTGCGCGCAGCGTCGATCGACAACAACATCATCTGCACCGCCGAGAAGGAGATCGTCGCGGTCGACTCGATCGCCGACGAGCTGGTCCGGCAGCTCACGAAGAAGCCGGTGCTCCTCTTGAACGACCGGCAGGTGCGCGAGCTCGAGCGGGTGGTGCTCGACGGCGACTCGACCAACAAGAAGTTCGTCGGCAAGAACGCGTCGATCATCGCCGAGCAGATCGGCATCCGCGGTCACGGCCCCGAGCTGCGCCTGCTCCTGTGCGACGTCGACGAGAAGCACCCGTTCGTCCAGCACGAGCTCCTCATGCCGGTCATCGGCATGGTCCGGGTGCGCGACTCGGCCGAGGCGATCGCCTGCGCGGTCAGGGTCGAGCACGGCTTCCACCACACCGCGGTCATGCACTCGACCAACATCGACAACATGGCGGCGATGGCGCGGGTGTGCAACTGCTCCATCTTCGTGAAGAACGACTGCAACCTGGCCGGGCTGGGGCTCGGCGGCGAGGGCTACACCTCGTTCACCATCGCCAGCCCGACCGGCGAGGGGCTGACCACCGCGATCCACTTCACGCGCGAGCGCCGCTGCACCCTCAAGGACTCGTTCCGCTTCGTGTGAGGTAGCGGATGCCGGGCCCCGCGCTGGGAATCCTCGAGCTGTCGCTCATCGCCCGCGGGCTGGTGGTCGCCGACGCGATGATGAAGCGGGCCGAGGTCGAGCTCCTCGCCTCCCGCCCGGTCTCGGGCGGCAAGCACCTGGTGGTGGTCGGCGGCGAGGTCGACGTGGTCGGCGAGTCGATGGAGGCCGGCCGGGCCGCCGCCGCCGGCGCGCTGGTCGACGCTCTCTTCGTGCCCTACCTCCACGAGCCGATCTGGCCGCTGCTCGGCGAGCCGACCCACCCGGCCGAGTGGTCGGGCGGGCCGGTCGGCGCGGTCGCCATCGTCGAGACCCAGACCGTCTGCGCGGCGGTGGCGGCGGCCGACGCGGCCGGCAAGGCGGCCCTGGTGGCGCTGCGCGACATGCGGCTGGCGACCGGTATTTCCGGCAAGGCCTTCTTCACCATGACCGGCGATCTGCCCGATATCGAGGCCGCGGCGGCGGCCGCCCGCGACATCGCCGCCTCCCGGCTTCTCCTCCTCGAGGTGATCCCCGCCCCGGCCCCCGAGCTGGTCGGCCGCCTCGTCTTCGGCTGAGGGACCTGATGAGCCGGCTCGACAGCCGGGCGGCGACCGCAGCTGCGCTGGCCGGCGATTGCCAAGCAAGTGGGCCAGATCAGGCGGTGGCGGCTGAGCACGAGACTTGCTGAAGGGCGGCGGCGTGAAACGCACAGCCGCCGCCGCTACCCTCCTCGCCATGGTCCTCGTGTTCCTTCCGGATGCCCACGCCGGACGGGTGACGCGCGCCGCGCGCGCCGCGATCGAGAAGCCGACCAAGAAGCTGTTCCGGTTCCTCGCGCGGCGGAAGAGCGGCCGGGTCCTCCACGACCGCGGCGACGCCTACGCCGGCACGCTCGAGCTGGCGCCGGGCAATCCGCTCGGGCGCACGGGCAAGGTCAAGGTGACGGTTCGCATGTCGCGCGCGACCGGCCGCCCGCAGCCGAAGTCGACCCCGCTCGGCGCCGCCGTCCGGGTGCCCGACGGCAAGGGAGGCGCCGACGACCTCTTGATGGTTTCGAGCGGCAAGGGGCCGGTCCTGCGCCGCCTGTTCTGGCCGCGCTCGAGCTTCTTCGGCGCCACGACCTACTCGAGCCTGCTTCCGTTCCGCATCGGCGGCGGCCGCAAGCAGCTCATCCAGCTGGTGCCGGAGGACCGGGCGGAGCGTCCGTCCAGCCGCACGTCGGGCACCGATCTCGGCGAGCTGGCCGACGCGGTCGACAGCGGCGCCGCCGCCTTCACGCTCCTGTCCGAGCCGCTCCACGGCGGCGGCCAGACCATCATCGGTCGCCTGGTGCTGGAGCAGCGGCTGTCGGAGGGTGACTCGCGGGGGCTCCGCTTCAACCCGTGGGCGAACTCGAACGTGAAGCCGGCCGGCTTCATCAACTGGGTGATCCGCCGCGCCGCCTACCGCGGGAGCCAGGCCGGCAGGTAGACTGCGGGCATGATGCGCCCCGCCGCCCTCGTCCTCGCCGCGCTCGCCCTCACCGCGACCGGCTGCGCCTCGCAGAGCCCGCCGGAGACGCAGGAGCCGGCGCCGTCCAACCAGGCCGGACCCGAGGAGACCGGCGCGCCCGCGGAGGGGGTCGGGCCCGAGGCCGGACAGCAGGCGCCGCCCGCCGGGGTCGGCGAGACAGCGCCGCCGGCCACCAGCGGCGGCAGCGATCGCGACGGCGACGGCATCGGCGACGACATGGACCGCTGCCCGGACGATCCCGAGGACCGCGACGGCTTCCAGGACGAGGATGGCTGTCCCGACCCGGACAACGACCAGGACGGCATCCTCGACATCGACGACCGCTGCCCGGCCCAGCCGGAGGACAAGGACGGCCGGCAGGACGAGGACGGCTGCCCGGAGTAGATGTGTCAACTCTGCGCGCGCAAGTCAGCGAGCGCACGTGAAGCGCCCGGTGAGTGCACGGGTGAGAAGCATCAAGCAGCTGGTTAGTCTGCTCGTGGATGCGGCTCGTACAGGCCATCCGGATGCTGCCGGCCGCCGCCGCGGCGGGAATGCTGTTCGCCGGGGCAGCCGCAGCCCAGCAGCGCGCCGCGACCACCGATCCGCGCCCGCTGTCGGGCGGCGAGGTGAAGCCGGCGCAACCGGTCGAGCAGCCGCACCCGCCGCAGCGGCATACCGCTCGCTCGGTGGCCGGCGCGCCGCGGCCGGACGGCGCCGGCGGGATCGCCCGCCCCGAGCGCGAGCCGCGTGAAGGCGGTCGCGCGCTGGCGCGCGCTCTCCTCGTCGTCCCGCGCGCCGCCCTGTGGATCGCGAGCGCGCCCATCCGCGCCGGCGTCTGGCTCACCGACCGCTACAAGATCCCGCAGCGGATGCGCGAGGCCTTCTTCAACTCCGAGGGGGCCGGGGTGGTGCCGCTCGCCTGGGGCGAGACCGGCTTCGGCGGCGCCGGCGGGGCGCGCTTCTTCCACCGCGATCTCCTCGGGCGCGGCGAGCACCTGGTGGCGGATGTGTCCTACGGCGGGAGGCTCGAGCCGGGCGCCGCGCTGCGGATCGACAGCGGCGACCGCCTGGGCGATCGGCTGCTGGTGCGGGTCGATGGCCGCTTCCAGGAACGACCGCGCGATCGCTTCTTCGGGATCGGCAACGGCGACCAGGTGGCCGAGGTGGCGGCGCCGGTCGATCCCTACGCCGACCCGGCCGCGGTCGACACTCGATTTCACCAGCGGCTGATCGGCGCCGGTACCAGCGGCGAGGTGAGCCTGGTCGGTCCACTGGCGGTCCGGCTGTCGTCGACCGCCCTGTGGCGGCGGATCGACGCCGCCAGCGACGAGGCGGACATCGCCGCCAGCTACCAGACCGACGCACTGCCCGGCTTCGGCGCCGACCGCGCCTCCACCTACAGCCAGCTCGAGCTCGGGCTCGACACTCGCGACCGGCCGGCCCGCTCGGAGCCGCCGGGGCCGCGGGCGACCGGGCTCGCGCTGTCCGCCTTCGCCGGGGCCGCGACCGGACCGGCCCATGCGCGCTTCGGCGGCGAGGCGCGGGCCCAGCTGCCGCTCGGCAGTCGCCAGCGCATTCTCGTGCTCCGCGCCCGGGCCGAGGGCGTGACCGGGCCGCTCGACGAGATCCCGTTCGTCGACCTGCCGCGGCTCGGCGGTTCGCTGCTCCTGCGCGGCTATCCGGCCGACCGCTTCCGCGACCGCGCGATGGCGCTCACCTCGGCCGAGTACCGCTTCGACCTCGGCGAGTCGCTCGGCGCCTTCCTGTTCGTCGACGGCGGGCGCGTGCTGGCCAGCCCGGCGGACCTGGTCGCCGGCGGACTGCGCGCCGGCTACGGCGGCGGCCTCGACCTGTCGCGCGGCGAGCACCACCTCGGCCGGCTGAGCCTGGCCAGCTCCATCGACGGCGGCTTCATCGCCAGCGCCGCGTTCGATCCGCTGGGCGATCCCGAGGGCCAGCCGTGAGGAGGGCAATGCTCGCGGCGCATCTCGCCCTCCTGGCCTGCGGCGGGTCGGCGCCCGGCTCGCCGGCCGGCGAGCTCCGCTTTCACAACCGGCCTCCGGTCTGGGTGGTGGACGATCGCCGCGACCTGCCGGCGCCGCCGCGCGAGGAGTCCTTCGTCAAGGCGCTGCATCACTTCGACGGGCGCTGGTACAAGCGGATCGATCGCTGGATGCAGCTCGAGACGCCGCGGCGGGCGGCCAACGTCAACGCGCTCGACGAGGTGCCTGACTCGACCTGGTTCGAGAACCGGATCGGCGTCCGCGACCTGTCTCCCGACGAGGTGGCGCGCGGGCCCAACCAGACCGGCAGTCCCGAGGGGCACATGCCACTTCGGATCGTCAGCTCGAAGGTGGGCGGCACCGCGGTCGGCTTCATCGTCACCGACCGGCGCGGCATCCGCTACCTCCTCAAGTTCGACATGCGCGGGGTGCCGGAGGTCGAGACCGGCGCCGACGTGGTGGTCCAGCGCCTGCTCTGGGCGGCGGGCTACAACGTGCCGGAGGACTACGTCGTCCACCTGCGGCGCGAGGACCTGCTGGTCGGGCGCGGCGCCGTGGTGGTGGACGTGCTCGGCCGCAAGCGGCCGATGACCGCCGGCTTCGTCAGCGGCATGCTCGCCGGCGTCGAGGTCGGACCGGACGGGACCATCCGGGCGCTGGCCAGCCAGTTCCTCCCCGGCCGGCCGGTCGGCGGCCACCTGCGCCGCGGTGTGCGCCAGGACGATCCCAACGACCTCGTCCCGCACCAGCTCCGCCGCGAGCTGCGCGGCGCCCACCCGATCTTCGCCTGGCTCGACCATCGCGACATCAAGCAGGACAACACCGTCGATAGCTGGGTCGCCGATCCGGACGATCCCGACGTCCACTACCTCGTCCACTATCTGGTCGACTTCGGCAAGGCGCTCGGCGCGATGCCCTACACCAACTGCCTGCGCGACGGCGGGCCGTCGCCCGTCCTGGCGACCATGGCGCGCTCGCTGGTCACGCTCGGCGTCTGGCAGCGCACGGAGGAGTCCTGTCCGTCGATCGAGATCCGCGGGATCGCGCTCGACAACCGCGGCTACCATCCGGGCCGCTGGCGGCCCAACACGCTGTCCTACTTCCCGATCCTCGATCACGACCGGTTCGACGGCTTCTGGGGCGCCCGGATCGTCGCCCGCTTCACCGGCGCGCACATCCGGGCGGCGGCGGCGCAGGCCCGCTTCAGCGATCCGCGCGCCGCGGTGCGCCTGACCCGGCTCCTGCTCGAGCGGCGCGCCGCGACCATCCGCTACTGGTTCGCCAGGGTGAACCCGGTCGCCGGGTTCGAGGCGTCCGCCCGCGGCGCGACCTGGATGCTCTGCTTCGACGATCTGGCCATCCGCCACCGCCTGTCCGCCGCGGCGACCACCGGCTACCGGGCCCGCGCCTTCGATCACGCCGGACGGCCGACCGGCTGGAGCCGCGCCGCGCCCGCCGACGCGTCCGGCCGGACCTGCATGAGCGGGATCGCCCCCGCCACCAGCCACGCCAACTACACCATCGTCGAGCTCCTGACCGAGCGGCCCGGCGCGCGCCTGCCGCCCACCCTCGTCCACCTGGCGCGCGATCCGGCCCGCGGCCAGCCGCGCGTCATCGGCCTCCGCCGTCTCTAGTGTTTCACGTTGTCGTGGGGTCTAG
>Ga0111539_10004168_pt1 | contig 18957 bp, 14 predicted proteins | sample RhiMethybrSRZTD1_FD_79667 | JGI IMG/M metagenome (GOLD analysis project Ga0111539, IMG submission 79667) | Populus rhizosphere microbial communities from Tennessee, USA - Rhizosphere MetaG P. TD hybrid SRZTD1 (version 2) (version 2) | ecosystem: Host-associated > Plants > Roots > Rhizosphere >... | reverse complement strand
GGAGCGGCCAGCGGACCGTTTCGGTTCGTTCGATGCGGTCATGGCGCGGCGGCTCAAGGAAGCGGACGAGTTCTACGACGCGATCACGCCGGAGTCGCTGACCGAAGACCAGCGGCGCGTGCATCGTCAGGCGATGGCCGGCATGCTCTGGTCGAAGCAGTACTACTACTTCGACCTCGATACCTGGCTGGAGGAACACCACGCCCATCCGTTGATCAACGAGGGCGGTCGCTCGGTTCGCAACGCCGAGTGGTTCCATATGTTGAACAGCGACATCATCTCGATGCCCGACAAGTGGGAGTACCCCTGGTACGCCGCCTGGGATCTCGCCTTCCACACGATCACGCTCTCGATCGTGGATTTCGACTTCGCCAAGGAACAGCTGCTGCTCATGCTGCGCAGCCTCTACTCGCATCCGAACGGACAGATTCCCGCCTACGAGTGGAACTTCAGCGACGTCAACCCGCCGGTGCACGCGTGGGCGACACTGTTCCTGTATCACAACGCGAAGCGGCAAGGTCGGACGGAGACCGCCTTCCTCGAGCGCTCGTTCAATTCGCTGTTGCTGAATTTCAACTGGTGGGTGAACCGTAAGGACCCGGAAGGCCGCAACGTGTTTGCCGGCGGGTTCCTCGGTCTCGACAACATCGGCATCTTCGATCGCAGCGCGCCGCTGCCGACGGGTGGACACCTCGACCAGGCGGACGGGACGGCGTGGATGGCCTTTTACTGCCAGTGCATGCTCGAGATGGCGCTGATCCTCGCTGAGAGCGATCCGTTGTACGAGGACATCGCCTTCAGATTCGTCGAGCATTTCTTCTGGATTACCTACGCCATGGATCGCATGGGGGCGAACCACGACGAGATGTGGGACGAGCAGGACGGTTTCTTCTACGATCTGCTGCACCTGCCGGATGGTCAGGCGACGCGGCTCAAGGTCCGTTCGATGGTCGGCTTGCTGCCGCTGTGCGCCGCGACGGTCTTCGAAGGCGTCGGCGACGGTCGATTCAAACGACTGTCAGAACTCGTGGCACTGTTCCGCAAGCGGCATCCAGAGGTTCTCCGCCAGGTTGCACCGGTCGACGGCAGCTTCGTCGGCTACGCCGGACGCCGACTGGCGTCGGTGTGCGACAAAGGCAAGCTGCAGCGCATCCTCGCCTACGTGCTCGACGAAGACGAGTTCCTCAGCCCGTACGGGATTCGATCGCTCTCGCGCTTCCACCGTGACCATCCCTTCTCGTTCGAGTGCGCCGGGCAGCGATACGAGGTGGGGTACCTGCCGGCCGAGTCGAACAACGGGATGTTCGGCGGCAACTCCAACTGGCGCGGGCCGGTGTGGATGCCAGTGAACATCCTGATCATCCGTGGCCTGCTGAACATGTACCGGTTCTACGGCGACGAGTTCCGCGTCGAGTGTCCGACGCGGTCCGGCAACTTCATGACGTTGTTCGAAGTCGCGAAAGAGATCGCGCGCCGGGTCTCCAACATCTTTCTTCGCGATGCCGCCGGCCATCGGCCGGTGTATGGCGGCACCACGAAGTTCCAGGAGGATCCGCACTGGCGGGATCATGTGCTGTTCTACGAGTACTTCCATGGCGACAACGGTGCCGGACTTGGTGCCAGCCACCAGACGGGATGGACCGGCCTCGTTGCCGTCACGCTTGACCTGTTCGGACGGCTCTCGCAGCGCGAGGTCCTGGAGTCGCGCGAGAAGGGCGTGATCGGTGTACCAGTCGCCCGTGTCGCGGCGCCGGTGAAAAGCGCGTCCGCAGCGAAAACTGGCAATTGAGCCTTGGAGGGACCATGAAACCGTTGTTCATTTTGACCGTAGCGCCAATGTTCGCTCTGGCCTGTTCGCACACCGACTCGCAGCCGAAGGCCGAGACACCACAACCGGCGCAACAGCTCGCGGCGCCGCCGCTCGCGACCGAGGCCCCGCTCGCACCGTCAGACAGCGCACCGGCGCCGGTGGACGTCAAACCACCTGCGCCGGCGGCCACCGCCGCGGCGACAGCGACGTCCGCCGCAGCTACCACAGGGCAGCGGGCTGTCCCCACCTCCGCTTCCACACCAGGGGCGGCGCCGCCACTGTCGGCGACGGCGGTGCCGGCGGCCGCCGCCGCACCTGCTGTGGTGACACCACCGGTGCCGCAGTTCCGCGACATCACGATTCCCGCCGGCACGTCGCTCTCGGTGATCGTGCTCAGCCACCTCGGATCGGCGACCAGTAACGTCGAGGACGCCGTCAAGGGCGCCCTCGCCAAGCCGGTGGTGATCTCCGGCCTGACTGCCTTACCGCAGAATACGCAGATCACCGGCGTCGTGACCGACGCGAAGACGTCCGGGCGCGTGAAAGGGAAGGCGTCGTTGGCTCTCCGCTTCGATCGCCTCTCGGTGCGCGGTGAAACGCATCAGGTCCACACCGCCCGGGTAATTCTCGGAGCCGCGGACAAGAAGAGCGACGATGTGAAGAAGGGCGGCGTCGGCGCCGGCCTGGGCGCCGTCGTCGGCGGCATCGCCGGAGGAGGCAAGGGCGCGGCGATTGGCGCAGTCGCCGGCGGGGCTGGGACCGTGCTCGGGACCAAGGGCAAGGAGGTCGAGCTGCCGGCAGGGACGGTCGTCGAGGTTCTCATGCAGGAACCCCTGACCGTGCGTGTGCCGATCAAGCAGTGAGAGGACGGCTACCGCCGCGGTGATATCCGCGGCCGGCGCGGCTGACAGCCTCCGCCGGCAGCAGCAGGTGGAAAGCCGCACCGCGGTCGGGATTGTTCTCGCCCCAGAGCTGACCGCGGTGTGCGGTGACGATCGATTGCGAGATCGTCAGCCCCAGTCCGAGCCCTTTCTCCTTCGTGGTGAAGAACGGGTCGAACACGCGCTCCTCGGAACTCGTCGGCAGGCCGACGCCGTTGTCGGACACCACGATATGCACGTGATCCGCGTCGGCGTGGGCGACCCGCAGGCTCAGCTTTCGTTCGCGCGTCGGCAGCTGGTTCATCGCCTCACAACCGTTGACGATCAGGTTGAGCACGACCTGGGTGAGCTGCACCGGATCTCCCGATACGCGGGGTAAGCCGGTATCGAACTGCGCCTGCAGACGGACGCCGGCAAAGGTAATCGCGCTGTGTGCAAGCGTGAGCGCGTCCCTGACGACCGTGTCGATGGCCACCGGTCCAAAGTGCAGCTCGCGTTCCTTCAGGAACAGGCGCAGGCGGCTGATGACTCCGGCCGCATGCTTGTCCTCGCGCGTGATGTCCTCGAAGATCTCACGCAGTTCCTGCAGCTGTGCCGGTTGCCGAGCCAGCAGATGCACGCCGGCGCGCGCGTTCGCCAGAATCGCCGTGAGCGGCTGGCTGAGCTCGTGGACGAGCGCGCCGGACAACTCGCTGATCGTCGCCGCGCGCGTAACGTGGGCGAGTTGGCGGCGCTGCTCCGTGAGCGCGGCGGCGATCTGCTCATGTTCGCGGATGACCGCGGCGAGTATCATCACCGGCGCAGACAGCACAATCCAGAACAGCTGCAGCGACAGGACCTGATCGGTTTTGACCGCGAGCACGAACGGCCCCAACTGCCGCGCTGTCCCCCACAGCGACACCGCGGCGACGCAGAAGAGCGCGGTGCTTGCGCCGAGCGGACCGAAGCGCACCGCCGCCCATAGCAGCGGCACAAACACGCACAACGGGAGCAACGGGTAGCGGGCGAGGGCTGTGCTCGACGCAAAGGCGACGAAGCCGATCGACAGCGCGGCCACCATCAGCAGAACCGCCTCGACGAGCCGACGACCCGATAGTTGTCGCAGCCGCGGAATACCGTGCTCGGCCCATAACACGACGACGGGTGTCGTCAGCAGCAGGGCAGTGCCGATTGACAGGGTCGTGCGCACGATCGCCGTCACTGGCGGATACGGCTCCTGGAAGCCCAGCGACGACCGGATGAAGGAGGGAGTGATAAAGGCGAAGACGGTCGGAACGGCAAAACAGGTGGCGAGGAACAGGACAGCCTGACGCCTGCTGCCCAGGTGAAGCGGCAGGCCGACCCGGCCCAACACCTCTACCGTCGCCAGCGCGCACGCGAACGTCCCGCCGATCTGCCACAGCACGCGCCACGCCGGCATCGTCCCGCCAACGGCCGCGACATGCGCGACGGCTGCCGACGCGACTACTACCCACCAGTACTTCCGCGGCGACAGCAGCAGCGCCGAGACCAGCAACCCACTCGCCGGCCACACCACTCCAATCAGCGAGCGCTGGAACCGGAATCCGAAGCCGAACTGCGCGCCGACGTAATAGGTAATCGCAAACAGGACGAGGTACAGCGCGACGCGCACATCGATCGGCCACGGCCTGACCGCAGGCGCGTTGGTTGGCACCTTGAGAGCGATCCCTGGATCGTTCATCGCCGTCCCCGTTCGCTGCTCACCTACCGAAGCCACACCGCTACCCGACTGCCGCAGATGGACCTGGCGTGTCGAAACGCCGGAGCGCGGAGCATAAATCGAAAGGAGGCACGACTGCGCATGATCTTGAACGCACGTTCAGCTTGCCTGCAGAAAACGTGCAGGCCGACGCGAATAGGTGTCTGGCAACTCCAGGGAACCACTATTTGGCCGCAGTGCAACATCTTTGATCTCTAGAGTTCTCAACGGCACAACAATCGCGAGGTACGCCTCCTGCTACGGTCTCGGCACGAGACCACGCCACCACGAAATTTGCGGGCGATCCGCGCGGCGCTGGTGAGAATCGCGCGCGTTGCCACGATATATCGCGGGCCTCTGAAGCTTTGTCGTCTCGAAGTCAAACACAGCGGCGTCACGGCAGGGTGCAGGCGTCGGCGTTCGGGTCTCAACTGGAATGCGAATACGTGTGCTGATCGCATCAATGACCACTGTCGCCTGCACGGCGTGCGCCGCGCCCCTCCAGCGCGTTGCCGCGGCGCCGGCAGCGGCTCCGCCGACGGCCGGTGTTGTGCGTCCGGACGGGAGGCCATCCATCGGCGTGGCCTTCGGCGGCGGCAGCGCACGGGGGATCGCCCACATCGGTGTGATCCGCTGGTTCGAAGAACATCGCATTCCCATCGATGCCGTCGCCGGAACGAGCATGGGCGGCCTGGTCGGCGGAGCGTTCGCCACGGGGATGAACGCCGCCGAGCTGCAGATGTTCATCACTACGGTCGATTGGGACCGACTGTTCGGCGCCTCTTCGTTTGCCCACAAGAACATCCGACGGAAGGCCGACGCGCGCGCATATCCGTCGCGCCTCGAGTTTGGCCTCCGCGGCGGTCTGGTCGCGCCGCCGGCATTGAACGACGGTCAACAGGTGGAACTCCTGCTCGGCCGGATCGCCGCACCGTATTTCGACACCGCACATTTCGACGAGCTCCCGACACCGTTTCGTGCGGTTGCGGTCGACCTGCTGACCGCTGCTCCGGTCGTGCTGAGCCATGGTTCGCTGGCGGATTCGCTGCGCGCCACCATGTCGCTGCCGCTGGTGTTTCCGCCGATCGAGATCGACGGCCGTGTGCTCATCGACGGCGGCACGATGAACAACGTCCCCGCGGACGTCGTCAGGGGCATGGGTGTCGACCGTGTGGTCGCGGTCAGCGTCGGCGACCTGGCGGATCGCGAAGGCGTGCGGCAGAGCATGTTGAGCGTGGCCGGAAACACCATCGACGTGATGATGCGCGCGTCAACCAAACGCGCGCTCGAGTCGGCGGACGTCGTCATCAACGTTCCGGTGTCCGATTTCGGCTCGCTGGATTGGCGGCGTGCCAGCGAGCTCATCGAGCAGGGATATCGGGCCGCCGAAGCGATGCGCGCGGAACTCCTGCCGTTCGCCATCGGCGAGAACGAATTCGCCGCGTGGCAGGAGGCTCGGCGCAAGCGGCGGAGAAGCGAACTGCCGGCGCCGGCGTTCACCGACCTGCAGGGCTTCAGCGGGAGCGATGCAAAACGACTGTTGATGCTGCTCGAGCGACATGCGGGACAGCCGCTCGATATCCCGGCGGTCGAGCAGGATCTCGCGATTGTCTCGGGTCTGGACCGCTACCAGACGGTGACGTGGCGGCTGGTGAACGACGCGACGCGCGGATATGGACTGCAGGTTCAGGGTCGGGTCAAGACGTACGCACCGCCTTTCATGATGCTCGGCATCAATCTCGAGAACACGACCTCGAGCGATTTCCGGATCACGGCGACGGCGCGATATCTCGCATTCGACGTCCTCGGATCCAGTTCCGAACTCCGCGTCGACGGAACGGTCGGCTCAGAGCCGGGCGTGGCCCTCGAACTGTACCGACCGGTCAGAGCCTCGCAATTCTTTGTGGCGCCCTACGCGGGCGCGGGCAAACGAACGTGGGACCTTATCCACGACGACGCGGTGATCGCCCGATACGACCAGTCACTGATGCGCGCCGGGTTGAATGTCGGCGTCAACCTCGGCACGCAGAGTGATCTGCGCGCGGGTGCGTATGTCGGCCGCACCAGCGCGTCGATTGTCATCGGCGATCCCGGCTTTCCCGAATTGAGCGGTCGAGAGACAGGTGCAGCGATCGTCTGGCGCACGGACTCGCAAGACAGTCCGGTCGTCCCCGCTGGCGGCGTCCTGTCACAACTCCGGCTGTCGCAGACATTCGACAGCCCGGAACTGCCGGCGACGGGGCAGGCGCCCGACTTCGATACGCGTGTGACGCAGCTCTCCGCCACCTTGAACCAGTTCTGGAGCCGCGGCCCCGTCAACCGGCTGTTTGCGTATGGCGCCTTCGGCACGTCGTTCGACGACACGCCGCTACCGATCGTCCAGTTCTCGCTCGGGACGCCGTTCAGGCTTGGCGCCTACGACACGGGTGAAGTGCACGGATCCCACTATTACGTCGGGACGGGCGGATATTTGCGACGCGTCGGCCGCCTGCCTGACTTTTTCGGTGGTCCGGTGTTCGTCGGCGGCTGGCTCGAAAACGGCGACGCGTTCGACGATTGGTCGCAGGCCCGGTGGCGCAGCAACGGCGGCACCGGCGTCGTGATGGACACGTTGGTTGGTCCAGTCATCCTCACGGGCTCGTGGAGCTTCGACGGCCGCTGGCGCACGTACGTGGGCGTCGGACGGTTGTTCCGTTAACAGAAAGTCCAGGCGTGCGCGGAGGTGTAATCGTGAAGCAGAAGCCGAATGCGTGGGTCGTCGTCATCGTCATGCTGACGATCCATACGGTGGTCATCGCGGGGGTCGAGGTCCGTTCGGAGTTCGAAAAGACGTTCGACTTCACGCAGGTCCGCACCTGGGGCTGGAATCCGAAAGGTCGCGGCGACGTCAGGATGGCGCGGACGCCGGAAGACAATCCGGAGGCGATGCAGCAGCGTGCCGAGCCGATCATCGTCGAAGCGGTCACGACCGAGCTGACCAAGCGGAAACTGCAGGAGAGTCCCGGTCAGCCCGACGTGTTCGTCACGTACTATCTGCTGCTGACGACCGGCTACACCGATCAATCGGTCGGCCAGTTCCTTCCAGCCACAACTGCCTGGGCACTGCCGCCATTCGGACCGGCGACACAATCGCTGGAATTCATGGACCGCGGCTCGCTGGTCATCGATTTCAGCGCCAAGAATGAGGTGGTGTGGCGCGGCGTCGCACGGGCGAAAATCAAGGTCGACGTCGATCGGCAGCGACGGGAGACGCTGCTGCGGGAATCGGTACGCGATCTTCTGAAGCGTTTCCCGCCGCGATAAACGGCCGTCCGCCGCGATCCGGGGGTGTCCGCGACATGTCGTGAGCCGCGCAAATGCGTTCCAGGTGCGCCTCGCGTGCACTCGCAGAAATTTGCGTTGTTCTTCCGCTGTTTGAACGGCCGGCGGCGATGGCACCTTGTGTGCTGAAACCCCGGCCATGCAGGGGAAGACGCGCGCCGGACGGTACCGCTCGCTGACGGTTGCGGGCGCGATCGGACTCCTCGTACTGGTGGCGCTACCGTCGCCGGCGGCGCGCGAACCCGCACCTCGACAGGCGGCCGACGACGGCACCGCCTTCGACGACTCGCATTTTCACCTGACGAATTACATCCAGCAGGGCATCGACATTCGTCAGTTCCTGCGCATCATGGGCAGTCGCGTGGGGCGATCGACGCTGTTCGGCATCCCGCTGCAGCAGCAATGGTCGTACGCGAATTCCGGCGACTTTGCGCCGACCTATTACCTGCAGACCGACGCACCGCTTTACTACTACTCGTTCACCGACGCCCACATCGCATCGGTCTATCGCTCGCTCTCCAAGCAGGAGCAGGCGCGCTTCGACCCGATGATCACCGGATTCAATCCGGCAGATATGTACGGCGTCGATCACATCCGCCGCGTGCTGCAGGTGTTCCCCGGTGTGTTCACCGGCATCGGAGAGTTCACGATTCACAAGGAATTCGTCTCGTCGAAGATTTCTGGCGAAACCGCCAGCCTGACCAACCCTGCGCTCGACCGCATCTTCGACTTCGCGGCAGAGGCCGGGCTCGTCGTGCTCATCCACAACGACATCGACGTTCCTTTTGCCAAAGCAGACAGCGAACCGGTCTATCTGGCGCAGATGAAAGCGCTGCTGCGGCGCCACCCGAAGACGTCCACCATCTGGGCGCACTTCGGTCTCGGCCGCATCGTGCATCCCGTTCGGGCGTCGGCCGAAGCCGCCGAACGGGATCCGCGTCAGCTCGAAATAGTCGAATCCATCCTGAACGATCCCGAATTGAGACACGTCAGCTTCGACATCTCCTGGGACGAGGTCGCCAAGTACGCGATCGCCACGCCGGAGTCGATCGGACGCGTGTCATCGGTGCTCAACCGATTCCCCGATCGCTTTCTGTTTGGAACCGACACCGTGGCCCCGGCCGGACCGGAGCCGTACTACGCGGTCTTCGACATGTGGGGACCAATCTGGCGCCGCCTCACCAGCGACGCCAGCTTCAAGGTCCGCAAAGGCAACTACGAACGGATCTTCGATGCCGCCCGCCAGCGGGTACGCGCATGGGAGCAGACGAACGTGAAGTGACCCCAGGTGACCCGTTTGCGTTGAGTAGGAGCGTCATATGACAGAGCACAAGGAACGGGCGCCAGGCCCTCGGCGATCTCGAGCGACTGGCGTCCGCTGGCTGGCAGGCGTGGCAGCATTGCTGGTCGCACTCACCGGCACCGCCCGCGCGCAGGCACCAGCGCAGCAGGCCGGGCCGTCACTCGAAGTCTACGGCTTCGCGATGCTGGACATGGGCCATGACTTCAAGACCATCGCTCCGGCCTGGTTCGACACGATGCGTGTCACCAAGCTGCCGTCGTTCGACGGACAGTACGGAGAGGACCACAACACCTTTGCCGGCGTCCGTCAGAGCCGCCTGGGCGTGCGTACGAGCTCGCCGACGGCGCTCGGCGAACTGAAGACGACATTCGAATTCGAGCTGTTCGGCGTCGGCGTTGACGAGGGCCAGACGACGTTCCGCCTGCGGCACGCCTATGGCGAACTCGGCGCCTTCGGTGCCGGACAGTACTGGAGCCCGTTCATGGACCCGAACGTATTCCCGAACTCTCTCGAGTACTGGGGGCCCACCGGCATGGTCTTTTTCAGAAACGTGCAGTTCCGATGGATGCCGGTCCGCGGTGACACGAACGTGACGATTGCACTGGAGCGCCCAGGTGCGAGCGGCGACCCCGGCACGCTGGCCAACCGCATCGAGCTGCAGAACATCCGCGGCCGATTCCCGGTGCCGGACCTGTCAGCGCAGGTCACGGTCGGCAGAGCGTGGGGGTACGGTCGCGTCGCCGGCATTCTGCGGCGCATCAGTTGGGACGACACGCTCAACGATCAGTTCGATTTGAGCGACAGCGTCACCGGCTGGGGACTGAACTTCAGCTCGGTCCTGAACATGCGGGCGAAAAAAGACGTTGTCAGACTGCAGCTGGTCATCGGCGAAGGCATTCAGAACTATATGAACGACTCGCCGGTCGACGTCGGCATCGAGGCCAACACCGGTGACCCGGTCAGGCCGATCGAGGGTGAACCACTCGGCATTCTCGGCATCGTGGCATTCCTCGATCACAACTGGACCGACAGGTGGAGCACCACCATCGGGTATTCACGACAGGACATCGACAATTCCGCGCTGCAAGTGCCGGACGCCTTCAAGACCGGCCAGTATGCGCTTGGCAACCTGCTGTTCACGCCGGTTCCCAACGTCATGGTGGGCGGGGAATTTCAGTGGGGCCGGCGTGAGAACTTTTCCGACGGGTTTACCAGCGACGGATACAAGCTGCAGTTTTCCTTCAAATACAACTTCTCGTACAAGGTGGGAGGGTAAGCGCATGATAAGAACAGCGCTCCGGCATCAGCGACGCGCGTTTCTCGCGATCGCGGCAAGCGCGGTGGTCGCGGCCGCCTCGATGGCTGCGGGGCAGGGTGGATCGAACCCGCAGGCCGCCATCGACAACGCCTACAACCAGTTCCGCAACCTGAAGGAAGGCAAGAACGCCGATTACATTCCGGCCCTGGCGAAAGTCGATCCGAACCTGTTCGGCATCGCGCTGGTGACCGTGGACGGCAAGGTGTTCACCGCTGGCGACGTCAAGACCGAGGTCTCGATTCAGTCAATCTCCAAAGTGTTCACGATGGCCCAGGTCATCCAGGAGCAGGGCCTCGACTCGATCGAGAAACGGATCGGCGTGGACGCGACCGGCGCGCGGTTCAACTCGATCATCGCCATCGAGGGCGTGCGCACGGTCATCGGGTCGGGCGCACCCGAGATGAATGCGCTGGTCAACCCCGGCGCCATCTCGGCGACCAGCATGGTCACCGGAGGAAGCTCCGACGCCGTGTGGAACAAGATCATCGGCTTCCATAACGACGCCGCCGGACGCCAGTTGAGTGTGCTGCAGGACGTCTACAAGTCGGAGTCGGATACGAATCAGCGCAATCAGGCGATCGGGGCGCTGATGTTCGCCTACGGCTACATCAAGACCAACTGGCAGCAGGCGGTCGACCTGTATACACGGCAGTGCTCCATTGGCGTCAACGCCAGAGACCTCGCGACGATGGCCGCGACGCTGGCCGCGGGCGGCAAAAATCCGGTCACCGGCAAGCAGGTGATGGACCGCGCCAAGGTCCCCGGCGTGCTCGCCGTGATGGCAACAGCCGGCCTGTATGACGACTCGGGAAAATGGCTCTATCACACCGGACTACCGGCGAAGAGCGGCGTCGGCGGCGGCCTCATCGCGGTGTCGCCGGGGAAGTTCGGCATTGCCGTCGTCTCTCCTCCGCTCGACGACGCGGGGAACAGCGTGCGGGCGCAGCGGGCGATTGCCGCCGTTTCGCAGGCACTCGGCGGTAATCCTCTGTCGTCGGGAACGAACTGAGCTGACTGGATGCTGCGTCCCGGACGGGACGCAGCATCTTCCAACCCGCGCATAGCGTCCGGTAAACCAGCTGGCGTTCGTCACTGAACCACAGCGACAATCGCGCCATGCCTCTCGAGCATCGCAGCAGTAAAGAAGTGCGCAGAGGCAGGCCCTATCCGCTTGGTGCGACCCCTGTCGCAGATGGCGTCAACTTTGCCGTCTATTCACGTCACGCGTCGGCAGCGTTCGTCTTGCTCTTCGACACCGCTGACGGCGAGGCGACGGACGTCATCCAACTCCCGAACCGGGAAAAGTTCATCTGGCACGGCGTCGTCAACGGCCTCCGTCCCGGCCAGCTCTATGGCTTCAAGCTCACGGGTGAGTATCGACCTGAGCTCGGGCTGCGATTCAACGACGCAAAACTCCTGCTCGATCCGTACGCGAAGGCGGTTACCGGCAAGTTCCGCAACGACGACAATCTGCTGCTCGGCTACGACTCGCGACCGGCGGGAAGTGAATTCCTTCCAGACGGGCGGGACAACGGTACGAAGGTGCCGAAAGGCATTGTCATAGACGATGCCGCGTTCGACTGGCAGCATGATGAATCGCCGGCTCTGACGCTGGAGCAGCTGTTCGTCTATGAAGTGCACGTCAAGGGGTTCACGGCGCACCCATCGTCTCGGGTGCAATCGCCGGGCACCTACCTCGGATTCATCGAGAAGATTCCGCATCTGCAGCGACTCGGCATCAACGCGGTGGAGCTGCTGCCCGTGCACGAGTTCTACGTGGACGACTTCCTGCGCGAGCGCGGTCTCACCAATTACTGGGGCTACAACTCGATCGGCTTCTTCGCCCCGGAGTCGTCGTACAGCACGGGTCGCACCCCGGGCTGTCAGGTCACCGAACTCAAGACCCTCGTTCGCGAACTCCATCGCGCCGGCATCAAGGTCCTTCTCGACGTGGTCTACAACCATACCGGCGAAGGGAACAAACACGGGCCAACGCTGTCGTTCCGCGGCCTGGACAACACGAGCTACTACAGCCTGAGTGGTCCGCACGACGCGCCCCGCCGTTACTACATGAACTTTACGGGCTGCGGAAACAGCCTGAACTTCGACAGCGCCCCGGTCATCCGTCTCGTCATGGATTCACTCCGCTACTGGGTGGAAATGATGCACGTTGACGGATTTCGCTTCGACCTCGCCTCGGTGCTGGGCCGGACGGAAGACGGCGCCTTTCGATCGACGGCGCCATTCTTCGCGGCCGTCGCGCAGGACCCTGTCCTCAATCGCGCGATCCTGATCGCCGAGCCGTGGGACCTCGGCACCTATCAGGTCGGAAACTTTCCGGTCGACTGGGCCGAATGGAACGGCCGGTTCCGCGACACCGTCAGGCGCTTCGGCAAAGACGACGGCGGGCAGCTCGCCGATCTCGGGTGGCGGTTGACCGGCTCGGCGGATGTGTATGGAGATGACGGCCGTGCGGCGTACAACAGCGTGAACTTCGTGACGTGTCACGATGGGTTCACGCTCCACGATCTCGTCTCCTACAACCACAAACACAACGACGCGAATCAGGAGCACAACAACGACGGCGCCAACGACAACAACTCGTGGAACTGTGGCGTCGAAGGCGAGACGACGGACCAGAGCGTGCGCGCACTTCGCCGGCGGATGATGAAGAACTATGCGTGTCAGCTGCTGCTGTCGTCCGGGACGCCGATGATCCTCGGCGGCGACGAGTTCGCGCGCACGCAGCGCGGCAATAACAACGCCTACTGTCAGGACAACGCGATCAGCTGGTTCGACTGGGACGCCGCGGCGCAGAACGACGATCTCGTCGAATTCTTCCGTAAGACGATCGCGTTCATACGGCGCTATCCCGTTCTTCAGCGCCGGCGCTTTGCGCTCGGCAAGGATCTCGATGCCGACGGAGTTCCCGATCTCGCCTGGTTCGGCACCGACCTGGCAGGGCCACGATGGACCGACCGCGAGGCGAGAACGCTCTGCATGCAGCTCGACAGCAGTGAAGACGCCAACTGCAGGCGCGGCCGATTGTTTCTGATCTTCAACGCACACTTCGACAGCCAGTGGGTCGCTCTTCCGATGCTCGAATCACCCCTCGCGTGGCACCGCGGCATCGACACGAGTCTGCCCGCTGATGACGAGGTCAGCGACCCCGGGTCGGAAGTCCCACTCAATCCGCGGGATCACTACATCGCCGCCGCGCGCAGCACCGTCGTACTGGTGGCACAGTAACGTCGCGCCACAGTCGCGACAGTGCGCCCAGCCGTGTAGCCGGCGATCAGAACAGTCGCTACACTTGAACCGCGCGTGTCCAACCCTTCTTTCAACGGTCTGCGCGTCCTCCTGCTGGAAAGCCGACGCGCCCGCGAACTCGGGCTGATCGTCACGTCGTATGGCGGGGATCCGATGATTGCGCCATCGATGCGCGAAGTTCCGATCGAATCGAACGCCGAGGCGGTCCGCTTTACGGACGATCTGATCGCGGGCGACTTCGACGTCGTCATCTTTCTGACCGGGGTTGGTGCGCGTGTGCTTCTGGATCTCGTGCAACGCGTGCAGGGGACGCGAAAACGGCTGATTGATGCGCTCAGAGAGACCATCGTGGTTGTGCGTGGCCCGAAGCCGCTTGCCGTCATGCGCGAGCTCGATGTTCCCGTATTTCTCACTGCCCCTGAGCCGAACACGTGGCGGGAGCTGCTGGCCGCGCTCGACGAACGGAAGTCGGAGCTGTCGCTCGACGGCCTGAACGTTGCGGTTCAGGAATATGGCGCCGCCAACGCCGAGCTGCTGGCAGGGCTCGCCGCGCGCGGCGCGCGCGTCACGCCCGTTCCCGTCTATCAGTGGGCCCTGCCGGAAGACACAGGGCCGCTCCGCAACGCGGCGCGCGTCATTGCCGCCGGCGAGCTGGACGTCGCGCTCGTCACATCCGCCACGCAGATCGTCCACCTGATGCAGATCGCCGCGGAGATGCAGCTGACCGAACACGTGCGTGCCGGGCTGCGTCGCATGGTCGTCGCATCGATCGGCCCGACGACGTCGGAGGAACTGCGGCGGCAGGGGATTCAGGTCGACCTGGAACCAAGCCATCCGAAAATGGGCTTTCTCGTCCGCGAGGCGGCGACCCGCGCCGCCGACCTGTTACGCGACCGGCGTCGGCCGCGTTAAGCTTCAATGGAACCGTTTCTCTTACTTAGGCCTTCGGCCTTAAGCCTCTACAAATATGCCCACCTCCGAAGAACTCCTCGAGCTGGCAAATCGTTGCGCCGCCAAAATCGATCTCGACGGCAAGCTGCGTCACGTCCCGTCGTTTTCCGACGCCGAAGAGCAGTGCGAGGACGAGTACGAAGAGCTGCTGCAGGCGATTCACGAAGACGAGCTCTTCGCACCGGTCGACATCCAGCGCCAGGAACAGCTGGTCGAGCAGATCGCGGCGGCACTGCCCGAGGACAAGCGGATGCTGATCGTCGAGCTCGCCGACAACCACGCGCGACACGTCTGGTTGCAGCAGGAGGGTGCGTATCACGTCGGCCTGGCCGTCGGGCACCGGCTCCGGCTCAAACAATAGTCGGGAGTTCAGGTGAACTACCTTCACTACGATGTGTTCACGAGCGAGCCGCTCGTTGGCAACCAGCTCGCTGTCTTCCCCGACGCCCGCGGTGTGACCACGGCGCAGATGCAGGCGATCGCCCGCGAGATCAACTTCTCCGAGACGACGTTCGTGCTGCCGCGCGAGAAGCCGGATACGGACGTCCGCATGCGCATCTTTACGCCCTTTGTCGAGATGCCGATGGCCGGACATCCAACGGTCGGCAGTACGTTCGCGCTTGCGCACGTCGGTGTGATCCCCGGTGCCACGAAGCGGTTCGTGTTCGGCTTGAATGTCGGTCCGACGCCGGTGGATCTGGTGTGGGAAGGCGGCCGGCTGCGATTTGTCTGGATGAGGCAGGCGCGACCGAATTTCGGTCCTGTTGTCGAGGATCGGGCGGCTGTTGCCGGGGCCATCGGCCTTGACCAGCGAGACCTCGCCGACGACCTGCCAATCCAGGAAGTGTCGTGCGGCGTTCAGTATCTGATGGTTCCGCTGCGAGATCGCGCGGCCGTCGATCGCGCGAGCGCGAACGCCGTCAGTCTTCTGAACCTGCCGATGCTTTCACGCGCGCATCCGGCGGTCTTTCTGTTCGCCTACGAAGGGCCGACCGCCTACAGCCGGATGTTTGCGCCGGGTCTCGGGGTTGTGGAGGATCCAGCGACCGGGAGCGCGAGTGGGCCGCTCGGCTGCTATCTGGTGCGCTACGGCTGCGTCTCCGGGCCCAGGGCGCAGCAGATTGTGAGTATCCAGGGCGTGAAGATGGGCCGGGCGAGCCGTATCCACGTTGCCATCAGCGGCGATGCCGAGGCAATTACGGACGTGAAGGTTGGCGGCGAAGCGGTGCTCGTCGCTCGCGGCGAGTTTCTCGCGGCGTCGCCGAACGGCGCCGCGACGGCGCGTTGAGCGCAGCAATCCCACCAAGCGAAAACCTGGCGATGTGATCGGCCAGCTCCGCGACCGCGGCTGGAGTTCTCGGCCCGCGGTGCATCGGCAGCCGCTGGTCGACGGCCGCCAGCGTCTGCATCTGCACGCTCATCACCGAGCGCTGGACGCGTGGATCGTCCGCCCGGCAGCCGAGCAGTGAGGCGACGATGCTGCCCAGATACTTCGTCCGCGGTTCCAGTACTTCCCGCACGACGCGATCGAGCGCAGGCGTCGGTTCGGTGATCTCGCGCACCATCAGCTGGTGGATCCAGTTGTCTCGTCCCGCCGCGGTCACCACTGTCAGGAAGATCGTGACGTACGCCGTCAGTTGGGCCTCAGGCGTCTGCCCGCGGCCGGCAGCAATGATGGCGTCGGTCGTCGCCTGCATGCGATCGATCGCCGCCTGCACGATCGCGTCGTACAGCCCCTGTTTGCCACGGAAGTGATAGTTGATGGCAGCGACGTTGGCATCCGCCGCCCGGCAGATGTCGCGCACGGTCACGCGCGCGAACCCGCGCGCGGCAAAGAGTCGGGCGCCTTCGGCGAGCAGCCGATCGCGTGTTTCCTGCTCCTCGGTCACAGCGTCCTTTTGAAGAGCAGTGTCGCGGCAGTCATCGCCACCGCGGAAAACACGGTCAGGTATAAGAGATCCCCGGCGATGGCGTCGAAGCCGGTGTTCTTCAGCAGCAGGCTTTTGAAGGCGTGGACGGCGTAGGTGAACGGATCGACGGCGGCGATGGCGTGCATCCAGCCTGGAAATCCCTGCTGTGGATAGACGGCGCCGCTGGGGAAATAGAGCACGGTGTTGAGCAGGCCGAACATCGCGCGCGGCGCCAGCGGATCGGTCACGCGCACCATCAGCAGAAACATCAGGCTGATGAGCGCGAAGGCGGTGACGCCGACGACGAGGAACGTGCGCACCAGCCGCAGCGGGTCGAGCGGATTGGGCACGCCGGCGATGTACGACCCGAGCACCGTGATCACCGCTCCCGCCATGAACGCCTTGATCGTCCCGGACAGGTTGAATCCGGCGATCAGCTCGAGCTTGGTGACCGGCGTGACCAGATACCCTTCGTGCAGTCCGCGCGCCTTGTCGTCGATGAAGATGATGCCGCCGCCGATCATGACCATCATGAAAATCGACATCGTGATCGAGCCAGGCAGCAGGTACTGGATGTACGGCACGTATGGATAGATCTCGACGATGTCGAGCCCCGCCTTCGTCGCGATGCGGGCCTCCGTCTGCGGCTCGTTGAATGCCGCGACGACGCTGTTCATCGTTGCGCCGAGGGAGGCGAAGACGAAGTTATCGGTGTTGTCCGAGACCAGCGCCACCCGCGGCGCATTTCCCTGCAGCGTGCGCCGCGAAAAACCAGGTGGAATGAGCAGCACGCCGTTGACGTTGCCATTCCGCAACGCGGACAGGGCGACACCGCTGTCGGTGTAGTCCAGCAGATCGATGGTATGGGCTCCGGAGGAGACGGCGTTCGCCAGCTCCCTGATGCGCACCGCGGGCACGCCGCGATCCTGATCGACGACCGCCAGCCGCAGATGCTTGACGTTTCCGCCGAAGGCGTAGCCGAGAACGACCAGCTGCGCGAGCGGAAAAATCATCGACATCACGATGAGCAGCGGACTGCGCCGGAATCGGCGCATCTCACGTTCGACAATAGCCAGGGTTCTCTGCATATCAGGACCGCCGAATCATGAACGGGCTGTCCATCGCCGACGGCGCCTGCAGGGCGTCGCGCAGCGCATGGCCGGTGTAGTGCACGAACACGTCGTCCAGCGTGGTGTCTTCGGCCGCCCGCCCCGGAATCGACGCCTTCAGCGCCTCGGGGGAATCGAGGGCGACGAGCTTGCCGTGATCGACAATGGCAATCCGATCGCAGAGCTTGTCGGCTTCGTCCATGTAGTGCGTGGTGACGAGGACGGTCAGGTCGCGCTCGGCCTTGATCTTGCGCAGCATGTCCCACACCGCGGTCCTCGACACCGGGTCGAGTCCCGTCGTCGGTTCGTCGAGGAAGAACACCCGTGGCTCATGGACCAGTCCGCGCGCGATTTCCACGCGCCGGCGCATGCCGCCCGAGAGGTTCTTGACCGGTTTGTCCGCCCATTGCGTCAGCTCGACGGCGGCGAGCAGTTCGGGGATGAGCCGCGCCCGTTTCTCGCGCGACACGCCGTACAGTTTGGCGAAGATCAGCAGATTTTCCTCGACACTCAATTCCAGGTCGGTCGTCATCGCCTGGGGAATGACGCCGATCGACCGGCGTACCTGGTCGGCCTGCTTCGCCACGTCGAAGCCGTTGATCAACGCCGTCCCCGACGTCGGCGGAAGCAGGGTGACCATCATGCGAATCAGCGTCGATTTGCCGGCGCCGTTCGGGCCGAGCAGCCCGAACACTTCCCCCGGCGTCACCGAGAACGAGATGCCGTCCACGGCGGTGAAATTGCCGAAGCGTTTGACGATGGTGCGGACTTCGACGGCCGCGGTCATCTGATTGGAAGCTCCACGTACGTCGTCATGCCGACCGCCAGCCGGCGATCAGCGTTGTCGACGCGCAGCCGGATTTCGAACGTCTTGATGTCGCGCTTCGTGCGGCTGACATCGCGCTGTGTGGCAAAGCCGGCTTCGGCGCCGCGATACATGACCGTCCCTTCACGTGCGTCCCCGGACGGCAGCCGCAATTTCAGCTTGTCGCCGACGCGCACGCGATCGATGTAGGTCTCTTCGACGTCTACCCGCACCCAGAGATCGTCTGGATTGATCAGCGTGACCACCGGTTGGCCGGGTGTCACCACCTCGCCGGCATGTGCGGCGCGGACGTCCACGACTGCGTCGATCGGCGAGCGGATCTCGGTGTAGGCAAGGCGGACATCGGCTTTAGCCCGCTGCGCGGAGGCGGCAGCCTGCTGCTGACGCTGGCCGCTCAACTGACTGCGCCGGATGGCGACCTGCTCGGCGTTCGAGCGGGCGAGGGCGACGGCGGCGTGTTGCGCGTCGATCTGCTTGGTCAGCGCGGCGACGCGCGATTTGGCGACCTCGTGGGCGGTGGTCGCCTGGTCGAGCTGCT
>Ga0111539_10004167_pt1 | contig 18959 bp, 25 predicted proteins | sample RhiMethybrSRZTD1_FD_79667 | JGI IMG/M metagenome (GOLD analysis project Ga0111539, IMG submission 79667) | Populus rhizosphere microbial communities from Tennessee, USA - Rhizosphere MetaG P. TD hybrid SRZTD1 (version 2) (version 2) | ecosystem: Host-associated > Plants > Roots > Rhizosphere >... | reverse complement strand
GTCGGCGCCATCGCGAACGAAGCCGGCGTCGCCGGCAAGCTCATCGGCGCGATCCAGATCACCGAGCGCTTCTCCCTGGTCGAAGTCCCGCAGGAGCTGGCGGACCAGGTGATCAAGGCATTGGGCAAGAGCAACATCCGCGGCAAGAAGGTGCAGGTGCGGCGCGACGCGTCGGGAAACGCGCCGCCGCGCAGGCGACATTGAGCACGTTCGCCTGCATGGCTCGCGGAGTCATCCCCTCCTCATTGCTGATCGGCCTTGACCGCCTGGCCAGGTGCCGCGCGTGGGGGCGGGTGACCAAGGCGGGTGTCGCCTTCGACTATTCCTGGGCCACCCAGGAAACCGCGTCGTTCCTCCTCATCCGCGAGCCGCACCACAGCGACGAGGACATCGACCGCGCGGTCATGGAGATCCGGGGCTCGGGCGAATCGGCGGGCCCGGTGCGCGTGGCGCGGCTGGACCCGGGAGCGGGAGCTCGCCCGTCCGAGGCCGCGGGGCTCTTCACCTAGTCAGCTGCCGGCAAGCCTCCGCGAGCCGCTTCATCCCCTCGGCCAGCTCGGCGTCCGAGGCGGCGTACGAGATGCGGAAGTGCCCCGGCAGCTCGAAGGCGCTTCCCGGCACGGTCGCCACACCCGCGTCCTCGAGGAAGTACATGCAGAGATCGAGGTCGGTCGCGATCTTCCTGCCCTTCGGCGTCGTACGCCCAAGCAGCGCGCGGCAGCCGGGGAAGACGTAAAAAGCGCCATCGGGCACCGCGCACTCGATGCCGTCGATCGCCTGCATCGCCTTCACCACCAGGTCGCGCCGGCGCCGATAGGCGGCCACGAAGGGCGGCAGGAAATCCATCGGGCCGTCGAGTGCCGCGACCGCGGCGGCCTGCGTCACCGAGCTGGTGTGCGACACGGACTGCCCCTGCACGAGGTTCACGCCGCGGATCAGCTCCGCAGGCCCGGCGCTATAGCCGCAGCGCCAGCCCGTCATCGCGAACGCCTTGGAGATGCCGTTGATCGTGAGGCAGCGCGAGGCGAGCTCGGGCATCACCACCGCCATCGTCGGGAACGGCCCCTCGCGATAGCGGATCTTCTCGTAGATGTCGTCGGCCATGAACCAGACGTGCGGATTGCGCAGCAGCACCTCACCCAGGGCCTGCAGCTCCGCCGCGGTGTACTCCGCGCCGCTCGGATTGCTCGGCGAGTTGAGCATCAGCCACCTGGTTCGCGGCGTGATCGCGGCCGCGAGCTGCGCCGGCGTGATCTTGAAGCCCTGGGCCGCTGCGCACCGCACGATCACGGGCGTGCCGCCGGCGAGCTTCACCATGTCCATGTACGACACCCACGCGGGCGTCGGCACGACGACCTCGTCGCCCTCATCCACCGTGGCCTGGAGCGCGTTGTAGAGCACCTGCTTCGAGCCCACGCCGATGGTGATCTCGGCCGGGGTGAAGATGAGCCCGTTGTCGCGCTCGAACTTGCGGATGATCGCGGCGGTGAGCTCGCGGGTGCCGGGCACGTCGGTGTAGCGCGTCTTGCCGGCGTCGATGGCTGCCTTGCCCGCCTCGCGGATGTGCTCGGGGGTGTCGAAGTCGGGCTCGCCCTGCGCGAGCGAGATGATCGAGCGGCCGGCACGCGCGAGCTCGTTGCCGAGGCGGGTCATCTCGCGGGTGGCCGGCGGCCTAACATCGGATACACGTTTGCTCAACATGAGAGGGTCCCTTCCCTTTCTGCGATAGGCCGTTGAGCGGCAGCCGCTGTCCGCTCCAACGGCCGCTCTGGCTATTGGACGGCATCCACCTTCACGCGGAAGACCCATCGCGCGATGGCGAGGGGCACGAAGATGGCGAGCATCAACAGCACGCTGTAGGCGCTCGCCAGGGCCAGCCGGCCGCTGTCGACCTGCTGGAAGATCTCGATCGGCATGGTGCTCATGCCGCCGTAGTAGAGAACGATCGTCGCGGAGAGCTCGGAGAGCGAGGTCACCCACATGAGCACCGCGGCCGCGGCCACCGCGGGCCCGATGAGCGGCACCACCACCTTGAAGAAGCTCCTCAACGGCGGCACGCCCAGGCTCACCGACGCCTCCTCGATGGAGTCGCGCACGTTGTGCAGCGGGCCCACCGCGGCGCGGACGCTGTTCGGGATGCGCCGCAGGAAATACGCGAGCGCCATGATCATCCAGGTGCCGGTGAGCACCAGCCAGCCGGTGTTGAAGGTGTTGACCAGCGCGATGCCGAGCACCGTGCCCGCGATGGTGAGGGGCAGCATCACGAGCACGTCCAGGGTCGCCGTCGCCGCGGAGCGGCGCTTCACCACCAGGTAGGCGACCGCGACCGAGAAGATCACGCCGCCCACGGTCGCCACGGCGGCGAGCGCGAGCGAGTTCCACATCGGCTGCATCGACTTGGTGAGCGCGGTCGCCATGTGGACGGTGGTGAAGCCGCCGTAGCTCAGCACCGGCCCACGCGACGGCGTGAACGCGGTGATCACGGCGACCACCGCGGGTGCGAGCGACAGCACGACCACCAGCACCACGGCGGCGGCCGCGATCGTGGCCGGCACGCCGCTGATCGCGATGCGCGGCGGCGTGCGCCCCGACTCCATCTGGTACTGGCGCCGTTCGACCACGAGCTTCTGCACCGCCAGCATCGCCACCCCCAGCAGCACCAGCATCGAGGCCATGATGGTCTGCATTTGCGGGTTGCCGCCCAGCTCGCTCACGAACTCGTTGTACGCCTTCACCGCGAGCACCGGCATGCGCGGCCCCAGGATCGCGGGGATGCCGAAGCTGCCGATCACGTGCGTGAAGACCACGAGCCCGGCGCCGAAGATGGACGGCATGATGAGCGGGAGCGTCACGCCCGTGAGCACGCGCCGCAGCGGTTGCCCGAGGGACAGGGCCGCCTCCTCGAGGTTGCGGTCCACGGCCTTCAGGCCCACGAGGATCATCACGAAGGCGTAGACGTAGCTGTTCAGCGTCATCACGAAGATGAGCCCCCACCACGAGTAGAGCGACGGGATCTGCCATCCGGTCGGCTGCAGCCAGGTGTTGAGGATGCCCTGCTGCCCGAGGATGAGCGTCCACGCGGCCGCCACGACGACATCGGGAATCACGAGCGTCACCAGCGGCAGCGCGGCCACCCAGCCCGCGAAGCGGAACTGGCAGCGCGCGACCAGCACCGCGAGCGCGCCGCCCACGACCATCGAGGTCGCCGTGACCGCGCCGCCCAGGATGAGCGTGTTCCACAGCGACTCGCGGTAGGCGCGGTTGGTGAAGAAGGTCGCGTAGCCCGAAAGTCCCCAGCCGCCATCCTTGCCGCGGAAGCTGTACGCGAAGGTCGTGACGAGCGGCCAGACGAGGAACAGGCCCAGCACCGCGAAGCCCACGAGCATCACCATGGTCCACGCCGGGTCGCGCTTCCAGCGCATGACGGCGCTCACCGGTCCTCCACCTCGCGCGCATCCGGCGGGAGGCGCAGGGCCACTTCCTCGCCGCGCTCATGCGCGCGCCCGTGTTGCACGCTCCAGGTGTCGACGTGGATGATCCCGACGGCCGTGCGGACCCGGTAGCCCGTCACGCTACCGCGGAATTCCACGCCCTCCACGATCCCGGGGAGATCTCCTTGCTTGCCGATCCCTATTTCCTCCCTTCGCACCACCTTGAATTTTCCGCCGCCGACCGGGACCAGGTTTGCGCTCCCCAGGAAATCCGCCGCGTATCCGTTCACCGGCCTCGCATAGATGTCCGCCGGCGCGCCCATCTGCACGATGCGGCCGCGGTCCATCACCGCCACCACATCCGAGAGCGCGAGCGCCTCCTCCTGGTCGTGCGTCACGAACACCGTGGTGACCTTCGACTCGAGCTGCAGCTCGCGCACCATCGCCCGCAGCTCGACGCGCAGCTTCACGTCGAGCGCGGCGAGCGGCTCGTCGAGGAGCAGGAGCTGGGGCTCGATCACGAGCGCGCGCGCCATCGCCACGCGCTGGCGCTGTCCTCCCGAAAGCGTGGCGGGCGAGCGCTCGGCCATGGAGCCCAGCCCCACGCGCTCGAGCATCGCCAGGGCGCGTGCCCGCGCGTCCTTCGCCGGCACGTTGCGCGCGTCAAGGCCGTACATCACGTTGGCCAGCGACGAGCGGTCGGGGAAGAGCGCGTAGTCCTGGAACACCATGCCCACGCCGCGCTTGTGCACGGGAAGCGCCGTGACGTCGCGTTCGCCGAACCAGATGCGCCCCGAGTCGGGAACCACGAAGCCCGCGAGCATGCGCAGCAAGGTCGTCTTGCCGCAGCCCGAGGGCCCGAGGAGCGTGAAGAACCGGCCCGACGGGATCTCGAGGTCGAGGTCCGTGAAGAGCGCGTTCCCGTCGTAGCGCTGGGTGACGCGCTCGAAGCGAATTTGCATGGCGGGTATTATCGCCCGATGGTTCGAACGACCCTCAAGCTGCCGAAGAAGCCATCGGCCGGTTCAGCCGCGAAGACGAAGGCCGCGTCGCCGTCGACGCGCGCCCGCGATGCCCAGCAGCGACTTCACAAGGGACTCGTCCAGGCCGGGCCCTCGCCGCCCGCCGTCGAGCCTTCGAAGCCGAAATCGCGGCCCCGTCCGCCCGCGGCGCGGCATCCAGAGCCGAAGGCGCAGCCCCGTCCGGCTGCGGAGCGGCATTCGGAGCCAAGGCCGCAGGCGCAGCCCCGCCCGCCCCGGCCCGCCCCGCCGCCGGAAAATCCCGACGGTCCGCGCCTCTCGAAGCTGATGGGCGAACGCGGCCTGTGCTCGCGGCGCGAGGCCGACGAGTGGATCGAGAACGGCTGGGTGAAAGTGAACGGCGCGGTCATCGCCACGCTCGGCGTGCGGGTCCCGCGCGACGCGCGCATCGACATCGACCCCGCGGCGAAGAACCACCAGGCCGAGCAGGTGACGATCCTGCTCAACAAGCCCGTGGGCTACGTCTCCGGCCAGCCCGAGGACGGGCATGAGCCCGCGATGGTGCTCATCAAGCCGGAGAACCGCTGGGCCGAGGATCCCTCGCGCACGAAGTTCCTGCCCATGCACCTCCGGGGGCTCGCGCCCGCCGGCCGCCTGGACATCGATTCCACCGGGCTCCTCGTCTTCACGCAGGACGGCCGCGTCGCCAAGCGCCTGATCGGCCAGGACTCGGAGGTCGAGAAGGAGTACCTCGTGCGCGTCGAGGGCACGCTCACCGAGGAGGGGATGAAGCTCCTGCATCACGGCCTCGAGCTGGACGACGTGAAGCTCAAGCCCGCGCGCGTGTCGTGGGCGAACGAGAACCAGCTGCGCTTCGTGCTGCGCGAGGGCCGCAAGCGCCAGATCCGGCGCATGTGCGAGAAAGTGGGCCTCGCGGTGACGGCGCTGAAGCGCGTGCGCAGCGGCGGCGTGCCACTGGGGCCCCTGCCGGTGGGACAGTGGCGCTATCTGCGCAAGGACGAAAGGTTCTGACATGACCGAGCTCGAGAGCCTGCGCGACCAGGTGCGTGCATTCGCGGCGGAGCGCGAGTGGGACCAGTTCCATTCGCCCAAGAACCTCGCGATGGCGCTCTCGGTGGAGGCGGGCGAGCTGTGCGAGATCTTCCAGTGGCTCACCGAGGCGCAGAGCCGCGGCCTCGCGCCCGAGGCGCGGGAAGCCGCGAGCGGGGAGATCGCCGACGTGCTGATCTACCTCGTGCGGCTGGGCGACCAGCTGGGCATCGACCCGGTGGCCGCCGCGCGCGCGAAGCTGGTCGAGAACGCGCGCAAGTATCCGGTGGAAAAGTCGCGGGGCAACGCCAAGAAGTACACCGAGCTCTAGGCCTCCTCGACGACCATGGCGCACAACGGGGTGATCTAGTGCAGGCGCCGAGCATGGTTCACTGGAGCGAGGACGGCGAGGCGCGCACGGCGCGCTGGCGCTCGGAGCGCGGCGCACCGCCGCCGAAGAACGTGAAGATCGTCGACGACCGGGTCACGGCCGACGAGGCCTACGGGCTCGCCGCGCAGGGCACCGGACTGCTGTGGCGCGGGGATTACCAGAATGCGCGCCAGCTGCTGACGGCGATGGGAAACCGCGTGGACCAGCCGAAGGGGCCGAAGAAACCCTCGAAACGCACGCCCGCTTCGCGTCTATCACCCGACGCAGAACGCGCGGGAGCCTTCAACCTCGAGCGCCAGGCGCGCGCGCAGCGCGCCCGCACGCTCGGCATGCTCCTCATCCCGCTCGACGCGGACTACACCATTCCGCTACGCCGCGCGCCGGACCTGCGCGAGGCGTGCACCGAGGTCTACGGACCGCCGCACGAAGCTTCGCTCGTGTCGTTGCGCGAGCTGCTCGGCGTGGTCGGCGCGCACGAGTGGCGCCGCAAGGGCATCGAGATCCCGGGATTCAAGGGCAGCATCCACCCCCACTACGGCGTGTTCGCCCCGATCCGCAGCGAGTACGTCGAGCTCGTCGCCAAGGCGCCGCTACCCGCGGACCTCGCGCCCAACTCCACCGCATTCGACATCGGCACCGGCACGGGAGTCCTCGCGGCCGTGCTCGCGCGTCGCGGCTTCAAGCGCGTCATCGCGACCGATACGGATCCTCGCGCCCTCGCCTGCGCGCGCGAGAACCTGGAGCGGCTGGGCGTCGCCGCGCGCGTGGAGCTGGTGCAGGCCGACCTCTTTCCCGAGGGGCGGGCGCCGCTCGTGGTGTGCAATCCACCCTGGGTGCCGGCACGCCCCAGCTCGCCGCTCGAGCACGGCATCTACGACCCGGACAGCCGCATGCTCATGGGTTTCCTCAAGGGACTCGCCCAGCACCTCGCTCCCGGCGGCGAGGGTTGGCTCATCCTCTCGGATCTCGCCGAGCATCTCGGCCTGCGCACGCGCGAGGCGCTGCTCGCGACCTTCGAGCAGGCGGGGCTCAGGGTCGTGGAGCGGCTGGACGCGCGCCCGAAGCATCCCAAGGTTTCGGACGCCGACGACCCGCTGCACCGCGCGCGCGCGGCCGAGGTGACCTCGCTCTGGCGGCTCGCGGCTACTTAGCCGCGACCAGCTCCTTCCACGAGGCGATGAACCCGGGCTGCGCGGCCGCGGCCTTCACGTCGTCGATCGCCATGACCTTGAACGCCGTCGTGCGCGGCAGGCCGACGGTCGTCGTGTCGACGTCGTCCCGGACCGGGCGACGGAAGAACTTCTTCACCAGCATTTCCTGCGCCTGCTTCGAGGCGAGGTAGTCGTAGAACTTCTTCGCGTCCTTCGCGTTGGGCGAGCCCTTCACCAGCGCCATGCCCTCGGGCGCGATGAAGGTGCCCTCGCTCGGATAGACGATCTCGACGTCCTTGTTGCCGCCGGCGACGTATTCCTGGGCGGCGTATTCCATCGTCATGCCGACCGCGAATTCGCCCTTGGCCACGCCGTCGAACACCTGCGAGGCGGTGCTGGTGATGGTGGCGTTCTTCGCGATGCCCTTGAGCGGCTCCTTGCCGATCGTCTCGCCGATTCCCCAGAGCGTGGCGAACGAGGAGCTGGTCTTCTCCGGGTCGCCGATCACGAGGCGATCCTTCCATCGGGGATGGGCGAGGTCCGACCACGTCTTCGGCATCGGATCACCCTTCAGCGCGCGCTTGTTCACCATGATCACCATCACGTGCGCGTTGGTGCCGCTCCACAGGCCCGTCGGTTCCTTGTAGACCGCCTGCATGCTCGCGGTCTCCGGCGACTGGTAGGGCTCGAAGAATTCCTTGTACAGGCGCAGCGACGAGAAACCGCCCGACCAGAAGATGTCCGCCTTGGGCGCGCCCGCCTCGGCCTTGATGCGCTGCATCATCGCGCCGGTGCTGCCACGCACCGAGGTGATCTTGATGTCCGGGTGCTTCTTGTTGAACTCCTCTGCGACGGCGTTGATGGCGTCCACGCTGTTGGAGGAGTAGAGGACGACCTCGCCGGCGACGGCGGCGGTGCCGAGCAGGGTCGCGGCGGCTGCGAGGGCGAACGAGGCGATGCGGGTGCGCGTCATGGGTTGTCCGTGAGGGTGGGCGAGGGCAACCGCATTATGCCTCCGCGATTCAGGACCGCCCGGCCTCGCTGCCGGCGAATTCCAGCGCCGAGCTCTTCACGTCGATCGCCGGCCCCAGCTCGTACACATTGCGGTATCCGTAGGTGTGCAACGACACGAATGTCGAGACGTTCAGCGCGGCCCCGACCGCCTTCGTCGGCATCGACGCCGGGGCGCCCTCGAAGTTGTTGTTGCAGTAGATCAGCACGCGCGTGTCGCGGGCCGGAATGATCGCGGCCAGCGTCTCGGCGGTGAATTCGGGGAAGGCCAGGTTCACCGCACCGCGGACGTGGCGCAGCCGGTAGAGCCGCTCGCTCCGGGCGTCGAGCACGACGGTGCCCGGCTCCCGGGCCATGCGGACGAACTCCTCCTCGGTCAGCCGCCGTTGGGCACGGAGCTCCCGGACCTCCTGGACGTTGCGAGCGAACCCGTCGTAGTCGATCAGGGGGTTGCGGAGCTCCTGCGGGGGGTTGGCCTGGGCGAGGCCGGCGAACAGGACGAGGACGGCGGCAGTCAACGTGCGAGGCATGGTGCCTCCCTTGGGGTTGTTGACCGCCCAACGCGCCGCAACGGCTTCGGTTGACCCGGCGTCAGCCGCTCCTCGAGAACACCACGTGCATGGCGGCCTGCGTCGGCTCGTGCTGCGTCACCGCGTAGCCCAGCCGCGGCAGGTCGAGGCCGCCGAAGAGCGACTCGCCCGCGCCCAGCACCACCGGCGACGCGACGATGTGCATCTCGTCGATGAGGCCGGCCTGCAGGTACTCGCGAATGGTGGCCGCGCCGCCACCGATGCGAACGTCGCGAGCGCCGGCGGCTTCCTTGGCGCGGAAGAGCACCTCCTCGATCGGGTCGCTCACGAAATGGAACACGGTGCCGCCCTTCATCTCGATCGGCGGCCGCGGATGGTGCGTGAGGACGAACACCGGACAGTGGTACGGCGGCTCCTCGCCCCACCATCCTCGCCAGCCGTCGTCGGGCCACGGCCCGCGCTGCGGCCCGAACATGTGCCGGCCCATGATCCAGGCGCCCAGGTTGTCCAGGCTGGCCGCGGCCCACCGGTCGTCCGCGCCCGTCGTGCCCTCGCCCTTGCCGTACATCCGCTGGAAGGTGCGGGTGGGAAAGAACCACTGGTGCAGGGATTCGCCGTTGCGCCCGAGCGGATTGGCGAGGCTCTGGTCCGGGCCCGCGCCGTAGCCGTCGAGGGAGATGGCGAAGGCGTTCACGCGCACCTTGGGCATGTCACGCCTCGAGGATCGTCTTGAAGCCGCCCCAGAACATGCGCTTGCCGTCGAAGGGCAGCTTCTTCACGTCCATCATGTCGGCCAGGCGCGGGTCCTTCATCACCTTGGCATTGCAACGGTCCCGCACCTTGCGCGAGGGGTAGACGATCCACGAGAACACGACCGCCTCGCCCGCCTTGAGCTTCACCGCCTGCGGAAACGAGGTCAGCTTGCCGGGCTTCACGTCGTCGGCCCAGCACTCGCGCACCTCGAGGGCGCCGTGCTCGCGCCAGACCTTGGCGCTCTTGCGCGCCATCTTGAGGTAAGCCTGCTTCTTCTTCTTCGGCACGGCAAGGACGAATCCATCCACGTAATGAGCCATGAGTCTCTCCTTGTCAGCCGCGGTACGCCCGCTCGAGCGCCGCGATGTCGAACTTCTTCATCGGAAGGAAGGCCTGCGTCACGCGCGCGATCTTCCCCGGATCCGGGTCGCGCATCATCTTCTCCATCACCGTGGGCGCGACCTGCCACGACAGCCCGTACTTGTCCTTGAGCCAGCCGCACTGCTCCGACCGTGGATCCGCGGAGAGTTTCCCCCAGTAGCGGTCGATCTCCTCCTGCGTGTCGCAGTAGACGATGAACGAGATCGACTCGTTGAACTTGAAGAGCGGCCCGGCGCTGATCGCCATGAACGGCTGGCCCATCAGGGTGAACGAGACGATGTCGCAGTCGCCCGAGGGCGTGTCGTGCAGGGTGGTGACGTAGTTGACCTTCGAGTCGGGGAAGACGGAGCAGTAGAACTGCGCCGCCTCCTTCGCCTCCTTGTCGTACCAGAGGTGCGGGACGATCTGCTTCAGCGTTGCCATGGCGGGCCTCCAATCAGGCTGGTAACTCATTGATTTTCCGCGCAATCCCCAACGCGGAGCAATGTCTTCCTGACTCTAGTCGAACGGCACGGCCCGATTTCGACATTGGGAGCAGAATGCCCGCGAGCAGCAACGCCAGGGGGGACCCATGAGGATCATCGTCGCACTGGCCCTCGCCCTGCTCGCGGGCGCGTGCGCCAGCCAGAGCTACTCCGAACTGCCCATCGGCCTGCAGTCGGTGGCCTCCAGCGGCAACGTCGCCATCGCGGTCCATGACATCCGGCCCTACATCGCGGTGCCGCCCTCGATCGAGATGCGCGACTCGCTCATCAAGGCGCTCAAGGCCCGCGGCGTCGCGACGGTGCCCGTGGCGATCGCGGTGACGGACTCGCCGATCGCCGCGCGGGAGAAGCTCCTCGACGCGAAGGCGCGCCGCTCGGTGCTGGTGACGCTGCGGGAATGGAAGACCGACACGCTCATGCGTACGGATTTCCTGTTCGACGTCACCGTCTCCGTCCTCAACGAGCGCGGTGGCGAGCTCGCCACCAACACCCTGAGGGGCACGGACGCGCTGGGCTACAGCCAGGCCGGCGGGGACACCATCACCCAGGCAACGGCGGCCAAGCTCGACAAGCTGTTCGCCGACCCGCTGATCGTCGGCGCCCTGAGGTAGGTCCGGAGGGAACAGACCGCGTGGCATCGAGTCTTACGTGGGATCGACACACGGAGGTCGCCATGAAAAACCTGAACGTTTCCTTTCCCGAGATCGCTTTCGTTGCCGCCACGCGCGGGATGGCCGGTGCCGGGATTGGCCTCCTCGCCAGCGGCTTCCTGAAGGAAGAGAACCGCAAGAAGGTGGGCCTCGTACTCCTCGCGATCGGCATCATCACCACGATCCCGATCGCGTTCACCGCCGGGCGGCGCCTATCGGACGAAACGCTGCACTGACGGGTACCCTCGCCTGCGGGCGCCTTCCTTGGTAGCATCGAGGCTGTCTTCAACCGCAGAGAGGAGGTGATCGTGAAAAAGCCCCTGGATCTTGCCGTTGCAGTGGTGATGGATCACGCAGCGAAGGGAACGATCGCCTGAGCGGCGTTTTCCGCCCTATCGCCACGGCGTAGGGACTCAAGAGGCCGGCCTAACCCGCCGGCCTTTTGTTTTCCGGTGGCTCGATGTCGATTTCGCCGCGCGCCGTTCGACTACGGCATGAACCACCCCTGAACCCCTACCGGAGAAGACAAATGCGATTCCTTTCGATGGTCCGCATCGACGAGAAGACCGGCCAGAAACCGAGCGAGCGCCTGATGAACGAGATGGGCAAGCTCATCGACGAGATGATCCGCGAGGGCAGCCTCGTGAGAACGGCGGGGCTGCGCCCCACCAAGGAGGGCGTGCGCGTGCGCTCGAACCACGGGAAGCTCTCGGTCACCGAAGGGCCGTTCACCGAGACCAAGGAGGTGATCGGCGGCTTCGCCGTCATCGAGGCCAGCTCGCTGCAGCATGCGATCGAGCTCACCAAGCGCTTCCTCGCCACCCACGGCGACGAGTGGAACGTCGAGTGCGAGGTGCGGCCGTTCGACGGCGAGGAGTTCTGCGCCTGAGCTACCCGCGCGCCCTGTCCGGCGGCGGACCCGTGATGGGGCGCGGCATCCAGAAAGGCGATGCCGCGACGAGGATCGTGGTCATCGAGAAGAACAGCCCCGCGCGGTATCCGCCCGTCACGTCGTAGAGCCAGCCGGCGATGAAGGCGGCCAGGGCCCCCGACACCGACATGCACGCGAACATCGTTCCGTAGATGGTGGCGAAGCTGGGGCCGCCGAAATGCCGCGCGGCCAGGCTCGAGACGATCGGGCCGCGCGCCCCCATGGCCGAGCCGAAGCAGATCACGAACGCGACCACGAGCCACGGCGCCTGCGTCCAGGAGAAGGCGAGCAGGCTCACGATGCCGAGGAACGTGCTCGCGAAGGATGCGGTCGCGGCCCAGCGGTAGCCAAAACGGTCCGCCGTCCATCCTGAGATGAGGATGCCGAAGATCGAGAGCAGCCCCGCCGTGCCGAAGGCCGATGCGGCCGCCAGCGGTGAAAGGCCCGACTGGACCAGGAAGGGCACCACCTGCGTGATGACCGAGAACGTCGTGATGGAGGTGAAGGAGAAGACCTGGACGATCTGCCAGTACGCGCGCGTGCGCAGCGCCTTCAGGAGCGCCTCGCGTGTCGTGGAGGGCAAGGGATCCGTCTTCGCCCGGACGGGCCGGTCGCCGGCGATCCGGCGCCACGGCAGCAGCAGGAGCAGAGGGAGGATGGCGAGCGTCGCCACACCCATCGTGGTGTAGGTGTCGCGCCAGCCCTGCAGCTCGATCGAGCGTTGCGCGAGCGGGACCATGACGATCGTGCCGGTGCCGAACCCCGCGTACGCCACGCCCATCGCAGTGCTCATGCGCTCGCGAAACCACCGGCTGATGAGGATCGAGGCCGGCACCATGCCGAGCATCGACACGCCCAGGCCGGCCAGCAGGCCGATGCAAAGCTGGAACTGCCAAAGCATCGACAGGTTGGCGGAGACGAGCGATGCCGACGCGAGCAGCAGCATGCCGAGCGGGTAGACGACACGCGGTCCCCAGCGATCGATCATCAGCCCGGTCAACGGTGCGGCGAGCCCGGTCACGACGAGGAACGCCGAGTAGACGCTCGAGACCCGCGCGCGCGTCCAGCCGAATTCCTCGGATAGGGGCAGCACGAACACCATGAAGGAGTCCGCGATCCCACGGCCGATCATGTTGCACGCGAACGCGATGAAGAGGACGAGGGCGGCGGTCGAGGCCGGGCGGGGAGTCACCCCCGAAGTATGGGGCGTGAAGTGACGCCAGGACGCCCGGGACGGCGTTTCACCCCGGGATTCCTGCATTTCGTCGCTTTCCCCTCGCGGCAGGGGTGGCGGCTCCCTAGAGTGCATCCATCGAGCACGCACTGACCAGGAGCCGCAAATGATCACCGCCTTCTTCGCCTACGTGACCGCCAGCTTCTTCGTCGCGATCGTCGCCAACGTCGCCACCGCCGTCGCCTCGACCCGCTCCTTCAGCTAGGCCTTGACGAATTCCTCGACCAGCGCGGCCACGGCGTCGGGTCGATCGTGATGCAGCATGTGCCCGGCCTCGGGCACGATCGCGTGGCGCAGGCTCCGGAAGGCACCGCGGCGTTCGGCGACCTCGGCGGCATCGAGCTTCAGGCGCCGCGCCGTTTCCGATAGCGCTCCCTCGACCCAGAGGACCGGCGCGGTCACCTGCCTCCAGCAGGCGAGCGCCTCCTCGTAGCGGTAGAGCTGCGGATTCACGATCTTGTGACCCGGGTCGCCGCGCAGGACCACGCTGCCGTCCTTCTCCTCGCGCCCCCAGTGGCGAGCCAGGAAGTGCGCGCGCCCGGCAGTGAGCCGCGGATTGCCATCGCGCAGGCGATCCTCCAATGCAGTGAAGCTCGCGTACGGGCGCAACCCCGGGCGCTCGTGGAGCTCATCCAGCCAACGCGCGTATCGCTCCGGCGCCTGCTCCGGCCGAGTCCGCGGCAGCCCGAAGCCCTCGAGGTTCACGAGCTTCGCCACGCGCGCGGGCCGGATCCCCGCGTAAAGAGCCGCAACATTTCCGCCAAGGCTGTGCGCGACGAGGCTCACCGGCTCGTCGGGCTGGATCTCCTCGAGGAGGTAATCCAGGTCGGCGATGTAGTCGGGGAACCAGTAGCAATCCGCGCTCGCCCACTGCGTGAGGCCGTAGCCGCGCCAATCGGGTGCGTACACGTCCCATTCGCCGCGCAACTCATCGACCAGGAATTGGAACGATGCGGAAACATCCATCCAGCCGTGCAGCAACACCAACTTGCGAGCTCCCGGATGCGGCCAGCGTCGCACGTGGTAACGCAGGCCGCGAATGTCGTGGAACGAGGACTCGCTTTGTCGCTGGGGCATGGAGGCATGATAACGGTCGTCAAGACACGTAACGCCGGTAACGCATCGCTACGGACAATCGCGCCGCGCCGGATTCCAATGGAGGCGCCCCCACTCCCCCATTGGAGGAAACGATGAAGCAGCGATCGCTCTCCCGCCTTCTTCTTGGCGCGGCCGTCATGACAGCCGCGCTCGTCGCGAGCGCCGCCTCGATCACGGTCACGGAACAGCGCCTCGTCGACCAACGCATCCAGGCCGACGTGATGGACGTGCTCGCCCGGAATCCCGAGCTCTCCGGCCGGGTGGTGGTCGAGAGCAGGGACGCCGTGGTGAACCTGAGCGGCTACCTCGCCACGCACAGCCAGGTGCGGCGAGCCGGCCGCGATGCGAGCCAGGTGGCCGGCGTGAAGTTCGTCGTGAACGAGATTCGCCCGCGGCTGGGCGCGGTGAGCAACTAGGTCGTCACGACAAGGGCGGCGGCGGCTCCTACTCCGCCTTGATCCCCGCCGCCCGCATCACCGGCCACCACTTCTCGATCTCGGCCTTGTTGAAGGCCGCGAGGCCCTCGGGCGTCTGCTGCTCCCGGGTGGCCACGTCCAGGCCCAGCTCGCCGAAGCGTTTCTGGATGTAGGGGTCGGCGAGCGTGGCTACGAGCGCGGCGTTGAGCTTGCCGATCGCGTCCTTCGGCACGCCCTTGGGCGCGAATAGGCCGAACCAACCCGGCATGTGCCAACCCGGAACGCCGCCCTCGTCCGCCGTGGGGATGTCGGCGATCGTGGGCGAGCGCTGCGGCGCGAGTTGCGCGAAGACCTTGATCGTGCCGGCGCGGATCTGCGCGAGAACCGCGGCCGCCTGCACGACGAGCAGGTCCACGTTGCCGGCGAGGATGTCCTGCATGGCGGGACCCGCGCCGCGATAGGGCACGAAGAGGAAGTCCACGCCCGCGATCTGCTTCATCAGGATGCCGGCCGTCTGCGCCGCCGCGTTCTGGTTCACGAACGTGGCCTTGCCCGGATTGGCCTTCATCCACGCGACCAGCCCCTTCAGGTCGTCCGCGGGCAGCCCCTTGCGGCCGATGATGAGCTGCGGATTGATCGACACCAGCCCGATCGGCTCGAAGTCCTTCTGCAGGTCGTAGCTCAGGTTGTAGACCACGCCGTTGCCGACGTGGGTATCCCACTGGCCGATATCGATGGTGTAGCCGTCGGGCGTGGCCCGCGCGACGCGTCCCACCGCGATGCTTCCCCCCGCACCGCCGACATTCTCGACCACCACCGTCTGGCCCAGGCTGTTGCGCATCCTCTCCGCGAGGATCCGTGCCACCGCATCGGTCGAACCGCCCGGAGGAAAGGGCGAGACCAGCGTGACCGAGCGCGTGGGAAAACCCTGGGCTGCGGCGACCTGGGCGAGGATCAACAGCAAGAACGACAGCGCGAGACGTTTCATGGCATGCCTCCCTGGCGGGCATTGTGCGCCAGGCGAGTTACCGGTCCGGCCGGAGCTTCCCCGCGCGCACCTTGCACTCCGCAGCGGCGCGCGCGCGGATGATTTCCGCCAGGCGCGCCGCGTCGCGCCCGGGATAGTCGGCGTCGCCGAAGGCCAGCACGATGCGCGTGGAACGGCGCGCCTGGGGCATGGGGAGGACCTTCAGCTCGCCGGACGCCAGCTCGGCGAGAATGTTGTAGACGGGGACGTACGCGTAACCGTAGCCGCGAGTGAGCGCGCGGATCTGCGTGGCCTTGTTGGACACGGTCCAGCGCACTTCGACCCCGGCGACCTCGCGTTCCCGCTGCGGTCCCGTCTCGCGAATCAGGATGCGGCGGTGGCGGCGCAGGTCGCGCGGCGTGAGCTTGCGCCCGAGCTTGTGCAGGGCGTGGTCGGGATGCGCCACGGCCACGAAGTCCACGGTGAAGAGCGGCTCGCCCGCCATGCCGACCTCTTCGGAGCCGATGCCGATGTCGACCTTGCCCTCCTTGAGGAGCGCGATCGTGTCGGTCATCACCGTCTCGTAGACCTCGATCCGCGTCTCGGGGCGCTCCTGCGCGAACTCGCCCAGCGCATCGACGAGCAGCCAGGTGGGGAAGAGGATCTCGACCGCGATGCCGATCTCGGGTTGCCAGTCGCGCGACATCGCGGCGGCGCCGCGCTCGAGCAGCGTGGCTTCGTCGAGCAGGGTGCGCGCGCGGCGGTAGAGCACCTGCCCGGCTTCGGTCAGCACCGCCTTGCGCCCGCGGATCTCGAACACCTTCACGTCCAGCAGCCGCTCGATCTTCTGCACCGCGTAGGTGAGGGTCGACTGTGTCTTGTGCAGCACCTCGGCGGCCGGGGCGTAGCCGCCCGCCTCCACCACCGCCTGCAGGGCGCGCCATTGCTCGAGGGTGATCCGCGGGGCGTCTGCCATGGTCGAAATAATCGATTGGTTAGGGCGACATTATGCGCTTTTTAATCGAATCATTCGGCGGTTAAATGGATGCATCCACAAGCCACGGAGGCGTCCATGAAAACCCTGCTCCTGATCCAGACCAGCATGTTCGAAGGCAACGGCCAGTCGAGCCGGCTCGCCAACCGCTTCACCCGGCAATGGCTGGTGGCCAATCCGGGCGGACAGGTGATCGTGCGCGACGTTGGCCGGGACCCCGTGCCTCACCTCACCGCCGAGCGCTTCCAGGCGTTCCTTGCGAAGCCCGAAGAGCGCACCGCGGAGCAGCAGTCCGTGGCCGCCTATTCGGACGCGCTGATCGACGAGCTGCGCCGCGCCGACACGATCGTGCTGGGGCTGCCGATGTACAACTTCGGCGTGCCCTCGTCCCTCAAGTCGTACTTCGACCACGTCGCGCGCGCCGGCGTCACCTTCCGCTACACCGAGCGCGGGCCGGTCGGGCTCCTGCAGGGCAAGGAGGCCTTCGTATTCGCCACGCGCGGCGGCGTCTACGCCGGCACGCCGGCGGATACCCAGACGCAGTTCGTCCGCGCGTTCCTGGCGTTCATCGGGATCGAGGACGTCGAGTTCGTGTACGCCGAGGGCATGTCCATGGGAGACGGGCCGAAAGAGAAGTCCCTTTCGGCGGCGCACGGCGCGATCGAGCGACTCACGGCGCGGCGGGAGGAAGCGCTGGCGGCCTGAAGCTTCAGCGCCTGTCGGTCCCGCTCAAGGCCGCTCGGGGATCGGCAGGACCTCCATGATCTCGACCCCGTCGCCGGGGAAGATGGTGAAGTGCGGATGGTCGAGGAAGAGCTTCGCCGCGGCCTCCTGCGACTCGGCTCGTACGACGACATAGCCCGCCAGGTTGTTGCGCGTGTCCGCGATGCCCGCGCGGGTGACGCGCTTGGTGCGCCCCAGTGGCCCGCCGCTCTCGACGATGGCCACGGCATGGTCCGCGCCCCATTTCATCCAGGCCTGCATGCCGTCGCGCTCCTTCGCCGCGCGCTTCTGCGGGTCGGAATTGTCCTGCTGGTACTTCTCGAACGCCTGCGGGCTGCCCGTGTACACGGCCATGAAGTGCTTCATCGTTGCCTCCTGGGTCGCTGATCCTGCGGGTGTCCGGAATTGGACCTCCTGCAGCCTTGTCGAATGGCAGGATGCCGTTTCGACAAGGACCGTGACTTTCCGGAACACCCGAACGCAGGCGGGGAGGGACACATGACCGCGCGGTTATCATGCAAGCCCGAACCGACGGAGGCTGTCCTTGGCCAAGTTGTATTTCCGCTTCGCCGCCATGAATGCCGGCAAGTCCACCGCGCTGCTCCAGGTCGCGTACAACTACGAGGAGCGCGGGCAGACGGTGGACCTCTACACCGCGGCGGTGGATGACCGCGATGGCGTGGGGCATGTCGTCTCGCGGCTCGGGTTCACGCGCGACGCGCAGACCTTCGACGCCGCGACCGACTTCGGCGAGATCTACCACGAGCGGCCGCTGCCCTCGTGCATCCTCATCGACGAGGCGCAGTTCCTGAACGAGAAGCAGGTGATCCAGCTCCACAAGCTGGCGCACAGCTCGAAGACACCGGTCATCTGCTACGGCCTGCGCAGCGACTTCGTCGGCAACGCCTTTCCGGGCTCGCGCACGCTGCTCACGCTGGCCGACGACCTGGAGGAGATGAAGACCATCTGCCGCTGCGGGCGCAAGGCCACGATGAACGTGCGGCTGGACGCCAACGGAAAGCGCGTCACTCAGGGCGAGCAGATCGAGATCGGCGGCAACGACCTCTACGAGGCCGTGTGCCCCAAGCGTTGGTACACCGGAGAGTGCTGAGTCGCGGAACCTCTAGTAGTACAGCGCTGCCACGATGGCGATGACCGCGATCCCGAACAGCACCAGCCACTTGCCGGGAGCGTCCGTGTGGGGAACCTCGCCGGGGGCGAGGCCGCCGCGGGCGTGATGGGTGGGTCGGGCTCGCGCGTGCGGATGCGCCGTTTTCCCCGACGGCATCTCCTTCTCCATCTTCTCCACCATCGCCCTGGCCTCGGCGAGCCCCACCTCCATCGCCATGCGCAGGATCCTGATCGCCTCGATCTTGTTGCCGCCCTTCAGCGCGGCTATCGCCTTGTCGAAGTGAGCCACGCTGGTCTGGGGAGCCCGGGTCACGAGCGCCTGGATTTCGGTCGGGAGCGGCGCGCCGCCCGCATGGGCGTCGATCCGGTCCTTGGCTTCCTTGAGGCCGAGACCGGTGAGGTTGCGCAATCGCTTGATGGCCTCGAGCTTGTTGCCGGCCCGGAGGGCCTCGAGGACGCTGTGGGGGAGAGAATCCATTCAGGGAGTCTACATACCGCTGAAGAGTCGGGCGCCCGGATCGACTAGGGCTCCTTCAGGAACCCGCGCACCAGGGCGAGGAATTTCTCGCCGTCGTCGCCGCCCTGCACCCGGGCGAGCAGCATGCCGCCGATCATCGCGGCGTAGGTGCCGGCCGCCGCCCTCCGGCGCTCC
>Ga0111539_10004165_pt1 | contig 18961 bp, 7 predicted proteins | sample RhiMethybrSRZTD1_FD_79667 | JGI IMG/M metagenome (GOLD analysis project Ga0111539, IMG submission 79667) | Populus rhizosphere microbial communities from Tennessee, USA - Rhizosphere MetaG P. TD hybrid SRZTD1 (version 2) (version 2) | ecosystem: Host-associated > Plants > Roots > Rhizosphere >... | reverse complement strand
CTGGGAGCGCAAGCGCGGCAAGCTGCACGAGCTCAATCGCTTGCTGCGCGGTGCCCGCGACACGACCTTCCTGAGCCTCGACGGCCGCCCGCCGACGGTGCCGGAGGGCGTCCGGTACGTCGTCACCCTAGACGCGGATACGAGGCTTCCTCCCGATACGGTGCGGCGGCTGATCGGCAAGATGGCGCATCCCCTGAACGAGCCGGTTGTCGAGCCTGCCCGGCGACGCGTCATCGCGGGCTATGCGATTCTCCAGCCGCGCGTCACGCCCAACCTTCCGGTCGGAGACGAGGGCTCGGCCTATCAGCGCGTATTCTCCAGCCCCAACGGAATCGATCCTTATTCCGCCGCCGTTTCCGACGTCTATCAGGACCTCTTCGGCGAGGGTTCCTATGCCGGCAAGGGCATCTACGCGGTCGATGCCTTCGAAGCCGTTCTAGCCGACCGGGTCCCGGACTCGACGCTGCTCAGTCACGATCTGTTCGAGGGAGTGTTCGCCCGCGCCGGCCTTGCCTCCGACGTCGAGGTCGTCGAATCCTATCCGGCGCGCTACGACGTCGCTTCGCTCCGCTACCACCGCTGGGCGCGTGGCGACTGGCAATTGCTGCCATGGATCCTGGGCTGGAGCGCGCTTCTCGGAAAGTCCCGGCGCCTGCCGGCAAGCATGCCGGCGAGCGGCCGCTGGAAAATGATCGACAACCTGCGCCGCTCGGTCACGCCTCTGACCTGCGTCCTGGCCCTGCTCGCGGGTTGGGCGCTGCCGTTCAAGGCGGCGCTGGTGTGGACGCTTTTCTTCCTCGGGACGATCGCGCTTCCGAGCGTGTCGCCAGTGCTGGCATCGACCTGGGCCCGTCACCCCGGCATTCGCGCCCGTGTGCATTTCGCCCGGGTTCTTTCCGATCTTGGCGGAGCGCTCTTGCAGGCCCTGCTGATCGTGACGCTGCTCGCGCACCAGGCCTGGCTGATGGCGGACGCGGTCATTCGAACCCTGTTTCGATTGTTCGTCACAAGGCGCAATCTCCTGCAATGGACGCCGGCGTCGCAGGCGACCATCGGTCCAAATCCGACCCTTGGCACTTATTACCGATGGATGGCCGGAGCGGTCGTCACCGGTCTGGTCGCCCTCGTCGGGACATGGCTTTTCGGCGACGGGACCGTCTATCTGGCTGCTCCCTTCGCTCTGCTGTGGATCGCGTCGCCCGCGGTCGCGCGATGGGTAAGCCGTCGATCGAGCGCGGTGACCGAGCAAGCGGCGAGCGAGGCCGACAGGGCGGCTCTGCGGCTGATCGCGCGGCGCACCTGGCGTTACTTCGAGACGTTCGTCACTCCGAGCGACAACATGCTTCCACCGGACAATTTCCAGGAAGATCCGTCGCCGATCCTCGCCCGCCGCACCTCGCCGACCAATCTCGGCCTCTATCTCCTCTCGAGCGCGAGCGCGCACGATTTCGGCTGGACGGGCGCGCTCGACACGATCGAGCGGCTCGAAGCGACGATGGCGACCATGGCGAGGCTCGAGCGCTACCGGGGCCATTTCTACAATTGGTACGATACGCAAAGCCTGCGCGCCCTCGACCCGCAATATGTCTCTTCGGTCGACAGCGGCAATCTGGCGGGACATCTCATCGCTCTCGCCAACGCCTGCCAGGATTGGTGCGAGACGCCGCTCGAAGATGAAAAGCGCCTCGCCGGGATCCTCGATGCTCTCAGCCTCGTGCGCGAAGAGGTCGAAGCGCTGCGGGACCGCCGCCGTACCGAGACCGTCACCTGGCGTCAGCTCGACGAGGCGGTCGCGCATCTATTCGCCGAAGCGTGCAGCACGCGGCTTGACGGAGAGACTCTTGCCGGCCGTCTCGCCGCTCTTGCGGAGCCCGCCGAAATCCTTGTCGACCTTGCCAGCGCGTTCGCGGTCGAACGGGGCGAAGACGCTTCGGACATCCTTTTCTGGGCCCGAGCGGTTTGCCGAACCGTCACCAGCCACGAGCGCGACCTGGCCTCCTCCGATGATCTCGCGGCCAGATTCTCGGCCATCGGCAACGCGGCGCGGGAAATGGCGCTGGCCATGGAGTTCGGTTTCCTCCTGAACGAGGAGCGTCTGCTCCTTTCCGTCGGCTACGTGGTTCGCGACGGAGCGCTCGACGAGAGCTCCTATGACCTGCTGGCCTCGGAAGCGCGCCTTGCGAGTTTCATCGCCATTGCCAAGGGCGACTTGCCGCCGCGCCACTGGTTCCGGCTCGGGCACGGCGTCACCTTTGTCCGGGGCGGCGCAGCCTTGCTGTCCTGGTCCGGCTCGATGTTCGAATATCTGATGCCCGCGCTGGTCATGCGGGCGCCGGCCGAAAGCATCATCGGGCGTACCAATCGCGCGATCGTTCGAAGGCAGATCGACTATGCCAAAGCCCTGGCGACGCCCTGGGGCATATCCGAGTCCGCCTACAACGCCCGCGATCTGCAGCTCACCTATCAATATTCCAACTTCGGCATTCCAGGCCTCGGGCTGAAGCGCGGTCTGAGCGAGGATGCGGTCATCGCGCCTTATGCAACCGCGCTCGCGGCGATCATCGATCCGACCGCGGCGGCACGCAATTTCACGCGATTGGCGGCCGACGGAGCGCGGGGCCGATTCGGATATTACGAGGCCCTCGACTTCACGCCGCGTCGATTGTCGGACGGGCAGAAGGTCGCGATCGTTCGCGCGTTCATGGCTCACCATCAGGGAATGACGATCGTCGCCATTGCCGACGCCCTGCTTGGCCGGAAGATGCGAGAGCGATTTCATGCGGAGCCAATCGTGCGCGCGGCGGAATTGCTCCTGCACGAGCGCATGCCTCGGGAGATCGCCGCTGCGCCGTCATGGGCAAGCGATACGAAGCCCCACGCCAGGATTCGCGAGCTCGAGACGACTGGCGGCTGGCGGGCAGCCGACCCGCATGCCGCGTCTCCGGCCACCCATCTCCTCTCCAACGGCCGCTACAGCGTCATGCTCACTGCAGCCGGGTCCGGGTACAGCCGCTGGCGTGACCTCGCGGTGACCCGGTGGCGCGAGGACGCGACCTGCGACGACTGGGGATCCTATATTTATCTGCGGGACGTGGAGAACGACCGAACATGGTCGGCGACCTACCAGCCGACCAGCGCCCGGCCGGATCAATATTCAGTGGCGTTCAGCGAGGAACGGGCGACATTCTCGCGCCAGGACGGCGACCTCCATACCACGCTCGAGGTGATCGTCTCGACCGAGGACGACGCCGAAGTTCGTCGGCTCACGATCACCAACAATGGTGAACTGACCCGGGACATCGAGGTCACTTCCTATGCCGAGATCGCAATCGCCCCCCAAGCGGCCGATGTCGCTCATCCGGTTTTCTCCAAAATGTTCGTCGAGACCGATTATGTCGCACGCTTCGGCGCGATCCTCGCCACGCGCCGCCGGCGCGCGCCGGACGAGCCGGAAATCTGGGCCGCGCATCACTCGGTCGCCTCGCGCGAGAGCGTCGGGAAGGCCGAGTTCGAAACCGACCGCGCCCGCTTCCTGGGGCGGGGACTGGGCGTCCGCGCTCCGGCCGCGGCGATCGACGGACGCCTTCTGTCGAGCTCGACCGGAGCCGTTCTCGATCCGGTCTTCGTCCTGCGCCGGCGGGTCTGCCTGGCCCCGGGCGCGGCGGCGCACATCGACTTCTGGACATTGGTCGCCGACTCCCGGGAAAAGCTGGTCGACGCCGTCGACAGGACCAACGACATCAGCGCGTTCGACCGGGCAGTCACGCTCGCCTGGACCCAGGCGCAGGTGCAGCTCCATCATCTCGGCATCGACCGGGAAGAGGCGAGCGAATTCCAGCGGCTCGCCGGGCATCTCATCTATGCCGGAAAATCGCTGCGGCCCTCCTCGGAGGTGATCATGCGCGGCGCCGGACCGCAATCCGGTCTCTGGCCGCAGAGCATCTCGGGCGACCTGCCGATCATTCTGCTGCGCATTGCAAACATCGAGGACATCAGGATCGTTCACCAGCTGCTGCAGGCCATGGAATATTGGCGGACCCGCAGGCTCGAGGTGGACCTCGTCATCCTCAATGAACGGTCCTCCTCCTACCTTCAGGACCTGCAATCCGCGCTCGAGCACACCTTGCGCACGCGCCAGGCGTGGCCTCCCGCGTCGGCGGAGGGCGCAGCAGGACAGGTGTTTCTGCTGCGCGCCGACCTCTTGCCGCCCGAAACATGCGCCTTGCTGGAGTCGGTCGCGCGCGTTCGACTTACGGGCGACGGCGGCGGGCTCGCCGAGCAGCTCAACCGTATCAAGGAGCCTGTTGGTGCCCCGCGCGCGGCACGCAAGCTGGTTGTCAGCAGACCGCAGCCCGCGGCTGCCGGTCGCGAGTTCGAATTTTTCAATGGAATCGGCGGATTTGCGGAAGGCGGAAGAGAATATGTCGTGACCCTCGGCCCCGGCCAGTCGACTCCGGCGCCCTGGATCAACGTCATTGCCAACCCTGGCTTCGGATTTCAGATATCGGCTGAAGGCTGCGGTTTCAGCTGGTCGGTCAACAGCCGGGAGCATCAGCTGACCCCCTGGTCGAACGACCCGGTTACCGACCGGCCGGGCGAAGCCATTTACCTGCGCGACGAAGAGAGCGGCGAGCTGTGGTGCCCCACGGCGCAACCCATCCGCGACGATCTGGGCGTCTATGTCGCCCGGCACGGCTGGGGCTACAGTCGGTTCGAACATGAAGCCCACGGCATACGGTCGGAGCTGCTGACCTACGTTCCCGTGGCGGACCCGATCAGGATCGCGCGCCTTAAGCTGCGCAACGCGACCGATCGGATGCGGCGCCTGTCGGTCACGAGCTACGTGGAATGGGTGCTCGGCACGTCGCGCGGCGCATCGGCACAATTTGTTGCGACGGAGATCGACCCGGTCCTTGGGGCGATGTTCGCCCGCAACCCATGGAATTCGGCGTTCGCCGGGCGCGTGGCGTTTCTTGACCTTGGCGGCCGGCAGACGGGCTGGACCGCGGACCGCCGCGAGTTCATCGGTCGCAACGGATGCCTGTCCGATCCGGCCGGCCTGGCCGGAACGGCGCCCCTTTCCGGCGCGGTTGGAGCGGGGCTCGATCCGTGCGGCGCGATGGGCACGACCGTCGAGCTGCTGCCGGGCGCGGAGACCGAGATCGTGATTCTGTTCGGCGATGCCGCCGGGCCCGAACAGGCCGCCCAGCTCATCGCCCGTTATCGCGATGCGGATCTGGACGCGGTGCTGGCCGAAGTCCGCGAGCAGTGGGACGAGCTGCTCGGCACCGTGCGGGTCAAGACCCCGGACCGTTCGGTCGACATCATGCTCAACGGCTGGCTGCTCTATCAGACGATCGCCTGCCGGCTCTGGGCGCGCTCAGCCTTCTATCAGGCGAGCGGGGCCTATGGTTTTCGCGATCAGCTCCAGGACGGCATGGCGCTCACCGCCATCCGTCCTTCCCTGACCCGCGAGCATCTGGTCGCCGCCGCCGGCCGCCAGTTCGCCGAGGGCGACGTCCAGCATTGGTGGCTGCCGCATTCGGGCCAGGGCGTGCGCACGCGCATCTCCGACGACAGGCTCTGGCTGGCCTTTTGCGTCGCTCATTATCTCGAGGCGACGGGCGATGACTCGATTCTCGACGAGGCCGTGCCCTTCCTCGAAGGTCCGGCGCTGAACGAAGACCAGGAAACCAGCTTCTTCGCCCCCACCATCTCGGACAGAAAGGCGAGCATCTATGAACATTGCGCCCTTGGCCTCGATGCGAGCCTGGCGCGCGGTGTCCATGGCCTTCCACTGATCGGCGGCGGCGACTGGAACGACGGCATGAACAGGGTTGGGGAGGGGGGCAAGGGCGAGAGCGTCTGGCTGGCCTGGCTTTCGCACATGTCCCTGACGGCGTTTGCGGCCGTGGCGAAATCGCGAGGGGAAGCGGCGCGCGCGACGAAGTGGCGCGGACAAGCTTCCGCGCTGCAAAAGGCGCTCGAGCGCGAGGCCTGGGACGGCGGCTGGTATCGGCGGGCATGGTTCGATGACGGCACCCCGATCGGTTCGGCCGCGAGCGATGAATGCCGGATCGATTCGATCGCCCAGTCCTGGGCGGTCATGTCGGGTGTCGCCAATCCCGAGCGCGCGAGCCGGGCCATGGACGCGGTCGAGCGCGAGCTGATCCGCGGCGATGATGGCCTGGCATTGCTGTTCACCCCGCCGTTCGACCGAACGGACCACGATCCCGGCTACATCAAGGGCTATCCGCCCGGCATCCGCGAGAACGGCGGGCAATATACCCATGCAGCTGCGTGGTCCGTCATTGCCCTGACCAGGCTGGGGAAAGGCGCGAAGGCCGCAAGCCTGTTCTGGATGCTCAATCCGATCAACCACGCCCGAAGCCGCTCGGACCTGCGCCGGTACAAGGTTGAGCCCTACGTCGTCGCCGCCGACGTCTATGCGGCGAAGGACCACGTCGGCCGTGGCGGCTGGACCTGGTATACGGGTTCTGCGGCCTGGCTGTACCGCGCTGGACTCGAAGGGATATTGGGCTTGCGCCTGACCGGATCGGTGCTCCACCTCGATCCCTGCGTTCCGGAGAGCTGGCCCGACTTCCAGATCTCGCTTCGCCGAGGTTCGACACGATTCGACATCCGCGTCGACAATCCCGACGCCGTATCGAAGGGGATCGCATCCGCGCGGATCGACGGAACCGAGATCACCGAGCGGCCGCTCCGGCTGGATCTGCCCGACGATGGCAAGGGTCATGAAATCCTGATCGTGATGGGCTGAGCGATGCATTGCCGGGATGGCGCGACAAGCACGGCGCGCTCATTCCTGGGCAATTCGCGGGCGAACGAAACTGGCGATGGCTTCGGCAACTCCGCCCTCATTGTTGGTCGAGACGGTGGCGGTCGCCGCCGTTCGCACGCAGTCGGGCGCCTGGCCCATCGCCACCGACAGGCCGGCGCGGGCCAACATCGGAAGATCGTTCGTCATGTCGCCGAGCGCCGCGACCTGCGCCAGATCGACCCCGAACGCCTGCGCCAGAGCGGCAATTCCGTCGCCCTTGTTGGCGCGGCGATGCGTGATATCGAGATAATAAGCCTGGGAGCGAGAGATCGTCGCGCGCGCGCCGATCATCTCTCTTGCCCGCTCTTCCAACCGCGTAAGCAGCTCATGATCGTCGCTGACCCCGACAATCTTGTCGATGCGCCCGTCGAGACCGGCGAAATCGATCCGGATCACCGGGTCGATCGCGGCGGCGCGCCGCTCGCGCCCGAGATGGGCATTGTCGAGGCCGGTGACGAACCACGCGCCGTCGGCGTAGACCCAACGCGCAACGCCCGGCACGTCCAGCAAGTGCAGCATCGCCGACGCGTCGGGCGCCGCGAGCCGGTGGGCGGAGCGGATGATGCCGTCGGGATCGAACAGCGTTCCGCCATTGAATGCGGCCAGAGGGCCGGTCAGGCGCAAGGCCGCGGCGAGCCCCAGCATTCCGCTCGGCGGGCGCGAGCTGATGAGGGTGGTCGCCACTCCGGCCGCCGCAAGCGCGAGGATCGCGTCGCGATTGGCGTCGGGCAGGCTCTTGTCATCGCGCACAAGCGTCCCGTCCACGTCCGACACCAAAAGGCGGATCGCTTCGGCATGGTGCGCGCCGCGGCTCATGGTTCGAGCGAATGCCAGGCACGGCCATCCCGGGCCATCAGCCTGTCGGCGGCTTCCGGTCCATCGCTTCCGGCTTCGTAGTGGTTGGGCCGGCCGCGGCTGCGGCCCCAGACATCGAGGATCGGCTGCACCGCGGCCCAGGCCGCTTCGATCGCGTCGGCGCGCTGGAACAGGGTCTGGTCGCCGATCATCATGTCGTAAAGCAGGGTCTCATAGCCGGTGAGCCTGGCCAGCCGGAAATGATCGGCATAGCGAAAGTCCATGCTGACGGGCGCGGTCTCCACGGCCGGCCCGGGCAATTTGGCGAGGAAATCGAAGCTGATCCCCTCGTCGGGCTGAATCCGGATCACGAGCCGGTTGGTCGGCGAAGCGGTCAGGCCGCCATGGCGGAACAGGGTGCAGGGAACGGGCCTGAATTGGAGCACGATCTCGGTATCACGCCGCGCCATCGCCTTGCCTGTCCTGAGGTAGAAGGGCACGCCCGACCAGCGCCAGGTATCGAGCCACAATTTCATCGCCACATAGGTTTCGGTGCGGCTCTTCGGGTCGACGTCGGGTTCATCCGAATAGGCCCTTCGTTGCTCGTTGCCGACGCGCCCTGCGCAGTAGCGGCCGCGCACCACGTTCTTGTCCACCTCATTGGGCGAGAGCTTGCGCACTGCTTCAACGACCTTGGTCTTTTCGGCACGGATGGCGCTCGGCGCGAAGCTGTTGGGCGGCTCCATCCCGACCATCTCGAGCAGCTGGAACAGATGGTTGGGTACCATGTCGCGAAGCGCACCGGTCGAATCATAGAAACGGCCCCGGCGGCCGACACCGACGGCTTCGGCGGCGGTGATCTGGACATGGTCGACATAGCGGCGGTTCCACACCGCTTCGATCATCGGATTGGCGAAGCGGGCGACCATGATGTTCCGAACCGTCTCCTTCCCGAGGTAATGATCGATCCGGTAGATCTGGGGCTCAGCCACCAGCTTCAGCAGACTCTGGTTGAGCGCCCGCGCCGAGGCGAGGTCATGACCGAAGGGCTTTTCGATCAGAAGCCGACGGAATGCGCCCCGGCCCTCGTCGAGTAGGCGATGAGTGGCAAGCTTCTCCGCGATCTTGGTGAACAGGGCCGGCGGGGTTGCAAGGTAGAAAGCGGCATTGCCCGGGTTCAGGCGATCGGCGAGCGTCCGATAAATCGCATCGTCACCGAAGTCTCCGCCCAGATAGGAAATTCGTCCCCGAAGTTTCTTCCAGTCAGGGTCGCCCGCCTCGACGAACTCGCCCAATGCGCGCCGAAGCGCTTCGTCATCGAGGTCCTGCTTGCCGAGTCCGAGAATGGCGAAGCCGTCGGCGATCAGCCCCTCGCGGCGCAGGTTGACCAGCGCCGGTATCAGCAGCCGCCGGGCAAGATCGCCGGTGATTCCGAAGATGACCAGGGTGGTCGCCGGGGCGGGGTTCACCTCCGCCGCGGTCATCGCGGAATCTCGACATGGCCCCCGAAGCCGAAGCGCATGGCGGACAGCAATTTGTCGCCGAACGTGGAGTCGACGCGGCTGCGATAGCGTGCATAGAGCGCCGCCGAGATCACATAAGCGGGCACCGCTTCTTCCATCGCCGCGTCGAGCGTCCAGCGGCCCTCGCCACTGTCGGCGACGCTGCCGCTGAAGCCTTCAAGATCATGGTCCTTCGCGAGCGCGGTGGCGGTGAGATCGAGCAGCCAGGAGGAAATGACGCTGCCGCGCCGCCAGACCTCGGCGACGTCGGGCAGGTCGATGGTGAAGCGCTCATCTTCGGGCAGCGTTTCTGACGCCTTGCCCTTGAGGATGTCGAAGCCCTCGGCATAGGCCTGCATCAGGCCATATTCGATGCCGTTATGGACCATCTTGACGAAATGGCCACTGCCCGGGGGCCCGGTATGGATATAGCCCCGTTCGGGGCGGTCATCCCGGTCATCCCGGCCTGGGGTGCGCGCAATCTCGCCGATGCCGGGTGCCAGTGCGTCGAAGATCGGGTCTAGCCGGCGCACGGTCTCCTCGCGTCCGCCGATCATCAGACAGAAACCGCGCTCGACGCCCCACACTCCGCCCGACGTGCCGACATCGACATAATCGATGCCGCGCTCGGCAAGCGACTTGGCGCGGCGGATATCATCCTTGTAGAAGCTGTTGCCGCCATCGATGATGATGGCGCCGGACTCGGCAAGGCGGGAGAGTTCGTCGACCGTCGTCTCGGTGGGATCGCCGGCGGGGAGCATCACCCAGAAAATGGCGTCACCCCCGAGCTGGTCGGCGAGATCGGCGAGCGAGGTCGCAGGCGTGGCGCCATCGGCGGCCAGGGAGGCAATCGCCGCCGCATCTCGGTCCCAGACGATGGTCTCATGTCCGGCGCGCATCAGACGGCGGGCGAGACTGCCGCCCATCCGGCCAAGGCCGATCATTCCGATGCGCATAGCAGGGCCTTTCGCTTCTCAAGTGAGGCCGCCGTCACGAGCCGGCCGATCGCCGCAAGTCCTTCATCCTCGTCTCCCTCGATGTGGATCCGCAGCCAGGCCCGGCCACGCTCCGCGAGCACGTCGAGATCGCCGATCGCCTGCGCCAACTGAACGGTCCCGAAGCCCGCCCGGCGGCCGGGAATGGCAAGGTCGGGCTCGGCCGTTCGAGTGATCGCGAGGAACGCGCCGCCCGCCGGCCCGCCTTTATAGGCCTGGCCGGTCGAATGGAGGAAGCGCGGGCCGAACCCGGCCACCGTCGCGACCCGCCGGGCATCGCGCACGGCGGTACGCATCCTGGTGAGCGCCGCCTCGTGCGCCGAGTTGCGCTCGACATAGGCGAGGATACCGAAATAACCTCCGGGTTTCAGCCGCTCGAACAAAGCTTCGAGTAGGGCCGCCGGGTCGGAGGCTCCGTCAGCCGCGAAGAAGCTCAGTTGCCCGTCGCGAAGGACCGGCTCGCGGGGACCGAGCCCGCCCGTCCGCTCATAGGCGTCCACCAGGAGGCGGGTCTTGACCTTGGCGGCCTCGACATCGGGCTGGTCGAAGGGGTCGATGCCGATGATCGCTCCAGCGACTGCAGTCGCGATCTCCCAGCGGAAGAATTCCTGCCCAATCCGGTTGGGTTCGCCCAGCATGATCCGAACCACGGGCTGGCCCGCAGCTTCCAGCGCCGCAAGCCGCGCCTCGAGCGCTCCATCTTCATCGTCCTTGAGCTTCAGATGGACGAACAGCCGGTCGTCGCCATAAGCCGCCGGCTCTCCGGCGGGCTCGAGGTCGACGGGGACCACGCCCTTGCCCTGCTTGCCGGTCGATTCCGCGAGCAATTGCTCGAGCCAGGCGCCGATCGGCCGCAACTTTTCGCTCGCAAGGATCGTCAGCTTGTTGCGCCCGGCAAGGGCGGCTTCGCCGATGATCGCGCCGAGCTCGAAGCCGGGATTGGCCGCCGGCGGAACATCGAGGCCGCAGGAAATGACCATCGGACGGGCCGCGCCGAGGATGGCAGACATGTCGATGCCGATGGCGGCCGCGGGCACCATTCCGAACGGGGAAAGCACCGAATAACGCCCGCCGATCGCCGGATTGCCGGCAAAGACATGGGCGAACCCGTCCGCCTTCGCGATCGTCTCCAGCTCGGAGCCGGGATCAGTGATCGCGATGAAATGCCTGCCCGCTTCGTCCGCGCCGACCTTTTGCTGGACAAGGTCGAAGAAATAAGCGCGCAGCAGCTCCGGCTCCATCGTCGAACCGGATTTGCTGGAGACGATGAACAAGGTGCGCGCGGGATCGATCGCGGCGGTGACCGTACGGATCTGGCCGGGATCGCTGCTGTCAAGCACGTGCAGCACCGGATGGCCGGGGGCGCTGCCCAGCATTTTGCCGATCACCTCGGCCCCGAGACTTGATCCGCCCATGCCGAGCAGGACGACATGTCCATATTGCTTCGCATCGGCGGCGAAGGTGCGGAGCGCTTCCGCGTCGACCCCCTCACTCCGGCCTGCGTCCAGCCAGCCTAGCCAGCGATCCTCGTCGCGGCCCGTCCACAATGTCGCATCGCCTGCCCAGAGCCGCCTCGACCAGCGCTCGGTGAGGGCCTGTTCGAGCCTCTCCTGGACGGCGCGGGACATGGACTCGGGCAGACGCGCTTCGAGGCCGTTGATCCGGTCGCTGAGGACCCCGGAGCGCGTCCTGGCGACTTCGCCGAGCAAAGCGTCAGCGGCATCCGAGAATTTGTCGACGCCTTCGACGACCAGGGCTGCCGTCACGGCCGCAAGATCGAGGCCCAGGCGATCCGCTTCGGACAGGACCCGGCGTTCGCCTTCGATATCCGCGGTCAGCGACGGCGCGGCCACGCCATGGTCGAGAAACGCCTCGATCGTCTTTGGCGGCATGGTGTTGATCGTGTCGGGCCCGATCAGGGTCTCGACGTAAAGCACGTCGCTATAGGCCGGGTCCTTGGTTCCAGTTGATGCCCAGAGCAGGCGCTGCGGCCGCGCGCCTTTGGCCGCGAGCGTCCGCCAGCGATCGCTCGCGGTGAGGTCGAGATAATATTGATAGGCGAGCTTGGCGTTGGCGATCGCCACCTTTCCGCGCAGCGCGGAAAGCCGTTCGGATTCGGAATCGCCAGCCTTCACCCGCGCGTCGATCGCTGCATCGATCCGGGTATCGATCCGGCTGACGAAGAAGCTCGCCACCGAGGAGATGCGCGAGACATCCTCGCCCTTGTCGACCCGCTCCTCGAGACCGGCGAGAAAAGCCTCCGCGACCGCTTTATACATGTCGATTCCGAAGAGCAGGGTGATGTTGACGTTGATTCCGCCGACGGTCAGGTCGCGCACGGCCGGAACGCCTTCGGCGGTGCCGGGCACCTTGACCATCAGATTGGGCCGGTCGATCGCGGCCCAGAGGCGGCGCGCCTCGTCGATCGTCCCCTGGGTCGAGCCGGCCAGGAACGGCGAGACCTCGATGCTTGCAAAGCCGTCCGCGCCGTTCAGCCGGTCGTAGACGGGCCGCAAGGCGTCGGCCGCGGCCTGGATGTCGGTGATCGCCAGCTGCTCATAGATCCGGGTGACGCTTGATTCGCCGTGCCGAACCAGTGCCGCAATCTGCTCGTCATAGGCATGGCCGTGGCCGATCGCCTTTTCGAAGATGGACGGATTGGATGTAACCCCGGTCAGTCCATCGTCCTCGATCAGGCGCGCAAACCCGCCCTCGGCGAGGAAGCTCCGGTCGAGGAAGTCCAGCCACACGGCTTGTCCATAGGCCTCGAGCGCGTGCAATCGATTTGGCATCATGTCCTCTCTGTGGCCATTACGCGTCGCGCCACCTTGATCACGTGATCAACGGTGAAGCCGAACTTCTCCTTGAGCCTCGCAAACGGAGCGGACGCGCCGAATGTGCTCATCGTCACCGTCGCTCCGTCGGGCCCGACATAGCGGTCCCAGCCGACCGAACACGCCTGCTCCACCGCGACTCGGGCGCGGACAGACGGTGGCAGCACGGCGTCGCGATAGCTCTTCGGCTGCTGTTCGAACAAAGACCAGCACGGCATCGACACGACACGCGAATGGACGCCCTCGGCGGCGAGCTGTTCGTGCGCACCGAGCGCAAGCGAAACCTCGCTGCCGGTGGCAAGCAGGAGCAGCTCGGGATCGCCGCCGGCCGCGTCGGCAAGCACGTAGGCGCCCTTGGCCAGCTGATCGGCCAGGGCGTAGCGGCTGCGGTCGATCGTCGGCAGCTTCTGGCGCGAGAGGATGATGCAGCTCGGCATCCTGGTCCGAGTGGTCGCCACGCGCCAGGCTTCGGCCGTCTCGTTGGCGTCGGCCGGCCGGATTACGTTGAGGCCTGGGATGGCGCGGAGCGCCGCCAGATGCTCGACCGGCTGGTGCGTCGGCCCGTCCTCGCCGACCCCGATCGAATCGTGGCTGAACACGAAGATGGTCGGCAGCTTCATGATCGCCGCGAGCCGGATCGGCGGGCGCATATAGTCGCTGAACACGAGGAAGGTCGCGGTGAACGGCCTCAGGCAGGAAAGAGCCATGCCGTTGGCGATCGCGCCCATCGCATGCTCGCGAACGCCGAAGTGCATGTTTCGGCCGCCTTCGCTGTCCGCCTCGAGATCGCCCGCGCCCTCGAAGGTCAGCCTGGTCTTGGTTGATGGCGCAAGATCCGCCGCCCCGCCGACCAGAGCGGGCATCTTGTGCGCGATCGCGTTCAGTACCTTGCCGCCCGCATCGCGGGACGCCATTCCGGTGGCGTCGGCCGCAAACTCCGGAATGTCGCGGGTCCACCCTTCGGGCAACCTGCCTTGAAGCAAATGATCGAGCTGCCGGGCGAATTCGGGATGCTCGGTGTGATAGCGATTGAGGATCTCGTCCCACGCCTCGCGAAGCGGCCTCGACCGATCGGCGATGCTGGCTCGGAAATGATCCGTGACTCCGGGCGGTACGAGGAACTGCGAATCTTCCGGCCAGCCATAAGCGCGCTTCGTCTGCCGGATCGCTTCCGCACCCATCGGATCGCTGTGCGCCTTGGACGTGCCGGCTACCGGCGAACCCCAGCCGATGACGCTGTCGACAACGATGAGGGTCGGCGCCTCCGCGGTTTGCCGGAATGTCTCGAGGGCTCCCGCGACGGCGTCGAGGTCGTTCGCATCCGCGACGTGGAGGACCTTCCAGCCATAGCCGCGAAACCGTTCGGCGACGTTTTCGCTGAACGCGAGCGGCGTTCCGCCCTCGATCGTGACGTGATTATTGTCGTAGATCCAGCAGAGGTTCGAAAGCTTGAGGTGCCCGGCGAGCGACGCCGCCTCGCTCGCCACGCCTTCCATCATGTCTCCGTCACTGCATAGCGCGTAGACGTCGTGGTCGAAGAGGATGGCGTCGTCCCGATTGAAACGCGCGGCGAGCCAGCGTTCGGCGAGCGCCATCCCGACCGAATTTCCGCAGCCCTGGCCGAGCGGACCGGTGGTCGCTTCGACGCCTGTGGTGAGGCGATATTCGGGATGGCCGGGAGTCTTTGAATCGAGCTGCCGAAACTGCTTGATATCGTCGAGACTGACCGCCGGCTGGCCGGTAGGCCTTCCGTCGCCGTCGATCTCACGCACGCCGGAAAGATGCAGCAGCGCATAAAGCAGCAGGGATGCGTGGCCGACCGACAGCACGAAGCGATCGCGATTGGGCCAGTCGGGGCGGTCCGGGTCGTAGCGCAGGAACCGGCTCCATAAGACATAGCCGACGGGCGCCATTCCCATCGGCGTTCCGGGATGGCCCGACTGCGCCTTCTCGACCGCGTCCATCGTGAGTGTCCGGATCGTGTTGATGGTGATCTCGTCGATGGAAGGAGACGCGCGCCTCGCCGTATCGGCGGCCATATTGGTTCTCTGGTCGGGCAGGACGGGTTGCGCCAGGTCGTCTGGGCTTGCGGGACCGTTCATGACGCGCCGCGCGTCAGTTGGATCACCCCGTCGCTTCCACCGACATAAACGGCGTCGATCTCGTCGAGGAACAGACCGTGCCCCAGCATTCCGGGAATCGCCGACAAAGCGGAGGCCAGTGCCAGCGGATCGTCGATCGCGCCGAACTCGCAGTCGAGGATGATATTGTCCTGGTCGGTCCGGTAACAGGCATCGCCCGCCATTTTCCGGCGGACCGTCGCCCCCAAACGCTCGATACGATCAGAAACGAAACCGGCCGCGAACGACAGCACCTCGACTGGAAGTGGACCTCGACCAAGTTGGGTCACCTGCTTGCTGGCGTCGACGATCACGATCATCCGCTCGGCCGCCGCGGCGACGATTTTCTCGCGCAGCATGGCGCCGCCCTTGCCCTTGATCGCCCGCAATTGCGGATCGAGCTCGTCGGCGCCGTCGATGGCGATATCGAGCCTCGCGAACGTGTCGAAGGGAAGGACCGGAAGGCCGGCCGCTTCCGCGACGCGGGCGGTTGCGAGCGACGTCGCAACGGTCGTCACCTTCAGGCCTTCCGCGACTCGTTCCCCCAGCGCGGCGATCGCGAAATTCGCCGTCGATCCGGTGCCAAGGCCGACGAGCATCCCGTCCTCGATCTCGGCGACAGCCGCCGCAGCCGCAACCCGCTTGCGGGCGGCGATGTCGTTCTCGTGCGCTGTGCGAATTGCCACGTCGGCTGCTCCAGTCTGCGCGGTTGACCGGCCCGGATCACCTGCATTGGCGCCGGTCGGGTGGGCCGCGATCCTGTGGGCGAGAAATGCGACCGAGTCCTCGCGATTGGATCGAATACGATCCAGAACGTTCAACACCGGGTTTTCGCTGCGGCGCTCCGATGGGCCGCTTCGTTCTGGTGATAGGCTAGTCGGTTGTACGGTGGGGCTTGCGCCATATCCGTTTGATGCTGCGGGCCTCGCGAGGTTCCCGCCAAATGATCAGGACGCGCCGCGCGGCCTCACAGGCATTCCAGCCCTGGCAATCTGCGCGGGCGCGAGGTCCAACACCAACCGGCCCCGCCGGTGGGTGTGGCGTGGCAAGTAACTGAGTTAAGTGTTTGAGAAAAAATGGTGGACGCACTAGGGCTCGAACCTAGGACCCGCTGATTAAGAGTCAGCTGCTCTACCAACTGAGCTATGCGTCCCCAAGAAACCTGGGATGCCGTGAGGCGGATGCTCCGGCGGACCTTCGCGCCTCAAGGAGCGGCGGCGCCGGTAGCATGCGCGCAAATGGGGCGCAACCACGGCTTGTTCAAGCGATGGTCGAGACCGTTCGCTGCTGGCGCTCGAGCGCCATCAGCAGCCCCAGGCACAGCATGACCGTCATCACCGCCGAGCCGCCGAAGCTGACAAGGGGCAGGGGCACGCCGACGACCGGCGCCAGGCCCATCACCATCATCAGGTTGATCGAGACGTAGAAGAAGATGGTCGCCGACAAGCCCGCCGCCGCCAGCTGTGCGAAACGCGTCTTCGCACTGGCGCTGACCTTCATCCCCCAGCGGATCACCATGGCGAAGGCGAGGATCAGCAGCACGCCGCCGACCAGCCCCCATTCCTCGGCCATGGTCGCGAAGACGAAATCGGTATGACCTTCGGGCAGATAGTCGAGGTGGCTCTGGCTGCCGTTGAGGAAGCCCTTGCCCCAGATTCCGCCCGAGCCGATCGCGATTTTCGACTGGCTGATATGATAGCCAGCGCCGAGCGGGTCGCTCTCCGGATTGAGGAAGGTATCGATCCGCTTGCGCTGGTAGCCGTGGAGCATCTCGTAGGCGATCGGCGCGGCGATCCCCACCGCGGCGGCCGGCCCCGCGAAAACCCACCACGGCAAGCCGGCGAGGAACATCACCGTCACCCCGCACAGGACCACCATGATGCAGGTGCCGAGGTCGGGCTGGACGAGGATCAGGAACGCCGGAACGCCGAGCAGCAGCAGCGCCGGCCAGATCGCGCGCCACTTGCGGATCTCGCCGGCTGGCACAAGCTCGTAGAAGCGCGCCAGCGTGAGCACGATCGCCGGCTTCATGAACTCGGACGGCTGGAGGCGGATCGGGCCGAGGTCGAGCCAGCGCTTGGCGCCCTTGCTGACGAACCCGAGCGCCTCGACGCCGATCAGCATGACCAAAGTAACGCCGTAGAGCGGAAAGGTCAGCGCCTTGATGGTCGATTCGCTGACCCACGACATGGCCACGGCGATCCCGAGGAAGGCCATGAAGACGATGGCCTGCTTGAGCGCCCAGGGCTGGATTGAGCCGCCCGCGGCCGAATAGAGCACAAGCAGGCCGAAGCCCGCAATTGCGGCGACGAGGAAGATCAAGCGCCACGGCAGCCGCGCGAGCGGCCGCGGGATGATCGCCGAGGTGATCACGCGCTGGTAGCCGGCAAGGCCGACTTGAAGGCGGCGAGCTGGCGAGCGTTGCGCTCGGCAAGCGTTCCGCCCCATTGTTCCTCAAGCGGCGCGAGGATCTCCAGGGCCTTTTGCCGGTCGAAAAGATAGGTCATGGAATCGCGGACGATCGGCGCTGCGGCCGACGCTCCGAAGCCGCCATGTTCGATGATGCAGCCGATGGCGTAGCGCGGCTTGTCCGCGGGCGCGAAGGCGATGAACAACGCATGGTCACGCAAGGCCCAATTGCTTTGGTGACCGCGCTCGCCGAGCCGGAATACCTGGGCGGTCCCGGTCTTACCGGCCATCCGGATGCCGTCGAGGGGGAGCTTTGAGCCGACCGCCGTGCCGCGCTCATTCACCACAGCGGACATGGCGTCGCGGACGAACGCGAGATGCGCTGGATCAACATCGAGGTTGGGAGCTGGCTTGCGAGGGGCGCCCATGAGAAGCCGGGGTTGGAGCAGCTTTCCGGCTGCCAGCCGCGCCGGCATCACCGCCAGCTGCATCGGGTTGATGAGCACATAGCCCTGGCCGATGGACGTGTTCGCCGAATCGTAGCCCTGCCATTGCCGATGATACTTTCGCTCCAGCCAATTGGGACTTGGCATGGTTCCGTACCGCTGGATGGGTAGCGGCAGGTCGAATTGCTCCCCGTAGCCCAGGTAATTGACCATTTCGGTCGTCTGCCCGGGATCCGTCATGAGGCCGGTCGCCCAGAAATAGGTGTTGCAGCTGCGTTCGACGGCCGAACGCATATCCATCGATCCATGGACGGCGTCGCAGCGAAAATAGCGGTTGCCGATCTGGTAGCCGCCGTTGCAGAAGACGCGTCGCTTGGGGTCGACCCCCTGCTTCAGGAATGCAAGCGCCATCGCCGGCTTGATCGTCGAGCCGGACGGGTAAAGCCCCTGCGCGACCTTATTCAGGAGGGGGATGTGGTCGTCCTCCGACAGCATCTTCCACTCGGTGCGCCCGATGCCCTCGCTAAAGCTGTTCGGGTCGAATGCCGGCATCGACACGAACGCGAGCATGTCGCCAGATGCGACGTCCATGGCGACGAGAGCGCCCGACTGATCGCCCATCCGGCGTGCCGCATATTGTTGCAGCCCCTGGTCGATCGTCAGCTGGACCGTATTGCCGCTGCGGTCCGGCTTCGGATCGAGCTCCTTCACCAGCCTGCCGCGCGCTGTGACCTCCACGCGCTGCCCGCCTGGCGTGCCGCGAAGATAGGGTTCGAGCGTCTTTTCTAGACCCTGCTTGCCGATCTTGAAGCCCGGAATGATCAGCAGTGGGTTCCTTTTCTCGGCCTCATATTCCTTAGCATTGGCGGTGCCGACGTAGCCCAGAAGATGGCCGACCTCGCGGCCATCGGGATAGTGGGTGGAGAAGCCCCGTGTAGCCTGCACTCCGGGCAGGTCGGGAAGACGGACTGTGACCGTCGCATATTTTTCTTTTTTTTCAATTGCCACGGCGACCACCG
>Ga0111539_10004163_pt1 | contig 18965 bp, 18 predicted proteins | sample RhiMethybrSRZTD1_FD_79667 | JGI IMG/M metagenome (GOLD analysis project Ga0111539, IMG submission 79667) | Populus rhizosphere microbial communities from Tennessee, USA - Rhizosphere MetaG P. TD hybrid SRZTD1 (version 2) (version 2) | ecosystem: Host-associated > Plants > Roots > Rhizosphere >... | reverse complement strand
GTGGTCCGATGGTCCGTCGGCTGCGGAGATTGCACGTCCACGCGCGGCGCACGTGTGTACGCCGCGCGTGTCGGTCCTTGTCGTTAGGCGTCGCGGTGGCGGAACAGCAGGGTCGCGCCGGCGAGGGTGACGATCGCGTACCCGACGAACACCGTGAGTCCGGTCCACGGCCCGAGGCTCGCGTCCGGGGTCAGGGTCATCACTGCGGAGCCGGCCGGGTCGGGCATCAGTGGCACGACCGTGTCGGCCGTGCTGTCCGGCAGAAGCAGTGCGAACAGCTGCGGCAGCGTCAGCACGCCGACGACCACGGCGATCGCGCCGGCGGTACTGCGCAACAGGAATCCGAACCCGAGGCCGAGCAACGCCACCACGGTCAGGTAGAGCGCGGCCCCGACGAGGCTGCGCAGCACGCCCGGCGTGGTCCAGGAGACGGCGAAGTCCGATCCGGCGAGCACCTGTTGGACGGCGAAGAATGTGCCGAACATGGACACGACGGCTACCGGGAACACGACCGTCGCTACGGCGATCGCCTTTGCCAGCACCAGGTGCGCCCGCTTCGGCACCGCCGCCAGTGTGGTACGGATCGTGCCGGCGCCGGAGTACTCGGTGGTGGCGGCGAGGACGCCGACCGCGGCGACGATGTAGGCGGTGAAGGTGATGCCGGTGAGCGCTCTGCCGAGCGGATCGGCACCCAGATCGGCGCCCAGATCGGCGGCCTCGGGCTGGCCGGCGGCCAGCACGATGCCGATGGCGGCGCCGGCACCGCTGACGACGATGGACAGCACCGCCGCGGCGAGGGCATACATGACGGGCCGGATGCTGCGCAGCTTCACCAGTTCGGATGCGACGATGCGGGGCAGCGTGACCCGTCCGTCCACTGTGGACCTAGCTCCGGCGTGGGGGCGGATGGCTTCGATCGTGGTCATGCGGCTGCCCTCCCAGGTGTCATGGTGTACTCGACCTCGCCGCGGGTGAGCGCGTAGTACGCGTCCTCCAGCGACGGGTGCATCGGAGTCAGTTCGAGAATCAGGACGTTGTTGGCCATCGCGGTGCGAGCGATGTCCTCGACGCTGCCACCGCTAGCGAGCAGCGTGCCGTCCGGGCCGTCATCCACCGTCCAGGCGGTCAGCAGTTCGCGCAGCCGGCCCGGTTCCGTCGTGCGCACCCGGACCTGCGTGGTGGCCGAGGTCATCCGTTCCATCGGCACGTCCGCGATCAGCCGGCCCCGGCCGATGACGACCAGGTGGTCGGCGGTCATCGCCACCTCACTCATCAGGTGCGAGGACACGAACACGGTGCGGCCCTCGGCGGCCAGTCCGCGCAGCAGGCCACGGATCCAGCGGATGCCGTCCGGATCCAGGCCGTTGACCGGCTCGTCGAGCATCACGACGGCCGGATCGCCGATCAGCGCCGCGGCGATGCCGAGCCGCTGGCCCATGCCCAACGAGAAGCCCTTGGTGCGCTTGCCGGCGACGCCCTCCAGACCGACCATGTCGAGCACCTCCCGCACCCGTCGACGGCCGTAGCCGCCGGTCATGGCGACGGACAGCAGGTGCTGGTAGGCCGTGCGGCCGGGGTGGAAGGCACGGGCGTCGAGCAGCGCGCCGACCTCGTGCAGCGGTGCGCTGTGTCGGTCATAGCGGCGCCCCGCGACGAGGATCTCGCCGGTGGTGGGCCGGTCCAGGCCGAGCACCATGCGCATCGTGGTGGACTTCCCGGCCCCGTTGGGGCCGAGGAACCCCGTGACGACGCCCGGCTTGACAGTGACGGTCAGGTGGTCGACGGCGGTGGTGCGGCCATAGATCTTGGTGACGTCGCGGATCTCGATCATTGCGGTTCTCCCGGATGAGGTGGGTGGGTCGGACGGGCGATCAGGAACCCTCAGGCGCCGATCGGGGCCGGATGGCGGGTCGGGACGGTGGCGGTGGAAGCGGTGCGCGGCAGCCGCACGGCGAGCGCCGCGGTGGCGACGGCCAGCGCGAACCCGGTCCACGGCTGGGCCGGCTGGAACGCGAATCCGGTGACGGCGAACATCGGCAGCAGCACCGCGTAGGCGACGCCGTACACGCGCAGCGCCGGTGACGTGCGGGCGATGGCGATGCCGAACACGATCGCCGCGATCGACAGCGCCGCCGTCGCGGTCAGCGCGGTGGCGAAGAAGGCCGGGCCGTAGGCGGTGTCGGCGTTGATGTCGTCCATGCCCGGGACGCCGGCCAGGTGCGCGCGGCCGATGCCCGGCTGGACGAACGCCGCGCTACCGAACGATGCGGCCATGTAGACGTTGCTCACGACGGTCAGCACCAGGCCGACGATCGCCGTGCCCGTCGCACGACCCCGAACGAGGAACACGGTGGCGGCTACCGCGCCCAGGATCGCCAGGGCGGCGCCGCCGATGCTGCCGCCGATGTGGCTGAGGAGGAACACGTCGGTGGTGATGTAGCGGGCGTAGGCGTCGAAGTCCGACACCGGCGGCTGATGGGTCAGGGTGCCGAGGGCCAGCAGGACCGCGTAGGCGGGAAGAAGCCACAAACCGAGCCGGGCGGCCCGCTCGACACGTGTGGACATACGCTCAGACATGGACTTTCTCCGATCCGATCCGAGCGGCCGTGTGTCGCTCGTGGCAGCACCGTCGCGGTCGCCGCTGTCGAACCGCTGACCGTCCGCTGTCCGGCCCGCGCTGCCCCGATCAGGTCTCGACAGCGGACCGCGCGGGCGCCGCGAGCAGGGCGGCCCGCCGCCGGTCGCCCAGGTGCGGGCGACAGCCTGCTCAGCGCCGGGTGCTCCTGTGCCGGCGGCGGCGGCCGCCAGCACACCGGCCGGGTCGACGCGCAGCCGGTCTAGGTATGCGGCATCGGTGTGCGCGAACAACCGCTCATCGGATCATCGGTGCCGGCCGCGGCGCAATCACCCGATCTGCGGCCTGGATCAGGGCGCGTGCGGTGCCGCAGCACAGGTCCAGCCAGGCGACGGTCGGGCCGTCGCGGTGCGCGGTGGTGAGTACCGCGAGCGGGTCGAACCCCCGTTTCACGCGTGTAGCTGTTGACCCCGGTCAGCTGACGCTCGCGGTTCATCGCGCAGTTGGCCGCACCTGGATGCCCGGCAGGATGGCCCGCCCGCCCTGTCGGCGGCACCGTATCTCCGCCTTGGCCAGCGGCGCGGGAGACGCCGGGCCGTGACCGAGATGGCGCGAATTACGGAGTACACGGCCATGCACCGTACCTACCGTCAGCCGCATGACCTATCGACGCGCCCTGCTGACCCTGCTGCTGCCGTTCGTCCTCGTCCTTGGTGGGTGCGGCATGTTCAACTCCGATGATGCGGCGAACGCGGCCGTCGATGCGTTCCTCGGCAAGCTCTCGGCCGCCGACTACGCCGGGGCCGCCGCCCTGGTCTGCGCCCCCAGCCGTTCGCGTACCACCGCCGACTCGCTGAAGGCAGAGTTCGACCGGTACCCGCGACCGTGGACCTTCGCGATCGACGCCTCGTCATACGGCGGCGATAGCGGCACCGCCAACGTGACCATCACCCCCGACGGTGCAGCGGCACAGCAGTACAGCGTCGGGCTGATCGACGAAAACGGCTGGGAGGTCTGCGACATCACCCCCGGATGGCTGTAGCCCCGAATCCCCGTCCCTGCAAGGTTGCGCCGTAACCCGCGGCGGCCATAGTCATCCATCGTCAGGCAGCTCAGCGGATAGGCGTAGGGCAGCCGCGCAGGAGCAGTTCACCAAGCGCGACGGCGTCGCCCGCGTCAACGGAGTCCGGCGGTGGTCCGGCGGCCCGATACCACCGGCGGCGTCATACCGTTGTCGAGCGGCCGTCCAGGCACAGCAGGAACGTGCTGACAGAGGACCGGGATCGGACCCAGTGAACTGGCCGCCGCGCGACGTACCAGCGGCGCATTGTGGCCGGGGAGTCCTGGGCTCTGCCCCGGCCGCCACATCGACGCGGAGTCTGGGTCGCGGGCGTTGCGCTCCTCGTGGTCGTCATCGCGGCCACGTTCCGGGTGAACCGTACCGGCCGTGGACGCGGCTCACTCCGCGCGCTGTAAGCCGATCGCCGAACGCCCCGATCGCGGCGGCTCACCATAGGCGAGCGCCGAGCACCCTACGGCTACCAAATGAGCACGCACCGGTGCGGCTGGTCGGCACGGCCGCCCGGACGCCGGCGCTGGAAGGCTTTCCTGGGCACCGGATCGCGCCGTCCCAGAGGCGGCCGGCTTGGCCGGTTCCGCGGCGCGACCTGGGCGGACGTCCGTCGGGCGGCTGGCACGAAAGAGTGATCAACCGTCCGCCCGACGCCCCTACCGTCACTACATGGATTACGAACTCGACCGCAACGGTGACACCTACGTCGACTACGCGAATGACGACACCAACAACGACGGTGCATACGACGTCCACGCCGAGGACAACAACTTCGACCGGCACTGGGACCTCTACGAGCGCGACCGGAACCACGACGGCCGGGTCGACGAGTCCTGGCGGGACCTGAACCAAGACGGCACCTACGACCTCTACAGCCGCGACGACCACTACGACGGCACGCCCAACGTGTACGGCTATGACATGAACGGCGACGGCAAGTTCGACCTGTACAAGGTCGACTCCGACAACGACGGCCGGTTCGACACCACGTACCGCGACCTCAACCACGATGGCCGGTTCGAGCTCGTAGAGCAGGACCGTAACGGCGACGGCAAGGCCGACCGCTACCTGTACCAGACCGACGAGGACCAGGCCTGGGACCTCGCCCGCGAGGACAACGACTTCGACGGCACCTTCGAGTCCACGGTCCGCTACTAGCTCGTGACTGCAGACCTCAACACGTTCTTGACGGCACCAATGACCGACCGTTCCCCGGCAGCACCAGCCCGGCCTCCACGGTGCGCGCCCGTCCTGGCCGGACCGATCGCGGTGTGGCCATGCGGCCATGGGCCCAGTGAGACCGGCGGCACAGGATCAACTTCCTGGTAGGTGCTGGTGCAACTGCTCGACGACGCGGTCGAACGTGTCGCCGTTGAGCACCGGCCCGATGTTCTTTGTCATGCCCCACGTCGACCATCCGGTTCGACGTTGGATCGGTGTTTCGATGCGCCGACCGCCGTAGAAGCCGGTGCGCATCATCCGCCACACCGCAGTCAGCCAGACACCGAGAAACCCGTAAATACCAAGCGTGCCCGCCACCGGGTTGACCTCCCAGTGGCCGCCGGTGACCAGCCCGGCCGTGACGACGGTCGTGAAGCCGCAGCCGACGGCGAACATCGCCGCCAGCATGATCTCGCGCAGCGTCCACGGGGTGATCCGTTCCCAGCCCCACACATCGGCCATGATCGCACTCGTCGGCCAGTCGGACGTTCCACCCGACCGGCGTTGCATACCAACCGACAGCGCCACCGCAGCCCTCGGCGCGTCGCCACCATCGCCGCCACCGCGTGCCGTGTGACGGTTCGGTCGAAGACCCACGAACAGCTGACAGACGGGCCCGGAGACAGCCACGCGGTGGTGGGGTCACGCAGAGGGTCGCGGATCCGGGGAAGGCGAGGTGGTGGGGCAGACTGTCGTCGACGGGGCGGCGGACGTAGGCGTGTCCGGGTACGGGTGCTCGCTCGCCCAGGCGAGGTACCCCTGCTCCATGACCGGCAGGGTCGGGAACATCATGTCCGCGCCGATGAGCTCGACGAGGTTCGCTCGTTCGAGTGCGCTCCGTACGTCGTTCTTCACGCGTGCGAGCCCGAGCCGGACGCCCTGCTTCGCGAGATCGGAGTGCAGGTCCCGTAGCCCGTCCGCCGCTGTGATGTCGATCTCCACGTTCGCCTCGACATTGAGCACGAACCACCGCACGGGGTGCTTCGGGTCCGCCGCGTTCTCCTGCTCGACGGCAAGCAGCGCGCGCCGTCGCAGGTCGCCGACGTTGGCGAAGAACAACGGCGCATCGTAGCGGTAGACGATGAGACCGGGCAGGGTCTGCGCGTCGGGGTAGTCGTCGACGTCGTGCATCCCGGCGAGTCCGGGTACCCGCCCGAGTACGCCCTCGTGCGGCCGTGCGAGTCTGTGGATCATCTCGAGAATGCTCAACGCAATGGCGATCCCGACCCCGGCCAGGATCCCGAACGTGAGGGTTCCGACCAGCGCGGCAAGGGCAAGGATCAGCTCCATCCGCCGGAAACGCGCGAGCCGAACGAGCTCGGCCAGTGAGACGAGCTTGCTCGCCGCGTAGAGCACCACGGCGCCGAGCGCCGCGGCCGGCAGCTGCGAGAGCAGAGGCCCGGCAGCGAACAGGACGACGATGACGACGACGGCGGCCACGAGCGAGTACAGCTGCGTGCGCGCACCGGCGGCGAGCGCGAGCGCCGTCCGGGACCCGGATGACGACACCGGGAAGCCGCCGACGAGGCCCGAGGCCACGTGCACGCCGGCGAGCGCGACGAGCTCCTGGTCAGGGTCGACCCGCCGGGACATCCCTCCGCGCTCGTCTGGCGGCGCGGGGAAGCCGCGTTCGATGAGGCTGTTGTCGCTGTACGCGACGAGCGCGACCCCCAGACCGGCCACCGCGAGCCTCTTGAAGTCCTCGATCGTCACTGCGGGGAAGGCCACGCCGGGCAGGCCCGTCGGCACGTGGCCGACGACGGCGACCCCGCGGTCGGCGAGCTGGGCGACGGCGCACACGATTGTGGCCGACGCCACCGCGATGAGAGGGCCGGGCCAGCGCGGTCGAAGGCGGCCGACGGCCAGCAGCAGCCCGAGCGTTCCCGCGCCGACGGCCAGTGTGAGCAGGTCCGTATCCGAGACGACGCGGATGAACGAGGTGACCTGTTCGACGACGCCCTCGCCGCTCACCGTCGTGCCGGTCAGTCGCCCGAGCTGCCCGACGACCATGAGGACAGCGCCCCCGGCGAGATATCCGACGAGCAGCGGTGTCGAGAGCAGATCCGATGCGACGCCCAGCCGCACCATCCGGGCGACGAGGCACCACCCGGCGACGACCAACGCGAGCGCGGAGGTCAGGGCGACGGCGCGGGCCGGGTCGCCGCCGGCCAGGGGCGCGACCGTGGCCCCCGCCATGAGGGCGACCGTGGACTCCGGGCCCACCGAGAGCACCCGAGACCCGCCGAGCGCGGCGTAGGCGGTGAGCGCGGCCAACGCCGTCCATAGCCCGACCACCGGCGGGACGCCGACAATCGACGCGTAGGCCATGACCTGCGGCACAAGGTACGCGGCCACGGCGATCCCGGCGAAGGCGTCGGCCCGTAGCCACGGCCGGTGGTAGTCCCGCAGCGCGCCGATGCCTGGGGCGTAGGTGTTCAGGCGGTTCGCAAGCGAAGGGCCCTTGTTCACGGCGAGGTTGTAGCCGACGGCAGGTCGCGGCGCCAGCTGCGCGGGCGGGGCTGGCGCGCCGCCCTCGTGCGTCGTCCGCGCCTGACTGCCGTTCTTGGGCTGGCGCTTCCCTCCGGTCTTCCCGGCCGGCTTCTTCCCCGCCGGCTTCTTCCCCACCGCCAGCCTCCTTCGAGCCCCTCGCCCCCGGGCATCGTGCCCCGTTCACGCCACGCTTGCCTGTGACGGTACGTCGCTGGCATGCCCGTACGGGAGAGGCGATGGATACTAGCCGACTGGAAGGGTCTGCGCTGGTCTGGTCAGTGCCGGCACAGCGGCCGTCGCCGTTCGCGGATGCCCCAGGTCCGGCCGGCGAAGGGGGGATCATGCCGGCAACAGAGATCGGACGATTGGGCACCGAGCCCGGCCGCACACCCGCGTACGTCACGTTGTGTGACGAGCGACCGGCGGCAGATCAGCACGTCGGCCGCCCGGATGTTTCGGCGGGCCGCCCTGGTCGAGGGTGATGATGTCAACGAGATGATCCTCGCCGGCCGTCGTGCCCCGTTGCGGTCGGGCCGCAGCAGGGCACGACGGGTTCACTTGGCGAAGAAGACGAGCCGGTTGCCGTCGGGGTCGAGCAGGAGGAACTCCCGGCGTCCCGAGCGGTCCTTGCGCGGTTCGGTGGACGGGGTGAGTCCGTGGGCGAGGACCCCGCCGTAGAAGTCGTCGATGTCGTCGACCTTCAGGTAGAGCGCCGGTCCGGTGCCGGGCGGAATGATGGCGCCGTCCGGGTCGATGGTGAGGGTCACCCAGAACCAGTTGACGTAGATGGTGAGTTGGCGGTCGTCGCGCTTGCCCAGCCGGAAGCCGAGCGTCTGGTAGAACTCGGCGGCCTTGTCGAGCTCGCGGACCGGGTAGACGACGCCGGAGATGCTGCTGATCTTCATGTGCCACTCCAGTTGTGTGATTCGCTGGTCGAGTTCAGCGTTCGTCGACCAGGTGGCCGTTTCGTGCGGTGGCGTCCCTGGTCAATGCCATGGTCGGTGCGACCTCCGGGAACGTGTCGATGGCGGCGAACGCAGCGGCCATCTGTGCGGCGGTCTCCCAGTGCCAGATGTCGCAGTACGTGCCGTCCTCCAGTCTCAGCAGCAGCGCCCGGGTCAGGCCGGGCTGCGTCTCGCGGACGGTGCCGATCAGGGACGCGCGGCGGGCGAGGAACTCTTCGACATCGGCCGGCTCGACGGCGTAGGTGTGTGCTCGAACGACTGGCATGAGAATCCCGCTTTCGACGTTTCCTCCTGTTGACAGCAACCAGGGTGGCGGAAGCGGTTGATAGGTTCGCGATGTGTCGACGATGGGAGGCGATACATGGGCGTGCGGATCTCGTTGCTGGGCCCGGTCCAGGTGACCGCGGACGGGAAGACACTCGCCGGCATCGCGCCCAGGCATCGCGCGGTGCTCGCCTACCTGCTGCTCAACGCCGCTCGGGTGATCAGTACGGAGAAGCTGATCGACGCCGTATGGGGTATCGACGCACCCGACACGGCGCGGTCCCAGATCCATGCCGCCGTCACCGCGCTGCGACGGGCGTTCCGCAACGCCGAAGCGAAGGGCATCGTCGAGACCCGGCCCGGTGGTTACGTCGCGCTGCCCGAGCCCGGCCAGCTCGACCTGCACGAGTTCACCCGCCTGGTGGCGGAGGGCCGATTCCGCGAAGCGTTGGCGTTGTGGCACGGCGACGCCCTGGCCGGTGTCCATGCGTACTACGCCCCTACCGCGCGTGCGCTCCTCGAAGACCGGCGGCTCGCCGCGGTCGAGTGCCTCATGCAGGCGGAACTGGACGCCGGTCACCACGACCGCGTGCTCGCCGAGCTCACCGGACACGTGGCGGCCCAACCACTGCGGGAACGGCTCGTCGGGCAGCTCGTCGTGGCCCTGCACCGCTGCGGACGCCAGGGCGACGCGCTCGCCGCCGCGCGGTCCTATCGCACGGCATTGGCCGAGGAGCAGGGCCTGGATCCCGGTCAGGCGTTCGTCGAACTCGAGCGCACGGTACTCACCGGCGCCCCGTCCCCTACAACCGCGGGCCCGGCCGCCGGTGACCCGGTCAGGTCGAACTTCCTCCCGTACGACCTTCCGGACTTCGCAGGTCGTCGGACCGAGCTGGAGCTACTGCTCACCGGTCACCCCAACATGATCGTGACCATCGACGGCATGGCCGGCATCGGTAAGACGACGCTGGCGGTGCACGTCGCGCACCGCCTGGCCGACCGGTTCCCGGACGGTCAGTTGTTCGTCGACCTGCGGGCGAACACCGCCGGCCAGGAGCCGCTGCCGGCTTCGGCGGTGCTAGAAACACTGCTGCGGCGGCTCGGCGTGACGGACGTCCCGGCAGGGGAGGCGGAGCGCAGCGCCCGGTGGCGCGCCGAGTTGGCGCACCGCCGCGCGGTCGTCGTCCTCGACAACGCGGCCGACGGTGAGCACGTGCGCCCGCTGCTGCCCGGCAGCGGCTCCCGCAGCCTGCTGCTGATCACCAGCCGGCGGCGCCTGGTCGACCTCGACGGCGCCCAGACGCTGTCCGTCGACGTGCTGCCCCCCGACGACGCCTTCTCGCTCTTTCACAGCGTCGTCGGCGAGCGAGCCGCCGCCGAGCCCGCAGCCGTCCGTGACGTCCTGCAGCGGTGTGGGTACCTGCCGCTCGCGATCCGAATCTGCGCCGCCCGGCTGCAGCACCGGCCCCGATGGGCGGTGTCGGATCTGGCCCGCCGCCTGCACCAGGAGCAACGACGGCTCGTCGAACTCGCGACGTCGCAGCGCAGCGTCTCGGCGGCGTTCGCCGTCTCCTATCAGCAGTTGACGGCCGCGGAACAGCGCATGTTCCGACTCCTCGGCCTCGCCCCTGGCCGCGACATCGAGCCGCACGCCGCCGCAGCGCTTGCCGGCGTCTCGACGCTGGAGGCGGAGGACCTGCTGGAAGGCCTCCTGGACGCGCACATGGTCCTGCAGTACGAGCCGTACCGCTACGTCCTGCACGATCTCCTGCGTGAACACGCGCGGTCCATGGCCGACGACGACGAGGCGCTCATGCGCCTGCTGGTGCACTACCTTCACCGGTCCCGCGCAGCGATCAACACGTTGTTTCCGAACAGCGTCCACGAACCAGATCTGCCCGCACCTGATCCGCCGACGTCGCCGATCACCGACCCGGCCGAGGCCGTCCGTTGGCTCGACGCCGAGCGTGCCAACATCATCTCAACCGTGACGCACGGACCGAAGATCTGTGTGGGTCTTCTGGCCAGCGCCCTGCGCCCGTATCTCGACCGGCAGGCGCACCACGACGACGCCGTGGTCCTCCACACCACGGCGTTGCGCCGTAGTCGCGCACTCGGCGACCGTGCGGTAGAGGGTCGCGCGCTGGCCGACCTCGCCTGGACCTACTGGCGACGCGGCGACTACCAGCAGGCGGAGGAGATCGCGCACGAGGCGCTCGCGACATCCGAGGACGCCCGTGCCCGAGCACTCGCCCTCAACGCGCTGGGCAACGTCGCCTGGCGCCGTCGCGACAGCGCGACCGCCGAGCGCCACCTGAAGCAGGCACTCGACCTAACCCGGATCTCCGGCGACCGGTCGCGGGAGGGCTTCGTCCTCGGCGACCTCGGGATGATCCTCGACCGGCTCGACCGCCACGACGAGGCGTACCGCCATCTCGACCTGGCACTGGCCCTGCACCGTAAGGAGAGCAACCCGCTCGGTGAGGCCCGGGTCCTCAACCAGCTCGGATCGGTGCTAAGGCATCAGGGCAGGGCCGACGAAGCGATCAGCCGCCATCGCCGGGCAGCCGCCCTGTACCGGGCACTGGGCAACAGCAGCGACGAGTCGTCGGCCATCAACGGGCTCGGCGAAGCGGCACTGGTGCTCGGCGACCCGGCCGGCGCGATCGAGCACCATACCGCGGCCCTCGCCATCGCTGAGAACGTCGGCAACCGACCGGAGCGGGCGCGGGCCCACCACGGCCTCGCCCGGGCCCACCTAAGCCAGGGGCAGCAGGACCTGGCCCGCGAACACGCCGACTCGGCCCTGCGGCTCTACTCCGAACTCCGTGTGCCCGACACCGACGACGTACGGGCACTCCTCGACATCAGCGGTCTGCCGAGTCGACGGCACGTCATCTGATCAGGAGCGGCGCCCACCGTTCGGCGCGGAACCATCGCGGTGACACTCCGCCGAGTGCTGGTGGAGTTGACCATGGCGGAGCAGCGGTATCGGGCCGTGCTCGAGGTTGAGGCCGGGGCCGCCCACCTTCCGTGCATTTGTGCTTGACGTTTGATGATCGACCGAGAACGATTTTTTTCAGCACTTGCAACGAGTCGGTGCGACCAAGCTTGATGGAGCAGGTTGCTCCTCCAGCTCCGCGTCAGACGAGCGTCGCCCACCACGTATCGATCCATGCTCGGAGGTGTGCCGTGCGTGCTGTCAGCCTCGTGCGAATCGACAAGAGAACCGAGAACAAGTCCGCAGGCCCGAAAGCGAAGGAGGGAGGCATGAAACGAGCCTCCAGGTGGGCACTGCTCACCGTGGGACTCGTCGGCCTGCTCACGACATTGAACGTCGCACCTAGCGCGGCCACGCCGGCGTCAGGGCTGACGAACATCCCGTTGGCGCGTGGCACCAACACGTCGCATGGGACCATCCCGCTGCAGTTCGGAACCGACGTGGTCATGGTGCAAATCACGGTCAACCCAGGCGGCTCCTCTGGCTGGCATTCCCACCCGGGTGGCGCGATCATCATCGTCAAGGAGGGAACCCTCACCGTTTACACTTCGGTCGGCCGCCGCTGCCGGACCACCACGTACACCGCGGGTCAGGCGTTCATCGAGCGACCTGGCGAAGTGGATAACGTCCTCAACGCAGGCCAGGTTCCGTATGTCCTTTACGTCACCTTCCCACGTGTGCCTCCTGGCGCCTCCCCGAGGACTGACGAGCCGAACCCGGGCACGTGCCCGGGCATATGACGACCTGATAAGGAGCGGCGTCCGCGCATGTGGGGCGCACCTCACCGATCAGCGCAGCGCTTCGCCGCCGCGGGGTCAGACCGGCTCGCCGCTGAGTGCTCGCGCCGTCCGTCGGCCGTGTGCGAAGCCGACGACGGTGCCGCCGATCGGAATGGCCGTGGTCGCGATCGCCGCGACGACATCGGCGTGATCCGGGAATGGGACGACAACGAGGACGCTGAGCAGCCCGCAGCCCAGGAGCAGGTAGCCGAGCCACCGGAGCTCGACACGGCTGAGGAACCACGCGTGGGCCAGGTCGGTCGCGGCGATCCCCACGAGTGCCGCCAGCAACGCCGCCGCCGCGTCGATGGACACCCGCGGCAGGTCCCCGGCAAGCAGGACCACGCCGGGAAGGGCCAGGATCGCGACCATGACCGCCGTCGCCACGACCGCCTGCCAGCGCCGGAAACGGTTGCCCGGCACCGCCCGGGCGGGCGTCCGCCGCCGGCGTCGTTCGCGGTCCAGTCCCACCGCGTGACCGAGGGAGGTGCCGGCGACGCCGATGAAGGCCGCGCAGACGCCTGCCACCGCCGCGTCGATCTCGGTATCTGCCGTCCAGATCATCAGGACCACGGCCACGATGACGGCCACGATGATCGCGGCGTACGCCGTCCATTGCGTGTCCGACGCGATTGTCTGGGTGGACACCCGTCGTTTCTCGCCCGGTCCGGGCTGATCGAGTAGCTTTCCCGTCGAGTCCATCACGCGCCTCCCGTGAGATCAGGCGGCAGCAGGCACGACTTCAAGAGTCTCAGCACCGCCGGTGCGGGGCAAGGCAGCCTCTCTGGTCTGTGGCGCTGACTTGTCTGTGGCGCTGAGGTGTCTGTTGGGCTGGTTGTCGTTGATCTCCATCCGCGAACGTGCTCGGCACGACATGGCGAGCTCCATCCGGGCAACATGATGCGGGGCTGTTGGCGGTGGGCCGGTGGGCCGGCCGGCTACAGGCCGGCACCGGCACGTGGCCGCGGTCGCATCGAGTCGGTTGGCATTAATCGACGGACATCGACGTGAAAGCGGCAACGCGATAGGCTGACTCGGCCGGGACGACGGCGACCCGTGGGGGTGGGTTTGGTGGCACGACGGTCGGAGCTTCCCCGTGTGTCCGGTGGGCATCCGTTGCTGGGGCACGCGATCGACTTCCTGCGAGACCCGGTCGCGGTGGTCGACCGGGGTCATCGGGAGTGCGGCGAGGTGTTCGCCCTCAAGCTCGGCACCCGGACCGCCGTGGTACTGCTCGGCCCGGACAGTAGCCGGTTCTTCTTCGCCGAAACCGACGGGCTGCTGTCCATCAGAACCGGCATGCCGTTCTTTCCGCGGATGTTCGATCCGGACTTCTATCTGTTCGCCGACGCGGACGAGTACCGCCGCCAGCGCGACATCGTCCTGCCCCGGTTCCAAGGCCGCCAGATGGAGCAGTACGTCGAGATCATGGACCGTCAGGTCGGTGACCTGGCCCGCGACCTCGAAGGGTCCGGAGAATTCGATCTCGTCGATACGCTCGGGCCACTCGTGATGCGTATCGCCGCCGACGCCTTCCTGGGCACCGCGTTCGCCCAGCGGCTGGGCGGCGGATTCTTTGCCGAGTTCCGGCGCTTCTCCGCCGGCATGGATCCGGTGGCGCCGCCGTGGCTTCCGCTTCCCCACCTGATCCGCAGCCGCCGCGCCCGCGACCGGCTACGCATCCTGCTCGGCGGGCTGTTGGACGAGCGCCGCCGGGCGCCGCTGGATCCGCCCGACTTCCTCCAGCTGCTCACGCAGGCGCGCTTCCCGGACGGCACCGCGGTGCCGGAACTGGTCCGGATCAACCTGGTTCTCATGCTCACCTGGGCCGGACACGAGACCACGACCGGGCACCTGGCGTGGGCGCTGATCGATCTGCTCCGCCACCCCGACGAGCTTCGCCGGCTCCGCGACGAACAGCGCAGCGTGCTGGGCGGCGACGATCAGCTGACCATGGCGAAGATCCACCAGATGAAGCACCTGGACCGTGCCCTGCACGAGACCGAGCGGCTGCACCCGGTCGCGTTCATGCTGTCCCGCACCGCGACGCAGAACCTCGAGTATCAGGGCCACCACATCCCACGCGGCACCATGGTGATCATCTCACCGGCGGTGACGCATCGCCTCCCCCGCGCCTTCCCCGACCCCGACCGGTACCGGCCGGACCGGTTCGTCGAGGACCCACGCGCGATGCGGGATCTGATCGGCTTCGGCGGCGGCAGTCACCGCTGCCTGGGCGTCCACTTCGCCTATCTGGAAATGGCAGTGGTCCTGACCCGAATGCTGCAATGGTTCGACTTCGACCTGCAGGTCCACGATCCCCAGCCGGTGGCCGGGGCAAAAACCAAATGGCCGGCCAGCCCGTGCATCGTTCGATACCGGCGACGCGTACCGCAGCCAGCAGGCGAGTTGACGTGACAATGGGCGGGTGAGCATCAAGGAGAGATTGCTGGCGGGTCTGGCTGGGCAGCTTCGCCACCCGCATGGGGTTGCGGGCCGGGTCATGGGATCGATGCTCAATCGTGCCAACCGCGCAGCCGTCGCCGCCGCCGTCGAGGCGATCGCGCCGACGCCGGGTCAAGTCATGGCCGACATCGGCTTCGGTGGTGGCCTGGGCCTGGCGCTGTTGCTCGACCGCGTCGGCACGACCGGGCGGGTCCACGGCGTCGACATCTCTCGTCCCATGCTGGACCAGGTCCGACGTCGGCACCGGCACGCCGTCGCCAACAGGCGGCTCGTGCTGCATGAAGCGTCGATGACGGACCTGCCGCTCGCCGAGGCATCCATTGATGCCGCCATGACGGTCAACACCATCTACTTCGTGCCGGACGACGCCTTCGCCGAGTTGGCCCGGATCCTTTCACCGACCGGTCGACTGGTCCTCGGCCTCGGCGATCCCGACGCCATGAGACGCGATCCGGTGACGGCCCGTGCGTTTCGACTACGCTCCCTGGCCGAGGTGCAGACCGCCCTTACCGTCGCCGGGCTGGCCCTGGCCGACCACCGCCGGGTCGGCGATGGCCCCGACGCCTTCCACCTCCTCGTTGCCCTGCCCGCCGCCAACCCTCCCGTACGCCCATCCAGTTGAGGCTCCCGACAGCGGAGCGAACCGGCACAACACGAGAGCGCGTGCACAGCGGCAGTTGAGCACGTCTTGATCGACTGACCGGTCGAGCTGAGAATTGGTTACGGCCGGCTGTGGCCGCGGACTGGCGGGGACTGGCGGGGACTGGCGGTGTGTCATCGAGCTTCGATGATCTGTACCCGTCTGACCTGGCATCGCGCGGTCGGCGGCAGTTGAGTCTGCTACGGCCGAGCAGTTCAGCAACCTCGTGCCTGACCCTGGCCGTGAGGTACCCAAACCGTGTTCATGGTTGATCCAGTTGGCTGATGTCCCCGTAGGTATCTGTTCCGGCAGAGGTTGGCCTCCAACGCGTGTGCCACTGCGGCCTTCGGATGGATCGCCGAACGATTGGCGCTGCCGATGGATCAACGCCCGCTGCGGGCGGCGAACCTTCAGGTGGCCGGCTGGGCCTGAGACGGAACCGTTTCGGCGGCTGGTCCGTCACAGCCACATGATGCGACGTCAGGCGTTGGCGATAGCGACGGCCGCCGGATCCCTGCTGTCGATGGCGGCCTGCGGCCAGGGCACTACGGGGTCCGGCTCCGACCCGGCACCGGCCAGCTACGCCGCCAACGAGGTGGCCGTCCGGGTGGAAAACAACGGCAGTACCGTCGGCGGCCCCACACCGTGGCCGCTAATCGTCAGCGTCTACGGCGATGGCCGCGTTATTTCCCAGCGCATGTATCGCGAGACGTTCCCGATGCCGGCGCTGCCCGACATGCAGGTTCGACAAATCTCCACCGCAGACGTGCAGCGGCTCGTCCAGCGGGCGCTCGACGCCGGCGTAGCCGCATCACCCGACGTGGGAACCTACGGCCGCAGCGACTCAGCCACGACCCGGTTCGTGGTGTCCACCCAGGACGGCCCAAAGCGGTTGGACGTGTACGACCTGGAGTACCAGCCGCGCAAGGACCGCGAACAGCTGACCACGAACCAGCGTGCCGCGCGGGGCCTGCTACGGGAGTTGTACGCCGCGCTGAACGATCTGCCCACCACGCTCGGGCCGGACGCGGTCGGCGCACCCACCAGCTACACACCCGACGCGATCGTGGCCGTCGTCTCGCCGTGGGAGCCACCGCACGCGAACACCGGGCCCAACCTCGAGATCGCCTGGCCCGGCCCGGCGCTGCCAGGCCGACCGTTGGCCAACCGGCCCACCGTCAGCTGTGTCCTGGTCACCGGTGCGGCAACCGCAGACGTGATGGCTGCAGGCAGAACGGCGACCTCGAACACTCCGTGGACATCAGGCGGCGGACGCTGGACGGTACGCCTGCGGCCGATCCTGCCCGACGAGAAGCCGTGCCCACCCGAGCCGGACGGGCGGACCTGCGGCTCCTGCCCGGAGTGAGAGCAGCGACTCCACAACCGACTGCAAGCACCAGCAAGATCACGTGTGCTGTCATCGGAAGCGCATACGTGCCCACCGCGGAACGGCCCGGTAGTAGCAGCCGTCAGTGAGTGCTGGACCCGTCTCGGGGTGGTGCACGCCGGTGTGGTTAGCCGTCGGCCAGTGTGATGACGGTGTCGAGCAGCACGTTTGCGCCGTCCTCGACGTCGTGCCAGTCGGTGTGCTCCTCGGGGCAGTGGCTGCGCCCGCCGGCGCTGGGTACGAAGATCATGCCAGTCGGCGCCAGGGCTGCCAGGGCGGCGAAGCCCAAGGCCACACCAGAATTCTCCGACGCTGGTCAATTAGCTCAACAATCCGTGCACCGGGAAGCCCGTCGAAGCGCAAGACGCATACCGCAGTGACACCCACGGACCACCAGCTGTTCGACTACCCCAGGTAGCCACAAAGCACGAGCGGCTCGCCGCAGATGTGCGCGTTCAGTCAAGCTCGGCGGGGGGCGCGCGACGATCCGCACGGGCTCGTTGCACCATCCTCCGCGCCCCCGCGTACGGGTCGTTACGCTGCGGCGCATGAGGCTCTTCCCGACCGGCGAGATCGTTGATCGGCGGGAGGTGCTGCACGGCCTGCCGTGGTTGGTGACCCCAACCCGCGTGGTTCACGATGACGGTGATCTGCTCGCCGTCTACCTCGCCGAAGAGACACCGCTGATCTTCCCGGAGCATCCGTTCGGTCCTCATCCGTGGAGCGGGCGTGAGCGGTGGCAGGTCACGAGCGTGCTACAGCTGCAGCGACCGGGGGATGCGCATGCCGTCTGGGGCTTCTACGAGCGGGACGTCTTCACGGGCTGGTACGTCAACTTTCAGGCGCCGATGCGCCGCTGGACGGCCGGGTTCGACACCGTCGATCACGGTGTCGACATCTGGATCCCCGGTGGGGGCCGGGTATGGCAGTGGAAGGACCGTGCGGATGTCGCCGAACTGGTGCGCATCGGCCGGCTGGCGGTGACCGAGGCCGACGCCGTGTGGGCCGAGACCCGGAAGGTGGCTCAGGCGTTGGATCGGGGCGAGTGGTGGTGGAGCCGCTGGAACGGCTGGACACCCGATCGGAGCTGGCCGGTACCCACGGCCGACGCCTCCCTCGCCAGACTCGAGATCGCAGCAGGCGGCCGTCAGTAGGTCCGATCGTCAGCCACAAGCCGACCTCACCGCACGCGCCCTATTCAGGGCAAAACCCGTCGTCAGTCGCTGTTGGTGGCCAGCCAGCCGGCGGATCAGCGAGGTCAGCATCGACGAGACCTACGTTGGGGGCCACGCGATGTATGGCGGTGACGGTCATGGCATTTCGATGGTGACGGCTGCCTGGACCCCGACCGGGAGATGCTGCGACTCGGCGGCGCCGGCGTCATCACACCCGGTCAGACCGCTCGGGCCCGGAACAGCTACGACGCTGGTTGCCAGCGTCTCGGCGTGGCCGCGCGGGATGATGGCTGGGCGCTGTGGCACACCTGGGACGACCTGGGCCGGCCGTGCACCATGGTCACCACCGCCCTGGACACCACGCGGGCCCTGCTGGACAACTGGTCGCACGGCTGGGACGTGCACCCTGTCAGGCCACGACGGACTCAAGTCGCTGCGGTGCTCGCCCGCTGGGTCGGACCGATCACGTTCTCGCCCAGCCACGCCGCCAACGCCGGCCTCGGTGGACGCTGAACCGGCCGGTACCCAGCACCCTCGACTGACACACGATTAGTCTCGGTACCTGGCCGACCCGGCACGGAGCCGACAAGAACGTGGCTCGGCGCCGCGCACATCTACCGCCGAGGGCGTACTTGGCCGATGGTGGAGCACCGCACGGCGCAGCGCGCTGCGTCGCCGGTCGAGGTCCCTAGCGCGGCTGAAACGATCTTTACGGTCACACCTCCGGTCAGCCGCCGCTCGTCCCCCACATCGGCCAACGCGTCGGCCAGATCGGCCGCGAACCCGTCATTCTGCAGCCGCTCAACGGTGCGGGGGGACATCGCCGAATAGAGGCTGCCGATCAGTTCCTCGACCGTGCGCTGCTCAACGTACTGCACGACCGTCTGGGAAACGTCGGTGAACCCGGCCCCCGCCAGCGCGCGCACCGCC
>Ga0111539_10004159_pt1 | contig 18973 bp, 16 predicted proteins | sample RhiMethybrSRZTD1_FD_79667 | JGI IMG/M metagenome (GOLD analysis project Ga0111539, IMG submission 79667) | Populus rhizosphere microbial communities from Tennessee, USA - Rhizosphere MetaG P. TD hybrid SRZTD1 (version 2) (version 2) | ecosystem: Host-associated > Plants > Roots > Rhizosphere >... | reverse complement strand
GCGAGCGCCGCCCCAGGTTCGAGCCCTTCCGAGGGGCAACCGCAGCTGCCGTCGTCCCGCCGACTTGATTCCGCGCATGTCCCGTTGTCGGCGTGGGCCGCGGAGGGTTGCGTGGTGAACGGGCTGGACGATCGCCGCGCGGTGAACGGTCGGACCGTGGTAACGGCGGCCGTCGTCTCGACTTGATTCCGCGGATGTTCTATTGGCGGCGCGGGGGGCCGATGGGTCAGGCCCGGCGGGGCCGGGGACGGCGCGGTCTTGAATCCGCGGATGTCGGGCCGCCGAAGATGTGACGAATCGTGAGAAGCGGCGCTAGGCGCGCGCCGTCAGCGCATCGGGCGCGACGATTTGCCGCGGGCGGCGCCGGGACGGGCGCGGGTGGGATCGCGCGGCGGCTTGGCGCTGCCCTCGAGCGCCGCGCGCAGGCCCTGGGCCAGCGCGGCGCCCTGGCCGGACGATTTGTCGGCGAGGATCAGGACGCTGTTCGACAGCGCGCCCCGCACGTCGGGATGGGTGGCGTTCCGGCACTCTTCCTCGAGCCAGGTCGCGCCGCGATCGCCGGCGCGCAGGCCTGCCGCCACGCCCGCCAGCGTCCGCGGCAACGCGAGCAGCAGCCGCCGGCGCGCATCCGATCGCTCCGCCGCCCGCGGCGCGCCGGCGACGGCGGCGATCCCGCGCGACAGATAGTCGAGCAGGGGCTCGGGATCGGCGAGCGCGGCCACCGCCTGGCGGTCGGCGAACACCTCGACGACGACGCCGGCGGCGCCGAAGCGGATCTCGCGGTCGTCGATCTCCAGCCAGTCGAGCGCCCGCGCCAGCAACGCGTCTCCGCCGCCCGGACGCGCCGCGAACGACGCCAGCGCGGCCAGCGTGCCCAGCCGGACGGGCATCCGCTCGTCTCCCGCCAGCATCGCCAGCGCGTCCCAGGCCGCGCCGACCTCGTGATCGGCCCGCAGCCGTCCGACCCAGCCGTGCGCGGCGGCGATCGGGAGGAACACGTCGGCCGTGTCGGGCGCGCCGTCGTTCGCGCCCAGCCGATCGAGGAGTCGCGTGGTGGTCCCGCTGGGCAGCGCGGAGATCTCCGCGCCGAACGCCGCCGCGAGCCGGAGGTTCGGCCGCGCGCCGTGCCCGTCGCCATGGCGCCGCAGCAGGTCTTCGAGCGGCCCCGGTTTGCCCGCGAGCGCCGACGCCAGCGCCGCGCGCAACGCCTCGCTGCGAAGGCCCTCGGTGGACGGCGGGCGCGCCATCAGCTCGCCGCCTCGATCAGCGCGTGGCGGGTGATCGCGCCCGAAACGGTCTCGTCACCGACGGTGACGTAGAGCAGGCCGTCGTTGCGCAGCAGCGTCCAGCGCGCGTTGCGGTCGGTGAGCGCACCCAGCCGATCCAGAAACGCCGGGTCGAGCGCGTAGACCTCGATCTGCTCGGCCTTGTGGATGGGACGGCTCTGGGCCTCGCGGATCAGCAGCCGTGGATCGTGCTGCGTGAACACCACCACGCGCGGCGAGGCCTTGCTGACCTTGTGCAGGCGCTCCGCGGACGGGGTCCCCAGCTCGACCCAGACGCGCAGGTTGCCCTGCAGATCCTTCACCCACAGGGGCGGCTCGTCGCTGGTGGACAGTCCCTTCGAGAACGCGATCCCCTCCTCGAACAGCAGCGCGTAGGCGATCACGCGCGTCAACAGATAAGGCATCGACTCGGAGGGGTGGCGCGCCACGCGCAGATCGAGCGCCTCGTACACGCCGCGCTCTACATCCGAGAGCTCGATCTGGAAGCGATAGACGGTCGCCGACAACGCCATCGGGGGCACCTTACTGCGAATCCGCGTCGGCGATCTCGACTACACGTCCGACATCGTGGTTCGGGTCGCCGATCAGTAGGAGAGGTTACCCCTACCGCGAATTGGCGCTTGCACCGAGCCGCACGTAGTCGGCGGTGACACCGCCCCAATCCATCCGCATCTGGCCGCTGTCGGTGAAGGTGACGGGGCCGCCCGCTCCTCCGCCGGTGGTCGGGTGCAGATTGAACTGGAAATGACCCGGGGTGATCTCCCCATCCGACCAGGTGCCATATCCATCGAAGCCTGTCGTGATCGGCTGAAGCGCTCCGGCGTCGTTCGGCACCAACGCGTTCCAGGTGTGATCCGGCGAGATCCGGAGCCCGACGCCGAACTGGGCGGGGAAGGCGTTTCCGTCGCAGCGCAGCCAATCACCCACGATCATCCTCTCCAGATCGGCCAGGGTCGTACCGGGCACCACGTGCCCGTCGGGTGCCGAGCAGGCTTCGGGGTCGGGTATCGGCACCGTCCCGCCGGAGGAACCGCCGCCACCGCTGCCGGAGGAACCGCCGCCACCGTTCAGGCGCTCGTAGTCGGCGGTGACACCGCCCCAGTCCATCCGCATCTGGCCGCTGTCGGTGAAGGTGACGGAGCCGCCCGCCCCGCCGCCCGCGAAGTGCAGGTTGAACTGGAAATGACCCGGGCTGAGCTCCCCACCCGACCAGGTGCCGTATCCATCGAAGCCTGACGTGAACGGATCCCGCGCCCCGGCGTCGTTCGTCACCAGCGCGCTCCAGGTGTGATCCGGCGAGATCCGGATCCCGACGCCGAGCTCGGCGGGGAAGGCGGTGCCGCTGCATCGCAGCCAATCACCCACGACCCGCGCCTCCAGTTCAGCGAGCGTCGTGGAGGGCACCACGTGCCCATCGGGTGCCGTGCAGGCTCCGGGGTCGGGTATCAATACCGTTCCGCCGGAGACGCCGCCACCACCACCCCCGGACGCGCCGCCGCCACCGCCGCCGCCGAGCGCGCCGCCCCCGACGCACCCGAGGAGTGCGGACAGGACGAACATGGAAGCGACGAGGGAACGCCACATACCGATGTTCACCAGAATCGCAGGGACAGATCGCCGGCCGGCATCACATCCGGTTCCACCGCGACCTCGAGGCTGAACGCGCCCGTGCGCGGAAAGGTCTGATCCAGGAACGCGCAGGTTCCGTTTGGCCCCGGGTCGGCCGGTACGCTGCTCGTGCCGAGCACGGTGGTGCCGTCGCTGTCCCGCAACGTGAACGAGAGCTTTCCGATCCGTCCGGACTGCGCACAGTCGTCCAGCTCGATGTGATGCACCGCGGTCGCGTCGTCGACGTGCAGGACGACCGGGATGATGCCGACTTTGCTCATGAACAGGCCGTTGAAACATCGCTCGTCGGCCGGGATCGGCATGGCGCGGGGCGAGAGGGTCAGATTTTTCGCGTATTGGCAACCGACGCTGCGGCGAAACGGATCGAACGTCGCGAACGAAACGAGCTTGCGCGCCGTGCCGCACGCCGTGTCTGACTCGATCGTGCGGATCATCGTCGTGCTGGCATCACCCTGAACGACTGACAGCGAGCATTCCATCGTGTCCGCCACGCAGCCTGGGACGGCATCGATGATCGTCATGCTGGAGAGCATGTCGACTTGCGCCGCCGACAGCTGATCGCGCGACGCCACGAAACGCATCGAACCCTCAAAGAAGTCGCCGCACCCGACCTCGATGCTCCTGCTGGTCTCGGTCCAGATCGGAACGGCGGGCTCGCCGCCACACGCGGCCACGAGGGCGCAGAAGGATCCGATCGCAATCACTCGCCTGGCCTTCATCTCGGTCCTCCGCGTTGGATATTCTCGCCCCTATCGCGCAGAGAGCAAGCCGCGAGCCAGTCCGACGGTGGCGGCCAACCCCGCGGACTGTCTCGGCATCGACGGATCGCGCGCCGATCGGCGACGCCCGACCCCTGATCGAGCTGTCGTGGTCGACGGCGGCGACAACGCGATCGCAGGGCCTTACTGCGAATCCGCCTTCGTTTCGGCCTCGGCGATCTCGCGCTCGATCCCCTCCCACTCCGCGATCAGCGCGTCGAGCTTCGGGCCCAGCGCCGCCAGCTCCTCGCCGAGGGCGTCGATGTCATCGTGGCTGGTCTGGGCATAGAACGACGGATCGGCGTAGCGGTCGTGGATGGCCTTCTTGCGCGCCTCCGCGGCCTCGATTGCGGCCATCACCTTGTCGCGCAGCTTGGGCAGCTGCGCGCTCCGGTTGCGGCGGCGCTTCTGCTCCTCCCAGGAGCCGGCAGACGACGGGGCGGAGGCGGCTTTTCCGCCGCCGTCATTCGCGGTGGCCGTCGCGGCGCGGGCGCTCTTCGCCTTCAGCACGACGGCGTCGCCGTCCAGGTGGTCGTCGCCGCAGCGGGACAGGTACTCGGCGTAGGTGCCGGGGAAGTCGTTCGGGCCCGTCGGCGTCAGCTCGATGATCCGGGTGGCCAGCTCGGAGACGAACCAGCGATCGTGCGACACGAAGATCAGCGTCCCCGTGTATTGCTTCAGCGCCTCGACGAGGGCGTGGATGGCCTCCAGGTCGAGGTGGTTGGTCGGCTCGTCGAGGACCAGCACGTTCGGCTTCGCGACGGCGAGCAGCGCGAAGATGAGGCGCGCGCACTCGCCGCCCGACAGCAGGCGGACCTCCTTGCTGGTCTCCTCACCCGAGAACAGCGCGCGCCCCAGCTGACCGCGCACGAAGGTCGGGCTCTCGCCCGGGCACGCTTCTTCGAGAATGGATAGCGGCGTCGCCTCGCCGTCGGTCAGCACCTCGCGGTGGTCCTGCGGGAAGTAGCCGGGGCGCGTCTCGTGGCCCCAGCGGACGCGGCCCGCGTCGGCGGCCAGGCGCTCGACGGCGATCTTCAGCAGCGTCGACTTGCCGAGGCCGTTGGGGCCGATGATGCCGACCCGCTCGCCGCGTCGGACCGTCAGCGACACGTTCGCCAGCACGTGGTTGTCGCCGTACGACTTGCTGACGCCGGCCAGCTCCAGCACCTCGCGGCCGCTCGGGCGCTCGGGGACGAAGCGCAGCGCCGGCGCGCGGCGCGAGCTCGCCGCCAGCTCCTCGACCTCGATCTTCTCGATCTGCTTGAGGCGGCTCTGGGCCTGGGTGGCCTTGGTGTTCTTGGCGCCGAACCGGTCGATGAAGGCGCGCTTGCGCGCGATCTCGTCCTCGGCGCGCGCGACGGCTGTCTCCTTGCGGGCGCGCGCCGCCGCCTTCTCGACCATCGCCTTCGAGTAGCCGCCGCTCCACAGCGTGATGGTGCCGTAGTCGACGTCCAGCGTGTGGCTGGTGACGTTGTCCAGGAAGCGCTGGTCGTGCGAGATGATCACCGCGCAGCCGGTGTAGTCGGCCAGGAACTTCTCGAGCCAGCGGATGGTCAGGATGTCGAGGTGGTTGGTCGGCTCGTCGAGCAGCAGGATGTCGACGCCGCCGACCAGGACCTGCGCCAGCAGCACCCGCAGCTTGAACCCGCCCGACAGCGTCCCCAGCGGCGCGTGGTGGACCGCGGTGGGAATCCCCAGCCCCTGCAGCACCTCCGCCGCGCGCCCCTCCAGCGTGTAGCCGTCGTGCGCGGCGATCTGGTCCTCCAGATCGGCCATCCGTCCGGCGTGGGAGTGGTCCCCGCCGTCGGCGATGCGCTTCTGTTCGGTGAGGGCGTTCCAGACCACCGCGTCGCCGCGCATCGCGAGGTCGAGGATGATCTCCCCGTCGTCGAGGAAGCGATCCTGCCGCAGGACGCCGACGCGCGCGCGCTTGACCAGCGCCACCGTTCCCTCGGACGCCTCCTCGTCGCCGGCGAGCAGCCGCATGAACGTGCTCTTGCCCGAGCCGTTGGCCCCCACCAGCCCGTAGCGGCTCCCGGCGTTGAGCTGCAGCGACACGCCGGAGAAGAGAACGCGGGCGCCATATTCCTTGCCGAGAGCGGTCGTGGCGATCATGCCGGCGCGGAGGCTAACAGGGCCGAGCCGCGATCGCTCGCGGTTCGAGTCGGCCGGCGGGGATTCGTCCCCCTGAGCTGGCTTGGCCCGGCGGACGGGGTCGTTCTGGGCGCCTTGACGGCGCTCGGATCACGCCGCCACTTTCAATGGTGGACACGTCGCTGCACGCGAGCACCGAGGCGCTCATCCATCTGGACGCGCTGTCCGGTGAAGAATGGGAGACGGCTCTTCAGGAGATCCTGAGGGTCGACAGCAACGTGCTCGGCGTCGAATGCGTGAGCTACTGGCGCTTGCGCCTGCCGTCCTCGATCGTCTGCGAGCTCGGCTATCGCCAGAGCATCAAGGGGTTCGACCGGGGATTGGAGCTCCGCGGCGGCGACGCCCCCGCCTACTTCGAGGAGATCCGCCGGACCCCGATCCTGGCGATCGAAGACGCGCGCCGGGACGAGCGGTCGCGGGACCTGGGAGCCTACCTGGCCTCGCGTCACATCGGCGCCCTGCTCGACACCGCCGTCCGCGTCGGCGGAGAGGTCATCGGCATCCTCTGCCACGAGCACGTCGGCGGGCCCCGGCACTGGAGCGAGCAGGAACAGCAGCTCGCCTTCTCGATCGGCCAGATCATCGCGGCCCGCGTCGCCGCGCGCGCCCACAGCCGCACCCAGGAACGAGAACGCAAGGCGGCGCTGCTCGCGGATGTGATGACCGACGTGGCGGAGGCGTTCGGCTCGTCCGCGGCCGCGCAGGTCGCGGTCGATCGCGCCGTCCCCACCCTGGGCGACTTCGCTGCTCTCGTGGCCGTCGAGGGCACCGAGGTGAGCAACCTGGCAGCCGCGCACATCCACCCGGAGGGCCTGGTCCGGCTCCAGACCCTGCTCCGGCGATACCCCCCGTCGCTGAGGGGCCCCGGCTTCGCGTCCCACTCGCTGCGCGAACAGGAGTCGCTGCTGATCCCGGAGGTGGACGACGAGGCGGCCCGCTACTACGGCATCGTGGGCGACCATCTGAAGCACGTCACCGCGCTCGGCGTTCGCAGCGCGATGGCGGCGCCGTTTTGCGTCCGCGGGGTGGTGTGCGGAACGATGGTGTTCGGCAGCTCGTTCCTGCGCTACGACCAGAGCGACCTCAAGTTCGCCGAGGCTTACGCGCAGCGTGTCGGGCTGATCCTGGAGAACGGCCGGCTCTATCGGCGGGCGGAGGAGGCGATCATGGCCCGCGACGAGTTCCTGTCGCTGGCCTCGCACGAGCTGCGCACGCCGCTCACCTCCCTCAGCCTGTTCGCGCAGTCGATGGTTCGCGAGGCGGCCGCGCTGCCGGCGGGCGCGCTGACGTCACTGGGCCAGGGGATGGTCCGGCAGGCCGGCCGCCTCGATCGGCTGGCGGCGCGCCTGCTCAGCGCCTCGGAGATCGGGATGCACGCCCCCACGATCAACCGGGAAAGCCTCGACCTCTCGGAGCTGGTGCGCGACCTGACCCTGGCGTTCTCGAGCGTGGCGGCGGCCGCGGGATCGACGCTGGTCTCCTCCGTCGACGACCACGTGATCGGCAACGTCGATCCGACCGGGATGGAGCAGGTGCTTGGAAACCTGATCGACAACGCGGTGAAGTTCGGGATAGGCAACCCGATCGAAGTCGAGCTGCACGCGCAGGACGGCCTCGCGATCCTCTCCGTGCGCGACCACGGCCCGGGCATCCCGCTCGAGGAGCAGGGGGAGCTGTTCCGGCGTTATCGGCGCGGCAGCGCGGCCGCCGGCATGGGTGGCCTCGGGCTCGGCCTCCACGTGGTGCGCGAGATCGTGGAAGCCCACGGGGGCAAGGTCCGCGTTGACGCTCGCCCCGGGAAGGGGTCCACGTTCACGGTGGAGCTGCCGCTCGACCGCGCTTGACCAGAGGCTGCGCCGCGCGGCTACCTGAAAAAACAATAGTCGCACACCGCGCCTGCGGCGCGGAGCGACTACCGCACGAGCTTCGACAGCAGCCGGATGTACGCCACCTGGTAGCCGTCGCTCGGCTCCGTGACGCTCCACGAGTTGAGCGGCCAGGGGGTGTTGAAGTCCTTGTAGGCCTTCTGCGCCGGCTGGCCCTTGGGCGGTGAGATCGGCGTCGACGTGCAGATCGCGTTGTTGGCGGTGCTGCCGCAGCTCGACGGGCAGCAGGCGTCCCAGTCGTAGCCCGGGTTGGGGCCGCCCGTCAGATAGCCGGGCGGCGGGCCGTACGTCGACGTGCCGGCGCGATCCCACGTCGCGCTGCCGTCGGCGAACCAGGTGTGGAACATCTCGTTCGCGCAGCTCTCGGCGCCGTACGCGTACATGTTGGTCAGGTAGACGAGCGACAGCGGGTTCGTGCCGTGGAGGTAGTGCAGGTAGCGCGACGCCGCGCGGGTCATGTCCGCGTTCGACGCCGCCTCCAGGCGGTGGCTGACCACGGCGGCGAACAGGTTGCCGACCTGCGACTTGGTCGCGTTCGACCCCCAGACGTAGTCGCTCATGAAGGCGAGGTAGGGATCGCGGTTGCCGGTGATCGCGCCCAGGTTGCCGCTGCCCTTCGCGCCCGCCAGGTAGGCGGCGCGGATCGCGCTCACCGTCGCGGCGGTCGCGCCCGTCGCGTCCGCGTAGTCGAGCGCCGCGTCCTGTCCCGACACGTCCCAGGGGGCGACGTAGTTGCTGTACGTGATCAGATGAAGCTGCGTGTAGCTGGCGTCGAAGAACGTCTTGTACGTGGCTTCGCCGGTCGCGGCGAACAGCTGCGCCGCCGCGTCCAGCTTGTAGACGAGGCGCCCGTAGTCGTCGGTCTCCTGCTGGCCGGCGCCGAGCCCGGACGACCCGTTCGCGCCGTCGTTGTTCCTGAACTGCACGTTCGGGTTCGCGACCGCCCAGGTCCAGGCGTTGCGGGCGCGCATCAGCAGATCGGCGGCGAACGTGTTCAGCGCCGCGTTGCCCGGCAGCTTCAGGATGCGCGCGCCGGCCGCGAACGCGGCCGCGGTGGCCAGCGTCGCCGACGTGTTCGCCGGCCCGTACAGGCTCTGGCCGGTAGCGGCCGACGGCGGGCTGGCCGACGGCTCGCCCACGATGCTCAGCACCGACCCGTCGGTGTTCTGCATGCGCACCAGGAAGTCGAGCCCCCACTTCGCCTCGTCGAGCACGTCGGGGATCCCGTTGCCCGACTCCGGGATGTTGTAGTCGTCGGTCCAGACCGTCGGGCCTTCGGCGTAGGCGCGCAGCAGCGTCTCTGCGTAGCCGGCCGTCCAGCTCGTGTACTTGTTGAGATCGCCGGCGTCGTACCAGCCGCCGCGCAGATCGCGCTCGGTGGCGGCGTTGCTCTTGTCGCTGAAGAGGCGGCAGTGCTGGTCTTGCAGCGCGCCCGCGAAGCTGACCGCGTCGGTCCAGCCCGCGCCCGCGCGCGCCGCGTCCTTGGCCTGCCCGGCGCGCTGGTAAAAGAGCATGCGCACGGCCTGCTTGAGCACGTTCCGGTACACCTGGTCGGCGATCTGGAACTGGTAGGAGCGGACGTTTCGGTCGACGTCGAGCACGTAGTAGTCACCGGGCGCCGTGATCGACGTGAACGTGAACCACCACGCCTTGTCGCCCGACGACGCGTCCGTCGCGGCGCCGTTCCAGACGGACGGCGCTGCCATGAAGACGCGCGCGCCGGTGGCGGCGTTCACCAGGGCGTAGGTCGCGCCCGGGGTGAAGGATTCGCTCGCGTCGAAGCCGGTCTGCGGATCGCGGATGACCGCGATCTTTTCGAGGTCGGGGAGGTAGCCGAACTGATCGACGACGATGTACTTGCTGACCGGCGGTCCGGCGCCGCCCGCACCGCCGGTGCCGGTGGTGCCCGCCGTGGCGCCGCTGCCGGCGCTGCCCGTGGTGCCGCCGCGGCCCGCCGTCGCGACGCTTCCGCCGGTCCCGGCCGCGCCCCCGGTGCCGCCGCTGCCGGCGATCCCGGCGTTACCGCCGCCGCTCGTTCCACCCCCGGCTGCGCCGCCCGTCGGCGCGCCCGCCGTTCCCGCACCGCCACCGCCGTCCGAAGGAAGCGGCAGCCCGCCGCCGGAGCCGCAAGCCCCACACGCGAGGAAAGTTGCACCAAGGAAGAAGGCTCGCCGCGCAGTACGCACGGCTCGATGGTATCGCGGCCGTGCCCTCCTCGTCGACAGCCAGCGATCGGAGACTGGCCGATAGAACTACAGCGCTACGGTCCCGTCACCATCCGGAAGAAGTGGGGACCGGGGGACGTCAGCCAGACGGAGCCCGCGTCGCCGGTGACCACGACGTCGTAAAAGCCCGATCCCGCGAGGGTGGGGGGCGGCGCGTCGGTCACCACGGACCACTGCTGGCCGTTGAAATGGACGACGCTGGTGCCGGTGGCCCAGAGGTCGTTGGCGCTACGGCCCCACAGCGTCGTCAGGAATGGCTGCGAGGCGTTGGGGTCCGTGCCCGAGATGGCCACGCTCTGCGGGGTCGTTCCCTCCAGGCGGGTCAATGGCATCGACGAGAAACTGCCATTGACCGCCCACAGCAATCCGGGTCCAACGCGCCAGAGGGCGTAAACGTTGTAGGCGCCGAACCCTGTCCTCGTGAAGCTGGTGCCGTCGAAGTGGTGGACGATGCCGGGCTCCATGGTGGAGCCGACCCCGTCGAGGCCGCCGGCGATCCACACGTCGTTGGGGCCGTCGATCCAGAAGTCGTTGTAGTTGTAGCCGGCGCTGGCGCTGGTGTCCGGATAGGTCGGGTCGTCGAGGTTGTACACGCTCCAGGCGGAGCCGTCCCAGCGGAGCATGTGGCTGGTGGCGGCGACCCAGACGTGGTTCGGGCTTCCGGCGCGTACGCGAACGAGGTCCAGTCCCCCCTGGTGAGGCAGCGGCAACCTGAGCTGACTGCGCCAGCCCTCGTCGGCGAAGCGCGACCAGCCCTGGGCGTTCCTGTGGAAGATCTGGTCGCTCGAGACGGCCCACACGTCGGTCGGCCCGGTGCCATGGACGCTGGCCCGCGACAGGGAGCTGCCGCTGGTCGACGGCGGGAGGGTGAGCTCGTCCGTCCAGAGCCCGTGGCTCCAGCGGAGGACGTGTGTGCTGCTCGAGGTTCCGTCGGGGGCGAACACGCCACCCACGAAGAACAGATCGTCGGTTCCGACGGCGAACGCGTCGGTCACGCGGAACCCGTCGAGCCCGAGGGGAGGAGCGACTTCGGTCCAGACGCCCGGGGTCGTCGGCACCGGCGTGCGCGGCGGCGCGCCGGCACCGGGTGAGCCCGCGCCGCCGGGCGAGCCGCCACCGCTCTCGGGCGTTCCCGCTGTCGCGGGACCGGAGTTGGTCGAATCACCGCCGCAAGCAAAGGCGCCCGCCAGCGCCGCGGCGCACGCGGCCGCGACCACGCCCATCCGCCGCCCCACAATTCGTCCCCGTCCCTCCCGAACATCCATGATGCCGCCTCCTGCGCCGAAGCTGCGCCCCCGCGCGCCACTGTCAAAGGATGTTCGGGGTCAACCCATGTCGGAATGGGCCGCCGGCGTAGGGGCCGGCCCGGGGCTGTCGTGAGCGAGTCGGCGGGGCGACCGTCATCATTTCGCCACAATTTCTCCCGGCTTCTTCCTCGGCCGTGGAACACGCGCGCCCGATCGGCTGGGCATCCTGGACCCACCTCGAAAGGAGTCCACGATGTCACGTACGAAATTCCTCGCCGATCCACGACTGTTTTGGGCGCTGGGCGGGCCCCTGCTGCTGGGCGCGTTGCCCGGATTGCGATTCGGTTTCGGGCCGACGTTGCGACTGGGCCCGAGCTTCCTGCTCTCGTTGCTCGCCACCGTCGCGATCATGGGCCCGGCGCTCTACCTCCTGTGGGGGCTGACCGGCGCGCGCGGCTCACTCGCTCAGGTGCGGGACGCCTTCATCGACGCGCTCGCGGCGGCCGGGCGCGTGCATGTCGGGTTCGCCCCCGCCGTGTTGCTGCTGTCGGCCACAGTCGCCTACCGCGATCACGCGATCCTGTTCGCGCTGGCCGGCTATGCCGGCGGCCTGTTGCTGGGCGCGACGCGGCTCTGGCGCGCCCTGCGACCCGGTGCGTCCGGTAGGCACGCGGCCGCCGTCCTCGTGCCATGGTTCGCGGCGTCGATCGTGATGGGTGGGCGTCTCCTCTTTCAATTTGTCGACGCGGCTGTCCGCACCGGAAGGGTCGGGTGACCGCCATGACGACGCTTCCCCTGGACGCCAATCCCCTGTCTCTCGACACGCCCAGCGGCCCGACCGGCGCGCTCGCGTACGTGGACGAACTGCTCAAGAAGCCGGCGCTGGCCGCGCGCGCGGTCGAAGCCGGCTCCGATCTGACGGCGCGAACGCAGACCTATGTGAAGGTTCTGATCGCCTGCACGGCGACGTTTGGAGCGGCGCTGGGTTTCCACCGCGGCGGCGCGCAGATTCTCTACGCGGCGTTGAAGCTGCCGCTGGTCACGCTGGTCACGCTGGCGGTGATCGCGCCGCTGCTGCACCTGCTCAATCGAGCCCTGGAGCGGCCCGCGAACATGGCCCGCGACGTTGCGGCCCTGGTGGCGGCGCTCGCGCGGGGCGCGCTGGTGCTGGCGGCCGAGACGCCGCTCATCTGGGCGGCGCACGCCGTCGGAGCCGGGTATCACCGCATGATTCTCATCACCGTCGTCGCCTGCGCGGTCGCGGGCGCGGTGAGCTTCTGGTTCCTGTGGGGTGTCCTGTCGTCGACCCGCCAGTCACGCTGGCTCGTGGCGCTGATCGTGCTCACCACCGTCGTGATCGTGGGCGCGCAGGCCACCTGGTTGTTCCGACCCTATCTCGTGCGGCCCCGGGCGGCTGGCGTGGTTTTCATGCACCCCCTGGAAGGCTCGTTCTCGGAAGCGCTGGGGGACAGCATCCAATCGGCGCGCGGGAATTATCGTGGAGAGCTGGAATGAGCGCGCTCGCGTTCACGTCGGCGGTCCTGGTCCTGTACGGGATGGTAGGGGTCGCCTGCGCCCTGGCGGCCCGAAACGCGGCTGCCCCGTCTCGGTCGTGGGGCGACGCCGCCTTCGCGTTCGCGCTGTGGCCGCTCTGGCTGCCGTTGTGGCTGGGCGCGCAGAAGCCCGCGACGGTCTTGCCAGCCGCGGCGGCTGCGATGCCGGGGGCGCACCCGGCGACGGCATCGCTGCTGATGGCGCTGGCCCGGGTCCAGGGCTCGCCCCTCGCGCCGCTGCTCCCCGACGCGGCGGCGGTCAGGGGCCTCGCCGCCAAGCTGGCCGATGTATCCACGCGCATCGAGGAGCTGGACGACGTGCTCGCCCGCCCGACCTTCGATCTGGACGCGGCGCTCGCGCGCCGGGACGAGATGGCGCGCGCGCCGACCTCGACGCCGGCCGGGGCGCTCGCGAGCGCGGCCCTGCGGGTGCAAAACATCGAACGCCTGCGTGAGCTGCGGGCCCGCTTCGTGAGCGAGGTCGACGAGATCAACGAGCTCCTGTCGCAGCTCGTGATCCAGGTCGAGCTCGTTCGCTTTGCCGGCGCGGCGGACGACGGCACCCGCGACCTCCTGCGCGAGCTCCTGGTGCGGGTTGAAGGGCTAGGGCAAATGCTGGATGATCGCCCGACGCCGCTGCTCTCGGGCGCCTGACCAATGGCCACGATCCTCGTCGTCGATGATGACGCTCACATCCGCGAGGTCATCCAGTACGCGCTCACCCAGGAGGGCCACGCCGTCGAGCTGACCGGCGACGGCGGGGCGGCGTGGACTCGTCTGCAGGCCGGCGGAATCGACCTGCTGGTGCTCGACGTGCTCATGCCGGGGATGGACGGCCTCACCCTCTGCCGCCGCTTGCGCGCGACGGAGGATGGGGGGCCGCCCATCGTCTTCCTCTCGTCGCGCGGCGAGGAGTTCGATCGCGTCCTGGGCCTGGAGCTGGGCGGCGACGACTACCTGCCCAAGCCGTTCGGGCCCCGCGAGCTCGTCACCCGGATCAACGCTGTTCTGCGCCGCGCGACCAGGCAGTCCACGGCCGCAGCGGCGGGCGCGCGCATCGCGCACGGCCCCGTGGCGCTGGACACCGCCCGACACGAAACCACCGTGAACGACGTCCGCGTGGAGCTGACCGTCACCGAGTTCGGCATCTTGCGGACGCTGCTGGAGGCGCGCGGCCGCGTCCTGACGCGGGGGCAGCTGATCGACAGCGTGCGCGAGGCCGACACACACATCACCGAGCGCACCGTCGACACACACATCCGTCGCATCCGCGCCAAGCTCCGGCCGCACGGGTTCGATCCGATCGAGACGGTGCACGGCCTCGGGTACAAGGCCGCTGCGCCGCCGACATGAGCGCCGCGGGTCTGCTCTCGCGCCTGCCGCGCTGGCTGTTTCGCATCCGCACCCGCCTGCTGCTTGTGAACGTGATCATCGTGTCGGTGCCCGTGCTCGGGCTGGGCTTCGCGCGCTTCTACGAGCGCGAGATGCTGGCCGCGGTCGAGACCGACATGATCGATCAGGCGGAGGTGCTGCGCGCGATGTTGCGAGAGGACGCCGGCGCGGGGCGGGAGGCGCTGTCGAAGCACGGGCCGATGCTGATCGCCATCGCCGCAAAGACACGCACCCGGATCCGCCTGGTCGATTCGTCCGGTCAGGTGGTCGCCGACTCGCACGTTTACGGCCCGCCCGAGGGCGTCGAGCGCGCGCCCATGTTCGCGGGCCCGCGCATGTCGGGGATGACGCCGAAGAAGGCCCGCAGCAAGCCGAGGGCATCCGATGAGGACACGCGGCCGGAACCGGATCCGGACGTCGCGGGCCGTCCCGAGATCCAGCGCGCGCTCGCCGGCAAATACGGCGCCTCGACGCGCGTGTGGCGCTGGCCCCGCTACCTGGCCGGCGCGGTGGAGGGCGAGCGCGTCTATCTGTTCTCGGCGCTGCCGCTCACGCGTCCCGACGGCACCGTCGCGGGCGCGGTGTACATGACCCGCTCGACCGTGCCCGTGCTCGCGAGCATGCACCGGCTCCGGAGCGCGCTGGTGAAGATCCTGCTCGTCGTCCTGGCGATCACCGCGGTGCTGTCGCTGTTCCTGGCCGCGACGATCGCGCGGCCGCTCGGGAACCTGCTTCGTACCGCAAATCGAGTCGCTGCCGGTTCGCGGGGCGAGAGCTTGCGTCTCGATCGCCGCGACGAGATCGGCGATCTGGCGCGCGCGCTGGACGAGATGGCGAGGCGCCTGGACGCGCGCGCCGACGAGACCGCCGCGCTGGCGGCGGACATCAGCCACGAGTTCAAGTCGCCGCTCACCAGCTTGCGCGGCGCCGCCGAGCTCCTGCTCGAGAGCGCGGGCGACGATCCGGCGGCGCGCACCCGCTTCCTCTCCAACATGCTGGCCGACACCCAGCGCCTCGATCGCCTGGTGACGCGCCTCCTCGAGCTGTCGCGCCTCGAGGCCGATAGCGGGCCGCCCGCCGAGCTGGACGCGGGGGAGGTGGTCGGCGAGGCGCTCGCCTCGTGCGCGGGCCGCGCGCCGGTCATGTGGCGGCCGCCCCCGGACCGCGTGGCGCTGAACGGGCGCCGCCCCGCGCTGGTCGCGGCCGTCCGCAACCTGGTCGACAACGCGCAGGCGCACGCGGCGCCGAACACGGCGGTCGACGTGCGCCTGCGGTCGTCGGCAGACGACGTCATCGTCAGCGTCACCAATCACGGCCCGGCGATTCCGCCGGCGACTCTCGAGCGAATGTGGGACCGCTTCTTCACGACGCGCGCCGATCGCGGCGGAACCGGACTGGGCTTGCCCATCGTCACGGCCGCCGCGCGCGTGCATGGTGGCCGTGTCACCTGCGCCAGCTCCAGCGCAGGAACGACGTTCGTCTTGACGCTGCCGCGAGCGGTATGATCGACCCATGACGTGCGCGCATTGCCGTGGGCTCGAGGCGATGTTCGACCGGCGCGAGGCGCAGCGCGCGCTCCGGCGCTATCGCAAGCGGGGGCCCGCGAAGACCACGCGCGCGCTGACGGAGGCGCTTCGGGGCGCGGACGTGAACGGCGCGACGGTCCTCGATATCGGCGGCGGCGTGGGCGCTGTTCCGCATGCGCTCCTCGAGGCCGGCGCGCGGGCGGCGACGGACGTGGACGTTTCATCCTCGTACGTCGATGCCGCTCGCGCGGAGGCGGAGCGGCGTGGCGTCGCCCCGCGGATCGCCTTCCGCCAGGGTGACTTCGTCTCCCTGGCCGCCGAGATTCCGGAGGCCGACGTCGTCACCCTCGACCGCGTGATCTGCTGCTACCCCGACGTCCGCGCGCTGGTCAGCCTGTCAGCGGCGCACGCGCGCCACCTGTACGGCCTGGTCTTTCCGCGCGACACCTGGTGGGCACGGCTCGGGATCGGGATCATCAACCTGGTCCTGTTCATCATGCGAAACCCGATGCGGACCTTCGTCCACGGGAGGAACGTGGTCGACGATCTGGTCAGGACCGCCGGCTTGTCTCCGCTGTTCCAGCGACGGTTCTTCTTCTGGCAAGTGGCCGTCTGGTCGCGCGACCCTCGAACCGCGGTGGGTGCGGGTCAGAATCTGCCGGCCAGCATCGCCCCGTAGCCGGACGAGCCGACCCGGCCGGGCAGGATGCGGACGCGGACCGCCGCATAGCTGTCGTCGCGGACCAGCAGCTTGCGGCCGGCGATCCCGAAGCCCAGCATGGTGGCGCCCGCCGCTTGCGCGACGCCGTCGAGGGCCAGGTAGAAGCGCAGGATCGTTTCGAGGTCCTGCTCGATGCAAATGTCGCTGGATTGGGTGTCGCAGCGGGGCTGCGCCCGGTTGTACATCATCAGCCACGGGCCGGCGATCGGGATGGTGAGCCAGCTCGTCTGGTCGTTGAAATCATCGATCACCGCGACGCCGAACGCGATCCCGTACGACACGGCGAACACGACCGTCCCGGCGATCACCAGCCCCTGCCGCGCGCGCGTGACCACGTGGTAGCCCGCCGGAACCGGGTCGCCGTCCTCGTAGCGAAGGCGGGCGGGTCCGCGGGGATATGCGCCATAGGGGGGCGGCGCCGCGTAGTAGGGCGGCGGATACGCCGGCGGAGGAGATTGAGCCGGCGCCCCGTTCGGCCCCAGAGGCTGGACGGACGGGTCCGTCTGCGCGAACGCCGCCGAGCCCAAAGTAGAAAGACTCACGACGAGACAAATCGTTCGCAACCACCCGCGAATCACGCCCTCATTTGTATCACGGGCGCCCCGGCCGGGGGATGGGGCGTCAGCCCAGCCCGAGCCGGGGCGGCTCCGCCGGGATCGCCTGCGTCCGCGCCCTCCAGGCCACCTCGAGCCGCGCGCGCAGCCGCAGCGCCGGGCGCTCGATCAGGTAGTGCGACGCAAGCGCGACGCCGAACACGAAGACGATGTTCAAGGGGAAGGCGGCCATCGGGTGGGTCGAGTGTCGATTCAAGAAGGGCTGCTGCCAGAGGTAGAGGGAGTAGCTGAGAACACCCAGGTACGCGACCGGGCGGGCATTCAGGAAGCGGCCCGGAAGATCCTCGGGAAACCGCACCACCCGCTCGATCACCAGCGCGATACCCAGATTCGTGAACGTCTGGCCGGCCACGAAGTCGAGCTTGACCGAAGGGACGAACGCCGCGGCGAACGCCAGGCTGGGAATGATCCAGAACGACCGGGCGCGCAGGAACGTCAGCCACCGAGCGGAGGCGGCGAGCCGGTCACGGTAGCAGGCCAGCAAGCACCCCGCCGCGATCGAGTCGGCGACCGTCGGGAACGTCTCGCCGATCCCCTCGCGATAACTGGGCGCGAACAGGAGCAGCGCGATTCGCAACAGCGGAGCGACGACGACCACCGCCAGCGCCGCGTATGGCGCGCGACGCCGGCCCAGGTATTTCAGCAGGAAGGGCCAGAGCAAGTAGAACTGCTCTTCCACGGACAGCGACCAGGCATGGCCGAGGTACCACGAGCGCTCGGGGTGGTAGTTGGTTGTGTACGTGACCGCCGAGAGCAGATCGAATTCATGGAGCTCGATCCACCCCAGCGCGGCCACCAGCGCGACGGCTGCCACGTAGGCGTAGAAGGGCGGAAAAATCCGCAGCGTGCGCCGGAAGTAGAAGTGCGCCAGCGACACCGTGCCGGTTCGGGACTCTTCCTGGAGCAGCAGCGACGTGATCAGAAACGCCGAGATCACGAAGAAGACGCGGACCCCGAACAGCGACATCCCCGTCTGGACGAGGTAGGGGAAATGCAGAAAACCGGCGGTGCCCGAGAGATGGGCGATCAGCACGAACGAAATGGACACCGCGCGCAGGCCGTCGAGGGAAGCGATTCGCTGACCGGCACCCGGGACCATGGGGCCCGAGATTAGCCTGCGAATACGTCACGGACTACCCGCGCCGACGAGGCGCGGGGGGAATCCACCGTTTGCTTACGGGACGACGACGGTCGCCCATCCCATGGCCGGCATCGAGAACTGATACCGCTGACCCTTGATCTGCACGCTGTACGACGCGTTTGCGGCGTCCGAGTGCATGACGGCGACGACGCTGCCGTCGGGGTTCTTGAACGCGAGCGCGTCGGTGCTGCCGCTGGTCGCGACGACCTTCGCGGTCGGCTTCACGTACTGCGAGACGTGGCGGAAGACGTGGTAGGCCGGCGTCAGGGTCAGCGTCTTCGAGGACGTGTTCACGATCAGCAGCGCGTCCTGCGCCCACTGCCGGACCGTATCGTTCCCCTTGCCCATCACGTCGAGCACCATGTTCCAGGCGTTGTAGGCGGTGACGCCCGCCTTGATCGCGTCGCGGATGTAGCCCCAGGTCTCGACGCCGTACGCCTGATCGTTGGGCGCCGGCTCCTTGTAGGTGGCAGTCATCCACGGGTAGTTGCCGCACTTGTGCTCGGTCGCCCAGACCGGGATGTTGTACGTGTCGTACATCGACGGCGTGGCCTTGTAGAGATCGAGCATGCCCCACTGCAGGCCGATGGCCTTGAACAGGGGCTTCGCGGTCGCGTCGCCCATCGCGTTCTGGATGACCATCAGGTCCTTGCTCTGGACGCCGTTGTCGCCGTTGGACATCGTGCCGAGCATGATCTTCACGTTCATGCCGTTGAGCGCCGGACCCAGGTAGGTCTTGACGAACGTCGTGTACAGCGTCGAGTCCCACAGCGCCGACGGGTAGCCCTGCGAGTAGTTCGGCTCGTTCTGGGGGGCGACCATCTCGATGTTGATGTTCTGC
>Ga0111539_10004158_pt1 | contig 18974 bp, 17 predicted proteins | sample RhiMethybrSRZTD1_FD_79667 | JGI IMG/M metagenome (GOLD analysis project Ga0111539, IMG submission 79667) | Populus rhizosphere microbial communities from Tennessee, USA - Rhizosphere MetaG P. TD hybrid SRZTD1 (version 2) (version 2) | ecosystem: Host-associated > Plants > Roots > Rhizosphere >... | reverse complement strand
CTCGTGCGGTCGGGTGACGATGACCACCTGGCGATCGGGGCGCGTCAGCAGGTCCACACGGCGGCGAGTCCGATCGAGCAGCGTCTCACCGTCCAGCAGCGGGCAGAACTGCTTGGGACGCGGGTCCCCGGCGATCTGGCGGGTCAGCGCCCGCAGGCGCGTTCCGTCTCCCCCGGCCAGGATCAGCGCCCACGGAGGCGCTGCAATCGTCTTCATGCGAAACCCCTTTCCACAGCGGCGCCCCGGTGAAGCCGGGGCGCGTGAGAATCGGAGCAACAACGGTGCCGGGTAGGCAGGACCATTTGGCCGAATGCTTTTCATTCTGAGAGGCCGGCTAGTGGTTAAAAAACTTCCCAGGCTGGCGATCATGTAGCGATATCCGCCGCTTCCGCCCGGGCTTCCGCCCGATCGACAAGCGTTCGGCCTGTCCCATTCCGCCCGGCCCTCGGAACGCTTCCGGTCAGTCCGGATCGGCCGGGACGAGCCCGGTGAGCCGGTTCAGCGGGGGACGAGCGTGGCCCGGCGGGAGGCGCTGTCGACGGTGACCGTGAACGCGTTCAGGACGTCGCGGCCGAGCAGCCCATCCGCGCCCCCGGTGGAGAGCGCGTGGACGATGACCGCCACGGGTCCGACCTGGGTGCCCGCCAGGTCCAGCCGCGGGACGGACACGAGCACCGCTTGCGCGTCGCCCGTCACGCCCCGGATCTGCACGGGCGTGCCCCGGCTGGCATCGAAGCCGGCCCGGGACATGGCCTCGGGCGAGATCAGGGTCCGGTCGGCGCCCGTGTCGAGCAGCAGGCGCAGCGCCACCCCATTGAGCGTCGCATCCACGATCACGGGGCCGCCCGTGTAGGGCACCACGACGCCGACCGGCGCCGGAGCCGGCTCGATGACCGGACCGGGAGTCGGTGTGTCGATCGTGCGGACGTTGCCGCGGAAGGCGGGCGGGATGCTGGCGGCGTCGGTCGTGTAGTGAATGGTGCCCTCGGCATCGGTCCACCGATACACCTGGGCCAGCGCGAATCCGGGAGCGCCCAGGACCAGCAACAGCGTGAGGATGGTCGCGAGCAACGTTACACGACGACCTTCTTGGCTCGCAGCGCCGCAATGTCGGAGGGGGAGTAGCCGAACTCGGCGAGCACCTGATCGGTGTGCTCGCCCTGCTGGGGCGCCGGAGTGCGCACGCCCGCCTTCATGCGCGAGAACTTCACCGGCGTGCCCACGACCGGGATCTCGCCCAGCCGCGGATGCACGACGCGCTGGATCATCCCGCGAGCGGCGGTCTGGGGATCTTCCATCACCTGGGCCACCGTGTTCACCGGCGTCGCCGGCACGCCCGCTTCCTCCAGCACCTTCAGCAACGGCTCCCGATCGTGCTTGGCGATCGCGGTCTCCAGCGCCTCCTCGAGGTCGCGCCGGTTCTTCACCCGCTCGATGTTCACGGCGAAGCGCGGGTCCGAGGCCATGTGCCCCAGGCCGAGCGCCGGCGCCAAGCGCTGCCAGAAGCGATCGTTCGCGCCGGCGATGAACACCCACTGGCCGTCGCGGCACTTGAAGGTCCGATACGGCGAGAGCGAGGGATGCGACGAGCCGAGCGCCTTGGGCTGCGCGCCGGTCAACAGATACCCCTCGGCGTGATAGTTCAGCAGCGTCACCGCGGTCTCCAGCAGCGAGGCATCCACGCGCTGGCCGAGGCCGGTGCTCACGCGGTGCAGCAGCGCGTTGACGATGCCGAAGGCGCAGAAGATCCCGGTGGTGAGATCGAGGAACGACACGCCGGCGCGGACCGGCGGGCCGCCCGGCTCGCCGGTGATGGACATGATGCCGCTGAAAGCCTGCATCAGCGCCTCGTAGCCGGCGCCGTCCTTGCGCGGGCCGGTGCGTCCGAACGCCGAGACCGAGCAGTACACCAGCCGCGGGTTGATCGCCGCCAGCTCGTCGTAGCCCAGGCCGAAGGACTCCATCGTGCCGGTCCGGAAGTTCTCGACCAGGACGTCGGCGCTGGCGACCATGCGCTTGAGGATCGCCACGCCCTCCGGCGCCTTGAGGTCGAGCGTCATGTCCCGCTTGTTGCGGTTGATGACCAGGAACGCCGCGGACTCCCCGTCCTTGTGCGGCGGCCACGTGCGCGACTCGTCGCCGCTCGAGGTGTCTTCGATCTTGATGACGTCGGCGCCGAGATCGGACAGGAGCATGCCGCAGAACGGGCCGGCCAGCACCCGGGAGAGGTCGAGCACGCGGATGCCTTCGAGCGAGAGAGCGGGCGTTGTCATGGGGCGAACAATACCACCTCCTACGCTACTATGGATTCCATGTCCCGACTGATCGCGGCCTTGCAGGAGCGCATCCTGGTCCTCGACGGCGCCATGGGCACCATGTTGCAGGCGGCCGACCTGACCGCGGAGGACTTCGGCGGGCCCGCCCTGGAGGGGTGCAACGAGCACCTCAACCTGACGCGGCCGGACGTGGTGCGCGGCGTCCACCGGGCCTACCGTGACGCCGGCGCCGACTGTGTCTCCACCAACACCTTCGGCTGCGCCCCCTACGTGCTCGCCGAGTACGGCCTGGCCGACCGCGCGTTCGAGATCTCGCGCGCGGCGGCACGCCTGGCCCGCGATGCCGTCGGCGACGCGCTGGTGATCGGGGCCATGGGGCCCTCGACGCGGACGATCACCGTCACCCGGAACGTGACGTTCGACGACGTGCGCGCCGGCTATCGCGTGCAGGCGGCCGGGCTCATCGCCGGCGGCGCGGACGCGCTGCTGCTCGAGACCTGCCAGGACACGCTCAACGTGAAGGCCGCCGCGCTCGGCGTGCGCGAGGCGCTGCAGGAAGCCGGCGCGACACTGCCGCTGATGGTCAGCGCGACGATCGAGCCGACCGGCACCATGCTCGCCGGCCAGGGCGTGGAGGCGCTGTGGGTGTCGCTCGAGCACCTCGCCCCCTGCTCGATCGGGCTGAACTGCGCGACCGGTCCCGAGTTCATGACCGATCACCTGCGCTCGCTGGCCGCGCTGACCACGGCGTTCGTGAGCGTCTATCCCAACGCCGGCCTGCCCGACGAGCGCGGCCAGTACGGCGAGACGCCGGCCAGTCTTGCCTTCAAGCTGAAGCGCTTCCTCGACGAGGGCTGGGTGAATATCGTCGGCGGCTGCTGCGGGACCACGCCCGCGCACATCGAGGCCATCGCCGCGCTCGCCCGCGGGCGGCGGCCGCGGGTGCCGCCGGTGGACCGCGCGCCCGCGGTCAGCGGCGTGGACGTGCTCTACCCGGCCGACGACAACCGGCCGATCTTCGTGGGTGAGCGCACCAACGTCATCGGCTCGCGCAAGTTCAAGGAGCTGGCCGTCGCCGAGCGTTTCGACGATGCGGCCGAGGTCGGCCGGGCCCAGGTCAAGGCGGGCGCCCAGGTGCTCGACGTGTGCCTGGCCAACCCCGACCGCAACGAGGCCGCCGACATGGACCGCTTCATGGGCGAGCTGACCCGCCGGGTCAAGGTCCCGCTCATGATCGACTCCACCGACGCCGCCGTGCTCGAGGTGGCGCTGCGCCACTGCCAGGGCAAGGCGATCGTCAACTCGATCAACATGGAGGACGGCGAGGAGCGCTTCGAGCAGGTGGCTCCCCTGCTGCGCCAGTTCGGCGGTGCGGTCGTGGTGGGCTGCATCGACGAGAACAAGCAGCAGGGCATGGCGGTGACGCGTGAGCGCAAGCTGGCCATCGCCGAGCGCTCGTACCGGCTGCTGACCGAGAAGTACGGTCTGGCTGCCCGCGATCTGATCTTCGACGCGCTGGTGTTTCCGGTGGGCACCGGCGACGCCAACTACCTCGGCTCGGCGGTGGAGACGATCGAGGGGCTGCGTGCGATCAAGGCGCGCTTCCCCGAGTGCCGGACCATCCTCGGCATCTCCAACGTGTCGTTCGGTCTGCCGGCGGCCGGGCGCGAGGTGCTCAACGGCGTCTTTCTCTACCACTGCGTGAAGGCCGGCCTCGACTACGCGATCATCAACACCGAGCGGCTGGAGCGCTATCCCTCGATCCCCGAGGAGGAGCGTCGCCTGGCCGAGGACCTGCTCTACGGTCGCGGGGCTGATCCGGTGGCGGCCTTCGCCGCGCACTTCCGCGACCGCACGAAAGCGGCGCCGGTCAAGAGCTCGCTCTCGCTCGATGAGCGGCTGGCCCGCTACATCGTCGAGGGCAGCCGTGACGGCCTGATCGAGGACCTCGACGCCAAGCTGGCCGAGGCCGCGCCGCTGGCCATCATCAACGGGCCGCTCATGCGGGGCATGGACGAGGTGGGCCGGCTCTTCAACGACAACCAGCTGATCGTGGCCGAAGTCCTCCAGTCGGCCGAGGCGATGAAGGCGGCGGTGGCCCACCTGGAACAGTTCATGGAGAAGGCCGAGGCCACCACCCGCGCGACGATCGTGCTGGCCACCGTCAAGGGCGACGTGCACGACATCGGCAAGAACCTGGTCGACATCATCCTGTCCAACAACGGCTATCGGGTGATCAACCTCGGGATCAAGATCCCGCCCGAGGAGCTGATCGCCGCCTACCGCGTCCACAAGCCCGACGCCTTCGGGCTCAGCGGCCTGCTGGTGAAGTCGGCGCAGCAGATGGTGGTCACCGCGCAGGATCTACGGGTGGCCGGCATCGAGATCCCGCTCTTCGTCGGAGGCGCGGCACTCACCCGCAAGTTCACGGCGACGCGGATCGCCGCCGAGTACGGCGGCGTCACCCTCTACGCCAAGGACGCGATGGACGGCCTCGATCTGGCCAACCAGCTCTTCTCGGCGGTGACCCACGACGCGCTCGTCGAGCGCGTCCACCGCGAGCAGGCCCAGCTGGCCGAGAGCACCGCCCAGGCGGCGCCGGCACCGGTCAGCGCGCCGTCGGCGCCGATCACCAGGGTGCCGGCCGCGGAGGTGCCGACGCCGCCCGACCTGGAGCGGCACCTCTTGCGCGACGTGCCACTCACGCACATCTATCCGTACCTGAATCTGCAGATGCTCTACGGCAAGCATCTCGGGCTGCGCGGGCCGGTGCTCCGCCTGCTCGAGGAGGGCGATCCCAAGGCGCTGGAGCTGCAGGAGGTCATCGAGGGGCTGAAGACGGAGGCGGTGCGTGAGCGACTCTTCCGCGCTCACGGCGTCTATCAGTGGTTCCGGGCGCGGGCCGCCGGCGATGCCCTCACGCTCTTCGGCGCCGACGGGGCGACGGCCGCGCACTTCGTCTTCCCGCGCCAGCCGGCCGGCGAGCGGCTGTGCCTGAGCGACTACGTGCGCGAGGATCGCGATGACTATGTCGCGCTGTTCGCCGTCACCTGCGGCGCCGGCGTGCGCGAGCGGGCGACGGAGGCCAAGGAGCGGGGCGACTACCTGCGCTCCCACGCGCTGCAGGCGCTGGCGATCGAGAGCGCCGAGGCCCTGGCCGAGTGGCTGCACGCGCGGCTGCGCACGCTGTGGGGGTTCCCCGATCCCTCCGAGCTGAGCATCGCCGACAAGCTCAAGGCCCACTATCGCGGCCTGCGCGTGTCGTTCGGCTACCCGGCCTGCCCCGACCTCGCCGACCAGGTCACACTCTGGCGGCTGCTGCGACCCGAGGAGGTCGGCATCGCCCTCACCGAGGGATTCATGATGGATCCCGAAGCGTCCGTCTCGGCGCTGGTCTTCCACCACCCGGCCGCGAAGTACTTCAAAGCCGCCGACTGATGGCCAAGGTCTCGCGCCGAACGTGGGGGGTCAGCCTGCTGATCGCCCTCGGCGTCATCGCCCTGGTCGGGCCGATCTACTATCTGGCGCCGAACTTCTTGTACGTGATCGAGTTCAACCTCTTCGACCAGCACTTCCGCCTGCGCGGCCCACGTCCGGCCAACCCGCAGGTCGCCATCGTGGCGATCGACGAGGCGAGCGTGCGCGCGGTGGGGCGCTGGCCGTGGTCGCGGGCCGTGCTCGCCGATCTCGTGCGCAAGCTCGATCAGGCCGGCGCGGCGGTGATCGCGTTCGACGTGCTGATCAGCGAGCCGGAGCCCAGCACCGAGCGGGCGGCCCTGGAAAAGCTGACCAAGCGGCTGGGGGAACGCAATCTCGACGCGCCGGTCCGGGCCGAGCTGCAGAAGATGGCCAGCGAGGCCGATCCCGACGCCGCGCTGGCCGCGGCGATCCGCGACGCCGATCGGGTGGTGCTGGCCAGCAACTTCGTCTTCGGAAGCGTGCCGGCGGCGGCGCCGGAGCGCAAGGGCTCACCGATGAAATCGGCGATCGGCGTTCGCTCCGCGACGGATCCGCCGCCGGCGAGCAAGGCCGCGCCCTTCACGAACTATCCCGAGCGCGGCGACTTCCCTCCCCTGCACGCCACCGAGGAAACCTTCCCGCTCCCCTCGCTCCTGGCCGCCGCCTCCGCGGTCGGGCACGTGAACATGATCCAGGAGAGCGACGGCTCGACCCGCTACGAGGCCCTGATCGTGGAGTCGCGCGGCTACTACTACCCTGGTCTGGCGATCGAGGCGATCCGCGTCGCCGCCGGCCTCGATCCCTCCGCCCGTCAGGTGACATTCGGCGACGCCATCAAGCTCGGTGACATCGTCATTCCCACCGACGCAAGGAGCCGGGTCCTCATCGACTACGCGGGGCCGCAGCGCACGATCCCACACATCTCCGCGGCCGACGTGCTGAAGGGCAAGGGGCTCGAGCGGGTCAAGGATCGCGTGGTCTTCATCGGCGCCACCGCCGAGGGGCTGTTCGATCTGCGGGTCACGCCGTTCTCGCCGAACATGCCGGGAGTCGAGAAGCACGCGAACATGGCGGCGAACATCCTGGAGCGTCGATTCATCGTGCGCCCGGTGTGGATCGAGCTGGCCGAGATGGCCGGCATCATCGCGTTCCCGCTGCTGCTCGCGATCGCGCTGCCGGTCATGCGGCCGGTGCCGAGCATCGGCTTCACGCTCGCCGTGTGGGCGGCTCTGTTCGGCGCGGCGCACTACGCCTTCCGGCGCGAGCTGTGGATCCCGCTCGTCTATCCCTCGCTGGCGCTGGTGATCACCTTCATCGCCATCACCGTCTATCGCTTCCTCACCGAGGAGCGGCAGCGGCAGTACACCAAGCGGGCGTTCCAGCAGTACGTGAGCCCCGAGGTCGTGGCCCGGATCGTCGACAACCCCGAGGCGCTGCAGTTCGGCGGCGAGCTGCGCAACCTCACCGTGCTCTTCTCCGACATCCGCGACTTCACGACCTTCACCGAGAAGAACGATCCCCAGCTGGTCGTGCAGATGCTCCGCGAGTACCTCACCGAGATGACGCGCATCGTGATCGAGGAAGGGGGCACGCTCGACAAGTACATCGGCGACGCGGTGATGGCGGAGTTCGGTGCGCCGATCGTTTACCCGGACCACGCGCTGCGCGGCTGCCGGGCCGCCCTGCGCATGGCCGCCGAGGTGGAGCGGCTGACCGCCAAGTGGATCGCCGAGGGCCGGGAGCCGTTCCGCATCGGTCTCGGCGTCAACACCGGCAACATGGTCGTGGGCAACCTCGGCTCCGAGCAGCTCTTCGACTACACGGTCATCGGCGACGAGGTGAACCTGGGCGCCCGCCTGGAGTCACTCAACAAGGACTACCAGACCGACAAGCACATCATCATCAGCGACGGGACCGTCGAATCCGCCGGCGATACGATCGAGGTCCGCGAGCTCGGCGAGGTGAAGGTGAAGGGAAAGACTCGCCCGGTCGTGGTCTACGAGCTGCTGGGGCTCAAGACCACGCCGGGCGCGTAGCGGCTCGCGGTCAGGCTACTCGCAGGGCGGCGACATGCAGGTCGAACAGTTCGGCGGCGTGCCGAACTGGCCGCGGGGGCAAATGTTCGGCGGTGGGCTCCCTTTGCAGTTCACGCCGGTCCCGGCGGCGCAATTCGGATCGCCACTGCCGCTATAGTCGGGTGGTCCGGTGGGAGGAGCCGGGTTGCTCACCTGCACTGTGCCCGGCGTGCCGGTGCCGGTGCCCGCGCCGCCGGAGTTCGCCGTGTTCTGCGTCTCCTGAGGTGTCGGCAGCGGGACCGAAACGACGACCAGCTCGGTGGAGCCCTGAGTGGAGGTGTTCGACGCGGTCGTCAACGCCGTCTGCACCGCCGTCGGCAGGGTGCCGATCGGCGTCGGCTGTCCGGGGGGATTGTTGCCGACCTGCCGGACGAAGTTCCCACCCGTCACCGTGACCGCCTGACCGTTCTTGTTCACGAACGTCACCCGGGCGGCGGCCGCGGACTGGCCGGGCGAGGGGAAGACGAACGTCAGCGTCTCCTGGGTCGACGGGTTGTACGCCAGCACGACGATGGTGCCTCGGACGGCGGCCACGCCGCTGGGCGTCGAGATGTTGAAGTTCGACTGGCGCGCGCGGATGACCGTGACGGCCGCCTGCGACACCTGCGCGCGCACCTTGCCGGCCACCACGTGGAACGACGCGTCGCGGTCACGATTGGCGACGTCGTAGTCGAGCTTGGTCACGGCGAAGCGCGAGTTCTCGGCGATGAGGATCGTGCTGCCGTCCGGGAGGACGAGATCGGCCGAGCCGCCCGCCAGCGCACGGATCTGGTCACCCTCGACGAGTCGGGCTCCGACCGATCCCGGCATCCAGGCCGTCTGCCCCTTCGGCATCAGGTCGACGCGCCCGGTGGCGCGCACGAGCTCGGCACTCGCGGGCTGCATCTGAGCCTGGGCGGAGCCCCAGGCGGCGAGTACCAGGAGCCCGACGAGTCCGAAGATGACCGATCGGGGTCTCACCGTGTGCATGACGTTGTCCTCGTGGCGATCAATTTTCACGCGTCCTTCGCAACAATAGAGTGCATTAACGGTAGCATGAACGGTCAATCCGACCATAGAGCTTGCACTCAGTGATGACAGGCGACGCAGTCGAGCGGGGCCTGGGTCCCCCGCGTGGCGTTCTGCTGCCGGTGGCAGTCCACGCACCACCCCATCGACAGCGGCGGCGGGGGCTGGCGGAGGCCCACCAGGATCGCCAGGTCGTTCACCAGACGCGGCCCGGTCTGGGCCCCCACCACCCGCATGCGCTCGATCGGCCCATGGCAGGTCTGGCAGGCTACCTCGGCGCGGATATGCGGCTTGTGGGGGAAGTGGGTGAACTCCGGAACCTTGAACACCCGGACCCAGGGGATCGGCTCGCCCCGGCGGCTGAAGTCGTGGAGCTTGGCGATCTCCGGGTTGTCCTGCGCTCCGATGATCTTGTGGCAGCCCATGCAGCGCTCCACCGAAGGCAGCCCGGCGTATTCCGAGCGCCGGGCGTCGGCGTGGCAGAACTGGCAGTCGATCTGAAATGAGCCGGCGTGGATCAAGTGGCTGAAGAAGATCGGCTGGCGCGGAGCCCCGGGGACCGCCACCAGGGGCGGCGCCGAGCCGGAGGCGAACGGCGGCTGGGCGAGCGAGCGCAGGTGAGCGATGACATCGCGGGCCTGGGCCTCGCCCAGATAGCCGGCGAACGGCGGCATGTTGGGCGACAGGCCTTCGGCTGCGCCGCCGTGGAGAATGATGTTGACCAGGAACTCGTCGGGCAACCGATTCATCAGCCGTCCGTCGGTCAGGTCGGATGGCTTGGTGGCGAAGCCAGCCGCCGAGGGTCCGTCGCCCCGGCCGCCCTCGCCATGGCAGGCGACGCAGTGGGTGGCGTAGAGCTGGCGACCGGACACGAGCTCGCGGGGGGTCGTGGGGGCGGCGCCGGCGCGGGACCACAGCACCAGCGCGAGCATCGAGACCAGGAGGCCGGCGGCGGCCCCGCCGACCCATATCCGCCTCAAGGTGGAGAACTCCTCCGGCGCGGCTACTCCCGGATCAGCCGCTCCCGGCGCTGCAGGTATCCGTGGCGAACCGCGCTGTACATGTCGATCACGCTCTCCTCGAAGCCCTGGAAGAGATCGTAGTTGAGCGCGCGATCGTTGATGACGTCGCCGATCTTCATCCCCAGCCGATCCCAGATGAAGGGAAGGAAGTAGGTGAGCGGATCCATGAAGCTATCGACGAGCTTGCCGATGCCGTCCCGGACTGTCAGCGGCTCCATGAGCGGCAAGACCAGGTACGGCCCTGGGCCACTGCCCCACACGCCCAGTGTCTGACCGAAGTCTTCGGAGCTCTTCTGGATCCCCCAGTAATCCTTGGCGGGATCGAAGAGACCGCCGATGCCGGCGGTGCTGTTGATCAGGAAGCGACCGAGCTCGCGCCCGGCCCCGCCCCACTTGCCCTGGAGCAGGTTGTTGACCATCCGGGGCACGAACTTGATGTTGTCGAATCCGTTGGCGATCATCACCTGCCACGGCTCCGGCATGACGATGTTGTAAGCGTAGGCGACCGGCTTGAGGACGAAGCGGTCCAGATTCCGGTTGAGCGCGAACATCTTCTCGTTGAACGGCTCCCACGGGTCGTACTCTTCGTCGACGGCGTCGGCCGGTTCCTGGGTTTGCTGCACCAGCGCCGAGCCGCCCTCGGTGGCGATGTCGAACAAATCACCGGTCACCTGCACCAGCTCGACGCCGTCGACCGATCCACTTATCCGCGTCAGTCGGTCGGACTCCGGCTCGCTCTGGGCGACGACGGCCTCGCCGTCACCAGCGGACTCCATGAGGGGCGGGACCGACTCGTCCGTGACCGCGGCGACCGCCGAGTCATCGGACGCAACCGTCTCGCGCTCCGCCGAGGTGGGGTCGTTGGCGATCAGCGCGGCGTCGACGTGGAGGCCCCGGGAAACCGTGCCGCATCCGGTGAGGAGACCCGCAATGGCGATCGAGGAAAGGACGACCCGGGCGACTCCACCGAACTCGAGATCGGAGCGACGCAATGCGGGATCCTCCGCGCAAACGTTAGCGCCGAATTGAGCGCGCTACCGGGACACTATAACGGAATCTGCCGAAGCCGAACGACGGAAATCGGGTCGGCACTCACCAGAATCATTGTGCGGTACGGCGCCCGGGCGTATGGTGGGGAGGTCGTACGTGGCCCGGTCCATGCCGAGGAGGTGCACGTGAGTCGAGGTCGCGCCCGAGAGTTCTGGTGCGAGGTTGTGTCGGAGACGGTGAGTATCCGGCTCAAGCGGCACGGGGGGTTCGGGCGGCCGCAGGGCTACTTCGTCCAGTGCAACCAGACCGACTGCCAGTACGTGGAAGAGAACAAGCCTCCCTGCCCGCTTCACGTCGGACTCTTCGCCGACGAGATCCGCGCTGCCGACGAAGCGCGCGCCCGCCGCAGCGAGGAGATGGGCTGAACCCAGCCTGAGCCAGGCTCAGCCCGGTTCCTGGTCAGTGCTTGGTCACGCCGTAGATCGTCCCCGCCGCCGCTCCCACGCCCGCACCGATCAGCGCTCCATTGCCGGCACCCTTGCCCGTTCCTGCCCCGATCGCCGCACCGGCGCCCGCGCCGACCGCGGCACCACCCAGCGTGGAGCACGCCGCCGTCAGTAGCGTCACCAACCCGAGCCCCACGCTCGCCGTCAGGATGCGCTTGATCGTCATCGCTCCCTCCTGCCCTGTGTGACGGCTCCGGACAGGCGCCCATTCGACGAAGCGGCAGCTGTCGCGGGGTCTCGAGCAGGCTGGGAAGCACCCCAGGCTGTGCAAAAAGGTCCAGATGCGAGGCGGCGCCCGAAAGCCGCACGCGAGGCGTACTCCCTGTACGTTGAGCGTGCGGCCGAGGGCGCCAACGAAGCAGCTGGGCCTTTTTCCGCAGCCTGGGCTAGCGGGGGCCCAGGATGAGGATCGTTGGGCTGGCCAGGTAGGTGCGGGCCACGCGCTGGATGTCGGCTGCCGTGACGGCCTCGACGCGGGCGCGATAGCGAGCGGGATACTCGAGACCCACCCCTTCGACCGCGTAGAACGCCAGGTACCAGGCGATGCGCTCGTTGGTCCGACGATCCATCGCGTAGCGTCCGAGCAGGTAGCCCTTGGCCCGGGCCAGCTCGTCGGCCGGCACCGGCTCGTCGCGAACGCGCGCCACCTCGCGCATCAGCGCGGACTCGGCCCGCGCGGCGTTCTGCGGCGCCGTGCCGAGGTAGAGAATCAGCGCCCCGCTCTCGTGCACGGGGTCGTAGTAGGACGCCGCCGTGTAGGCGAGCGCGCTCTTGTCGCGCAGCTCGACGAAGAGACGCCCGGCCATGCCGCCACCCAGAATGGTCGAGAGCACCTTGACCGCGGCGTGGTCCGGATGATCGAGCGACGGCGCCAGTCCACCGACCAGGATCTGCGTTTGCTGCGCCTCCTGCTGGATCACCCGACGGCCGGCGGGCGCGCGCGGCGGCGGGACGGGCGGATCCGGCGTGGGCGTCCCTGTCGGCTGCGCGCCGAAGAGCCGCTGAGCCTCGGCGATCACTTCCGACGCCGACACCTGACCGCTGACCGCCAGCGTCATGCGCTCCGGTCGGTAGAACGCGCGGTACCAGGCCACGATCGCCGCGTGGTCGATGCGATCGAGCGACTCGCGCGTGCCGAGGCTCCGCAGCCCGTAGGGATGGCTCCCGTACAGCGCGGCGTAGAGCTCGTCGAAGGCGCGAGACGGCGCGTTGTCGCGGCGGCGCTGGATCCGGCTCGTGAGCCACTCACGCTCGCGCGGCACGTCCTCGGGCGCCAGCCGGGGCGACAGTGCCATCTCGGCCGTGATCTCCAGCAGCTCGCGCCAGTACCTGGCGAGCGCGGTGCCCTGGATCCCCGAGTAGTCCACGTCCCCGGCGGCGGCGATCTTGCCGCCCAGCAACGCCACCGTCTCGGCCAGATCGCTGCCGCTCCGCTTGGTGGTCCCCTTCACCATCACCGCGTGGGTGAAGTTGGAGATGCCCGCGTTCGCCGGAGTCTCCCAGCGCGAGCCCATCCGGACGAGCAGCGCCACCGCGACGACCGGCGCCACCGGGTTCTCGCGCACGAGGACCGTGAAGCCGTTGTCGAGCCGCACGGAGCGCACCGTCTCCGCCGGGGCCTGGGCCAGCGCCGGCCCGGACGCGACCAGCATCGCCAGCACCCCGAGGAGCGCGGCGCGAACCTGATTCACTTCGTGCCCTGCGGCTGCAGGCGCACGCGCGCGTAGTCGTTGACGCCGAGGTACTTGCGGGCGGCGGCCTGGATCTGCGCGGCGGTGACCTGGCGCAGACGCGTCAGATACTGCAGCTCGTCGGCGAGCGTCCACGTCGTCTCGGCCGTACCGTAGGATCGGGCCAGACCCTCGGCCGTCTCGATGTCGAACGCGTAGGAGGCCTCGGCGATGATGAGCGCGCGCTGGCGCTCGGGCTCGGTCACGCCCTCGGCCTGCACTTTCCGGATGACGTCCAGGATCGCGGCCTGCGCGGCCTCCAGATTCTTGGCGTCCAGGCGCGCGGTGATCGCGACGATGCCCGACTGCTCGCGGGTGACGTAGCTGGCCTCGATCGACTGCACGAGCCGCAGATCCTCGCGCACCGTCTGGTTCAGCCTCGAGCTTGCGCCATCACCCAGGATGTAGGTCAGCAGATCGACCGCGGTGATGTCCTCGGCCGCCACGCGAGCCGCCGGCGCCTGCCACGACAGGCCGAGGCCGGCTTCCTGTTCCGGGCGCGGGATGTCGTCGCGACGCCCGCCGGCCAGCGACGGGATCGGCATGGAGGGCCGCGGGGGCGCCGGCGCGGCGGACAGCCGGCCGAAGATGCCGGCGGCCAGCGTGCGGACCTGAGGGACCGGAACCGGCCCCACGACGACCAGCACCATGTTCGGCGGGACGTAGTGTTTCTTGTAGTACGCGTTCAGCTGATCGCGCGTGAGGTTCCGCACGAGCTCCGGCATGCCGAGAATCGGCCGCCCGTAGGGATGGCCGACGTAGGCCAGCTCCGACAGCCGCCGGGTGAGGAACTTGTCGGGATCGTCCTGCAGGATGTTCATCTCCTCGAAGACGACCTTCTTCTCCGCCTCGAGCTCGGCCGGCACGAAGCTGGCGTTCACCGCGATGTCGGCCAGCAGCTCCATCGCCGGCCGCACGTGGGCGGCCGGCACGAGGACGTCGTAGTGGGTGAAGTCGTACGAGGTGAAGGCGTTGCTGCTGCCGCCGAACCCCTCGATGAGCGTGTCGATGGAGCCGGGCGGGCGGGTCGGCGTGCCCTTGAACAGCATGTGCTCGAGGTAGTGGCTCAGCCCCAGCTCGCCGGCCGTCTCGTCGCGACCGCCCACGCGCATCCAGAGCTGCAGCGACACGACGTCGGCCGCGCGATGATCCTGCGTGATCAGCACGACACCGTTGGGGAGGACCTCGCGGGTGGGGACGCCGGCCGTCGGCGCCGGCGTCCGGGCAGCAGTCGAGAGCATGGCCGGCGCCGGCGTCCTCGCGCATCCCGCCAGCGCCAGCGCCAACGCGAGCGTGGCGAGGCGAGATCGCCCGCGCGGCCCGATCATCCGCGGGAGCCCAACACGAGCGGTCGGGCGGCGGCGCGCCGGCGCAGGTAACGCCGGGCGGCGTCCCACGCGCGGATCGCGAGCAGCAGCACGAGCACGGCCGCATAGACCTTCGGGGACACCAGCACCTTCTTGGCCAGCCAGAGGTAGTGCAGGCAGCCGAGCACCGCGGCCACGTAGGCCAGGCGGTGCAAGCGTCGCCACGCCACCCCTCCCATACGCTTGATCATCCCGGTGGTCGACGTGGCCGCGAGCGGGCTGAGCAGCGCCAGCGCCGCCACGCCCACGGTGATCCACGGCCGCTTGACGATGTCGTCGGCCATCGTGCGCCAGTCGAAGAAGTGGTCGAGCACGATCCACACGCCGAAGTGCAGGACCACGTAGGCGAAGGCGAAGAGGCCTAGCAGGCGCCGCAGCGTCAGCGGCCAGCTGAGGCCGAACACCAGGCGCAGCGGCGTCATGGCCAGGCTGGCCAGCAGCAGGCGCAGGGCCCAATCCCCGAGGTTCCGGGTGACGAACTCGATCGGATTGGCCGTGAGGTCGTCCGTCCAGAACCAGTAGGCCATGGCCCCCAGCGGCGCCAGGCCCACGAGCCACACGACGATCTTGAGGGCGATCCGCGCGCGGGGCGACACGCTCAGTAGTTCTTCTTGAGATCCATCCCGGTGTAGAGCGACGCCACCTGATCGGCGTAGCCGTTGAACGGCAGGGTCTGGCGCCGGCGGAACTCACCGATGCGCCGCTCGGTGGCCTGGCTCCAGCGCGGATGATCGACCGCCGGGTTGACGTTCGAGTAGAAGCCGTACTCCTGGGGCGCCGCCTTGTTCCAGGCCGTCTTGGGCTCGGTGTCGGTCAGTCGGATGCGCACGATCGACTTGGCGCTCTTGAAGCCGTACTTCCACGGGATGACGATGCGCACCGGCGCGCCGTTCTGATTGGGCAGCACCTGGCCGTACATCCCGAGGGTGAGCAGCGTGAGGGGATGCATCGCCTCGTCCAGCCGGAGCCCCTCGGTGTAGGGCCAGTCGAGCGAGCCACCGAAGAAGCCCCCCTTCTGACCGGGGAACTGCTCGGGATCCTTCAGCGTGGTGAACTCCACGTACTTGGCCTGCCCCGTCGGCTCCACCTTCTTCAGCAAGGCGGCCAGCGAGTAGCCGATCCACGGGATCACCATCGACCACGCCTCGACACAGCGCAGCACGTAGATGCGCTCCTCGAGCGGCGCGATCTTGAGAATCTCCTCGATGTCGAACGTCTTGGGCTTGGCGCAGAGACCGTCGACCTGCACGTGCCACGGCCGCGGCTTGAGCGAGGCGGCCAGGCGCGCCGGGTCGTCCTTGTTGGTCCCGAACTCGTAGAAGTTGTTGTAGGTGGTCGCTGCCTCCATCTTGGTGGGCGGATCGGCGACCCGGTAGGCCGAATTGGGCGTGGCCTTGAGCGACGCGCCCGCCGGCGGGGTCGCGGCCACGGCCTCGCCGGCGCCGGCCGTGAGGGCCAGGGCCGCGGCGCCGACCATCAGCTCGCGACGACTCACATAGAGGGGCTCGGGGGTGACGTCCGAGTAGCGCAAACGCATGGGGCCTCCTGGCGGTCAGCTTCTCATGAGACGACGAATCGGTAGCCCTGTCCGTGTACGGTCTGGATGAAGGCCGGCCGGTCGGGATCGGCCTCGAGCTTGCGACGCAGACGCAGCACGTGCGTGTCCACCGTCCGCGTCGTGGGAAACCGCTCGTAGCCCCACACCTCGTCGAGCAGTCGCTCGCGCGTGATGACGTCGCCCTGGTGCTCGACCAGGTACACGAGCAGGTCGAACTCCTTGCGCGTCATGCGGATCTCCCGGCCGGCTCGGGTCACGCGCCGCCCGCGCCGGTGAACGCGCACCTCGCCGAAGGCGAGCTCCGCGAACTTCTGGCGCGGGCCGGGCCGGCGCAGCACCGCGCGCACGCGGGCCAGCAGCTCGCGCAGGGAAAACGGCTTGGCCACGTAGTCGTCGGCACCCAGCTCCAGGCCGCGCACGCGGTCGATCTCCTCGCCGCGGGCCGTGAGCATGATCACCGGCACGTCCACGCCGCGACGGCGCAGCTCGCGGCAGACGTCCCAGCCGGAAAGCCTGGGCATCATGATGTCGAGCAAGACCAGGTCGGGCGCCTCGCCCAGCGCGCGCGTCAGCCCTTCCTCGCCGCTGGTGGCCGACAGCGTCTCGTAGCCCTCGAACCGGAGGTTGTCCTCCAGGCCGCGCACGATCGCCGGCTCGTCGTCCACGATCAGGATGCGGGGCACGCGTCGCCTCCTGGAGCGAGGGGCAGCCACAGCGTGAAGCGGCTGCCCTGGCCGGGCGCGCTCTGCACGCTCACGCGGCCGTGATGGGCCCCGGCGACGTGACGCACCAGCGCCAGTCCCACCCCGCTGCCGCGCCGCCCCTGCGTCTCGCTCCGACCGACCCGGTAGAATTTCTCGAAGATCCGCGTGTGCTCGGCGGGCGCGATGCCCACGCCGCGGTCGGCCACGCTGAGCGCGATCCCCTCGCCGTCGCGGCGGGCGTCGACCGCGACGACCCGGTCCGCATCGGAGTACTTGATCGCGTTGTCGATGAGGTTGGCCAGGGCCTGACTGATGGCGTCGGCGTCCATCGGCACCTCGGGCAGATCGGCCTCCACCGCCACCTCGAGCTTGAAGCCGCCCTGCTCGAGCGGATACGCGAAGGCGTCGAGCGTCTCGCGGATCAGCGGCTCCACCGCGGTGGGGGCCAGGTCGTAGCGGCGCCGGCCCCCCTCGATGCGCGAGAAGTCGAGCACGTTGTCGATCAGGTGCGAGAGGCGCTCGCTCTCGTGGGTGATGATGCGGTAGTACTCCTGCCGGCGTGCCTCGTCGGGCACGCGGCCCATCTCGAGCGTCTCGCCGAACATGCGGATGACCGAGAGCGGCGTCTTCAGATCGTGGGAGACGTTGGCCACGAAGTCGGCCTTCAGCTGCGCCATCTCCGTCTCGCGCCGCGTGAGCCGCACCGTGAGCACCACGCCGGCGACGATGACGGCCACCAGCACCCCGAAGGCCCCGGTGAAGAGCATGACCTGGCGACGCACCACGTCGTGCGGTGAGGCGCCCGGCGGCGCGTAGACCGCCACGCGCCAGTTCGGCAGTCCCTCGCGCAACGGCACCGCCAGCACCGGCTCGGCGCGGTCGAGTGAGCTCCGCGCATAGACCGGGCGCCCATCCTGATCGAGCACAGCCACGATCGTCGGCGACTCCAGCGCGGCCAGCGACGTCTCGAGAATGTCCCGGCGCAGGGCCTCGGTGTCCCGCGAGTAGGCGACGAGCACGGGCTCGCGACCCGGCCGCAGGAGGACGGCCAGGCACACCTGGCCGCCGGCCAGCACCTCGCGCTTGCCTCCGCGATCCCACACCGCCCGCGTACCAGCGCGCAGCGTGTCGCCGAACAGGAGGGCGTCCGCGGGGTCGCGCCAGACCCGCGGGTAGAGCAACGAGCCGTCGCGCTCGAACACGTAGAGTCGGCGCACCAGACGCGAGTCGGCCACGATCCGGTCCAGCGTGGGCTCCGTCACGTCGCCGGCGGCGAGCTGAGTTTGTAGGCGATCGAGAACGGCATCCTCGGCCAGGCGCAGCATCATCTCGACCTTCTCGGCAGCCATGGTGGCCACGTCGCGCGCCTGCTCGCGGAAGAGCAGCTCGGCCGAGGACTGCCACTGGCGCAGCGAGACATACCCGAGGATGACCACGATGGTGACCGGCGCCACGATCGCGGCCAGGGTGAGCGCGGACAGCCGCGTGGTCGGCGAGCGCACCGCCGTCCTCAGCCGCCCTCGCGCAGCAAGCGCTGGATCACGGCCTCGGTGTCCTCATAGTCGCCTTCTCCGATGTGACGGTAGCGGACCACTCCCCGCTTGTCCACGAGCACCAGGGTCGGCCACGCCCGCACGCTGTAGCGCCGCCAGATTGCGAAGTCGTTGTCCTGCACGACCGGATAGCGCACGCCGAGCTTTCTGGTGGCCTCCACGACCTTGTCGTGCGGCTTCTCCCAGGTGAACTCCGGGCTGTGCACGCCGACGACTGCCAGCCCCGCCTTCTCGTACCGCTCGTGCCACACCCGCAACTGCGGGATGACGTTCTTGCAGTTGATTCAGCCGTACGTCCAGAACTCCACGAGGACGACGCGTCCGCGCAGCCCGGCCAGCGTGAGCGGATCGCTGTTGATCCACGGACCGCCGGTTATGTCGGGCGCCGCCTGTCCCGTCTGCGGCTGGGCTGCCACCAGCCACCCGCCCCCCGCGACGACCAGCCCGGCCACCAGGATGGCGAGAAGCCCTCTGCGCACCGTCTGTTCGTTCATGCGACGATTCTCTCCCCGGGCCCGGGGCGGCACGTCACAGCCGTGTGAACTCTTGGATGTGGGGGGCCACGACATGGCCCCCCAATTTACATGGGGGCCTCGACATGGCCCCCAACCCCCCAGCGCTCGTCACGCCCCGGGGAACCCGGGGCGCTCCTCGGTTCTGCGTGCACGGCGGGCCACCGCCCGACGGCCCCCGCCCCGCGGAATGAAATGCTCGGTCATTTCCGAG
>Ga0111539_10004155_pt1 | contig 18980 bp, 14 predicted proteins | sample RhiMethybrSRZTD1_FD_79667 | JGI IMG/M metagenome (GOLD analysis project Ga0111539, IMG submission 79667) | Populus rhizosphere microbial communities from Tennessee, USA - Rhizosphere MetaG P. TD hybrid SRZTD1 (version 2) (version 2) | ecosystem: Host-associated > Plants > Roots > Rhizosphere >... | reverse complement strand
TCCTCGTCGCCCACCGGCACCATGCGAATCGGCGTCACGTCCCGGGACAACACGTCGACACCTTCGCGCGCCGCGTGGTCGTCGAACGCGGCGATGCGCTCGCGCAGGCGCGCCTGGAGGGGCGGCAGCTCCGGCGACAGGTGCAGCAGCGCCGACGCGGCGCAGGCGCCCAGCTGGGCGGGCTGCAGCGGGCCGGAGAAGATCAGCGTGCTTCCGCAGTGCAGGACACGCTCGGCCAGGTCGGCGCTGGGAAACACCAGGGCGCCGCCGCACGCCGCGAACGCCTTCGACAGCCCCAGCACCACGATCATGCGTTGGTGCAGGCCAGCGCCGCCGCCGAGCACCGTGCCGGAGCCGAATCGTCCCGACCAGCCCACGCCGTGCGCGTCGTCGACGTAGGCCGACAGGGCGGGCACGCGATCGAGCACCCCGCGCAGCGCCTGCACGTCGAGGATCGACCCGTGCATCGAATACACGCCGTCGCACAGGTAGAAGACGCGCCGGTGGCGGGCCGCCAGCGCCCGGGCGCGACGTTCCAGGTGACCAAGCCCGGCGTGACCCACGCTCTGGCACGCGATGCCGCGCTGGCGCAGCGTCGGCAGCACGGCCAGCACGCTGCTGTGCACGTGCAGGTCGTAGAGCACGGCGTCACCGTCGTCGATCAGCACCGGCAGCGCCGCCAGGTGCGCGAGCGACGTCGTCTGGGCAAGCACCACCGAACAGCCGCCCGCCATGGCGCTCAGCCGCTCCTCGCACTGGCGATAGAGCGGCGCCGATAAATAGGCGCGCGACGATGAAAATTGCGTCCCGTAGCGCATCACCGCGTCGCACGCCGCCACCTTGAGCCGCACGTCCATCTCCAGGCCGAGATACGAGCAGCTGCCGTAGTTGACCAGCCCGCGCCCGTCCAGCGTGACGATTCGCCCGTCGAGGTGCGCGTCCTCGGCAATGCGGTGCGCGAGACCGCGCGCCTTCATGGAACGAATGGTCGACTCGAACGCGAGCCGGCCGGGCTCCGAACCGGCGCGAACCGGTGATGGCAACGCTTGAAACATCGATCCTCCCGCTGAGGGAGGTGCTTCCAGGCACGGCGGCTGGGGAGGAAATCTTTGTTCGCCCTACCGCGCGGACCGGCGCCGCCGCGCCGCGCGCCAGGCGAGCGCCGCCGCCAGCAAGGCCAGCGCGCCCGGCGCCGGAGCGGCCGCGGCGCCACCGACCGCGCAGCCGTCCGACGGATCGTCGGACTTCGGCTGGGGCGGGGCGCAGACGGCGGGGGCGCCCGCGCTCGCCGGGTAGATCTCGCGCGCCGCCAGCTCGTCATCCGGGGCGAGCGTGCGCTTGGACAGATCGCCCGACGTCGCGGACGGGAACATGGTGGACTCCAGGATCGCCGGGGACGCGGCGTCGCAGTCGGGCGCCGGGTTGCCGAGGTTGTCGAGCGGGCGCTCCACGCTGGGGTCGGTGCCGGGCAGAAGGCACGGGTGCTCGAGGCCGATGAAGTGCCCCACCTCGTGGGTCAGCGCGTTCTGCAGATCGTGCAGGCCCGCCGAGGCCTGCGTGCCGAGCTCGAGGTCCGACCACAAGAAACTCTTCGCGTTGACCTCGATGTCCGCGTCGAGCATCTCGCCGGTCGAGTTGCGCGCGAAGATCGTGGTGAGCGCCAGCGCGGCGGGGTCGTAGCTGCAGACGCCGGGCGCGTCGGTGGCCTTGCACCACCTGTCGGTCCGGAACGCGAGCGAGCTCTGCCCGTCGTACGCGACGGCGGGCGCCGCGCCGTCGGCGGCGGCCACCTGGATATCGAGCGCGGTGCCGGCGACCTGGCCCCGGCTCCACGCGTCGGCGGCCGCCGCGGAGGCGGCGACCACCTGGTCAGCCGGCAGCATGTTGGCGAGCGCCGCGGGGTAGACGATGAACCCGAGGCAGGTCCGCGGCCAGACGAACGGCTGGCCGGCTTGCGTCCGGTAGCGCACATAAGCGCGCGCCGGCCCGGCGCCAGCGGCGAGCACGCACGCCGCCGCGGTGACCGCGAGAGCGATCCGCGCCCGCGTCATCGCACACCTCCCCGGGCGGCATGGGCAAGGATCTCGGCGCGGATCTCGGCGCGCACCTCGTCGAGCGGACGGGCGACGGCGTCGAATACGGGCACGCGCGGTCCCGACGTCGCCGTGCGCACGAACGCCGCGCCCGCGCGCTGGGGCGGGGCGATCAGCCAGCGTTCACCAGTTGCACCAGTTGCACCGGCTGCACCCGCTGGATCCGGACGCATCGTGCGCTTGCCCTGCGCCAGCCCCACCACGCCCGCGCGCTCGGTCGGGCCGTGCAGGAACACCAGCGCGCGCTCGCCCGGCGAGAAGCGCGGCATCCCGAACACGGTCATGGTGATGTCGTCGACGGTCCCGCCCGGCTGGGCGACCACCACGCGCGCCGCGGGCGCGGCCGCGCCCTTCCAGCTCTCGACGACGATCAGCTCGACGGTGGTCACGATCCGCTCGTGCCGGGCGTCCCAGGCCGCGCGCACCGTCGCCACGTCGACGACGGCGATCGTGTCGGCGCCCGCGACCATCGCCGGCGTGTCGAGCGCCACGATGAGCGAGGCGCGCGCGGGCGCGACCGCGGTGGTTGCGGTGATTGCTAGTGCAGCGACGAGAGCGAGACGGGGCAATCGGGCGTGGCGTGTCTGCATGGCGCTCCTTTGATGATCCGTTAGGACCGCGAGCGCGACATTTGGGAACTGCTAGAGGCGCTTGCCGATCCCGAGACCGCCGCGCCCGGCCAGCACGCCGGTCAGCGCGGTGTGGCCTGCGGCGTCCTGCTGTCGGAAAACGTACGACTCCGCCGCCGCGTCCAGGCGCAGGTAGAGGCCGCGCGGCAGGTCGTACACCAGCGCCAGCCCCGCGCCCACCTGTCCGGCCAGCGAGCGGCGATCGGGAGCCGTGCCGCCCTGGACGGCGAACGTCTGGTGCAGCAGCGACATGCCGGCCGCCACGCCCAGCTCGACGGTGACCACCGGCAGGTCCCAGGCGTGCGCCACCGTCAGGTGCAGTCCCAGCTCGTCGGCATCGGCGGAGAGATCGCCGTTCTGAAACGTGCTGTGACAGGCGGTAATCCGCGGCAGCACGGTCAGGTGACGGGCTTCGACGGCGTAGCCCGCGAACACGCCCTGGCAGAAGCTGGCGCCGCCCAGCGGCGAGCGCAGCTGGTAGCCGGCCTGTGGTCCCTGCGCGAGCGCCGCCTCGGCGCGGGCCTGCCCACCTTTGCGCACCAGCCGTGCGTACTCGAGCCGTTCGAGATCGCGATCCTCGACGACGCGCGCCTCGCCGGCGGCGAGGGCCACGCTTCCCTCCAGCAGGTAGCCCGGGCCGCGCCCGCGCACGAAGTAGCGGTCGGGCCGCACGCTGAGGCGCCGCGTGCGATCGTGCGGTCCGATCTCGGCCACCACCGCACCGCCCCGATCGCCCTGCATCACCAGGTAGCCGCGGCCCGGCGGAAAGGTCAGCACGCCGCGTTCGCGACCGCCGGCGTCCAGCGTGGCGAGGACGATCTGCCCCTGGCCGCGCAGGTCGTACTGGAAGGTGGGGTGCTGCGTGCCGGCCAGCGTGCGGCTGCTCGCGCGCAGCGTGCTGTCGTACGCGTAGCGATAGGCCTCCTCCAGCAGCACCCGCCCGTCACCGTCGACGTCACCCGCCCCCATCAGCGCCGAGGCGAGCGCGTGCGTGAAGAACGAGCCCTTGATCTCGTCGGACTCCTGCGCGTCCTCGTTGACGGCGCTGGAGGACAGGAACACCGCGCCCTCGCTGGCGCCGCCCGACGCGGCATCCAGCGTGATCGCGAACGGAGGCGCGTCCCGCCCGCCCTTGACCCGGGTGAGCGCGCCCGATCGGCAGGCGTCGACGATCATCAGGCGCATCGCCGCCGCCGACCCGCGCACGAGCTGGCGCAGCTCGCCATGTTCCAGCGTGCTCGCGCCGAGGTGCATCGCCGCGGCGTCGGCGTGCCCGGAGAAATACACGAGCAGCATCGCCCGTCCGGCCGCGCCGGGCCGGGTGCGGATGCGATCGTTCGTGGCGATGAGCGCGCGCCGGATCGCGTCGGCGCTCTCGCCGCGCAGGAGCAGGAGGTTCTCGGCGCGAAAGCCGCCGAGGTCGCGCAGCACGCGTGCGATCTTGGCCGCGTCGTCCTCGGCCCAGCGCAGCGGCACCTCGTCCGCCGCGCCCTGGTTGTTGCCGATTACGACCGCGTAGCGCTCGACCTGAGCGTGGGCGCGCCCGGCGCCGACGGCGACGGCGATCGCGACGGCGGCGAACGCCAGCAGCGCGCGGGTCATCCGATGCGTCATGGGCCGCGCACCTTCATCCAGTCGAGCCGGTCGACGCTGCAGCCGGGCGGCGTGCGCCGCGGGCGGGCGCGCACGGCGGTCACGTCGACCGGGCGCTCGCAGAAGAAGGCGGCGACAGTCTCCGGGCCCAGCGTGTCGTCGAGCAGCGTGGCGCGCGGCAGCTCGACGTCCGTCCCCGCGTCCACGGTGTCCGCGACACCCGCCACCGGGAAGTAGACGCTCGCGGCGCCGCGCGCGTCGAGGCCGACGATCGCCAGGTGCGCCGGCCGCGGCGTCGAGACCACGAAGCGCACGAGATCGCCCGGGCTGACCGACTCGTCGGGGCCGCCGCGGCGGACGGTGTCGCCGTGCTTGACGAAGAAACCCAGGCGCGCGCCGCCTTTCGTCCGCGTCGCATCGTCCGACTCCGGCGCCGGCGGGCGGACCGCCACGACCACCGCCGCCGCGCCGGCGGCGAGGGCCACGCCCAGCGAGGGCCACAGCCCGCGCCAGCGCCGGCGCGCGGTGCGCGCGGGCGGCGCCGCGGCGATGCGCCGGATCGCGTCCAGGTCCGGCGGCGTCGCGGCGCGCGCGGCCTCGAACGCGGCGACGCGCGCCGCGCAGGCCGCGCAGCCCGCGACGTGGTCCCGCGCGCGCTCGCGCGCGCCGCCGTCCAGATCCCCCGCCAGCATCATGTCGATGCGCAGATCCGAAAGGCAGTCGGGCGCGCGACGGGTCATTCCGAGGCCTCCGACAGCTCCGCCACCCGCGCCAGCAGCTTGCCCACGTTGCGCCGCGAGCAGCCCAGGATGTCGGCGATCTCCTCGTGCGTGAGCTCGTCGAAGTACGCGTACACCGCCACGCGCGCCAGCTTTTCGGGCAGGCGCGCCAGCAGCTGCCGCGCGGCCGCCTGGTCCTCGGCCCGGGCCGGCGCCGCCTGGGCCTGGGCGGGGGCCACGTGCTCCGCCAGCAGCCGCGCCCGGTTGTCGCGATCCCGGATGCGATGCAGGCACAGATGCGTCGTCGCGCTGTACAGCCAGGTCGCGATCGAGCTCGCCCCCCGGAACTGCGCGGGATCGCGGATCAGCGAGACGAAGACCTCTTGCACGACCTCCCTCGCGTTTGCCTCACTGCCGAGCAGCCGCGTCGCGCGGCGCAGCACCGAATGATGATACTCGCGGTACGCCCGCTCGATGTCGTGTCGCTCGAGGGCCGCGCCCACGTCTAGCCGGCGCCGATGCGGATCTCGATCTCGGTGTCGTCGATGCCCTGCTGCGCCTCGTGCAGTTCGAGGAACAGCTCGGGGCCACACGTGAATGCGCCCGCCGCGGCACCGATCTGCTCGACGCGCATCAGATGGTAGCCGGGCGCCAGCGCCGTCCCCGAGGCGACGAAAACCAGCGCGTAGCCGGAGGCCAGCCCGCTCACCGCGCCGCCGTCCTCGGCGACGACGGCGATCGTCGCGATCGCCAGCCGCCCCCCGCCCGGCGCGAAGCCAGGCCCGGCCGGCGCCCGACAAACCACGTCCTCGCCCGACGTCCACGGGGCCAGCACCACCGGCCCGTCCGGCTGGCCAGCGGCGCTCACGTTGAACAGCGCCTCCTCGGGCGGGCGGCGGTATACGGACAGCGTGAACGCCGACGGGAACCGGCCCTCGATCGTCGTGGGCGTGGCGACCGGCCCGCCGCCGGTCCACCACAGGAGGGCCGCCCGCGCCGCGCGCGGCGGCGTCTCGGCGATGATGCTGCCGCGAATCTCCGCCATGCGCTCGCCGCGGTAACTGCTGGTCACCTGCGCGTCGCACGCGCAGAGGAGCAGCGTCGCGGCCAACGAAAATCGCATCTGGCGCAATCCCATCAATCACCTACCCCTTGGGGCCGCGAGCGGCCCGTTTGGGAACCTATCCCCCTATCTTCGTCGCCCCGGGGGGGCAACTCAAGGATGTCGGCCGCGGCGGCGGCGACGCGGCGGGGCAACCACCCGATCCTTGCCATCCCGCCTGTTACACGGCCCTTTAGGCCGCCGTGTGCGGTGAACGCGCCACGACGGAGCTCGGCGCCTACCCGGCGGTGTACGTGTATGAAGGCGCGGGCGGCGTCCCGCTGGGCCCGGTGCGCCGGACCGTGGGACAATGTTCCTCGCATGGTGGCGGCATGATTCGCAACCGCTCGCGGCCGTGGTCGTACGCGCCGTTGCAGATGGCGCTCGCCTGCGCCGCGTACGCCGCCTGCAGCGGCAGCAAGGGCGGCAACGACATCCCGCTCGCCAACTACGAGGCGGAGTTCCGCGCCGGCCTGTGCCACTACCTCGTGCTTTGCGAGAGGATGCCCGATCAGGCGACGTGCATCGCGGCGACCAACATCGAGGAGAGCGTCTCGTTCTTCCCAACGATGCAGGTCGACATCGCCGCCGGCCGCGTCGTGTTCGATGCGCAGGCCGCGCGCGCGTGCGTCGACGGGTTCAACAGCATCCGTTCGTGCACGCAGCTGGAGATCGCCGCGCTGTTCGAGCGCCTTCAGGACACTTGTGCCGCGGTGTTTTCAGGCACGGTGCCACCCGGCGACGTCTGCTTCTTCGACGAGGAGTGTACCGGCCGCGACAGGTGCAGTCGATCGGCAGCGTGCGCCACGCCGGAGTGTTGCCAGGGAACCTGCTTCGCCACGCCACCGCCCTACCCCGAGGGCGGCGATTGTTCGCAGATGCCGCAAGAGTGGTCGTGCGCCGCGGGCACGTCTTGCGTGGCGAGCACCTGCCTGCCCTTCCTCGCGCCCGGCGCGGACTGCCGGTCCATGCCGGGCGAGTGCGCGGCCCCGTACCTCTGCAAGGCCGTTCCCCCGGGCGATCGCTCCGTGTGTACCCCTCCAGTCGAACGGGGCCAGAACTGCGGCGACGTGGGCGACGTCTTTTTCTGCAACGACCTCCGCGACAACTGCAACGTCGAGGGCAGCACCTGCACGGCCAGCATTCCCGTCGGCGGCGCCTGCCCGTCGGGTGGGTGCGTGGGATACGCGGCCTGCGTCGGATCGATCTGCGTCGCGCAGGACAACCCCGGCGCCGGCTGCGGAACCGCCAACGACTACCTGGACGCTCTCGTGTGCGACGCGACGCTGCACTGCACGCTGCCGGGGCCCGGACCGTCGTGCCGCTGACCCGCGCCGATACCGGGACCACCCGATATTGATCCGGTCGCGCGCGTGTGAGCATCGCGGGTTCGAAAGGAGCCCTCATGCGAAAACTCATCGGTCTCGTTGTGCTCGTTGGCGGCGTCATCGCCCAGCTTTCACTCGCCCAGGCCGCGACGGAGGTCCTCCGGCTTCCCGCGAACAACCAGTTCGTCAACGCGGTGTCGACCGATCCGGTCACGGGCCTCACCACGGGCGTGTTCGTGACGCGTGTGCTCGGGGAGCCCGGGGGACCGGTGGATACGGTCACGGTGATCGTCTCGTCGGAGACCGAGTTCAACCTCGCCAGCGGCGTGCTGCCCCAGGGCGCGTTCCAGGTCAGCGCGAGGTCGGCCTCGCTGGACGTCGACATCAACGCCATCACGCTGGACACCGTCATCGGCGAGCTACCGGCGAACGGCGTCATCAGCCTCGACTGGCAAGGGGATGACATTCAGCGCACCGCGGGCAACGCGAAGTTCGACCTCGGCAACGGCCAGGCGGTGATCGTCGGCACCCGGACCGAAGTGGCGGCCGACCTGACGGGCACGATCTTCGGGGCGCCGCCGGCGGCTGACGCCATCGGCAGCATCTCGGCGGTCCGGATGGCCGTCATCATCATCACCTTCGATCCGTAGCGCGCCTCCACTCGATGCCGCTGTCGTCGTAGACTCGGGCGCCCGAGCCCAACGATGTCAGACGCAGTGGATTACGAAGCCCGCGACGGCGTCGGTGTCATCACGCTGAATCGGCCCGCCGAGCGCAACAGCATGACGCCGGAGTTGCTCGATGCGTTCGCGCGCGCCAGCGCCGCCGCGCGCGGCGACGCCGAGATCCGGGCGCTGGTCGTGACCGGCACCGGCGCCTGCTTCTCGGCGGGCGCGGACTTCAAGGCCGGCCTGCAGCGCGGCGGGTACGACCTTCTGCCGCACGAGCGGAGCTACGCGATGTACGAACCGTTCCTCTCGCTGCTCGACATCGAGGTGCCCGTCATCGGCGCGCTCAACGGTCACGCGGTGGGGGGCGGCTTCGGATTGGCGCTGGTCTGCGACATCCGGATCGGCGCGCTGGAGGCGAAATACGGCGCGAACTTCGTGGCGCTCGGCCTGGCGCCCGGCATGGCGATCAGCTACTTGCTGCCGCGGCTGATCGGCGTGGCGCGCGCGTCGGACCTGCTGTTCACGGGCCGCTTCATCGACGGCGCGGAGGCCGAGCGCATCGGCGTCGTCAACCGCGCGGTTCCAGCGGCGCAGGTGATCCCGGAGGCGATGGCGCTCGCCCGCACCATCGCCGACAACGCCCCGTTTGCGGTGCGCGCAACGAAGGCGGCGATCCGGCGCGGCCTCGGCCTGGAGATCCGCGCCGCCGCGCGCGCCGAAGCACACGATCAAGCGCAGAGCCTGACGACGGACGACGCCCGCGAGGGCATGTCCGCGCTGCTCGCGAAGCGCAAGCCGACGTTCACGGGGCGCTAGCGCGCCGTGGTCAACAGCCCCGGGATCTGCCGCTGACCCGCGGCCTGGCGGCCCGCCGCCGGCCTCTTGTCATCGAGAGAACGCGCCACATGCTTTGCGAAGCTGGTGGGCGATTGAGGCATGGCGAGGCGGATCAACGCGGCGCTGGTTATCTGGGTGTTGGCGACCGGGGTCGCTTGCCGTCCGAGGGTGCTGCAGAAGAACAGCGCCGCTGACGCAGGTACCGTCCCGAACGGAGGAATCGCCGTCGACGCCGCCAGCGTCACGGACGGACGCGCCGTCGTCGATCTCGGGGTCGTCACGGATGCAGGCAGCGTCACCGACCTCGGCAACGTGCCGATCCACGGCGACGCAGCTTCAACCCCAACCGCGGTCACGCTGGGAGGAAGCTGCACCGTCGAGCTGGGGGCTCGTGGCGCGCTTCCGCCGGCCGAGGGGACACTGCCCGCCCAGGGACCGTATCGCCCCTGCCACCTGGTCGGGAATCACGACTACAGCACCTTCCGCCTGTCGGCTGACGGCGGACGCGTGGCAGCCCTCACCACGTCCGGCGTCGTCATCGTGCTCGACAGTCACACGCTGGCGCCCGTCTCCGTCCTGTCGCGCGCCCGCGGCACGTACACCACGGTCGCCCTGTCCGGCGACGGCGCGATCGTGGCGGCCGGCTCCGATGCCGACGGCGAGGTGGACGTCTGGCGCGTCGCCGACCACACCGTCGTCCGTGCATTCGACCTCGGGCCGACGTGGCCGACGCTTGGTGGCGCGCTCGCGCTGTCCGCCGACGGGACCCGTATCGCCACGGTGGCGGGGAGCAACATCGTCGTGGCGGTTGTCGCGACGGGGGCGACCCGCACGCTGCCGACCAGCCTCCTCGCCACCGCGCTGTTCTTCGTCGATGACGATCGCAAGCTGGCGTTCGCGGGAGGGGGCCTCTCGCAGACTGGCACGGTCGGCGGCATCGTCGAGCTCATCGACATCGAAACGGGACAGGTGGCGCCGCTGGTCCAGCACGGCGACAGCTCCGGTATAGGCCAGCTCGAGGCGAGCGCGGACGGCAACACCCTGCTGGTCCTGGGCCACGGCGAGCTGTCCGCCTGGGACGTCGCGACGGCGCGCAACCGCGTCCTTCCGCTACCGGACTGGAGGAACGGGGTGACGTTCACGGTGATCGGGCTCAGCGCCGATGGCACCGAGATCGCGGCCTCTCTCATGACCACCAGCGGCCGGTGGTTCCAGCGGCGGCGGATATCCGACAACACGGTCGTCGATGAGGTTCCGATCGATGGGTGGTCTGCAACCCGCTACGCGTGGTCGTCGCGGGCGGGTCTTCTCGTCACCGACACGCGGGACGATGCCGGCGACAAGCAACTCGCCACCATCGATACCGCGTCGCCGAAGCTCCTCGCGAATGCGTGCGCGGGACGAACGCTGGGGCGGCCGATCGGATTCTCGGTAGACGGCAAGCGGCTGTTCGTTCGCGGCTACAGCGACTACAGCGAAACGACGGTGTTCGACGTCGCGACGGGAGAGCCGATCGGGACGCCGATCCCCAGCGGCTCGCTCGCGCCGTATTCGTTCACCCCCGCGCCCGACGGCCTGAGGGTCGGCTGGACGACCGCGGAGATTGCCATGGGCATGGTGCTGAAACGGGTCTACGTGGCCGATGCGACAGGCGCCGGGCGGCGCCTGCTGCTCGAAAGAAGCACCGTCTCGGGCACTGGCCTGGCCATCCTCTTCTCGCCCGACTCGCGCAGGTTGGCTGTCGTGGACACGTATGACAACGTGCTGATCGTCGTCGACGTCGAGACAGCCGAGCGAGCGAGCGAAGTGTCGCTGGGCGCTGGTTACCCCGGGCCGCTCTCCTTCACGTCTGACGGAACCGCGATCGTCATCCGGAATGACCACGTCCTCCGGACGGTGCGGTGGCGTGACGGCGCGACGCTGGCCGAATCGACCGTGGTCGGCGACTACCTGAGCGCCGGCAGCGAGGGCACCGTCGTCACGTACGGGCTCACCGAGGCGCGCGCCTACCGAGGCGGGGCGCTGTTGAGCACGATGCCCGGGATCGACGACTTTTGCTTCGGGTGGACACCGTGGGCAGCTGTGTCGGGCGACGGGTCGGTGGTCGGCCTCGGTCAGGGCTGCAGCCGGCCCTGGACTTTGCAACAGGCGCCCCACATCGACGTTCGCGAAACGGCCACCGGTGCGCTGATCCAGCGGATCATGGACGCGGAGCCCGTGGTCTTCGCGTCCGACGCGTCGATGTTCGCGGACGGCGGTTCGCTGATCTGGTGCCGCTGACCGCCGTGAACGCGCGACTCAGGGAACGAACCTGGCGATCGCAGGCCCGCCCAGGTCCGCGGCGCCGTACATCGTTCCGGCGCCGTCCCCGCTTCCCAGAACGACCGGGCCGGTGTCCCAGGTCGTGAATGCTGCGCCGAGCGCGGTCGACGGCGGCGCACTCACAACGGGATGCACGCGCCCGGTGCGGCTGCGCGCGCGGCGGGTGAGCACGGGAGAGATCACAGCGGTCGACGGCGTCACCGGATCGGCGACGAACGGCGCGAGGATACTCTCGTTGCCCGCGACGGTCGGATCCAGCGCGACCATGCCGACCGGATTGTTGATTGCGAAGAACAGCCGTCCGGCCTCCAGCGCCATCTCGCCCGGAAATTCGACGTTCGGGAGGTCGACGTTCCACTCGGTCAGCTGGCCCGTCGCAGGAACCAGCCGGCCGACGCGGCGGAGGTCACTGTCGACCTCGTGAAAGTAGACGCCGCCCGCCGCGTCCGCGGCGAGCGCGAAGACTGGCTGTCCCGGCGTCGCCCATGACGTGAAGACGCCCGTCGCCAGGTCCAGCCTCACCAGCTGCCTGGGGTGCGCAAACCCGTTCCCGTTGACGAGCACCGAACCGTCGGCGAGCTTCACGATCCGCCAGGCAAAGTCCTCGCCCGGGGTGTCCAGCGAATCCGGCAGCGGCCAGATCGACACGGCGCCGCTCGCGGTATCGAGCCGGCCGATCATCATCCGCCCTTCCTGATTACCCGCCAGGAACAGGACGCGGCCCGCGTCGTCGAACACGAAGCTGCGAAAGTACGCCCCGTCCGGCAGCGTCCAGCGCCAGAAATTGCGGCTCGCCACGTCGCCGCGCCCGAGGTCGCCGCTGGAAGAATCCATGAGGAAGACCGCGCCGTCACCCGCGCGCACGCGAAGATCTCCCGAGCCCGCGAAGAACGGAGTCTCCATCTCGCTGAACTTGCCGCGAGCGGTGTCCAGCACGCCCAGGAAGGTCGCGCCGGCGTCACCGTCGAAATCGATGTAAGAGACACCGCCAGCGCCCGCCGCCACTTGATACGGCGACGAGCCGGAGAACGGCAAGCGCCACGCGGTCAGCTCCGCTGCTTCGCTGGCCTGCGCCGTAAAACACACCCCGAACAGCACCGCTCCGACCATCGTTGTTCTCATCCCGTGTCCTCCCGGGCGCGATGGTAGCACCGGCGACCGGCACCGCTGATATGCCCGCGATCACTGAATGACGATGTCGTCGACGTAGACGACGCCCGCCCAGTCGACGCCTGGCCCGAACGTCCCTTGCACGGCGAGCTCGATGAGCTGGCTGCCCACGCTGCCGATCGGCGTCGAGACCTGGAACCACTCCCCGAGCGGGACAGGGCTCTGCGTGTTACCGCCGCCGCCCGTGCTCGTGGTCAGATACTCGCCGATCTGTGTGGCCGGGTTCGGCGGAGGCGCGGGGTCCGAGTCGGGGCTGAGATAGAACCAGGCGCTCACGGTCTGAGCGTTCGCGGGAACGTAGCCGTTGGCGGCGCACAGACGGAGGCCCACCACGAATGTGCGGGCCGCCGCCCCATCGCCCTGGGCGTTGATCTTGATCGCGAGCGCCTGCGCGCCCGCGTGGAAGCGCGAGCTCGATACGGAGATGCCCGTCACCGCCGTGTCACCGCTGCTCACGATGCCGAATCCGTCGGTGGTGTTGCCCTCGAACCCCCAGCCGGCGATCTGACAGTAGGTGGTGTCGCCGCACTTGAGGTAGTTGGCGTTGCACACGAACCCGCAAGAGCTGAGGCTGCAGGTCGCCGAGCCCGACCCGACCACGGGTGGCTCGACGCAGACCTTGCCGCACATCCCGCAGTTGTCCGGATCGTTGCTCAGGTTCTGGCAGCCGTTCGTGCACATCGTCTCGCCCGCCCCGCACGCGTTGCAGTCGGTTCCCGCCGCGTTGCACGCCGACGGGCAGGTGGTCATCGTGGTCGTGCACGCCGCGCTGGCGTTGCACATCGCGGCCGACGTCCTCACGCCGTTCGTGCACGACTGGGCCGCCCCACACAGCGTCCCGACCGGTTTGTTGCCGCTGGTCGCGCACACCGAGGTGCCGGTCGCGCACGACGTCATGCCGAGCTTGCACGGATCGGTCGGCGTGCACGCGACGCCGGCGGTGCACGGGACGCAGCTGCCCGTCCGACAGACCAGATTCGTCCCGCAGCTCACGCCGTTTGCGACCGCCGTCCCGGTGTCCTGGCAGGTGGGAGCGCCGGTCGTGCAGGTCAGCGTCCCGGTGTGGCAGGGGTTGGTCGGCGCGCAGGCGCCGCCCGCCGTGCACGCGACGCAGGTGCCGTTGCTGCACACGCGGTTGGTCCCGCACGTCGTGCCGTTCGCGATGTTTCCCGTCTCCGCACAGACGGACGCGCCGGTCACGCACGACGTCGCGCCGGTCCGACACGGGTTCGCGGGCTGGCAGCTCGCGCCGGCCGTGCACGCGCCGCAGACGCCGTTGTTGCAGACCCGGTTGACGCCACACGTGGCGCCGTTCACGAGGTTGCGGTTGGTGTCCGCGCACGTGATCGCCGGCGAGCAAGCCTGGGTCCCGGCGTGGCATGGGTTCAGCGGCGTGCACGACACCCCCGCCGTGCACGACACGCAGATCCCGGCGCTGCACACCAGGTTCGTGCCGCAGGAGGTGCCGTTGGCGACGTTCGCCGACTCGGCGCAAACCGGCACGCCGGTGTTGCACGTCAGGGTGCCGGTCCGACAGGGCTTGCCGGTCACGGCGCAGCTCGCGCCAACCTTGCAATCGCCGCAGACACCGGTGGCGCTGCACACCTTGTCCGTCCCGCAGCTGGTGCCCGCGGCGACCAGCGTGTTCCGGTCGGTGCAGACAGGCGTCCCCGTCGTACAGGTGAGCGTCCCCTGATGACAGAGATTCGTCGGCGTGCAGGCGGCGCCGGTCTGACAGGTCACGCACTGCCCCGTCGAGCAGACCATCCCGGTCCCGCACGACGTCCCGTTCGGCCGGTCACCGGTTTCGGTGCAGACCGGCGCGCCCGTCGTGCAGACGATCGACCCGGTTCGGCACGCGTTGGTGGGCGTGCAGGCGGTCCCCGCCCCGCAGGCGGCGCACGCGCCGTTGTTGCACACCAGGTTCGTGCCGCAGACGGTGCCGTTCGCCTGCGCCTTGCCGGTGTCCATGCACGATAGGACACCGCTCGCCGAGCAGACCGTTTGTCCGACGTGGCATGGGTTGGCGGACGTGCAGACGCCGCCTCCGACACACGCGGGCCCGCCGCCGCTGCCGCCGGTTCCGCCGCTGCCGCCGGTTCCGCCGCTGCCGCCGGTGCCGCCGCCGCTGCCGCCCCTGCCCGCGACCGCCCCTCCCGAGCTCCCCGCGATCGACCCGGCGTTGCCACCCGCGTTGCCGCCGCGGCCCGCGCTCCCGGCGTTGCCGCCGCGGCCCGCGCTCCCGGCCACCGCCCCTCCGGCACCGCCCGCGCCCGCCGCGTCCAGGCCGCCGTCCGGCAACATCGGCTGCTCGCGCAGGCCGCATCCGAGACTCGACCACCCCAGGAGAACCGACACCCACACCACTCGTCTGAACATCGTCACTCCCGTTCGTTAGAACCGCAGGCTGCAGCCGAGACCCCGACCGACGGGATCGGGAACACACGCGAACGCCCGCGCGGCGCCCGCACGTTCGGCGCCGGCGTGCCCGGGCGACGAAAGCATGAACAACACCGCCGACGTCACCGCCAGGGCTCCCGCGGCGGCGAAGCCGACGATCGTCAACGTCAGCGTCTGGTCGTAGTCATCCTTGAGCGACTGGCACGCCGGCGACAGGTTGGCCGTGCCGCAGTCGCGGTACGCCACGCCGCCGACGATGCTGGTGTGGGCGTTGAAGGTGTCGCGCTTGCCGGCGGCGCTGGCGGCCTCCAGCGTGCCGAAGACCAGCGCGCCGACCGCCGCCCCGCCCGTGATCCAGGCGGCGATCCGTGCCTTGTTCCGCGCGCCGGACTGCGCGGACGTCGGGCCGTTGGTCAGGTTGACCGCCGCGCCGGCATCCGAACCCGGCGAGGACAGCGCCAGGACGGCCCCGGGGCGAATCTCGGAGGCAACCGGCTTGGGCGCGGCCAGCAGCGCGTAGGTGCGCTGCTCCCGTTTTCCGCCCACGACGGTGATGGTCTCGCGCACCGGCTCGTAGCCCGGCGCGCGAATCTCCAGGTCGGCAGGCCCCTTGTCGAGGCGAATGACCGAACCCGATGTGGACAATGTGGACAGCAGCGCCTTATCCACCGGCTTGCCGTTCAGCAACACCTCGGCGCCAGGCGTCGATACGACCAGCGCCACCTCACCAATGTTCGCGCGGGCCAGCTCGAGCGGCTTCTTCAGCGTGGCCTTGTTCTTCGCGATCCACGGATGATCGGGCGCGGCCAGCGCCTCGGTGAGATAGCGCTCCGCCGCCGCGTAGTAGCCGAGCTCGAGCTCGCACAGCCCGAGCTGCGCGGCCGTCCGCGGCGTCCGGGAGATCTGGTAGGCCTTCTCGAACACCGGCAGGGCCTGCACCGCGTTGTCGCGGGCGCGCAGCTTCACCCCCTCGCGGATGAGCGCCTCCGCCTCTTCGGCGTCGGTTGCCGCGCGCGCCGGCCCCGCCGCGAGGACCGCGAGCGCCGCGATCGCCGTCGCCGCGACGCTGGGAACTCTCTTGAGCCAACCTGTCGACACCATCCTCATCCCCTCAATCCAGAAGTGGAACGCCGTTGTGCATCCGAACCCCGCTGGCGCGCGCCCGCGGCTTGTCCGCCGACTTGCGCGCGCGGGGCTTTTCCGCCGCGGCGGGCGCGTCGCGCGGCGCGGGCGGCTCGCTCGGCGCCGCCGCGGGCGCCTCTTTGGGCGCCGCCGCGGGCGCCTCTTTGGGCGCCGCCGCGGACGCCTCTTTGGACGCCGCCGCGGGCGCCTCTTTGGGCGCCGCCGCGGGCGCCTCTTTGGGCGCCGCCGCGGGCACCTCCTTTGGCGCCGCCGCAGGCACCTCCTTGGGCGCCGCCGTGGGCACCTCGCTCGGCGCCGCCGTGAGCCGCTCGCTCGGCGCAGGCGTGGGCACCTCGCTCGGCACCGCTGTGGGCACCTCGCTCGGCGCCGGCGCGGGTGCTGTCACGGCGAGCGCTTTGCTGGGCGCCGCGACCGGCGGCACCGGCGCGGGCTCGTCGTTCGGCACGGGCGCGTGCGCGGGCGGCCGAACCGCGGCCGCGGCAGGCATCGGCTCCATCGGCGGTTCCTCGACCACCACCCGAGCGGGCGGGCTCTGCACCAGCGCCTGTGCCGGAGTCGCCTGCGGACCCGGTGGGCCGGACGCGCTCCCGCGCGTCACCACGAGCACCAGCGCGAGGCTCGCGAACGCGACGCCGCCGGCGGCGCCGATCCACAGCCGCCTGACAGCCCGTTTCCCCCTCCCGGCCGCCGCGGTCGCGAGCGCCTCGGGTCGATCTGTCGGCAGCGGGGGTTCCGACTCCAGCGCCGGAGCGGCCTCGGTCGCCGTCGGGATCAGGACCTCGCCGGTGATCTCTTGCGGCGTCTCCCCGACCGCGAACCACGCGCCGTCCAGCGCCTCCACCTCGGGGGTCAGCGTCCGCACGAACGGGCTTGGCATCGAGGCTTCGACGTCGATCGCAGGCGACGTCGGCGGCCGCCGGTACGGCTCCGGCGTGGCACCGCCGGACTTCGAGACGAACGGGTAAAGCGCCAGCCCGAGCTCCGCCACCGACGCAAACCGCCGCTTCGGATCCGAATTGAGCGCGCGGCGCACGACCGCGTCCAGGCTGGCGGGCAGATCGGACCGGCGGGTGCTGGGAAGGGCCGGATTCCCTGCGACGATCGCCCGGAACACCTCCTCCAGGCTGTCCCCGCCATAAGGAGGTTTGCCGGTCAGGCACTCGTAGAGAATGACGCCCAGCGCATGCTGATCGCTCGCGGCGCTGGCCACCCGGTGATCGGCGACCTGTTCGGGGGCGAGGTAGAACGGCGTTCCGAGCACCGCCCCCGGGCCGGCCACCGCGCCCGCAGCGTCCCCCGGGCTCGCCCCCTCCCCGTCCTTCGCGATTCCGAAGTCCAGGATGACGGGGTGCGATCGCCCCTCGCGGACGGCGAGGAAGATGTTCGACGGCTTGAGGTCGCGGTGCGTGATGCCCCGTCGGTGAGCCTCCGCCACGGCGGTGCAGACGGGACGCATGATGTCAGCGGCTTCCGCGGCGGAGAGCGGCCCGGCGCGCCGCAGCCGGTGCGAGAGATCCTCCCCCTCGAGCAGCTCCATCACGAAGTAGCTTTGCCCGCCGTCCTCGCCGACGTCGGTGACGTCAACGATGTTCGGGTGGCGAACGCTGCCCGTCAGCTTCGCTTCCTTCAGGAAGCGCGCACGCGCGGTCGGTGCCGCCGCGAGCGACGGGCTCAGAACCTTGATAGCGAAACGTTTCCCGGTCTCCCCGTGCACACCCTCGTAGACGGCGCCCATCGACCCCACGCCAATGAGGCGTTCGATGACGTATTTGCCGATCTTTGTTCCTCTATCGAGCGCGGCCTTCCCCTGGTGTTCCACCGGTCCCCGTCTTCCGTCTTCAGTCGTCACTTCAAATAACGCGCGTCACTGCATTAGGTATGGACGTCGGATATCCGAATACTTCCTCCTTAAAGTCACCACACAGGACCCAAAACGGCTCACAAACCCGACGGGACCCCAAGCCTTCGTAAATTCCCGACCATCCCGTCGAGGATCTCGTGCCCGGCCGGGGTCTCTCTACCGTTTGAGCTTCCGGGAGCCGTCCGCCTCGAACTCGTCGTCGGACAGGAGCTTGCCGTCCTTGTCCCAGCGCTTGGCCCGCGTCAACTTGTCGTCGGCGTAGGCCTCGACGCTCTCCGGCTTGCCGTTCTCCCACCAGCTCTGGCTGGGCCCCTGGCGCTTGCCGAGCCGGAAGGTCACCTCCGCCTGGCGCGCGCCGCTCTCGAAGTAGGACTTGTGGACGCCGTCCTCGCACCAGTCCCGATAGCGGTACGTCGATTCGCAGGCCAGGAACGCGCCTTCCCGCCGGACCTTGCCCGTGTCCCAGAACACCTGCGCCTGCTTCTTCTTCGGGCCGGCATAGGTCTCTTTCAGGCTGGGGTTCCCGTTCAGGTACAGCTCCGTGACCTGCGTCATCTCTCCCGCCTTCCAGACGATCTCCTTCACGACCTTCTTGCCGCCCTCGGCGAAGGAGATCTCCTTGCCCTCCTTGACGCCCCGATCCCAGGTGATGGTCGCCGCCAGCTTGCCGTCCTTGCCGAGCAGACGCTCCTCCCCCTGCTTCTTGCCATCCTTGAACGCAACCTCGCTGCGGGACGCGTAGTCGCTCGACCCCGCGCCCTGCTTCTGAATCACGCCGTCCTGCCAGGTGTCCACGCGGGACACCTTCCCAGTGCCGTCATAGATCGACGTCGTGACCGCTCCGTCGAAGCCGCAGATCTTGCGCAGCTCCTTGTCGTCGCGGGCCGCGGGCGAGCAACGGAGCTGGTAGACCTTGCCGTCCTCCTTCTGAGAGAGCTCGCCGGTGCCGTCCGCGAACTTGCGCGAGTAGCTCTTGAGCTTGCCGCTCGGGTAGAGCTCCTTGGCCCAGACCCGATCGCCGCCGTCATAGGAGGCGAGCGACGCGAGCTTGCCGTTCTCGACTTGCCGGGTTTCGCCGTGCTGCTTGTCGTCGCGGTAGGCGATGCGCCGGG
>Ga0111539_10004154_pt1 | contig 18984 bp, 12 predicted proteins | sample RhiMethybrSRZTD1_FD_79667 | JGI IMG/M metagenome (GOLD analysis project Ga0111539, IMG submission 79667) | Populus rhizosphere microbial communities from Tennessee, USA - Rhizosphere MetaG P. TD hybrid SRZTD1 (version 2) (version 2) | ecosystem: Host-associated > Plants > Roots > Rhizosphere >... | reverse complement strand
TGGGTCGTCGACCAGCAGAAGAACGCGGACCACGGCATGGTCGATCGGCGCGGGCTGGTCTGGCACGAGACCGTCGTCGACCCGAGCCAGGTGCTCGATCTGCGCGTGGTGCCGGCGTGCAAAGTATTCGGGAGATTGCTGCTCGCCGATGGGCGCCCGGCCGCGCTGGTCAGCCTGCAGCTCGAAGAGAGCTCGGCTTCGCGTTGGCCGCGATGGATGAGCATGTCGTGGACCACGACCGACCGCGAGGGCAACTTCCGCTTCGTCGGCCGCCACCATCTCGCCGACGACGTTCGCGTGCGCGTGGAGGCTGCCGCCGGCTTCTTCACCGGCGAACCGTTCGCCATCGCCGAGCCGGGCACCGAGCGGCGGCTCGGGGAACTGCGCATGTCCGCGCCGGCGAGCATCGACGGCGTCGTGCGCGACGCGCAGCAGCGGCCGGCGGCGGGAGTGCGTGTGTGGCTGCGCGACTGGGACTTCAGCACAAACCAACAGGCGAGCGGCAGCGTCACCGAAACGCTGACCGACCGCGACGGTCGCTATCGCTTCCTCGGCGTGCCCGTCGGCGGTGCGTGGCTGCAGCTGTTGCCTCACGCCGACGAACGCGGTGACAACGAGCGAGCCGTCGAGCCGTTCGAGGTCGAAGCCGGCAAGACGTACACGTTCGATCTGCAGGTGCCTCAGAAGTAGCAGCCGCTGGCTCGCGCGCCGACGACGCTGCCGGTTGCGCGTTGACGCCCGGCTCGCTCGCCGCGAAGCACTTCAGCGCGGCTGGCGCGCAGCGGGCGGCGGCACGTAGTCGGTCGCGAACTGCACATCGGACTGGCGGCGCAAGTCGATCCACAGCGCGACGCGGCGATCGGTGCCGTCGCGCGCGCCACCGATCACCTCGACGGCGGCGCGGCGATGGCTCGCGGGATGCGGCGCGTACTGCGGCTTCAGCGTCACTGGCGCCTCGCGCACGCGTTCGAACCCGAGTCGCGCGGCCTCGGCGCGCGCGAGCAGCAGCGCGAGGGCATCGATCGGCACGTGGTTGGGCAGCCTCGCGGTCTCGGTGCCGAACGCATCGCGCAGCGAGGCCGCGAGCAGCTCGCGCTGGTTCACCGCGAAGCCGAGCACTTTTTCGCCGACGTAGTAGAGCCGCGAGCCCGTGTCGGTGTGCACGACCGCGATGGCGCCGGGCAGCCACAGGGCCTCCGGCCCGGCTTCCAGCCACTGCACGAATGGCTTGTTGTTCCACGCCGGCGTCTTCGGGTTCGCGAGCTCCTCTTCGAGGTGCCGTTGCACACGCGCCTCGCGGTCGTCTGTCGGCTTCGCGAACGCGACCAGCACGCGCTCGACGTCGTGTTCGGCGTCCTCGTGTCGCTCGCGCACGAGGCCGACGCCCGGCGCGAACCACAGTTCGCGCAGAAGCTGGCGCACGTTCTCGTGCGCGCTCTCGACGCGCACGTGCACGGCGCGGAACGAACCCGCAGGCACCGTGATTGCTTCCTCGGTGCCGACGACGGTGGCCTGGTGCGTCCAGCCGTGACCGTCGCTGGCGAACGCGACGTCGTGCTTGCCCTGCCAACGCCACGAATCGCCTTTCCGCGCCGGCCAGTCGAGCCACCGCAGCGGCGCGGAGGCGAAGTCGATGGCGCCGCGCACGCGATCGTCGAGCGCGAGGAAGCGCCGGATCCCGGCATCCCCGAGCGACCACGCTTCGAAGCGCGGGGCGTTCTCGCCGGCGGTCTCGACCCGCAGCTGATGCACTTCCTCGCCGTCCGGCAGCACGCAGCGGCCCTCGTCGACGACGGTGCTGCGCACGGGTTTGGTGGGCGGGAGGGACGTGCGCGTGACGTCGTAGACCCAGCGTGCCCCGACCTGCAGCGGCATCAGCTCGGCGGCCGTTGTGGCTGGTGGCGTTGCTTGCGCCGGGGTGGGGGAGAGCAGGCCGAGGCCGAACACGAGAGCGAAGCGCGTGCGCATGAAGGCTCCTGTCGGGACGGCGGCGCGCGACGCGCAGCGCGGCGGTTAACTCCCGGTCAGCCCGGGGAACTGCGGGCAGCTCCGAGCTCAGCGCTTGCCAGGCAGGCGGTCGATGAGCTCGGCGTGGCCGGCGCGCCGCGCTGCAGCGACGAACATCTCGCGGAGCTCGGCGTCCGCGTCCGCGAGCGCGACCGTGGCGATCACCAGTGCGTCGTCGCAGCGATCGACGCCCACGAGAGCTTCGAAGGCGGGCAGCGCGTCCTCGGCGGCGAAGCGAAGCATCGAGCGCATCGAATCCGGTGACTGCTCGCCCGCGATACTCGCAGAGCGCTTCGCCGCTCCGCGCATCATCGCGAACCTGCCCTTGACCATCGCCGGCTCGCAGCCGCCGCCGTCGACCACCAGAGCGTAGCGGCGATCCGCCACGAGCTCCGCGGGCGCCGCGGCCGCCAGCGCGCGCAAAGCAGCCTTGGCCCCGTCGCCCTTCGCCGCGAGCGCGTCGGCGGTGTCGAGCACGGCCAGCGGGTCGTGCAGCTCGCGTGCGATCGCAGCGAGTTCCAGCGCCGCCGTCACCACGCCCCTGCCGCGCACGAGCGAATCGCGGGCCGCGACGATCCACTCGCGCATGCGTTCCTTCGCGGGCGCATGTCTGCTGGCCAGCTGCGCCATCTCCGACACGAAGAACGACACACGCACGCCACCCTGAGCCATGTCGGTGCGGCTTTCGCGCCAGTACGTGTCGGCCGCCGCGATCGCGTCGTCGTACCGGCCCGCAATGCGCAGTTCCCGCATCAGTGCGAACTGCCGCGTGCAGTCGGCCGGCGCCGCCTGCGCGGCTTCGCGCGCCGTGTCGAGCGACGTGATGCCGCGCAACCGATCTTCCGCGTCGCGCAGGAACGCCTTCGCGTCGACGTACCCGGTCATGCGCCCGAGCTCGGTGCGATCCGCGCGCAGGAACAGCATCGTCGGCACGGCGTCGACGTGGAACTCCTTCGCGAGTGCGGGGAACTCGTCGATGTCGACACGCAGTGGGATCGTGTGGTCGCGCAACCACGCATCGACGGTCGGGTCCGCGAGCGTAGTGGATGCCAGGCGCTTGCACGGACCGCACCACTCGGCGCCGAAGTCGACGAAGACCACCTTCCCGGCCTCACGCGCGGCAACGAGGGCCTTGGCCAAATCCGGATGGGCGGCTGCCGCGGTCTTCTCGCCGCAGGCGACGAGCATCAGTGCGGCGAGCACGACGCTGCCCGTACAGCGCGCAGCCTGGAGACGAGAGGAGACACGCATTCGTCCACATGCTATCGCGCGGTCTCCCGGCGACTACTCGAGCTCCTTGTTGCCTGATCACCGCAGCCCTCGCAGTCGCAGCGCTCTGGTCAGAGGTCGACGCGGACCGGCAGCGGCATGCCCGGATCGACGGGCTCGCCCAACACGGCGAGCGCGGACAGCCAGAGGCGCGGCAAAGGCAGCGGCACAGTCGCGATGACGCGGCAGATCCGCTGGCGCAGCGCCGCGTCGGCCACGGCAAGCGCGTAGAGCTGCCGCCAGTCGTCCATGCTGCCGCGGTCGAGGATCTGCGCGAGGATCTCGTCGCTGCGCAGGTCGAGGTGGGTGCGGTTCCACAGCGCCCGCGAGTTCTCGAGCGAACTCACGGCGCACCGCCCAGCACCATCGGTGCCAACACGCGTGCCCAGTGTCGACCGCGCGCTACGAGGTGGTTCCAGTCGGTCCACGGTGCCACCAGGTCGCGGTAGGTGCGCAGGTCTACCTTGCCGCGGTCGCCTGGCGTCGCCGCGGCCAGGCGTTCGACGACTTCGGCGAGCGGCGAGGTGCCGTTCGGCTGCCGGTAGATGGCGTCGAACTCGCGCATCGCTGCCCGCAAGGCGCCGTCGCCGAGCCGTTCGCACAGTACGACGGTGTCGAGGTAGTCGCGCAGCGTGTCGCGCGTCGCCAGGAGCCATCCCTTGATGCGCACCATCTCGGCCAGAGTCGGAACGCGCAGGCCGGCGACGATCTCGGTCTCCAGCGGCCGGGTGCGGCGGAGCTGTCGGATTCCGGTCATCACGCCGTCGAGGCTGCCGAGCACGAGCACAGGTCGCTCGACACGAGCGGTGACCCAGCCAGCGGCGGCTTCGAGCGCTGCCAGCACTTCGTCGAAGCGATCGCGCAGGTCGGCCAACACGTGGTCACCGTCCTCGCTCGTGCGATGGCCCGCGTGGAGGGCAGCCGCCGTTCCGCCGACGAGCACGGTTCCTGGCAGCAGCTTCTGCAGGTGCCGCTCCGCCGCCAGCAGACGCTCCCATGGTGCTTGTGAACCGGAATCGCCGGGCATGGCAGCATTGTGCCACGTCGCCGCACTCGGAGCATACGACGGCCGCTGATCGGTGCTCCATCTGCTCCATCCGCACACCGGTAAGCCGCCTGGCCACCATGCGGCCACGACCGAGCGCTGCGGCTTGACGCGTTGTTCGGTGTGCGGGACCAGGCGCCGCTGAGCGGCCCGGTTCAGAACTTGATCTCGCCGCCGATGCTCAGTGAGAAGTCGATGCCGTCGTGGTGGCTGCGCCGCGTGACGTCCTCGCCGATGAACTCCGAGCGGTAGACCTCGCGCCGCTCGGCGTCGGTCAGGTTCTTCGCCGAGAACATGAGCCTGACGCCGCGGCCGAGCGACTGCGAGAACGTCGCGTTGAGCGTGTCGAAGCGCGTCTGGTAGGTCGCCGGGATGAAGAAGCTGTTGCTCGGCCCCGGGCCCTGGATCAGCGTGTCGCCCTGCACCGTGTAGAACACTCCGAAGCCGGTCCCGCTCGCCTCGATGTCGCAGGTCAGGAACAGGTTGTAGAGGTACTCGGGAGCGTTCGTCATGTCGCGCGTCGAAGGCGGCGCCACGCCGTGCAGCGTGATGAACCCGTTGATCTCGTCGTCGGGCAGCCGCACGTGCGCGTCGATCCAGGTCCCGTTGGCGCCGACCGCGAGACCCTTCAGCGCCGGCGAGAGCTGCTCGAGCCCCTGCCGCGTCTCGAGCTCGATGCCGCTCAGCGTGCCGCGCGGGTAGTTGACCGCCGTCGTGAACGCGAAGGTCGCGAGCTTCTCGACATACTCGATCGGCTTGTCGATGTCCTTGCGGAACACCGACGCCGAGAACAGACCCCCTTCGTAGGGCACGTAGTCGGCGCGAAAGTCGTAGTTGCGCAGCGAGCTCATCTCGAGCTCGGGGTTGCCGAGGAAGATCGGGCCGCCGAGATACTCCTGCTGCACGATCGGCGTGAGCTCCTTGAACGTCTGCCGCGCGACCGTCTCGCTGTACGACGCCCGCAGCGTCAGACCCTCGAGCGCCTCGTACATCAGACCGAACGCGGGCAGGATGTCGTGCTGCGAGAACGAGACGTCGGCGTCGCCGGGCTCGAGCTGCGCGGTGCCGAACTGCCCCGGCGGCACCCAGACGGCGTCCTCCTCGGCCTGGTTCACGATGCTGATCTCGGTCGACTCGAAGCGCACGCCGCCGACGAACCGCAGCTTGGCCACGAGCGGCAGCTCGAGCATCGCATACGAAGCGCTGATCTCCTGCTTGCCGTCGTAGTCGATGTCGGCGTTGCTCGCGGTGATCGGGTGGTTCTCGAACAGCCAGTGCTGGCTCCAGTCGAGCTCGTTGAACTGTCCGGAGTAGAAGGACGGATCGTTGAAGTTGCTGAAGGTGTCCTGGTCGAAGCGCCGGTCCACGTGATCGTAGAACACGCCGACCTTGACGTAGCCCGGCAGGTCGTTGAAGGCGGCGAACGGCAGCATGAGGTTCGCGGAGGCGGTGTTGCTCTCCTCTTCGATCTGCTTCCAGATGCGCTGCAGGTTGCCGAGCGTGAACTGGGCCGCGGGCTTGTATTGGATGAAGGTGCCGACCGGGAGCCATGCGGACGCGAACTGTCGTTTGTCCGGCTGGTCGCGGTTGGCCTTGCTGTGCGCGAGCGTCCAGTCGAGCTCGGCGGCCTCGAGCGGACCTGTGCCGTCGAGCTGCAGGCGGTGGCGTCCCGTCAATTGCAGCGTCTCGGTCACGCGTTCGGTGTAGTCGAGCGTCTGCAACCGCAGGTAGGGTGCGGCGAGCAGCTGCTCGCTGCCCGGCGACGTCGGGATCGAGGGGTCGTGACCCGGGAAGTAGTACTGCTTGCCGCGCGTGTCTTCGGCCAGCGTGACCTTGTCCTCGGCGACCTCGGTGCGCAGCCAGGCGAGCCGGATCGCGTGCTCCTTGCTCTCGACGCCGAACGTGCCGAGCGCGCCCCACTGCGCCGATTGCGTGCTCTGCGTTATGTCGAGCAGCGAGGTGACGAACTCACCCGAGGACGGGGAGCCCTGGCTGAACTGCGGCGTCAGCGGATCGCGGAGCCGCAAGGCCCACAGCGAGTTGTCCTTGCCGTCGTCGAAGAAGCTGCTGTCGGTCTCGTAGTAGACGCTGACGAGGCCACCGGCGCGCCAACCGTTGCCGATGTCGAAGAACCCGCCCAGAGCACCCGACATCTCGAAGTCGATCGGCGCTTCGGCGCGCGAGACGCCGACGGCGCCATCCCAGTTCTCGCCGAGCGGCTGCACGCTGCGCTCGCGGCCGGTCTTGCCGAACGCATGCACGCCGCCCCCGTCGTAGGTCAGGAAGTTGCTGCGACCCGCGACCTGCGAGTTCCAGCTCGTGCCGAACTTCCACTTCACGAACGCCGGCTCGTCGGGCACGCCCTTCAAGCCGACGTTGACGGCGCCGCCCGAAGCGTCACCTTGCTGGTCCGGCGTGAAGGTCTTGCTGACCTGCAGGTTGCTGATGACCTCGGACGGGAACTGGTCGAGCTCGACGGCGCGTTTGTCTTCGTCGGCCGAGGGCAGGCGCACGCCGTTCATCTGCGAGCTCACGTAGCGATCGGGCAGGCCGCGGATCACGGCGCTCTTGCCGTTCGACACCGAAGCGCCGGGCACGAGGCGCAGCGCGTCGGACGCGTCGCTGGCGCCGGCTTTGCTCATGAGCTCGGAGCTGATCGAGTCCATGAAGGCCGCGCTGTCGAGGCGCAGCTCGAGCAACGCGCCCTCGGTGTCGACGCCGAGCTGCAGCACTTCCTGGACGACGAACTCCTCCATGTCGGTGAAGTCGCCGGCGAGCTCGACCCGCACTTCCGTGAGCTGCCCCGGCGTGACCATGACGTCGGAGCGCACGCTGCGCAGGTAACCGTCCTTCGACACGACGAGCGTGTAGCGGCCCGGTGCGACCTTCGCGAAGACGAAGTTGCCGTGCTCGTCGCTCGTCACCGAGAGCGCGAGCTCGACGATCTGGGCCCTGGCGCCGGCCAGTGGAACGTCGAAGTCCTTGTCGAAGGCGACGCCGCGCAGCGAACCATCCTGCGCGGCAACGACCTGAACGAAAGCAACGGGTGCCGAGAGAGCGAGCAGGAACCGTTCGTTCACCACGGGTTGCCCAACCCCTCGCAGATCTCGCGCATGCGGATCAGAAGGGCCGGCGACGGCTCGATGCGGTTGCGGGCCATCGCGACAGCGGTGTCGACGAAGTCGTCGGCGCGTGGTCGCGAGTTCGGGTTCTCCAGGGCTTCTTCGAGGGCCAGCGCGAGCAGGCCGTCGGCGGTCGTGGTTTCGCCGAGCGCGTGCCAGGCGATCGCGAGCGGGCGGATGGTCTCGGCGCGGTCGATGTCGACGATCGCGTCGCGTTCGTTCTGGTAGATCCTCATCGCGGCTTCGGCTTCGACGCGCGCCTCGGCGACCTCACCGGCGCGCCCACGCAGCTCGCACAGCCGCGCCAACACCGGCACGTGATCGCAGGGACGCCAGGTGTGCAACTCGGCGATCTTGCGCGCTGTGGCGAGAAGACGCAGGGCCGCGGCCTTGTCGCCGTGCTCGACGCAGGTCGACGCGAGCCGCGCGATCACGGGCAGCCGGATGCCCGGTGGCAGCTTGTCGAACGTCGTCGTGAGCAGCTCTTCGATCGCGGTGCGCTGCGCTGTTGCCGGAAAGCAGCGTTCGTGCAGGCGCACCAGCGTGACGACGGCGGTGTTCTGCTGGCCGAGACTCATCTTCGGGAACGCCGCCTGCAGGGCCTCGATCTGCTCACCGATCTTGTCGGCGGGTGCGAGCAGCGCCCCTTCGGCGGCCGTGTTCGCCCAGTCGTCGTCGACCGCGTTGGCCGACGACGCATCGATGCCCGCGGCGAGCTTCTCGGCGTGTGCACGGTCGCCGAGCAACAGGAAGGCGCGCGCCAGCTTCATTGCGACGAGGTCGCGCCGCCAACCCTGCTCGCCCGGGTCGCTGTCGAGCTGCTGGACGATCGCTTCGGCGTGCTTCACGTAGGCGAGCGCCTGGTCTCGTTCGCCGTGGTTCGCGCAGTAGCACGCGTAGTCCGCATACGCGCTGCCGAGCCGCCAGCCCTTGATGGCGTTCGCGAACTCGAGCGCGAGCTGCGGCTGGCCGAGCTCGAAGCAACCGACCACGACGACTTCCTGGGCACGCGCGCGGTTCTTGTGGTGCGGCTCGAGCGGGAACGCCGACGCGGCGCGGAACGCGAGCCGCAACAGCTCCTGTTGGAACGGTTGCAGCGGCTGTGCGAAAGGCACGGCCGCCGGCGCGCTCGTCGCCGCCGCCGCTGGCGCACTCTGCGACGAAGGGGCGGCGGCCACGTTCTCGGAGCAGGCGGCGGTGAACAGCAATACTGCGGCAAGGATCGAACAAGCCGCGGCAAGGCAATGACAAGACGGGCGGGAATGCGACATGACTGACCGGTGGACGAGAGGGTGACCAACGACTGCGGGCAGGCAGCAGCGCTTCGTGCTGCTGCCTGCCGCGGATGCGGAGACGTGTCCTGCTCAGGGCAGGATGTGCGACTGCGCGTTGGAGAACGCGAACTCACCTCCGGGGACGCCGAGGTCGAAGCTCGCAAACTGCGTGTGGAACACCGAGCCCGCGAGGCCGGGTGGCACGAGGATCGGTCCGACCGATGCGGTGCCGCCGGCGCCGACCGCGACCACGAGGTTGTCGGGCGTCGGCACGAGCGTGCCGCCGAAGATCGGCAGGAAGATCGGGAGCGGACCGCCGAACACGAGGATGCCGATGTTGAGCACCGGGTCGATGTTGTCGACGCTCAGCGTGACGTTGGTGTTGGCCGCCCAGTTGCCCGCCGTGTAGTGGACCGAGGCGCCCGCGATGCCTGGACGCTCGGCCGAGATGTAGACGTTCGCCTTGTTGTTGGTCGTGAGGCCGAAGCGGGCCGTGGCCGTCCAGCCGATCAGCCAGTTGTTGCCGCGCGGGAAGGCGCCGCGGAAGCGCGACGACGTGAAGAATCCGTCGTTCGGCGCGACCTCGACGGACGACAACGCATCGTTCTGGGGGGTCGGGTCGAGGAAGGTGACCGGCTGCGAAGTGTTGACGCCGTTCGGAACGACGGCTGGGCCGCGCGTGATCGAGGTGATCGGCGAGCTCGCGACGATGCTGTTGTTGGCGTTGTTCGTGCCGCCGCCGCCCGCGAACACGAGACGCGCGTTGGCCTCGACGTAGGCGTTCGGCCGCAGGTTGCTGTAGAAGACGTTGTCGCGGAAGTCGATCAGGTTGCCGCTCGTCTGCGCCGTGTAGGCCGTGGCCGGGCTCGCGAACGGATTGATCGGCGAGGTCACGGTGAAGGCCGTGGTCCAGCGCGTCGCGAAGTCCAGCGTGCCGTTGCAGCCGTAGCCCGTGTTGCCGTTCTCGAAGTCCGAGATGTCGTTGTTGATGACGTTGTCGCCGGCGTCCATGAAGATGCAGTTGCGGAACTGCACGTTGGCGTTGTCGCGCCAGGCCGTCAGGTGGTCGCCCGCCGTCGCGCCGTTCGTCGGGTGCGGCATGCCGATGACCGTGAAGTTGTAGATCGACGCGGTCGTGGTCGGCTGGTAGTGGCAGAGCTCGGCGCCGTCGATCTCGATCGCGTTGTCGCCGAAGCCGGAGCCTTGCGCGCCGGCGCCGCTGTGGCCCTGCACGATCAGGCCGAACTGCGCCTTGCCGCGCCAGCCCTGATCGACGTCGAGGCTGTCGTCGCCGACGTTCCAGATGCTCAGATACTTGAGGTTGACGGTGCCGCCCCAGACCTCGATGCCGTCATCGAGGTTGTTGAGGATCTCGATGTGGTGCACCTCGGTGTTGCGGCCGACGCCGCCGAGCGAGAGGCCGTTCAGCTCGATGCCGAGCGCCGCCGTGCGGCCGCCGTAGCGCAGCGAGATGTAGCTGATGCTGCCGCTGTCGTCGTTGTCGTTGCCGCCGCCGTAGTCGTTCAGCGTGGTCACGGCCGGGGACAGCCCTTCCATGTCGGCGTAGTTCGAGGCGCTCGGCGCCGGCGTGTTGGTGCCGATCTGGTTCTCCGAGATGTAGCCGCTGCCCATGATCGTGAGGTTGCCCCACTCGTTGTTCGCCAGCTGGCGGTAGGTTCCGGTCTGGGGGTTGCCACCGGTCCAGGTCAGACGATCGTCGTCCGACGTCATGATGATCGGGGCCGTCGCGGTGCCGTTCGCGATGATCTGCGCGCCGCGGCAGACAGCGAGCGTGCTGTTGTTCGTGCTCGCGATGACCGTGCCGGCTTGGATCGTCAGCGTGGCGCCGGGTTCGACGTAGATGTCGCCCTGCAGCTGGTAGACGTTGTTGGAAGTCCAGGTGGTGGAGGTGGAGATGTTCGAACTGATCACGATCTGGGCCGAGGCGCTGGCACAGAGGCCAAGACCGATCGCGAATCCGCGCAGGATCAGGTGATGTTGCATTGGTACTTGCTGGGTCTGAGGAAAGGGCAGGAGCAACCGGGTGGCTGTCCTTGACGAAACGCAAGCTAGGCCGCTCGATGCAGACGCGATGAAGAGCTGGTGACCCTTTCGAGAATGCGTGCGAGCGCGGTTCCTGATCACTGTGGCCGCATGCGTGAGGTTTCCGTGAAGGACCCGACAAGCGTCACCGTGTGCGAGGCACAGGGTTCTGCGCGTGCGAAACTGTCCGCGAGCCGAGGTGTTCCCGGCCCCGTGTTCCCCATGCGAACTGAGTTGTTGTGCGTGTCGATGTTGCTCGTGGCCTGCAACGGCAGCGACCACCCCGTGGCGCCGATTCCGACCACACAGATCACTGCGGCCAATGCGGTCGCCGTCGCGAGCGCGGCCGTCAGGGCATCGCTGGGTCTCGCCGACGTCGCCGGCATCGCAGCGCGCGTGATGACCGCGGTGCCATCGGGACTCGGTGCGGGTACGGCGCTCCCCGGCACGATCATGGTGACGATTCCAGGAGCCCAGGGCGGTGAGGCACTGCGCACGCTCGACGATCGCGATGACGATCAGAGGGTGTCGACCGGAGACGGGATGACGATCGACTTCATGGCCTTCGGCGAGGCCGGCCTCGTGCTCGACGGCGTGGTGTCGGTGCAGGACCTGGTCGTCCAAGGCGATCTCGTCGAGAGCCTCAACTGGATCGTGCGGACGCGGCTCGACTTCATGGACCTCGTGGTCACTTCGAGCTCGGGGCCAGAGACGCTCAACGGTTCGCTGTGGTGCACACGAGAGAAGCGCGACACCGTGTTCACGCTGGAGCTCGACGCCGACCAGGTTTTCGACGTGGACGGGAACGAGCTGGCAGCCGGGACCACGCTCGCTTACCCCGAGTTCAGGCTCGACGGCACGTTTGCGCAGTTCGGCGCAGGAGCGGTCGAGAGCGAAGCGATCGGCGGCGTCTTCCTGTTCGAGGTGAAGGTGCCGTTCATGGGGTTCCAGGTCGTGCCGAACCCGAATGTGGGGGAGCTCGAGGTGCGCGGCGCCGACGGCAGCATGCTCACGGTCCGCGCGGTCGACTTCGACAACGCGGAGATCGCGGTCGACGCGGACGGCGACGGTGTCGCCGAGCAGACGATCCCGATCGCGTGGTCTGCGCTGTGAGCCGGCTCTCGCGCGAACGGGCGTAGCGGCGGCCGTGTCGCCGCAATAGCCTGTTCGCCCCTTGAGTCATTCCCGTGAGTGATCCCGCGTTCGCGCAGTGGTTCGAAACTGTCTGGTCCGATCGAGAGGACCGCGTCTACCGAGGCTTGTTCGGCGATCTCGGCAAAGGCGTCCACACCGCGGGGAGCTCCGTCTACGAACGCTTCAGGCAGCAGCCGCACCCGGGCTGGCTCAACCACGGCGTGTTCGCCTGTCCGCCGCGACCCGACCGCGCGAGCTGGATCTACGTGACGTCGGGGCTCAGCAACCCGTGGAACCTCGACCGCCCTGGCCGCGATCCGTCCGGTTTCTCGGGGCTCGGCTTCGAGCTCGCGATCGAGACGCCGGATCCGGCGGACTGGGCCGTGCCGCTGCTGCACAACCTGATGGCCTACGAACTGCTCGTCGCGGTTGGCACCTACGACGGCGCTGAGCTGCTCGAGTATGGCAATCGCGTGCCGCTCAACGGCTCGATCACGCCGCAGTTCGACAGCGCGATCCGCTGGCTTCTCGTCGAGCAGCCGCGCCACTACGCCTCGGCGTTCGAGCTCCCGTCGGGGCGCGTCGACCTCTTCCACCTCGTCGGCGCGACCGATGCAGAAGTCGAGTTCGCGCGGCAGCAGGACCAGAATGCTCTGGTCGCGTTGCTGCAGAAGGAAGGCGTCTACCCGCGCACCGATGCGGCGCGCCAGAGTGTGCGATGAGCGGTCGCCCGCTGGTGGTGCGAGGATCCGGGAGAATCACTGACCGCTTCGTTCCGGCGTCTCCGCCTCTTGCTTGTCACCGCCCAAAGTGAGCTCGAGTGGCAACCCCAGGACGAAGAAAGGTGTGGCCGCAACATATGCACAAGTGACCGCTGGACCGACCACCAGCACCTTGGAGACGGTCGTGTCTCCCGGGCGGAAGATGGAAGGTCCTCCGATCACTTCCTCGATGCCAATGATCGGCAGACAGACCACGAACAGTGGCGCCATCACCACGCAAGACACGGCAAGCGCCGGTATCTGGTGCCACGGGTGATTCATCCCCTCCTTCCCGTAGCCCATCATGTGGTCCAGGCTCAATGACGAGCACCCTGCAAGACAGGCGCATGCAAACGCTGCACCCATGCCACGACCGCGCCTCCGCATGCTCGTGCCATCCCTCATGGCTGCCGCGATGGAGCTGAGGGGCCTGCCGGGCCAGGAGCTGCAGGGGCGAGGTTGCTCACGCAGCAAAGGGGCAAGGTGTAGGTGTGTCCACGCATGTTCCTCGTTGGTGACGCGGCGCGGAGGGAAGCCACCGCGTACCGCTCATCGGCTCGATGACCCGCGGTTCGCGAGCGCGATTCGCTGGATCCTCGTCGAGCAGCGCGGGCGAGCGTGCGATGACGCACGCTCCTGTTCGCTGCGCGTTGGCCAGAAGCGTGCCGAGCGCGCGGGGCTGCGCTGGATGAAGGTGCGCCATTGCACCATTGCGTCACGCCCGGTTGACAGGATCCCGACCGCGGCGGATCGTTCCACTTGCACGGGGATCTCCCTCGCGACAGGTGTCAACACCACCTGCAGCCCCCTGCCTCGTGCAACCCAGTGCCCGTAGGAGTGTGTCATGGCCCTCTGTCGTGCCGTGCGTCCGTTCCTTGCTCTGCTTGCGGCTGCTCCTCTCGCCGCCCAGTGGATACCCGTCCCCGCGCTGAATGCGCCGCCCTCGCGTTCCGGCTTCACGCTCACCCCACTGCCCAATGGGGAGCTGCTCTTGTTCGGAGGCGACATCAACAACCCGGCCGCAACCGAGTGGTCGTGGAATGGCATCCGCTGGACCTCGGTGACCACGCCCGTGCCACGTCGCGAGTTCCATGCGATGGCCGTCGACGAGTCGAACGGCAACCTCGTGCTGTTCGGCGGCAACGGCGTCGGTGGCCCGCTCACCGACACGTGGCGGTTCGACGGCAGCACGTGGACCCAGGTCATCACGCCGAATGCGCCACCGGCGCTCAACGCGATGTCGATGGCGTGGAACCCGGCCGACCACACGATGATCCTGATCGGCTTTCCCGGCGCGTCCGGCGTGTTCGAGACCTGGCGGCTCGACAGTGATTGGACGCATCTGATCGGCGCGGTGATCACGCAGGCTGCAGCGCGGGTCTACCACGACTCGGTTCGGCGCGAGCTCGGCTTGTTCGCGGTCGGCGCCGGCATCTCCACCTATCGTCTGGACAACAGCGTGTGGCAGCAGACCGGTTCTGGAGGCGCGCTGCCCGGGGCCAATTCGAACATGCTCGCGACGTTCGATCGCGATCGCGGGCGCCTCGTCGTGTTCCAGTCAGGGCTCACGAACGCGACGCTCGAGTGGGACGGGTTGCAGGGCTCGGTGCTGTCTTCGGCGACACCGCCGTTCAGCTTCTTCCCGGCGAATGCGTATCACCCGGCTCGATCGGAGACGATCCACGTCGAGACCACGGGTCCGCTGGCGGTCTGGCGCTGGGCACCCGAGCCCGTGCCGCTTGCTTTGGCTCATGGCACTCCGTGCCAGGATCCCGCGTTCCAACTCAGGCTCGCGCCCGGTGACTCGCCCCAACCCGGAGCCAGCCATCGGCTGCAGGCGACTGGAACGAACGGCGCGTTCCTGACGTTTTCGCTGATCGGCTTCTCGCACACGAGCTACCTGGGGCAGCCGCTGCCGGTCCCGATCGCGCTCGGCGCGCTCGGTTGCCTGCTGCGCGTCGAGCCCACGATCATCACCTTCCTCGGCGTCGGCCTGCCGGCGCAACTGCTGGTATCGCTGCCGAATTCCGCGAGTCTGCTCGGGCAACGCTACGACGCACAGGGTCTGCAATTCGATGCGACGGGCGTGCTCGACACGACGAACGGACTCGAAGTGCAGGTCGGCTTGCCGCTGGCCCAGAACGCACTCGTCGAGACGTTCGCTTCGGCGGGCAATCGCGACCCGCAAGCTTCGGGCGACCTTTGGGTGAACGGCAACGTGAGCCCCGTGGCGCTCGGTGGCGACGGTCGCCACGGCTCGTTCGACCACACGCACGGCACGCTGAATCCGGCGACCGGCGAGTTCCAGTTCAACAACGACAACTTCGTGGTGACCGCCGAACGTTCGTTGACGGGTCAGTCGTACCTGATCAATGACGGCAAGTACTACTTCACGGACTTCGTCGTGCCGGCCGGAGTGAAGGTGCGCTTCACCGGCTCGGTGCCAGCACAGATCTTCGTGCGCGGCCAGGCCGACATCCGTGGCACGATCGACGTGAGTGCGGTGGAGATGCCGTTCTGGATCCCGCCACCGCCCGTCCCCACCGCCGGCCTGCACGTCTCGAACTTCGATTCGCGCGGCGTGAACAACTTTCAGACCGGGCAGGCTGGCGGCACCCCGGGTTGTGGTGGTGGCCGCGGTGGTGATGGTGCCAACGAATGCCACAGCACCGGCCCGGACATCGTGCCGGGGTTCCCGCCGCCCTACGACGGCAGGGACGGGCAGGACGTCCGCGTGCCGGCTGGCCACGCCTACGGCGCCAGCACTGTGGGGACCGGGGGCAGAGGCGGCGTCTTGTGGCCCGCCTCGGGTCTCACGGTCAACACGCCACTCGTCGGTTCGGTCTATCGTGGCCACTTCTCGCAGGGTGGCTCGGGCGGCGGTTACTCTGGGCCGGGTGGAACATCGACGGGCTTGCCACTGGTGAATGCGACCTTCAGCCCCACGTCGCCTCCTGGCGCGCAGTTTCCGCTGTTGCCGTTCCCGCCGGCGGTCCCGCCGCCGAATTACACGGCGCTGAACCACTTCCTGGTCGGCGGTTCGGGCGGCGGTGGCGGTGGCAGCCACCCGTTCGGCACGATCGGTCTCGGTACCAGCGGGACTGTGCCGCCGGACGTCTACCGCGCTGGCCACGGTGGCACTGGCGGTGGTGGCGCCGTCGCGATCCGCACGGGCGGCGCCCTGAGCGTCGCCCCCACGGGCATCCTGCGGTCGAAGGGCGGCGCGGGTGTCCTAGTCAATGGAGACAGCCAGCTGACCCCGAGCTCCGTGGACCTCAACAACGGGATCTCGTCGCCCGGAGGTGGTGGTTCCGGCGGTTCCTTCCTGCTGCAGTCGAGCATCAGCGTGACGTTCAACGGCGCAATCGACACTGGCGGCGGGGCCGGCAGTCGCACTGGTTCCATCTCGACTCCCACCCTCAACCAGATCACGCAAGCCGGCTCCGGCTCGACGGGCTTCTACCGCCTCGAGGCACCTGGCTCGGTCACCTTCGCGGGCACGGCAACACCCGCGTATGTCGCGGCCAACAACAGCGGACCCTTGACGGACCAGGACGACCGTTCGGGCTCGCGTTCCTTCTGGCTCTTGCCGCCGACCACGAACCTGCCGGTCTACCTGCGCTACGAACTCGTCGTCGACGTCGCCGGTTCGACGGTGCTGTTCAGCGACGACCCCGCGGTGTCGGTGCTGGCTGCCGACGATCCGAGCGGTGCGGCGGTGCTGCGCGTCCAGGGCGCACGCCTCGATCCGCTGACGGGCAACGTGGTGCCGTCGACGATCGGTCCGTGGCGAACGAGCCTCCTGCCGGGCGGCGAGAACTCGATCAACCGCGACCGCGCGAAGGTCGTCCGCTTCGACCTCGTGCTCAACAAGAACGTCGGCCCCGTGTCCGTTCGCGAGCTGCGTCTCTACTGGAGGTAGCACGAACGCCGCGGGCGCTGCGTGCCCGCGGCGCGCGCTCCCCTTGCATCGTTCCAGACCGCACGCTGGACCCATGGGCCCCGGTCTTGCACGATGACGGCCTGATGACCGAACCGCAGCCAAAGCGACGCGACAAGCCGGCCCGCGCGCTGCGCATCCGCCCGCTCGCCGAGCGCAAGAACATGGTCGGCAAGGAGGACTTCGCGAAGGTGCTGCCACCCGTCGCGGGCTTCCTGCAGTGGTTCGAAGCGCTGCCCGACATCTACGGCAGCAAGGCACTGAAGCTGATCGTCGGTCGCATCGTCGACGCGTTCCAGCAGGGCCGCCAGGTCGGTCTGTCGCTCGGTGCGCACGTGTTCAAGGTCGGCCTCTCGCCGCTCTTGATCGACCTGATGCGCCGCGGCTTCGTCACGCACATCGCCACGAACGGAGCCTCCGCGATCCACGACTGGGAGACGGCCTACCAGGGTGCCACGAGCGAAGACGTCGCCGAGGGCCTGGCCGACGGTTCGTTCGGCTTCTGGCGCGAGACGCTGACTGGCCTCAACGACGCGAGCACGCGCGCGAAGCAGCGCGACGAAGGGCTCGGTCTCGCGATCGGCCGGCAGATTCTCGACGCGGATCTGCCCTACCGCCACCTGTCGGTGTTCGCCGAAGCCGCGCGCCTGCAGATCCCGGCGACCGTGCACGTCGCGTTCGGCTGCGACATCACGCACATGGATCCCGACCTCGATGCGGGAGCGCTCGGCACAGCCACGATGCGCGACTTCTGGATCCTCGCCGACAGCGTCGGCCGCCTCGACCAGGGCGTCTGGTGCAACGTCGGCTCGGCCGTGATCATGCCCGAGGTGTTCCTGAAGGCCGTCTCGATCGCGCGCAACCGCGGTCAGCTCAGTACCGACTTCCTGACCTGCAACTTCGACATGATCCAGCACTACCGCGCCGTGACGAACGTCGTGCAGCGCCCGCCCAAGGAAGGCAGGTCCGTGATCGCGATGCACGAGATCGTGCTGCCGCTGCTGCACCAGGCGATCCTCACGACGGCAGAGGCGCGCGGCTGTCTGCGCGAACCACGCTGATGCAGAGCCACACCGCCGAGAACCGACGCCTCGCCGAGATCCTCGAGGGTCTGCCGACCACGCGCGTGCTCGTCGTCGGCGACCTGATCCTCGATCGCTACGCCGACGGCAAGGCGAGCCGCGTCTCGCCCGAAGCGCCCGTGCTCGTGTTCGACTTCGCGAGCGAACGCTACCTGCTCGGCGGCGCCTGCAACGTCGCCGCGAACCTGCGCGGACTCGGCGCGTCGGCTTCGGTGCTCGGCGTGATCGGCGACGACGAAGCGGGCGGGCGGCTGCGCGCGTTGCTCGCGAGCGCCGACATCGACACGCAGGCGCTCGTCGTCGACAAGACACGGCCGACGACGCGCAAGACGCGCTACGTCGCGAAGACGCTGCAGGTGCTGCGTGTCGACGAAGAGAGCCGCGTGCCGGTCGGCGGCGACGCCGAACGCGAGATGCTCGCGCTGCTGCAGCAGCGGCCGTTCCCGTGGAAGAGCGTGCTGCTCAGCGACTACGGCAAGGGTGTGTTGACGCCGCGCATCATCGAGGCCGCGATCGCCGCGGCACGTTCGCAGGGCGGCATCACGGTCGTCGACCCGAAGGGCAGTGACTACTCGATCTATCGCGGCGTCGACCTGTTGACGCCGAACCGCGAAGAGGCCGAAGGCGCGACCGGCATCAGGATCCGGCAGACCGAGGACCTGCATCGCGTAGCACAGCGCTTGCGCGAGATCACGGGCATCCGCACGGCGGTCATCACGCTCGGCAAGGACGGCATCTTCTTCGAGAAGGAGGACGGCAGCCACCGCATCATCCCGACCGAGGCGCGGCAGGTGTTCGACGTCACGGGTGCTGGCGACACGGTGATCGCGGCGCTCACGTATTGCCGCGCGTGTGGGGTGTCGTTGGAAGACAGCCTGCGGCTCGCGAACCACGCGGCCGGCATCACGGTCGCGAAGCTCGGCACCTGGGCTCCGAGCCGGCGCGAGGTCCTGACGCGGCTGGGCGAGATGCCCGCGGACGGAGCCGGCAAGATCCTCACGCTCGAGCGGGCGGTCGAGGTCGCGGATCGTCTGCGCGCCGAGGGCCGCCGCCTCGTGTTCAGCAACGGCTGCTTCGACATCCTGCATCCGGGCCACTGCGACTACCTGCAGAAGGCGCGCGCCTACGGCGACGCGCTGATGGTGGGGGTCAACACCGACGCTTCGGTGCGGCGGCAGAACAAGGCGCCGGGCCGGCCGATCAACACGCTCGAGAGCCGCTGTCTCGTGTTGGCCGCGCTGCAAGCCGTCGACTACGTCGTCGCGTTCGACGACGACACGCCGAAGGCGTTGATCGAGGCGGTCACG
>Ga0111539_10004153_pt1 | contig 18987 bp, 11 predicted proteins | sample RhiMethybrSRZTD1_FD_79667 | JGI IMG/M metagenome (GOLD analysis project Ga0111539, IMG submission 79667) | Populus rhizosphere microbial communities from Tennessee, USA - Rhizosphere MetaG P. TD hybrid SRZTD1 (version 2) (version 2) | ecosystem: Host-associated > Plants > Roots > Rhizosphere >... | reverse complement strand
GGGGGATTCGAGCCTGGTGACGCGAGTTGTCCCTGGTCAGCTCCTTGAACTCCGCCAGCTCGCGGTCCACGCGGGAGAGGGCGTTTTCGTATGGCTTGAGATAGCCCTCGTCACCGGTAATCAGGAATCCACGCTGCCCCGTCTCGGCGTCTTTCAGGGTGGAGAGAAGCGTCTCGAGCGAGAACAGGACCTGGTTCGTGTGCGCCACCAAATCGCTGGAGCGATGGAGTCGCATGGTATTGCGGTAGGCGACCCCGGCGTTCAGCAGCAGCAGGGTCACGAGAACCAACGAGCCTACGACGAGCCATCGATCGAACAGCTGACGCACTACCGCTCCGAAATACCGCAAACACCGCGAGAGTCAGTCGGCTCCGAACAGGCCCGAAGAGCGCAAATGAGTACTACGCAGGGTAGACGATTTCCGATGCGTGCACGTGTCCCGATTTCGAGTCTGGACGCTTGACAGGCTTCCCATCTACAATTCCGTACTCTCATGCTGGAATGTCGCGACATCGCTGCTTGCAGACCGGGGAGGGCGCTTGGCGGTCACCGTTCGGGCGGTGGTCATCGGCATGCTGGTGGCGATGGTCGGGACCATCCCGCGGAACTTCATCTTCGCGGCGAACCTGCGTTTCTTTCCGATCGTTCCGTGGGCCGTGCCCGTGACGGCGGTGTACCTCTGGTTCTTCTGGCGATACCTCGGCGGTGCGGGCGAGCCGGAGTCGACTGCCGAGGAGCGACGCGCGAGCCTGCGCGCCAACCGCATCCCGGCCCGCACGTGGGCGTGGGCGCTGCTCGCAGGAGGGCTGGGAATCGTGGCCCTGGTTCTGGCGCTGCGGGTTGCGAACCGCATGGTCGCACTCCCTGAACAGCGGCTCCCGGACTTCGGGCATGTGCCGCAGCTCACCGTGTTGTCGCTGCTGCTCGCCGCAGCTCCGGTGGCCGGCATCATCGAAGAGGCCGCGTTCCGCGGCTACATGCAGGGCCCGATCGAGCGGCGCCATGGGCTGGTGATCGCCATCCTGATCACGGGGACGATGTTTGCGGTCGCCCATCTTGATTTCACGCTGGCCCTGTGGCCGTACTACGTGGCGGTCGCCGCCATCTACGGCACCGTGACCTGTCTGACGAACTCCATCCTGCCCGCGGTGGTTCTGCACACGGCCGGGAACCTCTATTCGAACCTGGACCTGTGGCTGCATGGCAAGGCTGAGTGGCAGTCCCCCTCGCTCTCGACCCCACTGATCTGGAAGACCGGCGCCGACCCGGCGTTCTGGACCGCGAGTGCTGGATTCGCGATCGTGGCGGCGGTGACCGTGTGGGCGTATTTCAGACTCGCGCGAGTGGCGCGGTCGCCCGCCTGACCGGCGGGTTCGACGTCTCGCGTCGACCCCTAGAAATGCACGGTCACTCGAACGTCATCGAGGCTCGGCTGCACGTCGAAGCTGACGTGGCGCGCCGCGCCGTCCCGCGCGCGCAGCCAGTGGTCGGTCTTGCGCGCGGTCCAGATCCCGATCGCGGCGCCGGCGACGACGTCGCTGGTCCAGTGACGTCGGTCGTGTACGCGCGACCAGGCGAGCACAGTGGCCGCCGGGTAGGCGACGCGCGGCACCCACTCGGATGAGGTCTCACAGTCGATCGCGCTGGCCGCAGCGAAGGCAAGTGTGGCGTGACCGGAAGGGAACGAGGTGTGGCCGCTGAACGGCTCGAACCGCATCGCGTTGTCGCGAGACTCGGCGGGGCGCCAGCGACCGATCGCCTCCTTGAGACCGAGTGTCACTCCGCACGCTGCACCGATCGAGGCGCCGACCCGCAGCATGGAGCGCGCACCCTCCGGATGGTCGCTCCAGCGCGCGACACCGTATGCCAGCACCAGCGCGGGAATCGCCACGGCGCCGTTCCCGATCGGCTGCGACCACGTCGCGAGTCGGCCCTCGCCGCGCGAATTCGCTTCGGTGGTTTCCTCGGTGAGCCATGCGTCGCTGTGCAGCGAGTAGACGACCGCCCCTGCGCTCAAGGCCAGAAACGCGAGGTCGCCGCGGCCGAGCCGCGGCACGGCGGGAACCGCGCCATATATGATGGCCGGAGCGTTGGGGGTGCCCGAGGGAGCGGAGCGGGCCAGGGCGGGGGCGAGTGCCTCGGCGCACAACAGCGCCGCCAGCACATGAACGCTGGCAATCCTTTTCGACATCGACCCTCTGGGTGATGAGCGGATTCCGGTGGATCAGGCGCGAACCGACCACCCGGTCCTACACCGCTGACCGGCTGGTGGTTCGACGCGGCCCGCTCACTCCCGCAAAACGCAATGAGACGACCCGGTTTGATCGCACCGGGCTTCCTGTAATCTTCCGGCTTACCCGATCCCTCGAGGGACCATGCCTCCCGCTGCACGGCGACCCAACCGACCCGGAAGAACGAGCGTTCCCGACGGGGCCACGCCCGAACTGGAGCGAGGTCGCGAAGCCTATACGCGCAACGCCTGGCGGGATGCCTTCGAATCACTCTCGCAGGCCGACCGGCAGTCGAGCCTCGAAGACCAGGACCTCGAGCGGCTCGCGTGGTCGGCTGCCCTGGCCGGTCACGACGACTCCTATTTCGCAGCATTCGAGCGTCTCCACGATCTCCGCGTCGCCGCCGGCCGGTCGTGCGCGGCGTCGCGCGCCGCATTCTGGCTGGGACTCCGCCTGTTTGCGATCGGCGAGGCGGGCCGGGCGATGGGCTGGCTGGGTCGTGCGGAGCGCCTGATCGAGAACGAGCCGGAGTGCGTGGAGCGCGGCTACCTGCTGATCCCTCGCGTGTTCGCCGCGCTGTCCCGCCGGAATGCGATCGAAGCATGCGACGTGGCGCGCCAGGCGATCGAGATCGGCGAGCGCCTCGACGAACCGGACCTCGCGAACTTCGCACGCATGCTCCAGGGCCAGGCGCTCACGACGATCGGAGAGCACCGGGCAGGACTCGCGCTCCTCGACGAGGCCATGCTGGCCACCACCCGTGGCCTCCTGAGTCCGCTGGTGACCGGCATCCTCTATTGCACCGTGATCAGCTGCTGTCAGCGGGTGTTCGCGGTCGACCGTGCGCGCGAATGGACCGCATCGCTCGACGCGTGGTGCCGGTCGCAGCCGCAGCTGGCGATCTTCACCGGCGAGTGCCGGGTGCATCGGTCCGAGATCATGCAACTCCAGGGAGCGTGGCAGGAGGCGATCGACGAAGCGCGCAACGTCGCCGAGGGTCCGCGCGGCACCGCCGATCCGGGCGGCATTGCATCCGCCTTCTACCAGCAGGGGGAGATCCTGCGGCTGCGCGGCGAGTATGACGCGGCCGAGTCCGCGTACCGGCGCGCGAGCCAGCATGGACGCGAGCCCCAGCCGGGATTCGCGCTGCTGCGACTGGCATGCGGCCAGGTCGAGCCGGCAGCGGCGGCGATCCGCCAGGTCGTGAGCTCGGCGCCGGACGCGCATGCGCGCGCCCGCTACCTGCCGGCGGCGGTCGAGATCCTGCTCGCGGCCGGTGATCCCGATGGTGCCGAACAGTCAGCCCGCGATCTCGAGCAGATCGCGGCCGGCTCGTCGATCGACATCCTCGGCGCGCTCGCGAGTCATGCCCGTGGCTCGGTCCAGTACGCTCGCGGCGACGCGCATGGCGCGCTCGGACCCTTGCGGCACGCGTTCTCCTCGTGGCAGCAGGTGGGGGCGCCGTACCTGGCGGCCCGGTTGCGCGTGGAAATCGCGGCGGTCCTCCGCGCGCTGGGCGACGACGACGGTGCCGATCTCGAGCGCGACGCGGCGCGCGTCGTCTTCCGCGAACTGGGTGCCGTGCCCGACCTGGAGCGTCTCGACGGGCCGGCCGTGCCCCGGCCGAACGCGTTCGGATTGACCGCGCGCGAGCAGGAGGTCCTGCGGCTGCTCGCCACCGGGCGCACCAACCGGGCAATCGCCGAGGAGCTGTTCCTGAGTGAGAAGACCATCGACCGGCACGTGAGCAACATCTTCACGAAACTCGACGTACCGACCCGCGCCGCCGCCACCGCGTTCGCCTATCAGCACAAGCTGGTCTGAGCCGGCCGGGGCGGCATGGGTAAAACCACCCAATTACCGCCTCTACTAATTGGGGAGTTCAGCCGAAGCCGCCGTTCCGCCTTCTCTCTAGAGTCGCTCTCGTCCGTTGGTTCCAATCACGGTGCAGAATCGCAAGGAGGAGAGTCATGAATCCGAATCTCGATGCTGGCGGAGTCACCCGATCGTCCGCACCCCTGATCGAGGAAGGCGCGGCATTCGAGCAACTGACGCGTGGCAACGGCCAGCCGGGCACCGGCACGTCTCACGAGGCCGAGCGATTCGACGTGATCGTGATCGGTGGCGGCCAGGCCGGTCTGTCGGTCGGCCACCACCTCGCGCGCCTGGGTCTGTCGTTCGTCATCCTCGAAGCGCATCCCCGCATCGGGGATGCGTGGCGCACCCGGTGGGATTCGCTGCGGCTGTTCACGCCGGCGAAGTACGACGGTCTGGACGGGATGCGGTTCCCGGCCCCCCCGCACTCGTTCCCGACCAAGGACGAGATGGCGGACTACCTCGAAGCCTACGCGAAGCACTTCCAGCTCCCGGTCCGCACCAGCGCCAGGGTCGAGCGGCTGACGCGCGAAGGCGATCGCTACGTCGTACTCGCGGGAGGGAAGCGACTCGAAGCGGATCACGTGGTGGTGGCGATGGCCACCTATCAGAAGCCGCGCGTGCCGGCATTCGCCAAGGATCTGGATCCGCGCATCTTCCAGATGAAGTCGCTCGACTACCGGCGTCCCGCGCAGCTCCCACCCGGCGACGTGCTGGTGGTGGGGGCGGCGAACTCGGGCGCGGAGATCGCCCTCGACCTCGTGCGCTCGGGCCGGCGCGTATGGCTCTCGGGCCGGAATCCCGGCGAGGTGCCGTTCGCGATCGAGAATCCGATGGTGAAGCGGGTCATCCTGCCGATCCTGTTCCGGGTCGTGTTCCACCGCGTGCTGACCGTCGACACGCCGATGGGGCGCAAGGCCCGGCCCGACGCCCTGAAGAAGGGGTTGCCCCTGATCCGGACCAAGTTCGCGCATCTCGCGGCGGCGGGTGTGACGCTGGTGCCCCGCACCGAAGGACTGAGCGAAGGCCGACCGAGGCTCGCCGACGGCACCGTGCTCGATGTTTCCAGCGTGGTGTGGTGCACGGGATTCGACATCGGGCGGCAGTGGATCCAGCTGCCGGTGTTCGACGAACACGACGAGCCGATCCAGCACAAGGGCATCGTGCCGGACGAGCCGGGCTTCTACTTCGTCGGCCCGCACTTCCTGTACTCGATGTCGTCCACCATGATCCACGGGATTGGGCGCGATGCGCAGCGGGTGGCCGCGACGATCGGACAGCGGATGCGGGCGCGCGTGGCCTGACGGTCACCGGCGCCGCCGGTTTCCATACGGTAGCGTATTGACGGTCCGGTGCTGCCGGTCTACCATACGCTACCGTATGGCAACGACGACCCGGACTCGTGAAGACTGGCTCCGTGCCGCGCGGCTCGCGCTGCTCGAGCGCGGGCCCGAAGCGGTGCGCGTCGAGCCGCTCGCCGCGTTCCTCGGCGTCACCAAGGGGAGCTTCTACTGGCACTTCACGGATCGGGCGGAGCTGCTCGAAGCGCTGCTGGTCGAGTGGGAAGAGGAGACGAAGCTCCTGACCGACGCGCTCCGGAGCGCGTCCCCGATCCAGGAGCTGCCGGCGATTCTCGACGAGCTGGACCGCCGCAATCGCGCGAGCGAGCGCGGTGACTCCCCTTCCGACGCGGCGATCTTCGCGTGGGCGGCCGTTGATCCCGACGTAGCGAAGCGGGCGAACCAGGGCGAGCGCCAGCGCATGCTGCTGTTCCGCAAACTGACCGGGAAGCACGGCCTCGCCGACCTCTTCTACTACGCCTATCACGGCTTTCTGCTGCGACGGCGTCGCGTGCCGAAAGCGGCCGGCGACTTCGCGTCGATCGCAAAGATCGCCCTGCGCGTGCTTACGCGCCCGGCGGTCGCCCGGCGCGCGCGCCGCGCCTCCACCTTCCTGGTCGCCGCCTTCGCGGTGGCCTCGCTGAGCTCGTGTACGACGATGCGGATCATTCGCCATCGCGACCCCGCGGCAGATCGTCCGCAGGAGATCTTCCACCAGCGGGCCGTGGAGGCATCCGCCCGCCCATCGCCGCTCATCATCGCCACCACCCAGCGCACTGACCTCGATACCGTGCGGGTGCGCGACGTCGACTTCCAGATGCGCCCGCTCGCCGAGTACCTGCAGCGTCGCCAGGTCCGTGCCTTCGTCGTGGTTCGGGACGACACGGTTCTCTACGAGCACTACTCCGGCGGCTACGACGCGGGCACGACCTCCAGCTCGTTCTCGGTCGCCAAGTCGTTCACCTCCGCACTGCTCGGCCAGGCGTTGGCCAACCGCGCGATCCACAGCCTCGACGACTCGGTCACACGCTACATCCCCGAGCTCGCCAGCAATGCGGCGTATCGGGGCGTCACGCTGAATCATCTGCTCGGCATGCGGTCCGGGATCGCGTACACGCGCACCAACGGCGGCATGTGGCACGACCTGCGCTCGAGCGACGCGCAGTTCTTCTACACCTCGCACCTGGACGACGCGATCCTGGAACAGAAGCGCGAGGACCCACCCGGGCTGCGGTGGGCCTACAAGGACAGCGACGCCGAGCTGCTGGGGTGGGTGCTGGAGCGCGCGACCGGAAAGACGCTCGCCCGCCAGTTGGAGGACGGCATCTGGCGCCCGATCGGTGCCGAGCACGCCGCCAGCTGGGATCTCGACCGCGAGAACGGACGCGAGCATGCGTCGTCCGGCCTGAATGCGACAGCGCGCGACCTGGCGCGGTTCGGTCGCCTCTATCTCGACGGTGGCGAAGTGGAGGGCAAGCAGGTGGTGCCGCGGGAATGGGTCGAGCAGTCGACCACGCTCGATGGGACCCGCACCGAGCCCGAGGTGGCCACGTGGTGGCTGATGCAGCACCAGCAGTACTGGTGGATCCCGATGCAGAACTGGGAGGCCGAGCGCGACTTCTTTGCCGACGGCTCGCGGGGACAGCGGATCTACGTGCATCCCCGGTCACGGATCGTGATCGTTCAGCTTGCGAACGACAGCGCCCAGGACTTTCCGTTCCGCAAGATCGTCCACCACCTCATGGGCGAACCGTTCCGGTACCCCATGAGCATTCCGCGACGTCTCCTGACCGCCGCGACCAGCGGGGCGGAGCCCGACGCGGTGAAACAGCTGTTCGCCACGCTCACCGGGCAGGCGCAGCGCGAGCCGGCCTCGTTCGTGATCACCGAATCCGGGATGATCGCGGCCGGCCAGCAGCTCCTCGCGATGAAGGACCACGTCGCGGCCGGCATTGCGATCCTCGAGCTGGCGGTGGAGCGCTCGCCGAAGTCGTTTCGCGCCCGGGAAGCGCTGGGTCAGGCGTACGAGGCGCAGGGCATGACGGAGAAGGCCCGCGCGGCGTACCGCGCCGCGGTCACGCTCGACCCGCACCAGGCCCGGGTGGCGACGAAGTTCCTCGCGAAGAACGGGAGCTGAGCTACAGCGCCTTCTGCCGCCGGAACTCCACCGACTGGCGGCGTGAAAACGGCACGGTGCCACCACCCCGCAGCTGCGCGATCAGCTCGCCGTTGATGCCGGTTTCGAAGCGCTCGACGTGGTCGAGGTTCACGAGCGCCGCGCGGCTCGCGCGAAAGAACCGGTCGGGATCCAGGCGCCGCTCGAGCGCGGTCATCGAGTGGAGCAGCATCGGCTTCTGATCGCCGAAGTGGAGCTGGACGTAATTGCCCGCCGCCTCGATCCACGCGACCTCGCGCAGACGCACCAGCAGACTGCGCTCCCCGTCCTTGACGATCAACGGTCGATCGAGCGGCAGCCATTCGCCATGCGGCGCGCTCGCGAGCCGCTCGCGCACGCGTCCGAGTGCGGCCGCCAGCCGCGCCGGGGCGATCGGCTTCATCAGATAGTCGAGCGCGCCGACCTCGAACGCGTGCAGGGCATGCGCATCGTAGGCGGTGGTGAACACGACTTGCGGGGCGTCCTCGAGGCTTTCGAGCAGCTGGAAGCCGGTCCGCTGCGGCATCTGGATGTCGAGGAACATCAGCTCGGGACCGAGCGTCGCGATCGCGCGCTCGGCTTCCGCGGCGCTGCCGGCTTCGCCGACCACCTCGACCTCGGGATGCGCAGCCAGCAGCCGGCGCAGTTCGCGGCGGGCGAGCGGCTCGTCGTCGACGATCAACGCCTTCACGGTGCGTCCCCCGGCAGAACGACCTCGGCCACCACCTGACCGTCGCGCTCGACGAGCGTCAGCGCGGCGCGCCCGCCATAGATGAGCGCGAGCCGGCCGCGCGCGTTGGCGAGCCCGATCCGCGTGCCACCATTGACGCTCACGCGTCCGGGGTTGGTGACCACGAGCCGAACCCCGTCGCCGTCCCGGCGCGCGCTCACCGCGACCTCGCCGCCGAACTCGCTGGTGGCCACGCCGTGCTTCACGGCGTTCTCGACCAGCATCTGCAGCAGCATGGGAGGCAGCTGCGTGAGGCGCACGGCCGGGTCGGCTTCGATGCGCCACGTCAGGCGATCCTCGAATCGCGCCTGCTCGATGCGCAGGTAGCTCTCGATCACCTCCAGCTCCTCCTGCAGCAGGACGCGCTCCTGCTGGCCGGCTCGCAGCGCGTAGCGCATCAGGTCCGACAGCTCGGTGACGAGATCGCGCGCGCGCATCGGATCCTCGGAAATCAGCGCCCGCAGCACGTTCATCGCGTTGAACAGGAAGTGCGGCTGGATCTGGGCGTGGAGCGCCGACAGCTGGGCGTCGCGCGCCAGCACCTCGAGCCGCAGGCGCTGAATTTCGCTGTCGCGCCAGCGCTTGAACCACTGGGCGCCGACGTAGACCGCGGTCCACAGCAGGATGGTGACGAGCCAACTCCATGTGGTTGCGAGCATGATGCCGGGCGTGCTCGTCTTCATCGAGTAGGCGCCGGTCACGTACAGACCGGTCGCCCACACCAGCAGCTCGGCCGCGACTCCCGCGACCACGACGCCCGCGAGCAATTGGGGCAGCAGGCGGGAGAAGGGCTGGGCGAGCAGGCCGCGGCCGCGGATCACCCCGCGCCACAGGTGGGTGACGACCATTCCGACCAGCGACCCGAGCAGCGTGGTGGCGGTCATCGCGGGGTTGCCGTATCCGAACCCGCGCGCGATGCCGACGCCCATCATGGCGTATGCGCCCCAGCCGACGATCTGGCAGATCGCGTACGCGCGGCTGGGGCGCAACGGGTGGATCATCGGAATCTCCGAACGACTACCGGGCACTCACCGCGGCACCGGCGAGGAACGTGTCGATCTGCTGCCAGGTCCATGCGGGCGAGTCGAGCATCGCGAAGTGCCGTGCGGTGTCGGCCATCGCCAGCGACCACCGGGGCGCACCCTGGAACTGACGGCGGAACGTAGCTTCGGTCGCTTCGCGCGTCGAGTACTGCTTCATGCCGTACCAGGTCCCCACCACCAGCATCGGCGACCGGATCGCGCTGATCCGCGCGCGCAGGTCGTGAACGCTCACCTCGTACATCGCATCGGCGACCGCCACATGGTCGGACGCCGCCGCCCAGCCCACTACGCGATCGTAGTTCGGCCCGGGGGCGACCATGCCCTTCAGAAATGGCGACTGCTTCTGGAAGGCAGCGTACCCCTCCTGTGTCTGGTTGCGAATCATGTCGCGGAACGGCCCCATCTGCTTGCTGGCGGTTTCGGAGGTGGCCGCCGTGTCGCCGGCGCCGCCGAGGAACGGGAGCGCGTCGACGATGACGAGCGGACCGATGTTGTCCGGCGCCGCGAGTGCCAGGTCCATCGCGAGCACGCCACCCAGCGAGTGGCCGACGATCACCGGCTGATCGAGCTTCTCCGCCTTCAGGTAGGCGAGCAGCGCGTCGCGCGCGGTATCGAGGAACGGACCTTCGAACCGCGGCTTGCCGGCGAACCCGCCGAGCGTCACCACGTGGCACTGATAGCGGCCGGAGTAGTGGGCGACTGCGTCGTTCCACACGTCACCGCCACAGGTGAGACCGGGAATGAACACCATCGGCTTGCCCTTGCCGGTGACCTCGACGCGCAGGACCGGGTTCTCGATCACGCGCGGCGCGGATGGCTTGGGTGCCGCGGACGCGGCAACGACAGCGGACGACAGGACGGCGACGGCGAGCAGGACCGCGGACAGAGAGCGCTTCATCGGAATCCTCCTTCGGTGGATGACCTGCGCATTCCACGCGAGCAAGGGGCGCCGGGTTGCCCGATTGGGACCAGCGGTTGTCGGGATGGACGAGCGGTCGATCCGATCGCCGTCCGGCAGGATCGACTTGCCCGCGGTGCGCACCGACTCTAGATTGGCGCTTCTCGATCACGTCCCGATTGCCCGGCTGTACACCAACCGACGTCGAACCCTCGGAACCCCCATGGTCACTGGAGCCCCCGGCCCCGCGGCCGATTCTTCGACGACCGACGGGACCGTCCGCACGAAACGGGTGACTGCCCGCCCGTTCGTGATCGCGCTCGCCGCGTTTGCCGTGCTGGCGATCGCCAGCGTGTTCGTGGTGCCGCCGATCGCGCGCAGCCAGATGGACAAGGCGTTCGCGCAGCTATTCACCGAGCCGCCGTCGATCGGGAAGATCCGCTTCAATCCGCTCACGTTCACGCTCGGCATCGAGCAGTTCCGGCTGCCGGCGCGCAGCGACTCGATCCTCACCTTCGATCGCCTGCGGATCTCGTTCGACGTGTTCTCGGCGTTCCGCGGGGCGTGGACGTTCCGCGCCATCGAGCTGGATCGCCCCGTCCTGCGACTGCGGCTCGCGTCGGACGGGAGCCTCAATCTGGCGCGGATGTTCAAGCCGGTTCCGCCCGCGCCGCCCGGCAAGCGCTCGAAACCGCCGCAACTCCGCTTCCTCAGCGTGGCGCTCCGGCAGGGACGCATCGACTGGACCGACGAGACACGGACGCCGGCGCTCGCGACCCAGCTCGACACGCTCAACTTCCTGCTCACGGACTTCCGCACCAGGAAGGGATCGAACAGCGAGTACACGCTGGAGGCGGAGACGCCGCAGGGCGAGCAGCTGGCGTGGCGCGGGCGTCTCGCGCTCGATCCGTTGACTTCGGCGGGTCGCTTCCGGATCGGACAGCTCAAGGCCCGCACACTCGAGAAGTTCCTGGCCGGCGTGGTTCCGTTCCACTTTGCCACCGGCGAGGCGGATTTCGGCGCGCACTACGCGTTCGATGCCACGACGACGCCGGTGTTCTTCCGCATCGACAGCCTCGCGACCGACCTGCGCGACCTCGCGCTGGTGGACCTGGTCGACGATTCAGCCGGGATCGGGGTCCGCGTCGGTTCCACCCGCGGAGGCTCGATCGAACCCAGGAAGGCGATCGCCAATCTCGGCACCGTGTCGATGGACGGCCTGCGTGCGTCGATGGCGATCCTCCCGAACGGCCATCTCGACCTCGAGCGCTGGGGCCAGCCGGTACCGGGCGCTCCGCGCGACACCGCCCCGGCGGTGCCGTGGACCGTCAACGCCGCGAACCTCGACGCGCGCGAGGTGGCGGTCACGATTCGCGACACGCGGCTGCGGAAGCCAGCCCGGTTTCACATCGACCACGGCATGGTCACGATGACGAACTTCACCAGTGCCACCGGCACCACCTTCCCGGTCACGGTGGCGTGCAGCACCGGGGAAGGCGGAACGGCGAAGGGCGAGGGCACGATGGGCGTCATGCCCCCGACCGCCGACCTCCATCTCGATCTCCAGGGGTTCGACCTGCGTGTCATCCAGCCGTACATCGATGCGTTCGCGAAACTCGAGCTGACCAGCGGAACCGTCGAGGGCGACGGACGCTTCCAGTTCAGCCCCAACGGCACGAAGGGTCCGCTGGTGCGGTTCGTCGGCGAAGCCACCTCGCGCAACCTCAAGACGCGCGATCGTGAGCTGAAGCAGAACTTCATGACCTGGACGAGTCTCCGGCTGCATGGCCTGTCGGCCGAGCTGATGCCGACCAAAGTGACGATCAAGGAAATCGTGGCCGGCCAGCCGTACATCCGCTCGGTGGTGGCGCCGGACCGGACCACCAACTTCCAGGTGGTGCTGACGCCGCCCGGGCCGCTGCCGCCCGCCTTCGCCACCGCCTCCACCGACACGCCCGAGGTGCGGATCGACAAGGTGGTGGTGCGCGACGGGTCGGCATGGTTCGCCGATCTGTCGCTGGAGCCCAACTTCTCGACCGCGATCCAGCAGCTCGAGGGCACGATCGTCGGCCTGTCGTCGATCCAGCAGACCGGCGGCCAGGTCCAGCTGGCGGGCAAGGTGGATCGCTACGCGCCGGTCGCCATCACCGGAACCATCGATCCGCTCGGCGGCGCCGGGCGGACCGACGTCTCCGTCAAGTTCCAGCACATCGAGCTCACCACCTTCACGCCCTATTCCGGCAAGTTCGCCGGCTACCGCGTGCGCAAGGGCAAGCTCAGCCTCGACCTGCGCTACGAGGTCGTGGGCCGCTATCTCAAGGGCGAGAACAAGATCCTTCTCGAGCAGCTGACGCTCGGCGAGAAGGTCGAGAGTCCGGATGCGACCAAGCTGCCGGTCCGGTTCGCGATCGCGCTGCTCAAGGACAAGAACGGCAACATCGACCTCGACATTCCGGTCAAGGGCGATCTCAACGATCCCAAGTTCAGCTTCATGCGCGTGATCCTGAAGGTGCTGGTCAACCTGCTGGTGAAGGCAGTGTCATCGCCGTTCAAGCTGATCGGACTGCTGGTCGGGGGCGGCGAGGAATCCTCGCTCGACGCGGTCGAGTTCGATCCGGGGAGCGCGGCGCTGGTCACGACCGGGGTGATCGATCAGCTGGCGAAGGCGCTGTCCGAACGACCGGGGCTCCATCTCGAAATCGAGGAGAAACCGGACGTTGCGCGCGACTCGGTGGCGCTCGCGCAACAGCGCTACGAACAGATCCTGACCGCGTCGATGACGGAGGCCGACCGCCACTCCGCCGCATCGCCGATCCGCCTTCCGTCGCCCGAATACGCCGCGCTGGTCGAGCGCGCCTACACGAAGCAGTTCGGTCCGCTTCCGCGCGACAAGACGAAGCGCGGCAAGGGCGCCGCAGCCGATTCGGCCGCGTTCGCGGCCGCGGCCATGCGGCTCGCCGGCATGGAGCAGAAACTGCGCGAATCGGTGGTGGTGACGGAAGCGGAGATCGCCGCCCTCGCGCGCCAGCGCGCGGTCGCGATCAAGGAACGGCTGGTGGCGACCGGTGGCGTGGGCGAGGAGCGCCTGTTCATCGTGACCCAGGCGAACGGCCAGCTGGATGGCGAGGTGACCGCCGCGCAGCTCGCCGAGGCGGACAGCCTGGCCGCTGCCGCCGACAGTGCTGCGGTGGCGGCGAAACCCCGCGGCCGCGACGAGTCGCGCGTGTGGGTCCGACTGTCGCTGATTCCCGAGTGATGCTCGAAGCGACGACGGCCATCTCCCCGCGGAGGTGGCCGTCGCGCGATCGCCGGACTGGATCCTCGTTCAGTGCATCGCGATCATCCGCCGGGTGATCGCACGTCCTCCACTCTCGAGCCGGACGAAATAAACACCGTTCGCCACGCGGTGTCCGCCGTCATCGCGCAGATCCCAGCTCATGTCGAAGGCGCCGGCTGGATGCGGGCCGCGAAACAGGGTGCGAACGGAGCGGCCGGCGGCGTCATGGACGACCAGCACGACCTGCGCTTCACGCGGGAGATCGAACTCGATGCGTGCCTGGACGCTCGACGGATTTGGCTGCGGAGCCCCGAGCCGCAGCGCCACGGGAACAGCGCCCGCGGGCGCATCGACGGTGCCCGACGGAGCCAGCAGCGCGAAGCCGCTCTCGTTGCCGTGAGCGTCGACCGCCGAGAGCTTGTAGAAGAAGGGCGCACCGCCCGGATCGACGTATCCGGTGTCGGGCAGTGACGCGACCCGATTGACAGGAGAGGGGACGAAGCCCGCAGAGGCTCCGCGATACAGACGGTAGTGCGCGAAATCGGCCTCGCCGTTCGGCGACCAGTGCAGTGAAGTGGAACCTGCGGCATAGGTTCCGGTGAAGGGAGCCGGCGCGGCGGGCGGCAGGTTGTCGACGCTGTAGCCGGAGTCGGGCGCGGACCACCAGTGGTTCGCTCCGACGCCGGTGCCGGCCCGGGCTTCCACTGCGAATACGGTCAGAGGATTCGAGCCGTTGACCGAATCCCCGGTGGTGACCGTTACCATGCTGTATGAAGGGATCGCCGCGGCGGGTTGCAACGCAACGAGTTCCCAGGCGTACTCGACTCCCGCCAGCGACTGGATCAGGACCGCTCCGGTGGCCGCTGCCTCGTCGGCGTCGCGGGTGAAGCGGCGGGTGCCGGACACCGCGGTCAGCTCCGAAGCGAGCGCCTGCGGAGCCGAGCGCCACAACCGGTAATCGACGATGCCGAACGTCGGATCCGCATCGAGGTAGCTTGCGGTCCACGAAGCCTTCACCTTGCCACCCTGATCGTTCGGCGTATCGCGCACCGACCTGAGGACCGGCTCAGGATTTCCCAGGTTGCCGTAGTGGTCGACGCGTTGCGCGTAGACGTCGTAGAACCCGCTCCCCCCGCGCGTGTCGTGCCAGGAGATGATCGCGCCATCGGCTGCGTCGGGGACAATCCGCGCCCAGGCCTGATTCTGGACTGCATTCACGATCGGAACACCGGTGGCCCCCCACAACGCAGTGCCGGATGCGCTCACACGCTGGGCGCGGATGTCCGAGGAGGCAACCCCGGAGGTCCACACGAGGATGGCACCTTCCGACCCGTCTGAGACGAGTTGAGGGTCGACCGCACCGACGGTCGAGGTGGTCGCCTGCACACCATTGGCCGTCCACAGAGCGGCCCCCGAGCTGTTCACTCGCTGGGCGAACACGCCGTTGGAACCGGTGCGCGGGTCCTGCCACACGATGATCGCGCCACCGACTCCGTCGGGAACGATCTGCGGCAGGGTCTGGGCCCCGGTTGCGGTGCACACGGGAATTGCCGAACCGCCCAGCACCACGACACCACCGGGATTCACGCGCTGGATCATGATGTCCTGGGTACCTTCGTCCTGCCAGGTGACGAACGCGCCTCCCTGACCATCGGATGCGATCGTGGGGTTGGTCTCGTTCGTGACAGCGCCGGAGACCTGAATTCCGTTCCCGACCCACAGGGCGGTGCCCGCGGAACTCATCCGTTGCGCGTAGATGTCGTTGTTCGTTCCGCGCCCGTCCCGCCACGAGATGATCGCGCCGCCCGCCCCGTCCGACACCAGCCGGACGGATCCCCGGAGGCCGGAGGCGGTACACACCGGGATCCCGCCGCTGTTGGGCCACTGCAGAACGCCGGCGGCATTCACACGCTGGGCATAGACCTCGAATCGACTGCTCACGATGCTCCGCTGATCCTCCCAGGCCAGGATCGCCCCACCCTGTCCATCGGAAACGAGATGCGGATCGGGCTGGTCGAACGGCCACTGGCAGACGGCCACGCCGTTGGCGGTCCACTGCGCCACGCCGTTCGCGTTGAACCGCTGAGCGTAGATGTCCCAGTTGCCGGGCCGGAAGTCGTGCCAGGTGACGATGACTCCGCCCGCTCCATCGGAGATCATCTGGGCATTCGCCTGATCCGCGGCCGCGTTGCAGGCCACGACCCCGTTCGCCGTCCACAGCGGCACCCCGGCAGCGCTCACGCGCTGCACGTAGATGTCGTAGTTGGCGCCCCGGTTGTCGTGCCACGCGATGAACGCCCCGCCCGCGCCGTCTTCCACGATCGCGGGGTAGATCTGGTGGTTGACGCTGGTGCTGACCGGCACATTGACGTCGGGGTAGCGCGGCCAGGCCGCGTGCGCCTCACCCGCCGGGGTGAGCGCGAGGACTACGACAAGAGCCCGGAACGATTTGCGAATGAGATTCACGACCACCTCCCAGCCTGGGCCGATCTTCGGGGGCTGAACGAACGAGGCCCCGCCACTCCTGGAGAACGCTGGACGCGGGCCAGATCGCACAGGCACGACTCGTTTCCGCGGGATCGGGAGGCACCCGTATGATCGCGGGATCTCATGACGGCCACGTCCCTCGACCGCCTCCGCACCCACGTCCGCGCTTCCGCCGGCGGATTCCCCGCCACCTTCTGGGTGCTGTTCTGGGGCACGCTGGTCAATCGTGCCGGCAGCTTCGTGCTCATGTACCTGACCGTCTACCTGACCCAGGTGCGCGGCTACCCGGTGCGGACCGCCGGCCTGGTCGCGGCGCTGTACGGAGCGGGGTCGCTGCTGTCCGGGCTGCTCGGCGGGCATCTCGCCGATCACATCGGGCGCCGCGCCACCATGGTCGGAGCCCTCGCGTTCGGTGGCCTCGGCATGATCGGCCTCGGGTTCGCACGGGATCTCAACGTGATCGCGCCCGCGGCGTTCCTGGTCGCGCTGATGGGCGAGGCGTATCGCCCCGCCATGCAGGCGGCGATCGCCGATCTGGTGCCGCCGCACGATCGGGTGCGCGCGTTCGGGCTCGTCTACTGGGTGGTCAACATCGGGTTCTCGATCGGCGCGCTGGTGGGAGGGATGCTCGCGTCGACCTCGTTCCTGCTGCTGTTCCTGTTCGATGGCCTGACCAGCCTGGTGTTCGCGATCCTGATCCTGCGCGCGGTCCCCGAGACCCGTCCGGTGCTCGCACCGCATGAACCCGCGCGGCCGCGGCGCGGGCTGGTGCACGATTTCCTGGTGCCCTACCGGGACGGTCCGTTCGGGTTGTTCATCCTCCTGTGCGCACTGATCCTGGTCGTGTTCTGGCAGCACGTCTCGACCATGCCGATCGACATGGCCGCACGCGGGGTCTCGCGCGCGTGGCTGGGTGCGGTGCTGGCGGTCAACGGCATCACGATCGTGATCCTGCAGCCGCTGGTGGCGCCCGCCCTCCAGCGCTCGAACCGCTCGCGGGTGCTCGCTGCGGGCGCTGCGCTGGTGGGTCTCGGCTTCGGCCTCAACACGCTCGCCCATGGACCGGCGCTGTTCGGTCTGGGCGTCTTCATCTGGACGCTGGGGGAGATCTGCGTGCTGCCGATCGGCAACGCGGTGGTGGCGGACATTGCGCCCGCCGACATGCGCGGCCGCTACCAGGGAGCGTATGGACTCTCGTTCGGCCTCGCGGGCTCGGTCGCACCGCTGCTCGGAACCTTCGTCCTCGAACGGCTCGGCACCGCGTGGCTGTGGAGCGGCTGCCTGGCGCTCGGACTGGCGGTCGCAGTCGGACAGCTCGCGCTGGAGCCGGCCCTCACCCGCCTGCGCACCGAGCGGCTGGCGCTCCGCGCCGCGATCCCGGTGACCCCGGGACCCTGATCGGCGGTTGAGCGGAGTGCTGGTGCCCGCGCATGACATGACCGGGACCTGAGCGCGGCATTCTCCTTGCAGCGGTTGGTGTCGGCGCACGCGCTGTCTTCCAATTGCCCGGTTTCGGCAGTCGCGTCGCACGGATTCTCCCGCCCCCGTGGTCGTTCCTGGGCACGGGCTGGTAAATCCTCCATGGCCATCGCACTCAAGTCCGCACACATCGATCGTTACCGCCAGATCGCCCGGCTGCTCTTCAAGTACGGACGCGGGGACATCCTGCGCGGCACCAAGCTCGAAGACCTGGCGGGAGAAGAGCCTGACCGCCGCACCCGCCCGGCGGACCCGGCACCGGACGTTCATTCATCCCCGGGCGAGATCCTGCGCCGGCAGTCCGATCCGCACGTGGACGACCGCTCGACCAACGGTGGGACCCCGCCGATCGACGGCGAGGAGGCGCGCGCACGCCAGCTCGCCGACGATCTCGAAGCGATGGGGCCGACCTTCATCAAGCTCGGCCAGTTCCTCTCGACCCGCGGCGACATGCTGCCCGCGAGCTACGTGGCAGCGCTCGCCCGCCTCCAGGACCGGGTCGGTCCGGTTCCGTTCTCCGACATCGAGCGCATCGTCTCCGAGCAACTCGGGGTCCGGATTTCGAAAGCGTTCGAGGAGTTCGACGACCAGCCGGTGGCGGCTGCGTCGCTCGGACAAGTCCACCGCGCGCGGCTGCGGGAGGGCGGCGTGGTCGCGGTCAAGGTCCAGCGACCCGCGATCCGCGAACGGATCCAGGCCGATCTCGAGGCGCTGGAGACGATCGCACACCTCCTCGACCGGCATACGGAGAAGGGCAAGCGGTACGACTTCACGGCCATGCTCGAGGAGTTCCGCACGACTCTGACGCGCGAGCTCGACTACCAGCAGGAGGCGCGGAACCTGTCGGTGCTCGGCGACAACCTCCGTCAGTACGAACGGATCGTGGTGCCGAGCCCGGTGCCGGACTACGTCACGCCGTGCGTCCTGACCATGGAGTTCGTCCACGGGCGCAAGGTCACGGCGCTCGGCCCGCTGGCGCGCCTCGAGCTGGATGGTGCGCCGCTCGCCGAGGCGCTGTGCCAGGCGTACCTCCACCAGATCCTGGTCGACGGCTTCTTTCACGCGGATCCGCATCCCGGCAACCTGTTCCTGACCGATGACCACCGGCTCGCCTTCCTCGACCTCGGCATGGTGGCGCAGATCGGTCCCAGCATGCAGGAGTCGCTGCTGCAGCTGGTCCTCGCGATCAGCGAGGGCCGGGGCGAGACGGTGGCGGACCTGATCCTCGCGATCGGGACCCCGGTGGCCGAGGTCGACCGGGCCGCGGTGCGTCGCGGAATCGTCCACAACGTGCTGCGCGTCCAGGGACTGCGCGTCCGCGACATCGCGCTCGGGCGGCTGCTGTTCGAATCCTCACGGGTCGCGACCGACGGCGGCTACCGGATGCCGGCGGAGCTGACGATGCTCAGCAAGACCCTGCTCAACGTCGACGAAGTGGCGCGGAAGCTCGATCCCGACTTCGATCCCAACGC
>Ga0111539_10004151_pt1 | contig 18989 bp, 17 predicted proteins | sample RhiMethybrSRZTD1_FD_79667 | JGI IMG/M metagenome (GOLD analysis project Ga0111539, IMG submission 79667) | Populus rhizosphere microbial communities from Tennessee, USA - Rhizosphere MetaG P. TD hybrid SRZTD1 (version 2) (version 2) | ecosystem: Host-associated > Plants > Roots > Rhizosphere >... | reverse complement strand
GCGAATCCTGGCAAGGGCGGCAATCTCGGCGGCTTGGCGGGCGCGGACGCGCACTGCCAAGCGCTGGCGCAGGCCGTCGGCGCGGGCGGCAAGACGTGGCATGCGTATCTGTCGACGAGCACCGTCGACGCCAAGAGCCGCATCGGCAACGGGCCCTGGTACAACGTCAAGGGTCAGCTAATCGCGCAGAACGTCGCGGATCTGCACAGCGCGAACAACAAGATCAGCGGCGAGACGGCGCTCACCGAGAAGGGCACGTCGCCTGTGTATCTGACGAAGAACGCGGCTGGCGAGGTGCAACGTCCGCCCGAGGGTCAACAGCTGGCGCACGACATCCTCACGGGCACGAAAGAGGATGGGACGAAGGACGCGGCAACCTGCAACAACTGGACCGACGGCGCCGATGCGACCGCGATGTTCGGGCACGCGGACCGCTTGGGCCGTAACCCCGGCGTGAACTCGTGGAACGCGATCCACGCGTCGCAGGGCTGCTCGATGGAGAAGCTGCAGCCGACGGGCAGCACGGGCTTGTTCTACTGCTTCGCGACGAACTGATTCGCAAGCTCTAGGCCTTCAAACGCGCCGAGCGCCTCGCGTGCTCGGCGCGTTTTTTTCGCGGCACTGGCCATGCCGAACAAGCTCCGTTCCAAGTTTTCGCAAGCGGAACACGATCGCATCGTCGGCCCCGGGGAAGAAGGTTTGGGCTCCGGCCTCGACGAGATCGAGGACGCGTGGCTCGAGAAAGATCGCGGCCTCCACTGATCGATTCTCGGCACGCTACTTGCACCTCTCTCCGCCGAGGTGAGCGATGACCGACAAACCGCGCGTCGTCAAGGAAATGCCGAGCGTCGAGCTCGACCACGCCGAGTTCGAGCGGCGGTTGCGCGCGCGCTTTCAAGATCCGTGTTTCGAAACCGTCGAACCTGAGCTGCGCGCCGTCATCGACGCCGCCTGGCGCAGCTACAGCGCGAACCACAAGTCGCCGCGGACACGGAAGGCGGGGCCGGAATTCGCGGACCCCGATTACGACTTGTCGATCGATTGGCTTGCTGCGCGCGACGCGATTCGCGCCGCCGAGACGCAACACCGCGACAAGGCGTTGCCGGCGAAGATTCTCGTCATCAACGGCTCCGCACGCACGAATCAGTCTTGCCCCGGCGAGACGTCGAAGAGTTACCGGCTCGCGAAGCTTGCGCAAACCGCGATCGAGGGCAGCGGCACCGAGGTCGATTTCCTCGACATGTCCGTGCTCGTATCCGAGTACGGCCGCGTCATTCATCCGTGCAAATCATGCGTGTCGACGGCGCAACCGCTCTGTCACTGGCCATGCTCGTGCTATCCGAACCATGGCCTCGGCCAAACGCAGGACTGGATGAACGAGCTCTATCCGCGCTGGGTCGCGGCGCACGGCGTGATGATCGTCACGCCCGTGAACTGGTATCACACCCCGTCGGTCCTGAAGCTCATGATCGATCGCTTGGTCTGCGCCGACGGTGGCAACCCCGACCCCACGCGCACGCACGGCAAGAACGCCGCCGAAGCGAAAGCGATCGAGCTCGAAGGCTGGGATTACCCGAAGCACTTGGCGGGCCGCGCGTTCGCGGTCGTCGTGCACGGCGATGTCGAAGGCACGGCGGAAGTTCGCTACGCGCTCTGCGATTGGCTCGAGTGGATGGGGCTCATCAGCGCGGGACCCGCCGGGGAGATCGATCGCTTCATCGGTTACTACGAGCCGTACGCCACGAGCCACGACGCGCTTGACCGCGACACAGCCGTGCAACTCGAGGCGCGTAACGCGGCGCTGGCGCTCGTCGAGCGCGTGAAGCAAATCCGCAGTGGCCGTTACGAACGGTCCGACAACGCACTCGAGCCGCCGCGCAAGAAGTAGCTCTTGTCCGCCGTATACTACGGCGACCGCGGACCAGTCCGTCGGCGCCTGAGGTGCGATGCAATCGTTTCGCGCGAAGCTCGAACCGGTTCCACACGGCGGCCACTACGTCGCCGTGCCGGCAGGAGTTGCCGAGGCGGCCGGGCTTCGACACGCGGCGCGCGTACGCGGCACCGTGAACGGCGCGCCGTATCGCAGCTCACTGATGATGTACAGCGGCGTATTTCATCTCGGCGTGCACAGAGCGACGCTAGCCGCCGCCGGCGCCAAGCCTCCCGCGCGTGTGACCGTCACGATCGAGCTCGACGACGAGCCGCTGCCGACGGACACGGTGCCGGAAGATCTCCTGCAGGCGCTCGAGGCCGATGAGCGGGCCGCCGCCACATGGGAAGCGCTGCGGCCGTCGCTGAAGCGCGAGCACGTCAAGTCGTTGCTCGAGGCGAAGCAGGCCGAGACGCGCACGCGACGCCTCGCGAAAATTCTCGTTTCTCTGCGAAGCCGATGAGGGACACGTTGAAACATCGTTTCCTTTCTACGCTAGCGCTCGCTGCATTGATCGCCGCTGTCGCGGCGTGCTCGAGTCAGTCGATGGGAAACTCAGCGCTCAATGAAGCGCAGCACGCGAGCGCTCTTTCAGAACGACCGGCCGGCTAGTGCGACGATGCGCGCTCGGCGCCAAGCCCGGTGTTCGCGCGCACGCTGAGCTCCGTGAACTTGTGCTCGGCTTGCGGCTCACGCGTCAGCAACGTGCCGAGCACCGCGCCCAGGAATCCCAGCGGGATGCTGACGATGCCGGGGTTCTCGAGCGGGAAGATCGCGTCGGCTCGCAAGATGCTCGGGCTCATCGCGATCAGCACCAGCGACGACACGAGGCCCGTAGCCAAGCCGCACACCGCGCCGGCCGTGTTGAAGCGGCGCCAGAACAGCGACAGCACGATGACGGGCAGGTTAGCCGACGCAGCCACCGCGAACGCGAGCGCCACGAGGAACGCGACGTTCGCCGCCGGCCCCAGCACGATCGCGATCAAGATCGAAATGCCGCCGACGAAGAACGCCGTGATCCGCGCGACTCGCACCTCTTCACCTTCGCGGCGCTCACGGCCGCCGTGCAGCACGTTCGTCCAGAAGTCGTGCGCGAACGACGTCGACGCCGAGATCGTGAGGCCGGCGACAACCGCGAGAATCGTCGCGAATGCGATCGCCGAGATGAACGCGAAGAACACATCGCCGGCGAGCGCTTGCGCGAGCAGCGGCGCGCTCATGTTGTTGCCGCCGTTCGCGGCGATGAAGTCGCGGCCCACGATCGTCGCGGCGCCGAAGCCCAAGAACGTGGTGAGGATGTAGAAACTGCCGATGATGAACATCGCCCAGACCACACTCTTGCGCGCCGTCTGCGCGTCGGGGACGGTATAGAAGCGCACGAGGATGTGCGGCAGCCCGGCCGTGCCGAAAATCAGCGCCATGCCGAGCGAGACCAGATCGAGCGCGCCGTACGGCGGCGCGTAGCGCAACCCCGGCGTCATGAAGTCTTGGGTGACGGCGTTGCCCTGCGCGTTCGTGTAGGTGACTTGGCCGATCGCGTCGAAGAACGCCCCGAAGCTGAAGCCGAAGTGGGCGAGCACGAGGATGCTCAGCAAGATCGTGCCGCCCATCAACAGCACGGCCTTGACGATCTGCACCCACGTAGTAGCGAGCATGCCGCCGAACACGACGTAGACGATCATCAGCACGCCGATGCCGACGACCGCGGTCTGATACGTGATGCCCGTCCCTTTCAGCAGCAGCGACACGAGCGCGCCCGCGCCCACCATCTGCGCGATCATGTAGAACGTGCTCACCGTCAGCGTCGACAGCGCGCCCATGGCGCGCACGGGCCGCGGGCTCAAGCGGTACGCGAGCACGTCGGCCATCGTGTACTTGCCGGCGTTGCGCAGCGGCTCGGCGACGATCAAGAGCACCGTGAGATAGGCGACGAGCCAGCCGACGGAATACATGAAGCCGTCGTAGCCCTGGAACGCGATGATGCCCGCGATGCCGAGGAACGACGCCGCGCTCATGTAATCGCCGGCCACGGCGATGCCGTTCTGCCAGGCCGTCAGCGATCGGCCCGCCGCGAAGAATGCGCTCGCGCCGCTGGTCTTGCGCGCCGCCCACCACGTGATCCACAACGTCACCGCGATGAAGCCGAGGAACATCGCGAGCGCGTGCGACATCAGCGTGTGCCCTTGTCGATCACGTCGCGGGCCATTCGGTCGAAGCGCGCGGCGGCGCGAACGTAAGCCCACGCGATGAGCCACGCCATCAAGAACTGCGACAACGCGAAGAGATACGCGACGTTGACCACGCCGAAGACTTTCTTCGCCATCAGCGCCGGCGCGTAGCCCACGAGCAGCGGCAGCGAGAAGTAGTAAACAATGAAGAAGATCGTGGCCGGAACGACGAACTTAGCCTTCGCCTTCAGCAGCGCTTTGAACTCCGCCGTCGCCGCGAGGCGCTGCCAATCGACTAAGTCGCGATCCTCATCGGCGGTGAGCTCGTGCGACGGCTTGGCTGCGGACCGCCCCAGCGGCGCGACGTCGGTGGCGGAGCCACTCAGGGGTGTGGGATCGGCGTCGGCGGCGCGGTGCTCAGTGGTCATCGGCAGTGGTTAGCGGGTTCGTCGGCCGATGTGTCGCGCGGTGAGCACGCTGCGCAGGTTATCTCGAACCGCTAGGGGCATCAAACGTCGGTCGGGCCGAGCCGGCCGGCCCGGAAGCTCGTTCGCGGCGATGCCCCACGCCCCTCGTCGCGAAATCTGTGATCCCGACACTGCCGGGGCGCAACCGTGCTGATCATGATTCAAGACCAAATTCGCGCCGGAAAGCCCCAAAACCACGCATGAGCTCGACCGCCTACTCAGAGCAGAGTCACGAATGGTGCCTCAGCGTCGAGGACGACTCCTGGTGGTTTCAGCATCGCAATCGCGTTCTCATCGACTTGCTGCGCCGTTTCGCGCCGTCGCAACCGCTATATGACGTCGGGGGCGGTAACGGCGTCGTCGCGGCCGCGCTGTGCAGCGCCGGGATCCGCGCGCTCGTGGTCGAGCCGGGAGCAGCCGGCGTCGGCAACGCGCGGCGCCGTGGGCTAGAGGCGATACAGGCCACGCTCGCCGACTGCGGCGCCGCACGCGGGAGCATCGGCTCGATCGGCGTGTTCGATGTCGTCGAGCACATTGAGGACGACGCCGCATTCCTGACGCACCTGCACGAAATGCTCGCGCCGGGCGGACGGCTCTACTTGACGGTGCCGGCGTATCAGACACTCTGGTCGGCCGAGGACGTGCACGCCCAGCACTATCGACGCTACACCGCGTCCGGACTACGTGCTGCGTTGCAGCAGGCCGGATTCAGCGTGGAACATGCGTCGTACCTGTTCAGCTTCCTCCCCCTGCCCGTGCTCCTGTTCCGGACGATTCCCTACCGTCTCGGACAGGTGCGCACCCGCAACGCGGAAGCGTTCAAGAGCGATCACGGCAGCGCCGGACTCATGAGTCGCATGCTTGACGGACTATTGGCGCTCGAGCGCTCGGCGATCCGCGCGCTGGGCGGCCTGCCCTTCGGCGGCAGCGTGATCGCAGTGGCGCGAAAGTCAGCCGGCGATCAGGGCGCTTCGCCGAGCGCCTCGTAGCGAACCAGCGCGAACCGCGTCGTCTCCGATTCGCGCATTCGCCGCGCGACGGCGCCGTGCAGCGATTCGTCCCAGCTCGTCCATAGGTCGACGAACTCGTTCGCTTTGTCGCGATCGGCGGCCGCTTGCAGCTCGAGCACGGCCGCGAGCAGCGTCGAGACCGCCTCGTCGTAACGCTCGTAGTGAATGCGCAAGCGCCCACCTTCGGCCGTCAGCAAACCGCGGTCGAGAAACCAATTCCACTGAATCAGCTGCATCGTCTGATACGGCTGATCGCGTCGCGGGCGGTTCTTCTGCAGCACGCGGCGGATTCCGTCGGCGTAGATCCCGTGCAGCCGCGCGTCGTCGAAGGCCCCACGGTCGTGGAGCTGCCGCGCAGCGAACAGGGAGACGAGGTCGGCCTTCATCTCTTCGAGCAAATCGGCCGAGTCTTGCAGCGCGACGCCGAGCTCGCGCCCGTCGCGCGCGCGGTTCACACCGAGATAGTGCCCGACCTCGTGCCACAGCGTCCGGTAGAGGCCGCCTTCGGGCGTGAGATCGCCGCGGTGCTCGTCGACGGTGGCCGCGTCGAACGCACGCTCGCTACCGGCGAAGAGCTGCGGGTGTGTGAGGATATTCCCTCGAATCAAGATCGTTCGGCCGAACTGCTGCGCGAGGTGACTCTCGTTCGGCAGGATCGACGCCGTGTTGGTGCCGCGCGCCTGGCCGAAGTCGGCCATCACGTTGTAGACGCCAACCGGGATGTCGCTGCTGACTCGCCTATCCGATTCGTACGGCAACGCGTCCTCGATCGCCTGGATATCGCCGATCGACGCGGCGAGCTCGGCGCTGCGCGCCGCATCGCGCTGCAGCAAGCTCAGGCTGAAAAACGTCTTCACCCCATAGAGGGCGTCGTCGTAGGTCTCGTAGCTCCCGATCTGCGCGTTCAAGTTGCCGCTGTAGCGGCCCGTGACCCACGCGGCGTCGCCACCGTCGTAGTCATCCGCGAGCAAGTCACGGCTACGCAACCGCAAGTAGCGCGCGAACGCGGGGTCGCTCTCGTCGAGCAACGCGGCGGCGGCGTTGAGACGCTCGTACACGAACAAGATGTCGTCGACATACGCCACGGAGTACGGCACGGCCATGTAGCCGACCGCGGCCGTGAGCCGCGCACGCAGCCCAGGATGCAAGAGCTCGAGCCCCGGATGCGCGTCGAGCGTGGCGACGGCCTGACGGACGTTCTCCGGCGTCGCGGCCTGCGCGATCGAGCGCGCGCTCAAGAGCTCGGCGCGCGTCTCAGGATGAGCCGCGAAGTGCGCGTCGAGTGCCGCACGCGTTGCGCCGCGCGGATAGACGTTGCGCGCCGGTGTCTGCGGATCGACGCCGAGGAACGGAACGCGATCGTTGTCGAGCGTCGTCGCGATCGGCCCGTTCATCACGCGGAACAACGCCGCGTGACCCGCAAGGTCGGGATGCCGCGCGAGCACGTCGCGCGCCGCGAGCGCCTGAGGGTGCAGCTGGCGAAGGTAGACGTCGTGCAAGCGCTCACCGGCCGCGAGCAACTCGGCGGCCGCCGCGCGCTCCGCGGCGCTCAGCGCTCCGGGCACGAGCGGCAAGTACACCTGGAGCGTCTTGTCCGCGATCGCTTTGACTTGCGCGTCGCTCCAAGCGCCCGCGAGGAGCGTTTCATCGGTGCGTTCGTCCGCCATGGCGCCGATGCTGCCCACGATGAGAGCGAACGACAAGACGATGCCGACGTTTGAGCGCATGGGCCTCCGCGGTATAGGCCGCCGACAGGCTCCGTAGTATGCCTCGGAGAGCCGATCGCAGTACGGGAGGCTCAGCCCACGATCCGGCGCCCCGCGCGCTTCAGCGGCGAGAACCACGCGCGGTCTTTGATGGCGCGGTACAAGGGCCAACGTTGCACGCGGCTCAGCACTGCCCGGCGCGGTGCGACGAGCCACGCGACGCGCCGACCGGCCATCTCGCGGAACGAGTGAAACGCCGGGCTCCGCGCGAAACGTTCGAGCCACTTGGCCGGATCGCCGTTCGTGAGCAGCAACTTACCCGGCGTGATTGCGAACGGAACGAGCGTGCCGTCGGCAATCACGCGATTCGCGCCGATTGACACGTCGGGCCATTGCTCGTTGAAGTAGTCGTCGAGAATCACGATGCCGCCGTGCACGAGCACACGGCTGGCCAACCGCAGGTCGTGCTCGGTCATGTCCGCCGTGTGCGCCCCGTCGACGCTGAAGAGCCTGATCGGCGGCAGCAGCTCGGGCGCGAGCAGCGCGGAGTCGGACTGGATCGTGGTGTGCGCGCCGCCGTAGCGGTGCATGTTCGCCTCGAAGATCTCGCGATTGCCGTCGCCCGAGCCATCGGTGTTGCGGGTCGAATCGAAGACGTCGATCGCATAGGCGTGGTCGCAAAGCAAGCTCAAGAGGATGAGCAGCTTGCCGTGGTGCACGCCGATCTCGGCTGCATTGCCGCCGACGCCGAGCTCGGCGATCGCGGCGGCGCTCGTCGGATGCAGCCAACCGTCGACCGAGCGCATGTCGCGGCTGATGTAGGACGACACTCTATTCAATTGAAATCACCGGCTGGCGACGCCTTCGGGGCGCATAATTCACCTCATGGGCTTCGATCTTCAAACTCTGCGCTTCGTGCTCGACGCAAAACGTCGCGGCGTCGATTTCTCGTCGACCGCGATGCTCGGCCGGCAAACGCTGGCCGTACCCGCCGACGACCTGCGGGCCGAGATCGAGCGCTACGGCCTCGAGCCGCTGCGCTCCGCCGTCACCGACATCTACGCCGGATTTCCGTACTCGGATGCCCTGCTGCGCGCGCTCGGCGCCGTTGAGCTCGATGCGATCGACGTCTCGGAATACGAAGGCGCCTCCGTCGTCCTCGACATGAATCGGCCGGCGCCGGAGTCGCTGCACGGGCGCTTCACGGCCGTCATCGACGGCGGCACGCTCGAGCACATCTTCGACGTGCCGCAGGCGTTTCGTAACGTCGCGGCACTGCTGCGCGTGGGCGGCCACTTCGTGTCCGTGAATGGCACCAACAACTTCATGGGGCATGGCTTCTACCAGTTCAGCCCGGAGCTCTTCTTTCGCGTGCTCTCGCCGCAGAACGGGTTCGAGCTCGAGACGTTGGTCCTCGCCGAGACGCATCGGGACTCGTATTGGTACGAGGCCACGGATCCGGCCGTCGTGCGCGAGAGGCTCGAGCTCGTGAACGGCCACCCGACCTACGTGATGGTGCGCGCGAGGAAAATCGCGGAGGCGCCGCTGTTCGCGACGGTCCCGCAACAGAGCGACTACCGCGACCAAAGCTGGCGCGGTACGGATATTCATGCGCCGCCGGCCTCGGAGGCCGCGTATCGCGCGCCGCTGTCGCGGCGAATACTGCGCGGCAGTCTGCCCCGTGGGCTCAAGCTGCGCTTGCGCGCGCTCGCCCAAGCCGCGCGCAACGCGTACACGGCACCGCACTTGCGCAAGCGCGAGCCGTAGCTGCACCGAGCGACTTCCGCGGCAGCAGTCAGCGCGCACGGCTGAGATCCGCGGCCGCGTCGAGAGAAGCGGGCCTTCTGAAAGCCACGACCGCGACCAGCGCCGCGACGGCGAGACTCGCCACGAGCCGCGCGCGCTCGTCGCCGAGCGCTCCAAGCGCGAGCAACGCGAGCCCGGCGAGCGCACAGCCGGCGACTGCCGCAATCACGGGCGGCGCGCAGGCCGAGACAAACGTGCGCGCGACGTGCGACAGGCCGAAGAACTCGCGCAGTGGATCCTTGTAGTACCACGTCGCGAAACTGGCGATGGCACCGGCGATCATCCCGAGCGCAACTCCGGTGGCCCCGATGCAGACCCCAAGGCCAATGCCTACCGCGAGCCCGACGGCCGCGTCCAGCAATGGCGGCAACAAGACGGCGCGATGCCGCCCGGTGGCGATCGTCACGCTGCCGTACATCGACATCGCGAGCCGCACGATCTGCGCCAAGATCAGCAGCGCCACGAACGGCGCCGACGCCGCGGCGTACGACGGGCCGACCCACAGCGCGAGCGGGCCGGTCGCCGCGAGCGTGAGCGGCAGGCCGAGCGCGACCGAAAGACCGACACCCATGCGGCCGCCGCGCCGCAGCATGCCGAGCAGCGCGCGGCGATTGCCGGTGCCGACGTGCTGAGCCGCGGCCGGCAGCAGCGAGTTGTAGCCCGACGCGAGCAAGCCGACGAACGTCGTGGCGATCGTCAAGCTCACGGCGTAATACGGCGTCGCTCCGAAGTCGACCTTGCTCGCGATCAGCAAGTCGCTGCCGAAGCTCAACGCGGCGAGCGAATTCCACAGCACGAAGGGCGAGCAGAAATTCCAGAGCTCACGGTAATGCGTCGCGCTCGCGCGGCGCGCTAGCAGCCGCACGCCGCCGCTCGTGCCCCACGCGACGAGCTGCCCTCCCGTCGTCAGCACTTGGCCGACGCAGTACGCGATCGCGAGCGCCTCGATCGTGCCGAAGCCCACCGCAGCGACGACGAGCAGCGCGCATTGCGCGGCTCGCCCGAGCAGGACGATCACAGCGGGCACGTGCGCGCGCTGCTCGCCGAGAAACACGCCCGTGAACGGCATCGTGGTCAGAGCGAGCGCCGCTGCGGCGCCGCAGAGCAGCAACGCGGTCCTGAAGTCGCCGACGAGCGCGTCGGGCATCTGCGTGAACAAGTATGGCAGCGCGAGCGCGGCGGCACCGACGAGCACCATGCCGGCGAGCGCGGCAGCGCAGGCCATGTGGAACGCCGCCACCACCACGCCGCTGCGAAACGCAGCGGCTTTAGGACCGTGCGCGATCGCGACGAACCGTCCCACCGCGTTCTGCAGGCCGAAGCCCAGCACGAGCACGTAGCTCGCGATCTGAAGCGCGAGCGCCCAGGCGCCGTATTCGTCGTGGGTCAACGTCCGCGCGAGGAACGGCGGCACGAGCACGGCGATGAGGCCGCCCGAGGAGGTCATCGCCACCGTCCAGAAACCGTTCCACGCGAGCGACCGAACGGCCGGCGGCCCCGCACTCGTCAGCTTGCGATATTCTGGGACTGCTGCTGAACCGGCGACGCCGGACTCGAGGGCCTCGCGGTTCATTGGCAAGGAGCTCCGACGAGCACTGCAACAGAGGGATCGCGATGGCAAGCAGCATCGAACCACCGGCGTACTCGCACCTTTCGGCCGACGACAAACAGCGCATCGAGATCGAATACTGGCGCGACTCGCCCACCGAGCGCCCGGGCGCCGAATCGCTCGACAACCTCCTCAACAAGATGGCCGAGGCGCGGATCTTCGTCGCCTATCTCGAGAAGCTGAAACATCTGCTCGCGCAGCGCGGCACCGTCGTCGAGCTCGGCGCGGGCCAAGGCTGGAGCAGCTGCATCTACAAAAAGCTTTTCCCCGCGGCGCGCGTGATCGCGACCGACATTAGCTCCTACGCGATCGAAAGCATCGAATATTGGCATCGCATTTATGGCGTACGCACGGACGGGCATTACGCCTGCAAGAGCTACGCCACCGAGGTGCCGGCGCAGAGCGTCGACTTGGTCTACTGCTTCGCGGCCGCTCACCACTTCGTCGAACACGGCAAGACGCTCGGCGAGATTGCGCGGATTCTGAAGCCGGGCGGCCGCGCGTTGTTCCTGCACGAGCCCGTGTGCAGCCGCCTCCTCTATCCGCTCGCGTATCGGCGAGTCAACGCGGTGCGACCCGAAGTGCCCGAGGATCTGCTCATCACTGCGGACGTGCGGCGCCTCGCCGCCGAGGTGGGGCTCACGACGTCGCTGGTGCGCAACGCGCCGCTGCTCGGCGCGCAAGCATTTGGAACGATGAACTACAAGCTGCAACGCCGGCTTCCGTTTCTGGCGAACGTGCTGCCGTCGAGCATGAGCTTCGTGTTCGACAAGCCCGAGCACGGCTCCGCCTAGCTCGCTTGCCGCGCGGCCGGGCGGCTCGCGGTCTGCTCGAGCAATGCAATCGTCTTGTCGATCATCGTCTCGACGCGGTGACCCGCTTCGTAGTCGGCGCGCGCGGTCATACCGAGCCGAACGCAGCTCGCGGGATCGCCGAGCAGCCGATCGAGCGCGCGCTCGAGGCCGTCCACTCCATCCGCCGGGCTCACGAGGATGCCGTTGCGTCCGTCCGTAACGATGTCGCGCACGCCAGCGATGTCATACGCGATCACCGGCAATCCCCACGAGAACGCCTCGAGCACCACGAGCGGCATGCCCTCGTGCGACGACGGCAGAATCAACGCCGCGGCGTCCGCGTATACGCGTCCCGGATCGGATTGGAAACCGAGATAGGAGAGCGCTCCGGGCGCGAGCTCGCGCGCCGCACGCTCCACCTCGCCGGCGAGCGGCCCGTTGCCCGCGATGCAGAGACTCCAGTGGCGCGCCGCGGGCGGACGCGCGGCCGAGCGCCGCGCGAGCTCGAGCAAGTCCGCAATTCCCTTCTCCGGCGAGACGCGGCCCAGGAACACGACTCGCTTGGTCAAGGGTCGGGCGAATTGCTGCGGCCGTTGATCGGGCACGCCGTTCTCGACGAGCACTGCACGGGCGCGCGCTGCATCGGTGAGCTCGGCCAGCATCGACGGCGACACGCAAATGCAGCGCCCCACCCGGCGCAGCGAAAGGTCGGTCAAGCGGTTCTCGATCGAGGTCCGAAGATCCAGCGTCGATTTCCTCGCGGGCTTCGTGAGGTGCTTGGTCGCGGAGGTCGCGACGCGCGCCGGCAGCCGAACGAACGGCGCGAGATGAATCGCTCGATCGGCGTTGTAGTGGACGAGATCGACGCACTCGTCGGCCACCGCATCTTCGATCAGGGCGCGTGCGCGAGCCAGATTCTTGAACCGGCTACCCGTGGTCCAAAGCCTATTGCACGCCGGCTCGAACTCCGGCCGCGGCGCGACGCAACCCGTCCAGTGGCCGCGTGCGCGCAGCGCGCTCATGAGCCAAAAGAGATAGCGCTCCGAGCCGCCCCAACCGGATCCCAAGTCGACGAAGAGGAACCGCATGCGTTGCTCCTTCCGCTAGCTCGGTACTATCGTGTTTCGATGCCGAACGTTGGAATCGACGCGTCGATGCTCGAGGCGAACCGCACGGGCATCGGCAACTACGTCTTCAATCTGCTCGTGCGCTATCGACGCGCGCGACCGGACACGCCGTTGTTTCTGTTCTCGAACGGCCGCGTCAGCGACGAAGTGCGCGCGTTCGGCGAGTGCTTCGAGAACGTGTTCTCGCCGCTGCGCAAGGGCCCGCTGTGGCTCAGCACGGGTTTGCCTGCGCTGCTGCGCAAACGCGCGATCGACGTTTTCTGGGGCGGCAACGGCTATCTGCCCGTCGTCGCGCCGCGCGGCATGCGCCGCGTCGTGACGATTCACGACTTCGTGTATCGGCACGCCGGCCACACGTTGCCGCGCACGAGTTTCTGGAGCCGCAGCGTTCTTCAGCCGCTCGCAATCCACCAAGCCGACGCCGTCGTCTGTGTGTCGCGCAGCACGGCGGACGAGCTTCGCGTAAGCCACGGCCGAACGGCCGACGCCGTGCTCGAGCCCGCGATCGACCCGATCTATCGGCGAGCGAATGCCGACGAGATCGCCGCCGTGCGTCGCCGCTACGAGCTGCCCGAACGCTTCTTGCTCACGATCGGCACGCTCGAGCCGCGCAAGAACATCGTCGCGCTGCTGTCGGCGTATGTCCGCGCGCGCGAGGCCGGCGCCGATCTGCCGCTGCTCGTGCTCGCGGGCAAGCTCGGCTGGCTCAGCGACGACATCCGCGCCACGGTCGAAGCCGCGACCGCGCGCGGCTTCGCGAAGTTCCTGGATTACGTCCCGCTCGAGCTCATGCCGGCGCTCTACTCCGCCGCCGAGGCGTTCTTGTTCCTGCCGCTGTACGAAGGCTTCGGCATGCCCGCGCGCGAAGCTCTGCTCTGCGGTACGCCGGTGATCGCATCGGACATCGCGGCGGTCCGCGAGGCCACCGCCGGCCTCGCGCGTCTCGTGGCGCCCGATCAGGCGTCGATCGAGCAACTGTTTCGCGAGTATGCGTCGAGCGGACCGCCTGCACCGCACGCGTGGAGCCCGTCGCTCGAGTCCTCGGCCGACAGCGCAGCGGAACGGTTCGCTGTGGTGCTCGAGAAGTCCAAGTGATCGTTCAAGTCGTCGTTGCGTCACGGCCCACTCCTAGTACGTGAACCGCGCGTAGTCGACGCTCGTCACGACGGACTTGTACGGCAAGTACAGATCCGGCGCGTAGAGCATGATTCCCGCGTAGAGCCGTGCGGCCGCCAGCGCGCCGCCGATCACCAGCAGGCTCTCGCGCCGGAACCAGCCACCCAAGCGTTGCAGCGCGAGACACATCAGCGCGATCTCGACGAACGCGAAATAGAGCGGCCCGCGCAGCGCGATCAGCGGAACGCCCTTGTAGGTGATCAGGAACAGCACGACCGACAGCACGTAGAGATTGACCAGATAGTTGTCGAGACTCGGTCGATCGCGCGAGCAGATCAGCCAGAACGCGACGACCAGCGCGAGGCGCTTCACGAGCCACAGCAACTGCATGAGCGGCCCGAAGTTGTTCGCAAGAAACACGTCGTTGCCCGCGGAGTACGCGAGCACGCGCCGCACGAGATAGCCGCCTCCCCCGACCGCGTTTAGGCTGGACTCGATGAAGGCGCCGACGACGTCGAAGTAATAGAGCGCCGCGGCCGCGAGCAGCATTGCGCTGAGCGCGCGCAACGAGAGCCGCGAACGGGGCACGGCGACGGCCAATACCGAGATGATCGCCGTGTAGTGAAACAGCGTGGCGAGCGCCACGAGCGCGAGCCCGCTAACTTTCTTGCGATCGTAGAACTTGAGCATCGCGAGCGACGTGAAGCCGAGCGCGAGCGTTTGACGCTGCGTTCCCATGAAGCCGAGCAGGTAGACGCAGTAGAAGAGCAGCAACAACACCGTCGGGTGACGAAAGCGCGCGAACACGACGCCGAACGCGCTCATGTAGATCACGGCCGACAGCGTCAGAAAGCTCGTGTAGTCGAGTCCCGCACGCTGCGCGAGCCACACGAACAGCCGGTAGCCGGGCTCGAAAGTGGACGTCGACTGACTCTGCGTCGCGCGGTAGTAATCGAGATACGCGCTCCAGTCGTTGCCCGTCTCCCAACGAAGCCCGATCAGCAGCACGAGCAGCACGATGCCGACTACGAGCGTCAGCCGACTCACGCTCGTGCGACCCGAATAGACGTCGAGCGCGGCGAGCGCGAACAGCAACACGAACGCGTTTATGTAGACTTCCACTAGCTGTAGCTCTAGTTCGTGGAGATGTGTACTCTCGGTGTATCGATTGCTCGGTCGTTCTCTCTATGAACCGTGGTGCGATCGCAGCCACTCGCAGTCTTCATCATTCGCTGCAAGCCGCAGCAGATCTCTGGTCGATTCTGTTCGCCGGGAAATGGGCGCTCGCGTTGTGCGCGACAATCTGCACGCTGATCGCAATCGCGATCGCGTTCGCGCTGCCCGTGAAGTACCGAGCGGAGGTGCTGCTCAAGCCGGCGCGAGTCGACAGCAACTTGAGCCAACTCGGCGGCGCCGGTGCGCTTGCGTCTCTTGCCGGCATCGCGTTGCCGATCGACGACCGCAGCGTCGAGGCTCGCGCGTTGCTCGAATCGAAAGAGTTCTCGATGGAGTTCGTGCGCAACGAGCAACTCTTGCCCGTGCTGTTCGCGAAGCAGTGGGATGCGAGCGCGGGGCGTTGGCGACCGAGCGACGAGACGAAGATTCCGACCGAGCTCGACGCGTACCGCATGCTGCGCGACCAAGTCAGAACGGTCAGCCAAGACCCGCAGACTCGCTTGGTGCTCCTCGCGATCGAGTGGACGGATCCGGAGCTCGCAGCAAGCTGGGCCAACAAGATGGTCGCACTCCTCAACGAGAAGATGCGCGCCGACGCGATGGCCCGCTCTAGACGAAATCTCGACTTCTTGCGCAACGAGTACGAGCAAACGAATGTCACTCCACTGCGCGATGCGATCGCGCGGGTCATGGAAACCGAGCTTCAAACCTCGATGCTTTCGTCGGTGGAGCGGGACTTCGCATTTCGAGTCATCGATCCCGCCATCGTCCCCAACCGCCGTATCAGCCCCAATCGAAGATTGATCGCCGCGAGCGGTCTCTTGCTCGGCCTCGCGCTCGGCACGCTCATCGCCATCGCGCGGTTCAAGCCGGCCTGAGTCAGTGCGGGCGCGTCGCACGTTCCGCACTCGCGCCGTACGGCGCAGCGCGCAATCCGTCGCCTCGCACAGCACCGGGCAGCGCCGCTAGCAGCTCGCCGAGCCGGTCGACGAGCGGCTCGAGCTGCGCCGGCCAGCGGTGTTGCCGCTCGACGAACTCCCGGGCGGCCTCGGCAATCACGCGCGCCCGCGGCCGATCGTTCATGAGCCCGAGCACGGCGTCGGCCATGGCTTCGGCAGAATCGGCGACGAGCACGTCCACGCCGGGACGCGCGCCGACTCCTTCCAGACCGATGCCGGTCGTCACGCTCGGCAACCCGAGCGCCATGTAATTGAGCAGCTTGTTCTGCACGCCGGCACCCGCTCGAATCGGACAGACACCGACGTCCGCAGCCGCTACGGCGTCCGCGATCGACGGCACGTGACCCACCAACCTCACGGCATCGAGAGCGCCTAGCTGCTCGCGTTCGAGCCGGGCGCAATGGCCGACGACCTCGAGCACGGCATCGGGCCGGCGGGCGCGTATGCGCGGAAGCACCGCGCGAGCGAACCAGTCGGCGCCGTCGAGGTTCTGCAGCGAGACCATGTTGCCGATGAAAACGATCCGGCCGGACGACGCCGGCGAGAACTGATAGGGAAACTCGTCTGTGTCGACGCCGTTCGAGCAGATCATGACTTTCTGCCCGCGCGCCGGATCGTCCGAGAACAAGAACTGCCGATCGGCGCGCGATACGAGCACGGCGGCATCGAAACTGTCGACGATCTGCCGCTCGAACGCTTCGAGGCGCGACTGCTCGAACCCGTAGATCAGCGAACGCAGACGCGCGTGCGACGCCTTCTCTCTCACGCGCTGGTAGTTCAGCGAGATCGCATCGGTCATCTCGAGCACGCGCGGCTTGTCGAACGGCAGCGCGTACTCCGCGAGCCGGATCAGGTGACAGAGGATCGCGTCGTGCTGCGGCGCCAGCTCGGCGACCCGGCGCTCGAATGTCTTGCTCCAGTAGTAAGCGAGCTGAAGCGGCACGCGTGTCGGCAACGCGAGCAAGCAATTGAGCCGCGACTGCCACTTCGGCAGCACGACCTTCTCGACCGAATCGAAGATACCGTCCGGCGGAGCCGGTGCATCGAGCTCGGATGGGTCGCAAAAGCAGAGCAATGTGAGTCGGTAGCGCTCGGCAAGCTGCGCGCAGACGTGGTGGATTCGCAGGCGATCGCCGCCGATGATCGGATAGGGATACCGCGGCGCGAGCACGAGCAGCCGCGGAAGATCGTGCGCAGTTTCGGGCCGAGGCGCCGGGTGATCGAAGGCCCTGAGCATTGTCACTCGAGTCGCCGGAGACGAAGATCATGTCTGTGTGCAAGATCAGTGCCGCGCAGCCACGGCGCCGCCGCAATCGTTGGAAACGGCGAAGCTTCAGATCCTCCGACGTCGCGAGCACGACGCCCCCTTTGGCGGCGCCGTTTCTAGAAGCTGAGTCCTAACATTGGAAGGGCGATCCGCCTGAAGCGCCGCTCGAGCTATGGCGGAGCGGATTGCACCTTCGATCGCGCCGACAAGGCGCGCAGCGTCAGCCAAGCTTCCAGAAGCGCCGCGGGGCGGCGAAGCAGCCGGTAGTAGGCGGTTCCGGCCGCGAACCACGCCATCAACATCACGCCGTCGGGCACCCGCAACACGCTGCCGACGAGGCCGACCACCGCACAGGCGGCCGCGAGCGTCAGTATCACGACGAGCGTCGCGCCGCGCGAGAGCCCGGCGGCAATTAGCACGTGATGCAGGTGGCCATGGTCAGGCGCGAGCGGCGACTTGCGATCGTTGACGCGACGGATGATCGAGCAAAACAACTCGAACACGGGGACCGCGACGAGCCACAAACCAATCACCGGCGAACGTTCGGGAACCGCACCCTGCGACAGCGCGATGCCGATAGCCGCGACCGACAGACCGAGGAATGTGCTGCCCGCGTCGCCCATGAACGTGCGAATGCGCTTGACGAATCGAAACGGAAAATTCACGACGAGAAACGCCGCGACCGCGCCGATCAACAGCAGTGTCACGGGAAAGAGGTTGGTGCCGACGCCAAGCACCGCCATCGAGATCAACGAAGTCAGCGCCAAGCCGCCGGCCAAGCCATCGATGCCATCCGCGAAATTGAAGGCATTGATGAGCGTCATGATGAACACGAGCGTGAACGGCACCGAGAAGACGCCGAGCGGAGCGGGGAAGAACAACGGCGAGCCGAGGCTCGTGACTTGTATATCCGCCGCGTAGACCACGATCACCGCCGCCAAGCCTTGCGCCACGAAGCGAATTTGGGGCGACAGATCGAAGCGATCATCGAGCACGCCGACGATGACGAGGAGATAGATACCGAGTAGCACGGGGCTCCAAAACGACGGACGCGCGAGCAACGCCGTACCGAGCCCGACGCCGATGCTCATGCAAACGCCGCCGATCACGGGCACGGGACCGTCGTGCGTCTTGTGCCCCCCGGGCACGTCGACGAGGCCGACGACGGCCGCGACGGGCCGGAGCGCCAGCAACATGAATAGAGTCACCAAGAACGTTACAAAGACGACTGCCACGTGCATCCCCGACCTCGATTGCCGAACCGGGGCACGTTGCGCCGTGGCCACCCCCAGTCGCGTACGCGTGTGTGGTTGAGTACGGCGCCATGCACTTCGTGTGCCAACGGCCCTCAGTGCATTGCACTGGTCTGCAACTTGCACAGAAGGGCTAACGGCGGCTCAGACGACGATCTGCATCTTGAGCCGCTTCGAATCGCGCGGCGCGTTCGGCGGGAGTGAGAGCGCTCGGCCGTGTGCGATGCGCGCTGCCGCGAGCGCGACCACGGCGGCGTCCACGAGGTCGTCGCGCGCTACGCCGCCGCCGCGTAGGAGCGCGTGCGCGCGCGGATCGAGAAACTCCTTGTCGAGCCCGTACGCTTCGCCGGCGCGCTCGAGCACGCGGATGCGCTCGACGCTTCCTAAGCGCGTCTTCTTCTTGAACCGCATCGGCCGCCCGTCGTTCAACACCGTGAAGGCGAGCTCGGGGTGACTCTCGTGCACACGCCGCTGCAGTGCCGGCGTCATCAGCGCGTCGATCTCCTTGAGCTTCGGAGTCAAGTGAAAGCACTGCCGCGACAAGCCGATCTCGCTGCCGCGGCGGTTGGTTGCCAGCGCGGCGCCGTAGTCGTCGGCGTGC
>Ga0111539_10004150_pt1 | contig 18993 bp, 15 predicted proteins | sample RhiMethybrSRZTD1_FD_79667 | JGI IMG/M metagenome (GOLD analysis project Ga0111539, IMG submission 79667) | Populus rhizosphere microbial communities from Tennessee, USA - Rhizosphere MetaG P. TD hybrid SRZTD1 (version 2) (version 2) | ecosystem: Host-associated > Plants > Roots > Rhizosphere >... | reverse complement strand
CGGGGATGAAGCGTTCCTCGGTGCGCATCTGGTCTGATTGGACCAGTCCCGGCGCGCCGAGCGTGTCGAGGATGCCAGCCCGCTGTCCGATGGTTTCAATCAGAAGCACGTCACCATCGTAGCGCGCGACCGAGCGTCCCAGGTGCGGATGCTTGGGCACGGACACCGGCGCCTTCGCGAGCGGCGTGCCCGGTGCAATGGGCACGCGGCGGTGGATGTCCATGAATTCATAGTTGATGAGGACCTCGTTCTTCTGCTGACGCACCTCGATCGGCGGCGACGGCGTGTGCATGACGCGCGTGAAGCTCGCCGGGATGCACTGCATCGCGGGGTCGTCCCGGAGGTAGTCGTAGCGCGCGCGGGCCGCCTCCCCCGCAGGCGTGAGTGTCATCTCGATGGCTGGCGATCCGGACAGGATCCATACGCCGTCCAACTGCGCGCGTTTGTCCTGCGCGTCCGCTCTCGAGATCACGCCGACGAGGAGCACGAGAATCATTTTCCTCATCGTTGTTCTCTCTGTTGACCCTGTGGTGCGGACGTCTCGGACGCCGGTCGCCCCGGTTCGCACTCGACGAACTGTCCCTTGGCAATGGCCTGGCGAAATGCGTCGAAGCCGCAGTCGCGCAGGACGCGCTTGTCCGGAAGCACGGCGCTACGGAAATACGCCAGGTTCTCGAGACGCCGGCTCGGGCTGGCATTGATGGTCACCGTGTCACCGACGCGCAGCAGCTGGAACGGTACTTTGCGACGGATGAGCGCGTTGCGGTCGGACCATTCGATGAACCACTCCTTCACCGTTCCGTCGGGCTGGGTGACCTGGAGCGTGATCTGCGAGTGCGGGTTTCGCATGTCGAGATCAGTGATGCGGCCGGTGAGCGTGAGCACCTGCGCGCTGTCGAAGTTCACCGCGACCGAGTGATGAGCAGCCGTGGAGACCCCACCGCATAACAGTGCCACGAGGCTGGCGGCGCAAAGCGTCTTGGCCATGCACTTCCTCGCGCCGATTCTATCCGTCCCTTGCCCAAGGCGGAACGGAAACGTCAGCGGTCGTACAGCCGCGACGTGGACAGCATGTTGAATAAGCCGTAGTTTCCTTCGTGGCACGCATACTCGAACACGCCCGCATCGGCCGGGCGTGCCTTCATGTCGAGGGCGGCGGTCCATGGCGCCGTCCACGTGGCCGGGTCGACGAACGTCACTTGATAGTCGATCGCGTCACGTCCGGTTCGAGTGAACCGCTCGATCAGCCGTAGCCCCGGAGAGGCCCCGCGTGTGTTCGCCTTCAGGTTCGTCGTCTCGACGACCAGCGTCGACCCCTCCCAGCGGCCGTGTGCGATGCCCATGTATGTCCGAAGCGCGGGCGAAGGAGGCTGGCGCGACTCGGACGGGCCGAGCGGGATGACACGCGTATCGTGAATCAGTTCGTAGGAGATCGCCACGAATCCGGGACTCTGGACGATGCGCATGTTGGCGTTGTAGACAGCGGGAATCATCGCATCGGGGAGGCCGCCGCCGTGGACGATGCAGCGGACGCCAAGGCCGTAGTCCACGTAGGAGTCGCAGGGCTCGCCGCGCTGCAGGCTGCCGCATCGCTGAACAGGAACCGGCCTGGCCTGCGCCGTGCGCGCCGGGAGGCGGCCGTCCGGTGGGTCGATGATCAACGACGTGCGGCGCGAGGTCGTGTTGTATTCGCGCCAATGGGGGATTGGCGCATTCGCTCCCTCGACTTTTCCGGAGAGGACGTCGACGCGTGCGAGATCACGCTCGTCGCGGATTCGGACATCGTCGAGGCGCTTGGCGTGCTCCGCGTCGGTCAGGTACCGTCGCGTGCCGAACTCTGCCGGCCGTTCGAGCGGCACACCGTATTCGCCCTCGGTCGTCCACTCGCCCTGCAGGTCCAGGTCGCCCCACGGCGTCTGTTCTTTCCATGTTTCGCGGTTCGTCTGCGCGGCGCCGCGCGTTTGCGCCGGCAGGTGAACCGTTGCCGCCATTGCGATCGCGGCGACGACCAACGTGAAGATCACCCGAGGTGTCATGAGAATGCCCCCAGGGACGAGTGTACGGCGCATCGGCAACGCCCGAGACTCAGGCCTGCGCGTCTTGCCTGAATTTTGACGGCTTCGGGTCCGCGTTTCTCGTGCTGTCGATCGAAACGCGCAAACGAGCTAACGGGTGCCGCCGCGCGCCACTTTGGTCGCATCACGTACGGCGGGCGGCGCCGTGGGAGTGGATGTCAAGCCGGCGGCCCAATTGAGCATGACCGTGATCGGCTCGGTCGAGCCGTCGCGGCGCGCATCGATCAGAAACGAACGTCCATCGGGCATGGCGGCGTACGAGTCGCGCGCAGCCGCCGGTCCTTCGGTGATCGGCGTCCGGAACAGCCGACGAGGCGCCCCGAACGACACCTCGCGCGCGTCGACGATGCTGACCGCCATCAACGCCCGGTCCAGCGACAGATAGAACAGCTCCCGCTGGTCGGCCCGCCATTGCGGCTGTCCGCCGCCGCCGTTCGACACTTGCCGCGGCGCGTCCATTTCCGGATAGCGACGGACGTAGACCTCCTGAGTGCCGGTGACGTCGGACACGTAGGCGAGCCAGCGGCCGTCGGGCGAAACGCGTGCGTGCACTTCATTGAACGGGCTGTTGAGAAGCGGCCGGGCGGGGCCACCGTTGACAGGAACGTGCCAGAGGTCCAGCTTCGTGCTCGGGTCGTATCGCGTGTAGATGATCGTTTCCGCGTCCGCCGACCAGTCGTTGAGGACCTTCACCGACTGGTCGCTGATGAGGGGCTCGAGAGGTGCCTGTCCGCTGCTGGGGCGAACATGAAGATCGAGCCCGGCGCGCGACGTGTACGCGAGCCGCCTCCCATCAGGCGACCAGAGCGGCGCGATGCCATCGGCCGCGAGCCGGGTCGAGTGGCGACGAGCGAGATCGACGAGCCACACGCCGGTGGCGTCGGTCAGCGAGCTCGCCGCGAGCACGAACTGACCATCGGGCGAGACGCGGAAGTTGAACATCGACGCGGGGACTTCCAGCGCACCCTGCGGCCGGCCCGATCGGTCGACCCACGTCAACTGTTGTTTGGTCGCGCCGGCGCGGAACGCGAGCAGGTCGCGTGACGCGGAAACGACGCTTCCGTCGGCCAGCGATGGCGCCGTGATGCCGCGTGAGAGGAGCACCGCGCGCCCGCCGAGACGGAGGCGATCAGCGTCGAACGGCTCGGCCATCAACATGTCGTGCTGCAGGTAGAGCAGGAGACCCGGCGCGACATAGGTGGCCGCGGCTGCATCGTCCAGGAGACGCGTGCTGGTTCGCGAATCGAGATTCGAGGCGTACACCCCGGCGCGCGTGCTGTCGGGACTGACGACTTGATACAGGAAGCGGCGTCCGTCCGGCAGGAACTGAGGCCACGCGTGCGCGACGTCGAGCGCGGTGTGATCGAGACGTGTCAACGACGACACCGGGCCACCAGTCGAAGCCACCGCGAACAAGCCGGTCATCCACTCGGCGAACACGATCACGTTGCCGCGGCCCCAACTTCCACCGGCGGCAGCCCCGTGAACCGCCGCAATCGTTCGGGTTCGGCCGTTCGTGACGTCTCTCGCGATGAGCGCTCCCTGCATGAAGTAGGCAATCGTGCGGCCATCGGGTGAAAAGAACGGCTGCGAGGCGCCGTCCGTGTCGGGGAGGAGACGGGGTTCGCGTTCGTCGAGCGCGCGGAACCAGAGCGCCGTCCGCCCACTCTCCTCGTCGCGAGCAACGAAGACGAGATCACGCCCGGTCGGAGAGACGACTCCGCCCGAGACTATCTCCGTTCCTGTTGGAGCGAGCTGCTGCACACGTTCCGCGCCAGTGAGATGGTCATCGTCGCGACCGATGCGATACACGGTGAATGCCGCGCCAACGATCAGCAGAAGACACGCCGCGATGGCGAGCGTACGACCGGATTGCAGGACGCGGTAACGCGTCGCTGCGAGGTCGTCCTGCGGTTCCTCGTCCGGGAGGCTTACGGCCGACCCCGGGGGGTCCGCCGTGACGACCTCGACGGAGCCGACGAAACGATAGCCGCGCCGCGGGACGGTTTCGATGAAGGATGCATGCGTCGGGTCGTCGCCAAGCGTCCGCCGGACCAGCGAGATGGCATGAATTAGACTGTCGTCGGTGACGGCGACATCCCGCCACACGGCGCCGATGATCTCGTCCTTGCCGACGATCCGATCGCGGCGTGCGATCAGGTACGCCAGAACATCGATAGCACGGACAGGAAGCGCGACCGCCGTCCCGTCACGCCAGAGCTTTCGGGCGCGGAGGTCCAGCCTGAAGGCTCCGAATACGACGGCCTCCGGCGACATCACACCAATCGCCGTAGCCCCGCGCGTCGATGAATTGCGACGATCGGCCATTTTCGGCACTTTCCTCAGGACTTTCCGCGGAGTCTACATCTACAAAGTGGGGGCTGCAATGTGGTTGGGTCTCGATCGAGGAGCTTCGTCATGCGGATTCTGACCATCGTGTTGGGATGCCATCTGCTCTACAGCACAGCGGCTGCCGCACAGACTGCGGTGCGAACGACGCCTGCCGCGTGCGCGGCGTTGACGCAACTGCAGGTGGCGGGTGTTGCCCTCGCCATCAGTAAAGCAGAGTGGCGCGCCGCCGGCGCGCCGCTTCCAGGCGGACGCGGCGGCGCTGCGCCGCAGCCGTCCAATCTTCCCGCGTACTGTCGTCTTGATGGTGTCATCGATCGGCGGGTCGGTGCCGCCAGTGTCACCTACGGAATCGGCTTCGCCCTGGCCCTCCCCGAGGCATGGAACGGACGCTTCCTGTTTCAGGGTGGCGGTGGGTTGAACGGTTCCGTACAGCCGCCGCTCGGCGGCTCGGCGGCCGGCGGCAATCCGGGTCTCGCCCGCGGCTTCGCCGTCGTCAGCACCGACACCGGACATCAGGGCAAGGGGGGCTTCGACGGCAGCTTCAGACAGGATCAGCAGGCGAGCGTCGACTTCGCATATGCCGCAATCGGTCGCGTAGCGGAAACCGCCAAACGCATCATCGCGCAGCACTACGGGAAGCCGCCCGATCGCTCGTACTTTGCCGGCTGTTCCACGGGTGGGCGCGAAGCCATGCTGATGACGCAGCGTTATCCGCTGCTCTTCGACGGTGTCGTTGCGGGGGCGCCGGCGATGCGCACCAGTTTCTCGGGCATCGGCGACCGATGGGTCGCAGCGACCTTGAACGAGATCGCGCCGAAGAACCCGCAGGGCCAGCCCATGACTCGCGAGGCGCTCTCAGAGACGGACAAGAAGGTCGTGATGGACGGGCTCGTCAATGCGTGTGATGCCGGTGATGGCCTGAAGGACGGAATGGTCTTCAACATCAATGCCTGCAGGTTCGATCCAAAGACGCTAGTTTGCAAAGGAGCCAAGGCTGACGGATGCCTGTCGATGGCGCAGGCGACGACGCTCGAGAAGGCGTTCGCCGGTCCCAAGGACACGAAAGGCCGGCAGGTCTATCCGGGCTTCCTCTTCGACACCGGCATCGCAGTGACGCAGGGACTTCCCGGCCTTCTGCACGGCGGTCAGCTCCCTGGTGGCGGTGGCGTCACCACGATCGGGATGGATGTCGACGCCGCAGTCGAGGCTGCGCTGTCTGATCCGGCCGAGGGCCTCACGGCCACATCACGGTGGACGAACCTGAACACGTTCTCCGGCCGCGGCGGAAAGCTGATCTTCTGGCATGGCGCCAGCGACCCGTGGTTCTCGGCGCTCGACACGGTCGACTACTACGAGCGCATGACTAAAGCCAACGGCGGCCCCGAGCAGGTCCGGAACTGGAGTCGTCTGTTTCTGTCTCCCGGCATGGGGCACTGCGGCGGCGGTCCGTCTCTCGATTCGTTCGACGCCGTGACAGCGATCGTCCAGTGGGTTGAGCAGGGCACGCCGCCGGAACGAATCACGGCGACAGGGCGAGCGTTTCCGGGCCGCAGTCGTCCACTGTGTGCCTATCCGATGCACGCGCACTACAAGGGATCTGGTAATCCGGACGAAGCGGCGAACTTCGAGTGTCGGCCTTGAGGTGAGGAGACTATCGATGGCCGGGCGGATGTTCATCGGTATCGCGGCGATCGTGGTGAGCGCCGCATCGATGTGGGGTGCCGGGGCGCAACAGCAATCGCGCGCCGCCGCTCCTCAGATCGCGATCGACGCCGACGATATCGCCGGCGTGGTCACCAGCGCACGCGGTCCCGAAGCCGGCGTCTGGGTGATCGCGGAAACGACCGACACGCCGACGAAGTTCCGCAAGATCGTCGTCACCGACGATCGCGGCCGCTATCTGCTGCCCGACCTGCCGACGAAGGCGACCTTCACCATCTGGGTCCGCGGGTATGGACTGACCGACTCCACTCCGGTCCGTTCGCTGCCCGGCCGCGTGCTCGCCTTGACCGCCGTCGTCGCGCCCGACGCGCGAACGGCGGCGCGAGTCTACCCTGCCAACTACTGGTACTCGCTGATTGACGTTCCTGCCGAGAAGGAATTTCCCGGGACCGGAGAGGCCGGCAACGGGATCGCGCCCGAGATGCGAACGCAGCATCACTGGATCAATCAGATCAAAGCCAACTGCAACGTGTGTCACCAGATGGGCAACCAGGCGACGCGCGAGATCCCGAAAGCGCTCGGGACATTCGCGTCGAGCCTTGCGGCATGGGATACACGCGTCCAGGTCGGGCAGGACGGCCAGGGCATGAGCAACATGGTGACCGGCCTGGGACGCCGGCGCGGGCTCGAGATGTTCGCCAACTGGACGGATCGTGTCTCCCGCGGCGACATCCCGCCGCTGCCGCCGCGTCCGCAGGGTGTCGAGCGCAATGTCGTGCTGACGATGTGGGACTGGGGTGGGCCGGCGACGTTCGCGCACGACGAGCTCACGACCGACAAGCGCAACCCCACCGCCAACGCGTACGGCCCGATCTACGGCGTCGACTGGGGCAACGACGGATTCCTCATCATCGATCCGCTCGAGCACTCGGCGCAGGAGATTCGAATCCCGGTGCTCGATCCGAGAGTGCCGCCAGGCAAGGCGCAGAGCATGCCGGTGCCGTCGCCGTACTGGGGCGACAAGCTGTACTGGTTCGACCCCGCGATCACCAATCACGCGGCGATGGATGGCAAGGGACGGGTGTGGATGTCGTCGCGCTTCCGCAGACCCGAGGACCAGCCGGCGTTCTGCGGAACGCATCCCTCAGCCGCCCTCGCGCCGCAGAAGAACAGCTTCCGGCAGGTGCAGTACTTCGACCCGAAGACGCGGCAATTCAAGCAGGTGAACATCTGCTTCGACACGCATCACGTGCAGTTCGACAAGGACGAGACGCTGTACGGCAACGGCGTCTTCAGCGGGGCGATCGGATGGATCAACACGCGCATCCTCGACGAGACCGGGGATGAAGCCAAAGCTCAGGGCTGGTGCCGCGGCTACCACGATCTGAATCAGGACGGCAAAGTGGACCCGGCGGTCGATCGTCAGATCGCGGTGAGCGTGATCTACAGCGTGATTCCGCATCCGAGCGACGGCAGCGTCTGGGGCGCCGCGCCTGGCCCGATGCCCGGCAAGATCATTCGCATCGATCCCAAGACGTGCGTGGGCGAAGCGTACGAGCCGCCGTTCGATCCCGCGGCAGGCGTCGTCGGTTACACGCCGCGCGGAATCGATATCGACTCGAACGGCGTGATTTGGACGGCGCTGGCGAGCAGCGGGCATCTCGCCAGCTTCGACCGCCGTAAATGCAAGGGCCCGCTGCAGGGGCCCTCGTCCACGAACGGGCAGCACTGCCGCGAGGGCTGGACGCTCTATCCGGTGCCTGGGCCGCGATTCAAAGGTGTGCGGGGCGATGTCGCGGTCGATTTCCAGTACTACAACTTCGTCGACCGTTTCAACACGTTCGGCCTCGGCAACAACACGCCGTTTGCGAATGGCACGAACTCCGATTCGCTCCTGGCATTGCGTCCGGACGGAACCTGGCTGGTGTTCCGCGTGCCGTATCCGCTCGGATTCTTCTCGCGCGGTATGGACGGCCGTATCGACGATGCGAAGGCCGGCTGGAAGGGCCGGGCGATCTACGCCGACTATGGACCGAATGCGGTGTGGCACGTCGAAGGCGGTCTTGGCACGCGGAGCGCCGTCGTGAAGTTTCAGTTGCGGCCTGATCCGCTGGCGAGGTAGCCGACATGTGTCTCCGCCAGCTGCATGTGAGCTGTCTCTCGCTCGCCGTCTGCATCGCCCTCGGCGGCAGCGTGCTCGCCCACGTCGAGCTCGCGGGCGGCTGGGGACAGCGGTTCCACGAAGACCTTCCCGAACGAGGCGCCGGTCCCGAGATCGGCGATTACCTCGGGCTGCCAATCAACGACGCGGCGCGCTTGCGCGCCGACTCATGGGATGCCGGCAAGTGGACGATGCTCGAGCGCCAGTGCGAACCGCATCCGGCCGACTACGCGCCGCGTGGTCCGGCGAGCATGCGGATCACGAGCACGGTCGATCCCGTCTCGCAGGACGTGATCTCCTGGCACACCACGATGATGTGGATGCTGCCGCACCGCGCGATCTACATGGACGGGCGTCCGCGTCCGTCGCCCTACGCGCAGCATTCGTGGCAGGGCTTCTCGACGGGTGAGTGGGACGGCGACATGCTCAAGGTGACGACCACTCATCTGAAAGAGGGCTGGCTGCGGCGCAACGGCGTGCCGCGGAGCGACAAGGCGACGCTCGTCGAGTACTTCATCCGGCATGGCGACTATCTGACCCTCGTCACGATCGTCAAGGATCCCGTGTATCTCACCGAGCCGTTCGTACGCACCTCGAACTGGGTGGCCGACGCAGGCTTTCAACTGAGCCCGTTTTCGTGCATCCCGACGGTCGAGATCGAGCGGCCTCGCGACGAGGTGCCGCACAACCTGCCGGGCGAGAACCGGTATCTCGACGAGTTCGCCGGCAAGCACGGGCTGCCGGTGAGCGCCGCACGCGGTGGTGCGATGACGATGTATCCGGATTACCTCACACAGCTGCGCACGGTGGACCACAAGTGATGGCACGCGCCACGAGGTGGTCGGTGACCGTGATCGTTCTGACGATGACGGGCCTGACGCCCTCGACTCGTCTCGATGCCCAGGGAGATCTCACCGTTCTCCCAGTCCAGGGCAACGTCTATGTGCTTGTTGGACCCGGCGGTAACTCCACGGTGCAGATCGGATCCGAGGGGCCCCTCGTTGTCGATACGCAGCCCGCCGCGATGAGTGTGCGGCTGCTCGACGCCGTACGCGGCCTGAGTCCGCGTCCGATTCGGCACATCGTGCTCACGAGCGACGGCGATCAGCAGGCCGGCGGCGCGGCGGCGATCGCCAAGGCCGGGCGCTATATCCGTGTCATCGACTCGATCGACCCGCGTGGCCTCGACGCGCGCGCGTCGATCATCGCGCACCTCAATGTGCTGAACCGGATGAGCGCGGGCAAGACGCCCTCGGACTCATGGCCGACGGACACCTACTTCACACCGGAGTGGTCGATCTTCTCGAACGGCGAAGCCGTGCAGCTGTTTCACGTATCCGCGGCGACCGGCGACGGTGACACGATCGTGTTCTTCCGCCGCTCCGACGTCGTCTGCACGGGTGCGATCTTCGATACGACGGGATATCCGCGATTCGATCCCGAGCGCGGCGGCAGCATTGCCGGAATCATCGAGGGGCTGAACCGCGTCCTCGATCTGACGGTGCCGGGAGAGAACCAGGAGGGCGGCACGGTCGTGATCCCGGGCCGAGGGAGGCTGAGCGACGAGACCGATGTCGCCAACTATCGCGACATGGTGACGATCATCCGCGACCGCGTCCGCGCGATGGTCGGCAAGGGGTTTTCGCTCGAGCAGGTGAAGCGCGCGCGACCGACCATGGATTACGACGGCTTGTTCGAGCGTCGAAGTGACTGGACGAGCGACATGTTCATCGACGCTATCTACCGCGACCTCCGTCAGGCGAAGAGATGATCGTGCAACGCAGCCGTGCGTGTGTCGTCGCTGCCGCGGTGATGATCGCGGCGACGATGTCCGGGTCCGCCATCGCACAGGGTCGCGGCGGTGCCACCGCCAACGCTCGCGACGGCGCGATGATCGACCTCACCGGGCAATGGGTCTCGGTGATCACCGAGGACTGGCGGTGGCGAATGGTCACGCCGCCGAAAGGCGACACTGCGAGCGTGCCGCTGAATCCCGCCGGACGAAAGATCGCGGACGCATGGGACCTGAACGCCGATCGCGCTGGCGGCCACCTGTGCAAGGCGTTCGGGCCGCCCGGGTTGATTCGACAGCCCGGACGACTGCGCATGCGATGGGAGAACGACTCCACGCTCGTCATGGAGTCCGATGCGGGAACCCAGACTCGCCGCTTCCACTTCGGGCGAACGAGTCAAGGCGGCGCGCGAACCCTGCAAGGGTCTTCCGAGGCGCGGTGGTTCCGGCAGCCGCAGAATCGCGGCATCTTCGGCCGCGGCGAGGCCGCGCGCGGCGGCTCGCTCGAAGTCGTGACGACGAATCTCACAGCAGGCTATCTACGCCCGAACGGCGTGCCGTACAGCGAGCGCGCCGTCGTCAAGGAATTCTTCGACAGCTTCACCCTGCCGGAAGACGGCACGTGGCTGATCGTCACCACCGTGGTTCAAGATCCTGAATACCTGACACAGGAATTCGTGATCAGCTCGCAGTTCAAGAAGGAGACGGACCCGTCGAAGTGGAATCCACGTCCATGCGACATTCCCGCGCCGGTCGCTCCGGTACGCCGCGCGGCGCGATGAGCGCCGTCGGGCGGGCGAGAACAGGTGCGGTGCTGCTCGTGGCGGTCGCGGTGTGCGCGTCCAGCGCGATTGATGCACAGTGGGTCAAGCACCGCACCTCCGGCATTCCTCGCGCGGCCGATGGCAAGCCTAATCTGTCCGCGCCCGCGCCGAGGGCCGCCGACGGCAAACCTGACTTCTCCGGGATGTGGATCACGGCGCCCGCCAACGCGCTGCCGTGCGGACGCGGCCTGGTGGAGTGCGGTATCGAGCTGCCGATGTCGCGCGAGGGCGGGTATATGGGCGCGAGCATTCCGGGCGGTCTCCCGTACCAGCCCTGGGCGGCGGAGCTCGTCAAGAAGAACATCGCGACGAGCTCCCAGGACGATCCGCATGGTCTGTGCCTGCCCGATACGTTCCTGCGCGCGTACGGCCTGCCGCACATCGTGAAGTTCATTCACACGTCGCAGCTCCTGGTCGCGCTCGAGGAGTACAACGCCGATTACCGTCAGATCTTCCTCGACGGTCGCGCGCTGCCGGACGATCCGACTCCTTCGTGGAAGGGGTACTCTGTTGGCCGCTGGGAGGGCGACACGCTCGTCGTCAACTCCATTGGCTTTCGCGACGACTTGTGGCTCGACCTCCGCGGCAGTCCGTTGACGAGTGCCGGCAAAGTCCGCGAGCGGATCACGCGGCCGGACTTCGGTCACCTGAACATCGAGGTGACAGTGGATGACCCGAAGGCGTACACGCGGCCGTGGACCGTCCGCCTCCAGCAGCAGATCATCGCTGACACGGAGATCATCGATGAGATCTGTCTCGAGAACGAGAAGTTCATGCGGCGCAGCCGCGGCAGCCACTAAGGCTTCAAGGTGCGTGACCAATCCCAAGACCTTTGTGTTCTTTGTGATCTCCGTGGCCTCTTTCTCGGTGTCCCTGGTGGCTCTGCCGCGCGCATTCTTTTAGAGCGGGCCGCCCGTTGGTTGGCCCGTGATGACCGTAGTCGAGGGCCGGTCGTAGGCACTACAGCTTCAGTTGATACGCCGACTAGGACCATGGTCAGGCCGTTCACATTCAACGTGCATTGGAGTGCACCTATGTCGCGAGCGATCCTCCGCGGAATTCATTTCAGCATGTTCGCGGCGGCCGTCTGGTGGCTGTGCGGCACGGCGGGGTCGGCGCAAGTGAGTGCGCCCACGACCGCGCCGCGCGCGGGCGGCACAGTCGCGATGACCGCCGCCGATTGTGTCGCGACGAAGATCGGCACGTCGATCGCGCCGTCGGCGATCGGTGAACCGGTCAGCAGCGTGACGCTGTCGGCGCCAGTCTGGAACGACGCAGCTGGCGCGGTGCCAGCTCATTGCCGTATCAACGGAGTGATGGCCCCCGTCGACACCGTCGGTACCTCGAGGCCGATCAACTTCAGCGTCGTGCTGCCGGCGTCGTGGTCTCGCCGCGCCGCGCACCTTGGCGGCGGCGGAATGAACGGCGTCGTTCCCAATCTGACCGGCGGTGGACCGGGGGCGCAGGGCCCGTCGCTGCTCGATCGCGGTCTTGCCACCTACGGGAGCGACTCCGGGCATCAGGCGTCGTTCGGTGGGCGCGGTGGCCGGGGCGGCACTCCGCCCGGCGCGAACACGTCGGATGACTGGGCGCTCAACGAGGAGGCGATCAAGAACCTCGGTCACCTGCAGATGAAGAAGACGCACGACGCGGCGATGGTGATCATCGAGCGCGCGTATGGCGAGCGTCCGCGCTTCAACTACTACATCGGGACGTCGCAAGGTGGACGAGAAGCGCTGACGGTTGCGCAGCGGTATCCCGCTGACTACGACGGTATCGCCGCCAACGTGCCGATTGTCGGCTTCTCGACCTTGATGCTCGCGCCCGAACTCATTCGCATCCACGAGAAGCCGCTGGCAAACTGGGTGACGCCGGCCAAGGTGAACGCCATTCGCGGCGAGTTCATGCGTCAGTGCGATACGCTCGACGGCCTCGCCGACGGCATCATCAACAACTACATGGCGTGCCGTGCCATCTTCGATGTCACACAGGGCGTACGCAACCGGCAGCCGTGGGCGGCGAAGCGCTGCCCGAACAATGTCGATCCGAACCCCGAGGACACCAGCGCCAGCGCGTGTCTCACCGACGGCCAGATCTCGACGCTGCAGTTCACTTACGCGCGCTACCCCTTCGCCGCGCCGCTTGCGCACGGCGCGCGGACGTTCGGCATGTGGCTGCCGAACACCGACCCTTCAGGCAGCGGCCTGATTTTGAGCGCGCGCTTCCGCGGACAGGAAGGCGCAGACGAGAGCGCGCCGATGCACTCGCACCTCGGCGTGCTCGGCGTGACTGGATTCCTGATGAGGAACGTGTCGGCGAACCCCCTCGACTACGTCGAAGGCGGTGCGCTGCAGCGGCGCCGCGAAGAGCTCTCCGCCATCCTCGACGGGACCAATCCTGATCTGTCGGCGTTTCAGAAGCGGGGAGGCCGGATGATTGTCACGATCGGTACCAATGACACGCTCGCCTCGCCAGGCGCGCAGCTGGACTACTACCAATCGGTGCTCGATCGGATGGGACGCGGCACCGTTGACAGGTTCGCGCGGTTCTTCGTGATGCCGCAGACCGGTCACGGACTGAGCGGCGCCAACTACACGGTAGACGGCGAAGGACGCACGATTCCTTCGCTGCCGATCCCCAACCGCTACGACCAGCACGCGCTGCTGTTCGATTGGGTGGAGAAAGGTCAAGCCCCCGGTATGTCCGTGACCGTAACCGCCGGGGAGAAGAGCCTGCCGCTGTGTTCGTATCCGGCGTACCCGAGATATCGGCAAGGACCGGCAGCATCGGCCAGTTCGTACGAGTGCACGATCGCGCCGACGCGTTGAGACGCGTCCGGTCGCCTACGGCAGTCATGGCCTTGGGGGGCAGAGTGTCACCCATCCGCTCGGAATACGCTGTCAGCTATCGCTCAGGAAGGACAGCTCGCGCGGCGCGCGAGCTTCGGCTGGCAGGCTCTGATCGTGCGCCGATCTGCGCTATCGAACTTCCACAGGCTACGTGCTTGATACTACGCGGTCGATAATCACCTACTGACGCGGACGTCGCCGACGCGATGGAGTCGCCGCGTGACGACTGCCTCTGGACACCGAGGACGCGTGGGTGACGATTCGCAATCCCTGTCCGCTCGCAAACGCTTCGCCCCACCTATTGAGCGACGCAAGCGCCGGCGCGATGTTGCAGCCTTCTTCCGTCAACGTGTAGCGCACTTCGAGCGGGCGCTGTCGCACGACGTTTCGCTGAACAAAGCCTGCGCGCGTCAAATCGCGAAGCGCAGCGGACAGCATCTTCTCCGAGATGCCAGGTATCTCCCGTCGGAGTTCGGCGAATCCGGCAGCCCCTTCTTTGATCGCCGCGAGAACGATCGTGCGCCATCGTCCTCCAAGCGCCGCCAACGCAACATCGACGCCGCACATGTAGAGCCTGTCCCGCATGCGCTGGACTCCTCGAGGCACTAACCGATCGGTAAGTTCTTCCCAAATGTTTTCAAGCCACCAATAATCGCATAGCGACATGTCGAGTGAACTTCTGACGTTGCTCGTTGTTGTTCCGTCGTGTCTCGTGGTCGCCGCGCTCTTCGCGATGATGTGGCTCGAAGCACGTGTGGCGCGCGAGAGGTACGTCGCGATTGCCGCCGCCTCGGCATTGGCCATTTGGTTGGTTCTTGCCGCGCTGCTCGCGTGGCGCGGACAGTTCGTTCAACCGGATGCGAAGACGACGCCGCCTATCGGCATCAATCTGGTGGTGGTCTTTGCGGGACTCGCGGTCTTGGTGGCGGGTTCACCGACACTGCGGAGGCTGCTCGCGAATCAGCGGAACCTGATTCGGCTCAACGTCTGGCGTCTCGAAGGATTCGTGTTTCTGCTGCTCGCGGCAAACGGTCAAATGCCTTGGCTCTGGGCCTTGCCCTCGGGCGTCGGCGATGTGCTGATCGGTAGCACCGCATTTTGGGTCGCAAGCCGGCTCGATTTGCCGGGCGGCACCAGACGCGCCGTCACCTTCAATGTCCTCGGCCTCCTGGACCTCATCGTTGCGGTCGGGCTTGGCATCACGACGAACATGGGCCCCCTGCAACTCTTCGAGACGACGCCGACGTCGGAGCTGGTGACGCATTTCCCGCTTGCACTCGTCCCGACGTTTCTCGTGCCGCTGGCGTTCGCGGTGCACATCGTCTCGCTCTGGCAGTTGTTTCGTGGATCGTGGAGGTCGGAAGAGGCCATTGCCTCGGAACGGAGAATCTGTACGACGCGTCGTGTGGGCGGAAGTAGATGGCCGAGGTTGTGAACGATGAATGCGTTCGAGCGTTGCGTGGAGCAAGCACAAGATCTCTCTGCGGACATGCAGAAGTCAGACTCAGGCGTGGCCGACACTCGAATCCGGGATGTCCGGGCCCGCTTGATGGAATCGGCCGTTCGCGTGCTGCGCACGGCAGCCGGCGCGAACCGCGATATGCCGGAAGCCGCCGCGACGACGTCCGCCGGTGCAAATCCGCAGAGCGAATCGGTGGGCGATCGGCTCTGGAACCTGACGTGTACGGCCACAGCGCTCCGCGCCGAGCGTGCCGATCTGGCTTCCATCGACGAGGCCGTCGCGGCGTTGCAGACGATTTCGGGCATCTTTCCTGACTCACCCATTGATATCGCCGCGCGAGTGCGGCAGCTGCGCGCTCTTCAGCCGCAGATTCCGGCGCGCATTCGCACGCTGCGCAGCGGTCCGTACGTCGGGACGAACGTGGAAACCGTGACGGATTGGCTTGGCCGCGAGGTCGTCGTTCCGCCCACGATCGCGTTCTGCCGCTGCGGTGGCTCGACGACGAAGCCGTTCTGCGACGGTACGCACGTGCGCAATGGCTTCGACGATGGCAAGGACCCGAAGCGAGTCGCTGACCACGTAGACGAGTATCCGGGTCAGCAACTCGCGGTCTTCGACAATCGCGGCACGTGCGCACACTCGGGGTTCTGCACGGACCGCTTGTCGAGCGTGTTCCATCAGAGCGGGTCGCCGTTCGTCACGCCGAGTGGAGCGCGAATGGACGAAATCGTTCGGGCGGTGCGAGCGTGTCCGTCCGGGGCATTGAGCTTTGCTGTCGATGGCCGCGAGGCGCGCGAGCAGGTCGATGTCGTTCGCGCGCCCGCTATCGAGGTCTCCAAGGACGGGCCGTATCGCGTCACGGGCGGTATCCCGCTGGCCGATGACACCGGCGCACCGGTTGGGCGAAACGCCGGCGCCTCTCTCGAGCACTACAGTCTCTGTCGGTGCGGGCGCTCGCAGAACAAACCATTCTGTAGCGGGATGCATTGGTACGTGCGATTCGCGGATCCCATCGTTGAGCCAACGCACCAGCCCACATTGTTCGAATGGGCGGGCGGCTTTCCAGCGCTGACTCGCATGACCCGCGTGTTCTACTCGAAGTACGTGCCCGACGATCCGTTGATCGGTCCGCTCTTCGCGAGCATGCTGCCGGATCATCCCGAACGAGTGGCTGCCTGGCTCGGAGAAGTGTTCGGCGGTCCGAAACGCTACACCGAGCAGTACGGCGGATACACGCGCATGGTGCATCAGCACCTCGGCAAAGCGCTGACGGAGGCACAACGGTCGCGATGGGTCGCGCTGATGGGCCGCGCCGCAGATGAAGCGGGTCTGCCGCAGGACCCGGAATGGCGAGCCGCGTTCGTCGCCTATCTCGAGTGGGGATCGCGGCTCGCGCTCGAGAATTCACAGCCCGGCGCCACGCCGCCTCCGAACATGCCTGTGCCGCGTTGGTGGTGGGTTTGCGATGCGACGCCCGGCTCGCGGGTATCAGCACTCGCGGCCAAGGCCGACGAGCCGGCCGCGACCCTCCCAAGCGCCGACGAGCCCGTCACATTCGCCGTTCACATCCGCCACTTCTTTCGTCCCGTCGATCGCCAATCGATGCTCTTTGCGTTCGACTTGTGGTCGCATGACGACGTCGCGCGTCATGCCGCCGAGATCCTGCGTCGTCTGGAGAGCGGCACCATGCCGTGCGACGGCGCCTGGCCGACAGATCGCGTGGACGTGTTCCGACGATGGGTCGACGCGGGAACGCCTCCGTAGAGCCGCGTGCCGGGGGAGAGTCGAATATGGCACCGCTCATAGTCCTCCTCGTCAGTTGGCTGGTCGTGCGCCTGATCGGACTCGCGTCGTCATGGCATGACGCAGACTCATGGAGTGGCGCGCTGCGCTTCGCCTTCGCGGTGATGTTCTTGTTTACCGCTGGATCGCATTTTCATCCGCGCATGAGGAGCGACTTGATTCGCATGGTGCCGGACTGGCTGCCGGCGCGCCCCCTCCTCGTGACCCTTACCGGTCTGTTCGAGCTGATCGGAGCGGTGGGACTGCTCCTGCCGTGGGCCGCGCCCGCTGCCGCCTATGGCTTGATGCTGCTGCTGGTGGCGATGTTCCCTGCCAACATGCATGCCGCGCGCGCGGGACTCCAGATCGGTGGACGTCGAGCGAGTCCGCTCGGGTGGCGGCTGCCGCTGCAGATTGTCTGGATTGCCTCGCTGTGGTGGGTCGCGCGGGCGGGCGTCACATAGGGGAGTAGACGTGTTGCCGACCGCCGCTATAACCTGCGTTTCCTATCCCGTTTCTCCGCTCGCAACATTCGTAACAGCGGGACCAGGGAGTGTGGTGTGAGCATGAGATTTCCGAACGAGACGGCAGAATACCGGGTCGCCCGTGAGGCTCTCCTTGCGAGCGAAATCGCGTTGCGCCGGCAGATGGAGGCCGTTGCCGCTCAGCTTCGGGCCTTGCCGCCTGGAGGTGAAGTGCCGGAAGACTACGTCTTCGACGCGGTTGACACAGCAGGCGCCGCGACTGTTCTCCGCCTGTCAGATCTGTTTCGCGGTGGGGACACGCTGATGATCTATCACTACATGTTCCCGCGACACTCCGGTGACGAGCGGGCCGGCCCCACTTCGGGAGCGCTGGCGAGCGTGCCGCTCGCCGAGGGTCCGTGCCCGTCCTGCACTGCGCTGATCGACATGTGGGACGGCACGATGCCGCATTTTGAGGGGCTGGGCGGCAATCTTGTCGTCGTGGCCCGAGCGCCCATCGCACAGGTCGCCGCCTTCGCGCGCGACAAGGGCTGGAGGTCTACCCGGTTGGTCTCGGCGGCGAACAACACGTTCCGCCGCGACTACGGCGGCGACGGTCCTGACGGCGAGCCGGTGCCGATCTTGACCGTGTTCAGACGCTGGCCCGATGGTGTCATCAGGCTGCACTGGGCTAGTGAGTTGATTCACGAGAGGCCTGATCCCGGCCAGGACCCGCGCCACCTCGGGACGGTCGAACCGCTGTGGACGCTGTTCGATCTCACGCCCGCCGGACGGCCGGCGGGCGACGAACAGATGGCCTATCCAACGGTTGTGAACGAGCATTGAGTCCGTTCAGAGTCGCTGTTGGAGCGCCAGCCGGATGCGCAACGGCTGTCCGGCACGTGTCAACACGAGATCGCAGGTATGTCCGGCGCGCGCGAGCAGGTCGCGCAACTGATTGGGAGTCAGCGACGGCGCTGGCGTTCCGTCGATCGACACCAGGCTATCGCCGACACGGATATCGGCCCGGCCCGCCGTCGAATCCGGAAGCACGATGTTCACCTCGTACCCGCGGTCCGTTCGCCTGAATCCGACGCCGGATGCGTCAAATGGGTGTTCGGCTCGGAACAGCGGGTTCGGCGCCAAGTACATCTGCCGACCCTCGAAATCAAAACCGATCGTGAAGCGGTTCAAGAAGCCGGAACCGAGCGTTCCATCGTCGACGGCGCCCAGACTGGATCCGACCAGCGCAATGATCGGTTTCTCGACCCGGAATGGCCCGACCGAGACCGCGGCTACCCGCGCCGCATCCACCTGAACGGGCCCGACTCCCGACTCCGCCTCAACCGGCCGCCGCGCCGTCACCAGCTGGCTACGAGCTTTCGTGCTCGCTGGTGCGACCAGCGCGACGGCATAGTACGCCGTGCCGGTGTCCACGACCGTCTGCACCTCCTGCTCGGTCCCGTCGACCAGTTCGACACGAACCCGCACGAACGGCACGTTCACGTTGGTGCGAAAAATGAGCGGCACGGAGGTCGAGCCGGCTGGCGGTGAGTAGGAGGACCGGTCG